>Ga0335081_10002510_pt1 | contig 28917 bp, 16 predicted proteins | sample Lox_Sample_35_FD_206713 | JGI IMG/M metagenome (GOLD analysis project Ga0335081, IMG submission 206713) | Soil microbial communities from Loxahatchee National Wildlife Refuge, Florida, United States - Lox_Sample_3.5 | ecosystem: Environmental > Terrestrial > Soil > Wetlands | place: USA...
GGCTGGAGCCTGGCAGAGTCTCACGCACTCGGACGATCAGGAGATTTCCCGCGAGGCCGTCCGGCGGCTTCAAACCAGCACATCGGCAGAGCTCGAAAAGCGTTACATCCACAAGCTGGGGTATACCATATGGGTCCATCTGAAGATTTCGGCCGTGAAGAGCAGCCACGGTGAGACATCCCACTACATCACGCACATAGAGGACATAACCGAAGGCAAGCGCGCCGAGACGGCCCTGCGGGAGTCGGAGAGGCGATACCGGCAGTTATTCGAGCGCAACCTGGCGGGCGTCTTGCGGTCCACGCTGGAAGGCCAGATCCTCGATTGCAACGTGGCACTGGCACAAATGCTGGGCTATGCCTCACCCGACGAGGTGAAGGTCCTGCACTCCCCGGATCTGTACTACAAGCCTGAGGACCGGCGGGGGGTCATGGAGCGGCTACGGAGCGAGAAGTTCGTCAGGAATTTCGAAGTGACGCTCCGGCGCAAGGGTGGCGGCGTCGTGTGGGCGATCGTGAACGCCAACTTGATGGAAGACGAGGCTGGCAAACCATGCATAGTTGAGGGCACGCTGGTGGACATCACCGAGCGCAAGCAAGCCGAAAGCGCCTTGCAGCGGCAGGCGGCGCTATTAGACCTGGCGTACGACGCCATTATCGTGAGCGATGTAAAGGGCAGAATCCAATTCTGGAACCGGGGCGCGGAGGAGACCTACGGATGGATCGCGGAGGAAGCGATAGGCCAGGTGGTCCACCAGTTACTACAGACCAAGTTCCCGGTTGCGTTCGTGGACCTCGTGGCGAGCCTGAGCGAGCGCGGAAAGTGGGAAGGAACGTTGCGCCACGTGGCGCGGGATGGGAGCACCGTAGCCGTGGCGAGCCGCCTGTCGTTGCAGCGGACCGACACGGGAACGCCGCATGCGGTTCTCGAAATCAATCGCAATATCACGGAGCGCGAGCAGGCCGAGGATCGGGTGCGCCTCCTGCTGGATTTCACCGCGGAGGCCATCTATGGGGTCGACATAAACGGATATTGCACATTCGCCAACCCAGCCTGTCTACGGATGCTGCGGTACGAGAGCCTGCAGGCCGTAATGGGCAAGAACATGCATGAACTCGTCCACCATTCGCGGTCCGATGGGGCGCCGAAGCCGGCAGTGCATTGCCGGGTGTTCCGGGCCTTCGAAAAAGGAGAGGGCGCGCACGTGGACGATGAGGTGCTGTGGAGGGCGGACGGGACCAGTTTTCCGGCGGAATACTGGGCCTATCCGGTGCGGAGCGGAGGGGAGGTGGTGGGCGGAGTCGTTACCTTCCTGGATATCAGCGAGCGCAAGCGGGCCGAAGAAGAATTGATCAAGGCCAAGGAAGCCGCGGAGGCCGCCAGCCAGGCCAAGAGCCAGTTTCTAGCCAACATGAGCCACGAGATCCGGACTCCCATGAACGGGATTCTGGGCATGAGCGCGCTGGCGCTCGACACCGAACTGAACCCGGAGCAGCGGGGGTATATCAGCATGGTGAAGGACTCCGCGGATTCCCTGCTGGACGCAATCAACCGCATTTTGGATTTCTCGAAGATCGAGTCGGGCAAGCTGGATGTCGACGCGGTGGAATTCCACCTGCGAGACACTCTGGTGCCTACGTTGAAGACCCTGGCGCTCAGAGCGCACCAGAAGGGCCTCGAACTCAACTGTGCAGTGTCCCCGGACGTGCCAGAGGCTCTGGTAGGGGACCCCGGCCTTCTGCGGCAGATCATGGTCAATCTGGTGGGAAACGCCATCAAATTCACCGAGCACGGCGAAGTGAACGTGCAGGTGGATCGCGCGCCGGATGAGGAGGGGGCGGACTCCCTCCACTTCAAGGTTCAGGACACGGGAATCGGCATCCCCGCCGAGCACCAAGCCAGGATCTTCGACGCCTTCACTCAGGCGGACGGCTCGACAACACGCACGTATGGCGGTACCGGATTAGGGCTGACCATCTCCCGGCGCCTGGCCGAAATGCTGGGAGGCCGAATCTGGCTGGAGAGCGAGCCAGGCGAGGGTTCGACCTTCCACTTCACCACGCGGTTCGCAACCGGAGAGCAAGCTGGGCGAGTTGCGCCGGAGGCAGCGGACCTAGCGGGACTGCCCGTGCTGGTTGTCGATGACAACTTCACGAACCGGTGCATACTGGAAGGACTGCTCGGCGCCTGGCGCATGCGGCCGGTGCTTGCCGAGGGAGCCCGGCCGGCTTTGACAGCACTCGAACAGCGACTCGAAGCGGGCCTTCCGTTTGCTTTGGTCCTGGTGGATGTCGAGATGCCGGAGATGGATGGGTTTGCCCTGGTGGAGGAAATCCGGCGCAAGACGAGAACCGCTGGTACGGCGATCATGATGCTGACCGCAGCGCACCAGCACCGCGACGCGGCGCGCCGCCGCGAACTTGGAGTGGCTGCGTACCTTACCAAACCGGTCGGAGAGTCGGAATTGTTGACTGCGATCCTGCAGGCAGTTGGCGGTGAATCAAGACCTACCGAACCGGTCGCTGCACCAATCGCGCCTGCCCTTCCGCAGCAACGGCCTGGGGGACTTCACATCCTCGTAGCCGAGGACAACAAGGTGAACCAACTGGTAGTGGTCCGAATGCTGGAGCGGGAAGGGCACAGCGTCCAGGTAGCGGGGGACGGCAGGGAGGCGCTGGACAAGCTCAACCAAGCCGACGTCGACCTGGTCCTGATGGATGTGCAGATGCCCGTCATGGGGGGACTGGACGCAGCCGTAGCTGTGCGGGAGGCCGAAAAGGGCACGGGCAAGCACGTTCCAATCATCGCCCTGACGGCCCACGCGATGCGCGGTGACCGCGAGCGCTGCCTGGCCGCGGGAATGGACGGCTACCTTTCGAAACCAATCCGCGCCAAGGAGCTGTTCGAGCAGATGGAGGCCCTGGTTCCGAGCCGGCAGAGGGATGGGGCGCTGGCGTAGGGGCGGGGCTGGCGCTGATCTGCGCGCGGATCCACCGGCTTGCGGTAAACGTGAAGCGGTCGTGACATCTAGGCGTCATTCGTGGTGCGGACACTTGTGTCTGCCGCGCACCGGCTTATCGGGACGCTTGTGGTCGGCACAGACTCTCATCCTGCGGCGCTCCGGCCGATGCTTCGCTGCCTGACCAACGTAAAGCGCGGCCCCGCCAGATGCACGCTCGCAGCCGCCCGGCAGCCCGAAATCTGGTCCATGGCGACCAGGCCCCAGGGCCGGCCAAACTGGTCGTGCGTCTCGCTCGTGACCTTCGCGAGGTGGTCGGCCAGGTCTTTTCGCATGGCGGCAAACGCCGCTGATTCCGGGTTCGGATCGGCCGCCAGCAGCTTTCGCATGGCCACAATCCTTTGGCCGCAGGAGTTCATCGCTTCAGCCCACCACACGATGACTGTGTAGTCCGCCACGATCACCCCGACCTGCTGAAGGGTCAGATCCGGGAACAGCGGGCCAAACCTGGTCTGGCCTTCTCGGTGCATCCTGGCCCACAAGTCGTCGTCGGTCGCGGCGCGTAAACGGTAAGCGTCGGGCGCGCCCCGCGTCACCACCATTTGTATGGCGGCCCGTCCCGCGTCCTCGAATTCCCTCACGGACTTGGGATCCTCGCCGTTCAGAAACAGAGCGGGCGCCAGGTTGCCGTCGTATGACGTTTCGGCGTACACCATGGTGCGTCCGAAATCGTTCTGGCCGCTCAACAGCGAGTCGCGCGTGCCGCCGTCGAGCAGCCCCAGGGATGTAGCGGCGGCCAGTTCGTCCTGCATCGCTTTGCGATCCGTCGATGCATGCAGCTCAAAATACGAGTGGGAACAGGTGAGCTCGGGAGGCGCAACCAGGGTCTGGCTGCCGCGGTACGCGGCCGTAATCAGCAGGCTCTCCGCCAGGACATTTCGAAGCTTGTCTGTATCGGCCCCGAAGTTGATGGTGGAAGCCCGCACCCGCGTCGCCGTCTCGGAATCGGTGATCACCAGGTCTCCGGTTACCGGCTCGAAAAGAACCGTCCCCTTGCGAATCAGTTCGGCGGTGGAGATGTAGTTGTAGATTCCCAGCAGGTTGATTTTCCAGGTCAATCCCTTCTGCGCAATGTCGGTGGAGATCGAGCGGACGGCTGTTACGCCGGGCGGCAGCGGACCGCCCGTCAGGTTCGTCAGGTCGCCCAGCAGCGCGGCTTCGAGGGCGGCAATTCCGTCCTGGCCCACGGCGTCGAGGTCAAACTCGAAAAGGAAAGCGGCGTCGTGCGATTTGCTCGCGGTCAGGGTCGAGAGCACGGCGATCTCCAGCTTCCGCTGTGCGGCCGCACTGACCGCCGACTGAATCGCGGTGATCTGCGCAGGGGGAAGGCCGAGTCCCTCGAGTGCGCTGGTGTCCGCCGCCGCGCCCTTGCTGACCGTGGAGAGGACCGTGGAGAACAGTTCGGTACCGGAGATGCTCGCGGACACCCCTGCGCTTACTCCAGCCGAAACGGTGACGTCTGTGCCGCTCTTGTGGTAGAGGCCCACGCTGACGCGGTTCCCGTCGAGCTTGCGGACCCGGAGCTGATGGTCCCAAGTGAGCTGGCAGGCCGCGCCGACGGTGAGCGAACCGCCTGCCGATACGTCAAGTGCCGGCGCCGGGGAGGGCAGCGCGACCGTCGCCAGCGGATTCGCCAGCGTCAGCAGATTCGCGTTGGCGGAGAACTGCACCGTGCCGGCGCCCTCCAGCGTGACCACCGCACCAGCCGCCAAGTCTTTGAGGTCGCCGGCGCTGGCCGGAATGCAGAAATCGGCCAAAGTGGCTTCCACCGCTTCCAGTATTGATGGAGCGGCGGGGCGGGTTTCGAACAGGCGGTTGTTGGCGAGTGTCGCGGTGACGCCCGGATTCACGCCGAGTGTGAGCTTGCCGGCGCTCGCGCTGCCAACAGGTCCGGCGGTGGCGGAGAACCTGATGGAAACATAGCGCTGGGTCCCGTTCACCCGGATATTCGCGCCGTACAGGTCGGGGTCGAACAGGTCGCATCCGTTCGCCGGTGGAACACAGATATCCAGCTCTCCGCTGATACCCGCGTTCACAGCCAACGTCACGCCGCTCAGGCCGATATTCACCGGCTGCGAGAAATTCAACCCCGCGTGAGCACTCGTTACCGCAGGGTTGTCGAGCGTGAGATCGGCGATCGATTTGAGGTTGAAGTTGGCGAGCGAAAGGTTGGGAAAGTTGCTCAGATATTTCGTGAGCGACGACAAAATGCCGGTAGTGACGTCCACTTCCAGGCCGAACTGGTCGGTGAGCTTGATGGTTGGCATATCACGAGCGCCCGGTAGTGGAGGCCATCAGCGCTTTCTGCTTCTTCACAAAACCGAGAAAGATAAAGAACGTGATCGCGAATGTGTAATCCGTGCATACGGTGATCCAGAAGATCTTCGCGACCCCGCTCTTGAAAAGCAGAAAGTAGAAGTCGGGGGACGCCGATGCGATCTTCCCGCAGATCCCCGCCCTCACCACATTCTCCGTATTGTAGAGGTCCTTATAGACCATGTAGTACATGTAGGCGAAGACCAGGATCAGCAGCATCCATCGAATGTAGTTCACGCCCGGCACGGGCGGATGCAGCCCCTCGCGCGTGTATACCCAGTCGCCCAAGAAAATGAGCCCCACCCCGCCAATGACGTTGTGCCAGACGGCGACGGCCCAATGAATTTTCCAAAATCGTTCCGTTCCCATGGTATGTCTCCTCGGAGTTTATTTGGCTTGTTCCCGTTTTCCCCAGGCCGACCAGTCGCCGCTCTCTCCGATCAGGGAAGTCGGCTGGAACAGCGCGGCGTCGTGCGGCGGTTCGTCGGACATCTGCGCGCCGTAACCCAGGCTGGTGATGTACATATCCATCATCCAGGGGAAAAGAACGCTCAGCGTCACGAACGCCTTGCCGATCAAACCGACCCACACCTCGCGACGCGGGCGAACCGCGCACTTTACCACGTCCTTAGCCACCCTGTCGGCGGAGAGCACGATCGGCAGCGGCCTGGCGGTGTGGCCCGTTTTGGACAAGGCGTTGTCGTAAAACGGCGTGTCGATGGACGGCGGGCAGATGGCGCACAGCGCGATGTTTTCCTTGTCGGTCTTCAACTCGACGCGCACCGCTTCGGTCAGCCCGATGATGGCGAACTTCGTGGCGCTGTAGAAGTTCTGAAGCGGCAAGCCTCGCTTGCCGACTACTGAGGCCAGGTTGATGATAGTGCCGCCACCGTTGGCGCGCAGGATCGGAAGCGCCGTCCACATTCCGTACATCTGGCCCATGAAGTTGACATCGAACAGGCGGCGGACCTCTTCTTCTTTGATCGTCTCGAAGCGCCCGTAAACCGATACGCCGGCGTTGTTCACCCAGGTGTCGATCCGGCCATACGTCTTGGTTGCGAGCGCGGCGAGGGCCTCAACCTGGTCGCGGCGCGAGACGTCCATTTCCATTCCGACCCCCTGGCCGCCGGCGTCTTTGATTTCCTGGAGAATCGCGGCGATTCCAGCCGCGCTCCGCCCTCCCACCACGACGCGCGCGCCGTTCGCGGCAAATCTCTTGGCGGTGGCGCGTCCGATTCCGGATGCGGCGCCGCTGATCACGACCACCTGCTGGTTTAACGGCTTGCCCATTTCACCGTCTCCTTCAAAGCGTTTTCAGGTACTCGATCAAGGCCTGTTTATCGGCGGCGCTTAGATCGCTGCCGTAAGAATGCCCCTGGTTCGAATTTCCGCGGATCGATGTGTCGTAGCGGAAGCCTTCCAACTCGGCTTGCGGGCCGGTGGAAACGAAACCCACGTTGGCCTGGTCATAAACGTCGTAGCCGCGGTAGAAGACTTTCGAGCGCTGGTCCGGCGGCAGGAGCAGCTCGCGCATGTTGGGCACCGAACCATTGTGCAGGTACGGCGCGCGCAGCCAGACGCCTTCCAACGGGACAGACAGGTAGCCGTCAGAACTTCGGAAATTGTGGAAAGCCCAAGGATAGCCATCGGCCCATTTGTTGAAAGCATCAGCGGAAGATTGCGGCCAGTGCTTGTTCCGGTTGGGATCGGTGCCCACTTCCGCGAGCGGGATCACCGTGCCGGTGCGCTTGCCGCCGAAAGCGTGGCAATCCGCGCAGTACTTGGCGTAGACCGGCTGGCCCTTGGCAGCCAGCGCCTGGTCGATGGCAAAGGCATACTTAGGGGCGGGCAAGTCCATCAGGAAGTTCTGCACGCGATCTAGCCCGGGAATGTCGATGGAGCTCTTGGTGGCGCCCGCGGCCAGCGCGGCGCTGCGCACCGATTCCGCAAGCGCGGTGTTCAGCCCGTCGGAGTGATGCAGCAGGCCTTCGTGCGCGCGCTCGTTCCAGATAGCCATGACGTCGGTGCTGCCGATGGTGTGGTCGTCGGGAAGCCGCATGACCTGGCGCTGGAACGGGTTCATGTCGGTGCGGCCAGGACCCCAATCGGGGCGCTCGGGCATCCAGTAGTAGTCGTCCTGTTCCGTTTTCAGAAGCTGGCTCTTGGTCACCGGGATGATCAGGTAGCGGTACAGCACGCGATCCACGAACGGCATGTCGTAGATCGCCAGGATGGCCTTCATGATGGTGGCGGAATTAAAGCGATCATCATGCGCGCAGGCGAACAGGAATCGCACGTAGCCCTGCGGCTGAAAGCGGCTGGTGGGGCCGCCCAGGTAGAATTGCGGCGCTTCGGTGGGGCTGGAGCGAACCGAGGTGGTATGGCAGCCGGCGCAGTTGACGCCGACTCGAGGGATGCCCACGATTTCCTTGGTGAAGCCGATGGGAACTTCCTTGCCCGGCTCCCAGGAGGCGCCCAGCGCCACGTATCCGCCCGGCCCGGGCAACTTGTCCGCAAAGATGCGCGGCAGCACCACCCATATCCAATACGGAATGCCGGCCGGAACCTCTACGCCGATCGAACCGTACTTGAAGTGCTCCGCCGGGTCGGCGTAGACCGTGGTCACGCGGCGAAAGAGCTTGTACCAGAAAAACACCCCCACAGCGGCCACGATGACCAGGCTAACGATGAGCAGCCGTTTGAAGCGCCGGGATCGGAAGTAAGAGTATTGATCCATAATTTGCCGCCTCTTCAGAGCTTCTTCATGTACTCGACCAGCGCGTCTTTTTCCGCGGGCGAGAGCTCGGTGCCGTAGAGATGCCCGGCGTTGCCGTTGCCAGGAAGGGAAGTGTCGTAGAGGAAATACTTCTTGCCCTTCTCTTCCGAGACGTTCGAGACGAAGCCGGCCTTTTTGCGGTCGTACACGTCGTAGCCGCGGTAAAACGTTTTGGGACGCGCCGCGGGAGGTTCGAGCAGATCGCGCAGCGTGGGGACGGAACCGTTGTGCAGGTACGGCGCGCGCAGCCAGACGCCGTCCAGCGGCATATTGGCATAACCGTTGGTCTTCCGGAAATGCGTGAAGCGCCATGGATAACCGGCATAGAGGAGGTTCATGTTGTCGGCGAACTCGTAGGTGAACGAGTCCAGGCGGCCACGATCGGTGCCGATCTCGCCGATCGGCGTCACCTTGCCGACGTACTCCGACCCAAAGTCGTGGCAACTGGCGCAGTGGGCTTTGTAGATGGGCGCCCCCTGCGCAGCCAGGGTTTCGTCAATGGCGTAGGGGAACTTGGGCGCTTGCAAGCCGTCGAGCAGCCAGTCTTCGATCCGCTTCATGGATTTCAGATCGATGGTCACGGGCGTGACGCCCGCGCCCAGCGCGGCGCTCTTGTTGCGCTCTTCCATGGAGTCATTGTTGCCGTCCCAATGAAGCTGCAGACCGCGCCGCGGCGACTGGTTCCAGATGGAGGGCAGATCGGTGGCGCCAAACGTGTGGTCGTTGTCCATGGGGAAATTGAACTGGACGGTCTTGTAAGGGTTGAAGGTGTCCACGCGTCCCGGTCCCCAATCGGGACGGGAGCTCATGAACGACGTCTGGCGCGCGCGCGTCAGCAACACCTCGCGGGTCTGGTAGACGGCTTGCTGGTAGACGAACGTTTCGAGCGGATCCAGGCTCTTTCTGGCTTTGATTTCGCGCACCACGTTGTCGGCGGTGAAGCGGCCATCCGAGACGCAAGCGATCAGGAACCGGAGGTAGGCCTGCAAGTCGAAAGTGTTGGCCGGCATGCCGAGGTAGATGCGCGGCGTGGAATCGGGCGTGTCGCGGACGGTGCCGGTGTGGCAGATGGCGCAGTTCATCCCGACTCGGTCGATGATCACGCGCCGCCGCGCGAAGCCGATGGGGATTTCCTGGCCCGGTTCGTACACGAATCCGAGCGAGGCGTAGCCTTTGCCGGGCAGCTTCTCGGGAAACATGCCCGGCAGCACTTTCCATATCCAGTAGGGGATGCCGTTGGCCGCCTCGCTGCCGATGGAGCCGTATTTGAAATGATCCTGGATGTCCGTGTAGGCTTGGGGAAAATCGGGATTGAAGCGCCGGTACAGGAACAGGCCCAGGATGTAGACCAGCATGACGACCACTACGACCACGCGGGCCGCCATGCTCCGTGCCGTCTGTTCGACTGGTGTGAGCGGTTCGGCCATGTCAGTCTCCTCCCGCTGCCGGGACCGGATCGAAGGGTGAGGGGTGGAAGACGGACATGATCTCCGCGACCATCCGGTCGTAGTCGCCATCGAAGCGCGACAACTCGTAACAGCCGAGCGGGTTCTTGATGGCATTTACGAGGCACTTGTTGCAGTGGGTGCAGGGGCGGTCCGGAATATCTTTTCCCGAGGCGAAGATCTGCACCAGGTCGTGATTGGCCACCAGAGCGCGGGCGATGCTGACCGCGTCGCAATAGCCTTCGCTGATGTAGCGGCGGATAATGGACGCGGTCTGAAATCCGCCGGTGACGAGGACCGGGATCTTCAGGTGGCTCTTGATCTGGCGCGCCGCATCGGCGTTGATGCCCTCGACGATATCGGGCTTGTTGCGGTTCCAGAAGTAATTGAACAGCGGGCGCAGCGGGCGGTAGCGGAAGATCAAGTACCGCTGGAGGGTGAAAGCGCCGCTCGACAACATGATGTCGAACGTGCGCAGCGCCCAATCGATGGGGAAGCCGCCCGGCGGGTTGAACGGGTGCGGGAAGGAACTGCCGCCGGAAATGTGCACGGCATCCACGCCCGCCTCTTCCAGCCAACGGCAGATCTGGATGGTGTCTTCGACCGTGTTGCCTTTGCCTTCCCAGGGGAAGACTTTATTGCCGTAGTCGTTGCCGTTGATCTTCACCTGCAGGTGAAAATCGCTGCCCACCTGCTTGCGGATCTCGGCGACCACTTCGAGCAGGAACCGCGCCCGGTTCTGCAGCGAGCCGCCGTACTCGTCTTTTCGATTGTTGATGCCGGAGCTGAGGAACTGGGTGAAGAGGTAGCCGTTGGCGCTGTGGGTTTCAACGCCATCGAGGCCGGCTTCGCGCGCGCGGCGGGCGCCCTGGCCGAAGTCGTGCACCGTTTGACGGATATCCTCGCGGGACATCATCTGGGGAATGAAGCCGTCGAAGGTCTCGATGCGGTCGGTGGCGCTGAGCGGCTTGCGGAACTGGTTCTCGACCCCGGGAACGTCCTGCTGGCGGCCGGAGTGGCTCAATTGCATGATGAACCGGCAATCATACTCGTGCACGCGCTTGCCGACTTCCCGCCAGAACGGAATCTTGCCGTCGGCATCCACGGTGGCGTAGTTGGGAAGGATGCGGCCGCGAATGGAGACCGGAACGAAGGAAGAGAGGATGGCTCCGACGCCGCCGCGCGCGAATTTCTCTTCCCAGTTGAGGCGCGCATAGCTGCCGGAGCCGTCGTAGTTGTCGAAGCGGCCTGAGATATTGGAGCGAAAGATGCGGTTCTTCACCGTCAGGTTTCTGAAGTGAAGCGGTTGAAAGATGATGTCGTCCGCCATATTCTCTCCTGGTTCAATTCTTCAACTCGAGCAGGCAGGTACGTTCGGCGACGAACGTCTTGCCCGCGGAAGCGACCGACGCGCGGCAGGTGCCGAACAGCGTGGTGTGGATTTCGGTCTGGCCCTCGGCATCCAGCCGGGCGAATTGATCGACGGGACCGCGCGCTTCGACGTCGATGCGGATTTGGGCGGAGCGAATCGATGCGGTGAAAACCCGCTGGCCGGATTCAACATCGCCGGCGCGGCCGATGCGCACGCGGAAGAAGCTGTCGAGCACAGAGTTCAGCTTGAATTCACGGCCATCGAAGAAAACCCAGGCAGCGGGCATCCAGCGGCCGAAGAGGCGAGCGGCGCTGATTTCGAAGGCGAGGTCGGTGGAGTCGAAACGCGGCGCGGAGATCAGCACCCACCTGGCCTTGGCCAGATCGCCCAGCGAGTAGGTGGAGCAGATGAAGGGCGCGTCCTTATATACAGCGTCCTCGCAGGCGGCCTTTTCCAGCGCGCCGTACCTCGAACGGAAATCGGGGACGTTGTCGAACCACCAGCTCACGAAGGCGGGGACGAAGCGCATGGTGCGGCCGTTGAGCGCGAAACGGGCGTCGAGGTTCGCGCCTGTGAGGGTGCTGCGGCAGCCGAGGCCGTCGAGGGCAATAGCGCCGAGGCGGACGCCTAGTTGGCTGGGGACGCCGTTGAGTTCGGAGGGTTGGAAGCCGTGGCGGACGATTTGCGGTGGGCGGCCTTCGTGGTAGATCACCAGGCGCGCGAGGGATTCCGCGGGCCGCCGGATGAGGTCCAGGAGGAAGCCGTCGGAGCCGTTGGTGGCGAAGATGTACCAGAAGGCGAAGGGCTGCATGGTTAGTGGACCTCGCCTATCACGGTGACGGCCGGCGACGTGGCGCACGCACTCGTGCCGATGGCACCTGGGTGCGCCGAACGAGGATCGAGACGAGTCTCGACCCCGCAGGCTGAAGCCTGCGCCACCAAGCCAAGTCTGTCACTCAATTCCACAAGCTTCATGGGTTCCCCACCTTGATGAGATTCTTCACTTTCTCAGCGACGATGGGCGGATCGTTGTCGACGGTTACCTTGGTTGAGCGCGCGATCTGTTCGGCTTTGCCGGAAGCCTCCTTTTTCGAAACGTCCCCGGTCAGCACGGCTTCCAGGCTGACGACCCGCACGTGGACGTGGCCGGCGGTCATGGGGTCGGCTTCCAGCTTGTTGCGGATCGCGGATTGCAGCATCACGTCTTCGGAGCTGGATGACTCGGGGTGGAGATACACGTCGAGGGCGACCGTTCCCAGTTTTGGGTTCTTCCGACAGCCGGGGATGGCGACGGCCAGGAACGCAATCATCAACAGGTAAGGTCTCGACATGGAATCAGCGCTCCACTGCTCTTTGCAAGGTGTAGATAACGTCGCGCAGCATCGGCGCGGGTTCGATGCCATGCCTGCCCCACATGACACGGATATTGGAATCGACGGCGAGGCCGTTGACGCCGGGCACGGTGACGCCGTTCAAGGTGAGCAGAACGGGCGCGGTCTGGACCTGGCCTTCTCGCACGCGAAAATCGAGGGCCATGCGTTGGTACTGAATGGCGCGCGGCGGGAAGGAGAGACTAAGTCCGCTGGTCAGTAATCGCAGCAGCTCGCTGGCGGGCTTCAACGTGACGCCTGTTTCGGATTGGACGACTCCCGGCAGGTGAGCGCCATCCGCGGCGCTGCGGACGCGGACGGCGAGATCGACCCGATCCAATGAGCGCACGCGGGAGGCATCGGCCAGCAACTGCGGGAGAGTCACGCGATCGGCGAGGAATCCTTTGGTGCTGAAGCGCAATTCGCCATCGAGGCGATCTTCGAGGTATGGATTCGGAAGGGCGATCGTGCCTGCTTCGAGGCCCTTGAAGGAGAATGTTCCGAAGGTATCGACGGCGGCCGAGTGCGGCTGCCAGTGGATGGCTGCTTGGGCGAGACCATCGGCAGCGGCGGAGAAGACCGGGCCGCCGTACGCGGTTTGGAACTCGAGCGCGTCCCCATAGCCGACGGCAAGCCGAAGCGGGCTGTGACCGGGGCTTGCGCCGCCAAGGCTGCTGTAGAAAGCGCAGTCGAAGAGCTCGCCGCCTGTGCCGGGCAGGAGTTCCTTTCGCAGAGCCAGAAGCAACGGAGTGTTGAGCTGCCAGCGGCGGCCAAGCGCACCGATGTCGGCCGGAGCGCTCAGATCGAGCAGCAGGTGGTCGTTGACCAGGCGCGCGCCGGCGGTGAGATCCACGGAACCATCGATGGTTTCCTGGCCGATATCGATGCGATGGATGACAGTGTTGGCGTGAACGGCAATGTTATCGGGCGTGAAGGAAACGGTTGGGCTGCCGCCGGCCACTTCGAGATCCCAGGCGACGGGGTACGCCGAGAAATTGTCCGCGGCGAAGACCTGCGTGGCTTGCTGAATGTGGTTGCTCAGGCCGGCGGCGGCATCGGCGAGTTGAGTCATCAAGGGCGATTGCGGGGCAGACGCGAGCGTGAGATCGGCGGAGACTTCGATGCCGGCTGATGCGGACTGCTTGCCGCCATTGAGAGTTGCCGTGATGGCGGGCGCAAGGGCCGAAACCGTGACCTTGGGTAGCACAGGCGCGGACAACTGGAAGGAAGACGGCGCTTGTTGCGAAACAGTGAAGTTCGTGCCCTTGGCCAGAGAACCAGAGGCGATTGAGCCGGTGACATCGAGGCCCGCAAGCTTCGCGCCGGTGAAGGTCACGTTGGCCCGGAGATCGGTCAGGGTAGCCTGCGCCTCAATGCCGTCGATGGAGACGCCGACCTGGTGAAGGAGATGTCCGGTGTCGAGCGGCTGGGTGAGAGCGAAGTTAAGGGCCTGGGAAGTCACTGAAAGACTGGCCGCGAGCGGTTCAGTGAGAACCGTGCGGATGGAGTCGCCGGTGAGATGCGTGGAAACCGCGACGGGGAATGTCGCGCCGCCGCGGGTTACTTGCGCGGCCGTGTCCACGTCGACGGATTGCAGCTTCAGGTCCGGCAGGGAGGCTTTCAGGTTCCGTGTCTCAATGTTGCCAAGCTGGAGCGGCTCGGCGGCATCGGAGAAGATAGAGATGGATTGCGGCGTGCCTTCCAGGCGGAAGCGTGTTTCCTGCGGTATGGCGGGAATCGAGACCTGCGGGAGCTCGAAAGTCGGCGCTTCGGTGGCCTGGCCGGTTGTGACGAGGTGGAGCCGGGAGATCGAATTCAGTTGGAGTCCACTGGGGAATTCGGGGAGTTTCGCGGTGCTCCAGCCGCTTGAAATGCGCGCGGGCGCGAAACCGGCCGCGGTGTCCCAGGCGCCTTCGACATGCAGGCCGTTGAGCTCGATGGCGGTGGGGCCGGCGTCGGGTACGAGATGCGGAACGCTCAATTCCGCGCGGGCGTCGGCTTTGAGGGGGCTGGCAACGGAGGTGATGCTGCCGGCGGCCTGCAAATCGAGGCCGATGGACGGCGGCACGCGGGACGTGATCTGCTGGCGGACGGAGACGGACTGACGCGGAAGCTGCCACTGTCCGGTCCATAGGTTGGCCGTAAGGTGGATGGGGGCGGCGATCCCGAGGCGGGCGGAAGAAAAAACAATCTGTGCGGATAATGTTTTAGGGACCGGCTCACGGGAAGTCACGCCGTCCAAGCGGAACTCCGACCGCGGGAGGCTGGTTTCCACGGGGCCGCTGACGCTGAGGCGGCCGGCGTGCAACGTCGCTGAGAAGCGGCTGGAATCGGGACGCGTGGCGTCGAAGGCGGCGCCGTCGAGTTGGACATCGTTGGCGGCAGAGGGGAACCTCGTCCTGCCTAGTTCGCCGGCGATGGTGGTTGGTCCGATGGCGCAAGGCATGGGCGCGCGAGCGTTCAAAGCGATCCGGTCAATGGTTGCGCCGCCGGCTGCGATACCGCCTGCGCTGGCGGTAGCGGTGATCGCATTGGCCCAGCTCACATTTGCCGAAGCCTTCGCGATCTGAATCGCGGCCCCCGGCCCGGTGTGGAGATCGTCGATCTGAGCGCCGCTTAGATTCGCGGACCCGGCGACGGAGATGGGAGCCGGCGCGCCCGTCCAATCGGCGGCGAAGCGGGCTCTCTGGCCGGTGTAATCCACAGCGGCGCGAGCCACGACCGCGGGCGACTTCAAAGCGGGGCACGCTGTCTGCGGTAGATCGGCGCTGCCGCTGTTGCGGACGGTGACGGCGGCGCAGAAAGCAATAGGCGGAGCGGTCTTCCAATCCGCGGGCAGGAACTGAATGGGCTGCAAATCGATGAGCGGCGGCGTTTGGACCTGGCCGGATGCGGATGCCTGCTGGATATCGATGGTCTTGAGCGCGCTGCCATCGAGCGAGACGCGGAGATCGCTGACGGCGGCTTGTGGGACGGAGACGTGGATCACGCTCGCGGCGCCACAGACGTTTTGGTGGACTGCGGCGGCGATATCGTGCACGCCGATTTGCGCGACGTTCACCTGGTTGATGGCCGGAATCGACGGGATGGAAACTGCCGGCCAGTTCATCAGCAATAGAAGCAGCAAAGCGAGCAGCACGGACGGCACGTCGACGGCGGCCGGTTCCCAGCGCTGCTGCCACTCGGTGGCGCGACGGTACGCCAGCGCCCACAGGGCAAGGGCAATCACGGGCGCAGCGATCACGATGGCCAACCAGGAATTGGCGAGGGCGAGCAGGGGGAAGGCGACGAAGGGCGCGAGAATCGCGGCGATGCGCCAGCCGATATTGGCTGGGGCACGGGTCACGAGAGCTTTCAGAAGCAGCAGCGCGATGGCCGCGACGATGAGGATGCGCACCAGGAGACGGCGCGCGGTTGCGCTCCACCGGGCGGGCAAGGGCGTGGCCGCGTTGGCCATGGTTTGTAGGGCGCTGACGGCTGCTTGGAAACGAGTTGGCACTTGGGCGAGGACGGCGGGATCGACATCTACATGGACGCCACTGGCTTCGGCGTCTTTTACTGCGAGGGCCGGCGGGGTTAGCGAGGTGAGTGCGGCGGACACAGAGTTTACAGTGAGAACACCCTCCGCTCCCTCACGGTCGCGGCTCCGAACGGGGACGCTGAGGCCTTGGAGCGAGCCTGAAAGACTCCTCGGCGCGGCGTTGAACGCGTCCGCGGCGACTAGTTCTCCAGAAGCGTCATGCCAGGCGAACCCTGTTCCAGCGATCGAGACCGGCCAATTGAATTGCACCGATTGGAGGCCGATCATCTGGCCGCCTACGTGGAGGCCATGCAATTCGCCGCTGCCGGAGGTGCAGACTTTGGCCTCATCGAGGCCGCCCGAGGCCACGCCAGCGAGGTCTACAGTCACCCCGCGAACATCGATCTCGTAGCCGCATTTCGGAACGATCGCGAGCGAGTCGATGGAGTAGCGAATTTGAAATTCGCGGTCGACCCAGGTGCGCAACCAGGGCGCACTCGCTACGCGCGTGAGCAAAGCGTTCTGTTCGCCGCGCAGGATTCCGCGCGCAGTCAGCGCACCCCACACCGCCCCGCCGGCGAGCAGCGCATACACGGCGCATCGCACGGGGTGGCGGCGGATCCAGGCGATGACGTTGCGCAGCATAGCTCAGACTCCCGCCGCGATGATGTGATCGGCGACGCGCTCGGAGACGGCGCCGATGGTCTTGGATGGATTCGGTCCGAGCGCAGTAGGAATGACCGACCCATCGGTGATGTAGAGGCCGGGATAGTTGAATACCTCACCGGCCGGGCTGACGACGCCCATGGTTTCATCGTCGCCCATGGGGCAGCCGCCGAGGGGATGGAGCGTGAGCAGGTGCTTGTTGAACGACCACGTCGGGTTCAGCATCAGGTTGGCGGCGATGCCGGGGCCATCGCTGCCGGGGGCGGGCGTTTCCGAAATCGCGCGCAGGGTTTCCTCTACCTTGCGCAGGTAGCGCATGCTCTGGGTGTGATCCCAGTGGATCTGCAACTGGCCCTCCCCGTCGATGGACATAACGCCATCGGCGGCGTCGATGCCCATGGTGAGGTAGACCAGCGCGTTGCGCACGGCCTCGAGATCGAGGAGATCGAAAATCTGCTGGGCAAGGCCGGCCGGTCTTCCACGAGTGAGGAGGGAATGGAGCCAGCGCATGACGCGGCGGCCGGTAGAGAGGCCGCCAGGCAGGAGGCGCATGTTGGCGCGAAGGACCTCGGGGATGCCGCCGTCCTCGATGTAGAAACCGTGGCCATCGACTTCGTCGCGGCAATCGATTGCGGCGGTGATGGTAGGGCCGACGCCGGGTTCGGTGATGCGGCGGGATTGGAAGGCCACCGCGCCGAAGTCGCCGTTGCCCGAGAAATAACGGCCCAGCATGTCGCTGATGCGCGGCATGGTGGGAGGGAATTGAGTACGGCCCTCGCGGTATCCGAACTTGCACTTGAGCATGAGCTCCGTGGAGCCGGTGGTCGCCGCGGAAACTATTACCTTGCGCGCGGCGACCGAACCAGAGGCGCCGGAGAAGCGATCGTCGAACCAGACGGTGTAACCGCCGCCGGGACGCGGTCCGATGCGGCTCACGCGATGCTCGGCGAACACCTCGGCGCCGGCGCGCTCGGCGAACCAGAGATAGTTGAGGTCGAGGGTGTTCTTGGAATGCGTGTTGCAGCCCAGGAAACATTCGCCGCACATCTGGCAGGCGGCCTGCGGCGGGCCTCCGCGGTTGTAGGGGTCGTCAAACACCACGCCGCGCTCGCCGCCCTGCTTGCCCCAGAAAACGGCCAGGTCGACGAGTTTGAAGCGCTCGGGGAAGCCTGCGCCGTGAGCGGCTTCACGCAGGGCGATGGTCTTCATCACGGGATCAGGGATCGGCGAAGGCCGCAGCATGTCCGCCATGCGCGCATAATAGCCGGGCATTTCGGCGTGCCAGTCGACGGACGCGGGCCAGCGTTTGCGGCCTTCGGGGCCCACGATGTCAAAGGTGGAAGCGAAGGCATCCACCTGTACGTCGAGGTAGACGAGCGACCCTCCGCCCACGCCATTGCCGCAGAGGACGCTGATGTTGTCGCCGTTCCGAACATCGAAGATCCCGTTCCAGCCATCTCGGCCCTGGTTGCGAAAGGAGAAGTCCCTGGGGCGGGCGACGTCGCGCGGAAATTGACCGCGCCGGTAGCGCTTGCCGCGCTCCAGCACACACACCGACACGGGCTTGCCGAGGCGCTTCTGCCCGGTGGCGATGCGGTAGGCGGAGACGGAACCGCCGAAGCCGGAACCGATGATGACGAAATCGTAGGCGGGCTTCATGGGCGGTTCCGGGGGTGGCGTCTGGTGTAAGACTTCGATGGCCCAGCGTCGACATAAGTGTCGACGGGCCCATAGGGCGCCCCCGCACGGGTGCGTGCGCCACGGACTAAGCGGGAGATGGCGCTAGAGGCGGACATACTCACCATAGCCGCGGCCGCTCAGGGGTGCGCCGCACCACGTGCCTTTGAAATGGAAGTGGTACTGGTTGGTATTGGAGCCGGTCATAGCGGGCGGATGAGTGCGGGTGGCGGTATAGGCCAGCTCGCCCGAATCTGTGGCTACACGGACATCCCATTTGCGCCAAATCGGCGTCAGCGCGCCGCGGCCGCCGCAGTTGTCCACGGGATCGGATTCAATACACTGCGCCTGGACACGATGGATCGGGTAGTAGGCGTCGCCCGCGAAGAATCCGCCGGTATTGCGCAGCTTCACGCCGAAGGCGCGGGCGTGTACAAAGCCGCCCTCGAGGCCATCGGCGATGACGACTTCATGGTGGTACAGGATCGGCTTCAGCGACGGGAAGCGGCGGCCCAGCAATCGCATCGGCAACCAGAGCCAGTCGAACCCGAAAGGCTTGGCCGAGGAGATGTGTTCGAGAGCGCCTCGGGCCTGGAAGCGCAACCGCTCCGGGTTGGGCATAGGGCGGTGTGGGTCCGCAATGGCTGCGCCGCGCGCGTATTCCACAGAGGCTTCGTACGCACCGAACGCGGCGTAGTGCGTGTAGACGCCATGGATATCGGTCCACCAGACGATACCGCGGGCCTCGAATTCGAGCTCGACGCGAATCTCCGACTCGGGATTCAGGAAGGCGAAGCGGTAGCTGGGCCACGCGCCCTGGACGCGGCCGTACTGCTCGGTGGCTTCCTCCTCGGCGGCGCGCGAGCCGAGAACGGCGACATCCAAACCGGCATCGGCCATCCGCAGGTCACTGGGTTTGGGCAGGTAGTTCTGCGAGAGGTTCTCGAGGGTAAGCGTGCCGCCGCCGGCTAGGGCGTACGCGGTGGGAACGAACGAGAGGTGCTCGACGGCCTGGTAGCTGGAGAGCCGGTACATCAGCTTCTCATAGTTGTCGACGCCATCGAGGCCATACAGGCCGGTCATCAGCGAACCGCGAATCATCTGAGGCGGCAGATCGGGGTCGGCGGGGATGGCGCATGCCGTCCAGGAATCCCAGCCCGGCCAGCGCGCAGCGGTGTCCACGCGCCCATCGGCCCCGCGCACGAAATATCGCGGAATTTCATAGCTGTAAGGGAGCAGTGCGCGGTCGTTGCCGGGCGCGCGATCGAGCCAGCGGAGCCACACGGGAGCCAGCCGCCACGCCAGAAATACGGCCAACACCAATCCGCCGATGATCCAAACCGCTATCAACTTTCAGTCCTTCGAGGCAGCTTCAATGCGCGCCCCATATCTGGTGATGTTTTGCCTGCCGGAAATAAAGGTGGGGATGAAAGTATTTCTCGTAGTATTCAATTTCGAGGTGCGACACTTGCAGCCACAGGCCGGGAACGTGAAAGGCATTGACGTGGGCCGGGAAACGCCCGTAAGTATCGTAGATGTAATTGCAGATATCCTTGGCGTACTGAATCGTATCTTGGGACGGCCGCTCGGCGTTGCGGAGGAAGTCGGTTGCGGAGCTTGGGGACAGGTATGGCTGCCCGAAAACGGTTTGGTCGCCGTAGCACCCGTTGGAACCGAATTTCTCCTCGATGACCTGGTCAACGGCATCGTTCATGGAGGCGACATAAGGCGGAGTGAGCGCTTCCAGGATTCCGTCGAGGCCGATCGGATTGGGCAGGGGCGCGGGCAGAGGCGGCCAGCGCCGCCAGGTCTTGGGCTGCTGCATGCGGAAGCCGAGACCGTAGGCGCCTTTTGAAGGGTCGCGCTCAAAAACATAAGGAGCGCTGACGGCGGCATGGACCCAACCGCCCAGACCCATGGCGTGGGCGACCAGCATCAGGTTTTGCAGGTGGAAAAACGCCTCGTAATCCGTGCGCATGGCTCCGGCGAGGCCCAGCGGCACGGGGAAGTCCGACTGCAGCCATTTCTTTTGGAGCCGCTCGATGCCGGCCACGGGCTCATAGGGAATCTTGGGAACGAAGCCCAGCAGGCTCCCGGCCCAGGCCAGCCATTCAATCAATTTGTGCGGTTTGAATTTCGACCAGTCGTCGAGCACCACGGGCCGCTGTCCATCCGGTTCCGAGAGCATGATGAACAGCACGTTGATCATCTGGCGCGTGGTATCGACTACCGGCATGAAGATGGTGGTGCCGGGGCGATTGGAGATGATCTTGTTCCAGGTGAAGTAGTAGGGCCAGCGCCGCGGGAAATCCAGCCGCTCGGGGTAGACCTTGCGCTTCACGCCGGCAGCGGCAGCGATCCAATGTTCGTTGGTCCACTCGCGTCGGTTGGGAGGAAACTGGCTTAACCATTCCACGGCTTCCCGGCCCTTTTTCTGCTGCAGGAGCCAGGTTCCTTCATCGTTGATCAGGAAAAAGTGCGTGCCCTGGGCGTTATCGGCGCTGCTGGCGGTGCGGGCGGGGATGGCCATTTGGGTGGTGGCGAGGACCGGTTCCCCATCGGGATGCTGGAGCGGAACGTCGTGAAGGCTGATGCCGGTAAGGCCGGTGGAGACGATCAGAATGGCCTCTTCCAGAGGAGTCAGGGGAGCCGGCGGATTGGCGCTGGTGTGGGAAACAGCGCCGGCGCTGATGGAGGTTCCCTGGCAGATGCGGCGCGTGCGGCGGTCGCTCAGCGCGGACAGCAGCGGGTAATTGAGCAGATCCTCCAAACCCCGTGCCGGCGAGCCAGGCTGGTCAGCAGCTACTGAGTGATCTTGATCCATCCAGCCACTCCTCCGAGTGTGGAGCGCCTACGGCAGGTTGGTCATCCCCTTTTCAAACAACCTGCTTGAACCCCGGCGCTCTGATTTTTAAAACTCTATCCTGTTTAAGCTGCCGGAGTCCAACGGTTTGTTGGCAATTTGTGCGAAATAATCCAAAACATGTAACTGGAAATTTGCCGCAGGCCAAATTGTGGCAGCTTCCGCTTACTTTCAAATTGATTCACCGATGTTTTTCTCAGGCGATAATGGTTCTCCCAGGTGCGGCACGCGGATTCACCGCAGCTAAGTTACTAGTTAAGGTTTCGGCATGAGGCGTTTCAATGGAGGTTCAAAAATGCGAGGGTTGAAATCCAGTTTTGTGCGATGCATGGTTCTTGGGGCCGTCCTGGTTGCGGGCCTGCACGCCGACAAATTCCAAAGCGCTTGTAACGCGCCGCAATTCCCGGCCGCCAAGGCGACGCCGATCGACGGGCTGTGTGGGTTGGGAGGGACGCCTGGGGGCGTGGACAGTGCGCAGAACCAGGTCAAGAACAATTTCTGTGCGGCGGGTCCTGCCAAGCCGATCACGATCCAGGACATGGTGGGGCTGCAACAAAAGGTGCAGCAGGACAAGAGCATCAATTTCGGGAATGACCACGATCATCCTCTGTCGGCGAAAGCGGGACCGACTACCAATCGCGCGCCACTGACCGCGCTGGGAGAAGGGACAGAGGTGGTGCTGCAAGGATTTGTGCTGATCGCGCGCCAGGAAGGGGCGGAGTCGGTCAACTGCGGTAGCCACGTGCCCAACCAGGCGGTCAATCACGACATTCACATTTCGATCGTGGACAGCGCATCCACACAGGACGAGTGCTCCGGCGTGGTGGTGGAGATGAGCCCGCACCATCGGCCTTCGACGTGGACGCAGCCGGTGGTGGAGGCGGCCGCGACTGCCCACCTGCCGGTTCGCGTGACGGGCCAATTGTTCTTCGATTCGACTCACACCCCGTGCCAGAACGGCGCCGCAGTGAGCGGCGATCCCAGCCGGGTGTCGCTGTGGGAGGTTCATCCGATTTACAAGTTCGAAGTATGCACGCAGGGAAACTGCGGTTCGGGAACGGGATGGACGCCGATCGAATCGTGGAAGCCACCGAAGCCGGTTAAGAAGAAGTAGGAGGTGAGTCATCGCCGACGATGGCACGATCCCGTCGCGGCATGCGCTCGTCACGCAGATTCACAATTCACCGCCGAGACGCGAAGACGCCGAGGAAACAGGAGTACTAGAGTCAGAACCTGAGGGCACAGAGGTGGCGGAGGAACGTGGCTGAGGCGGTCGCAGCGGTGGGGCGTGCGCTACCGCGCGGGCTTAGGTGGACGCCGTTGCGGTGGCGGCCAGAGTCTCGGTGAATTGCGGCTCGTCTTCGTCGCTGTCCTGGTAATACGAGAGCGTCGCGCTGCTGCCCGCCAGATCCATGATGACGTAACCGTGGTTGTAAAAGGCGCCGTCGTCGCCTAGACGAATCGGTTTCACCGGAACTTCGCGGAACTTGGGGGTTGCCGGGATCTCGGCGAGGCCGATCGGAAACGCGCCGTGGCCGATGCAACGCGCCAGAACACCCATGTACTTCTCGTAAATCACCAGGTTGTGTTCGTGTCCCCAGAGCCAGAGATCTACGTTGGGCAGCAAGGGCGCCACCTGCTGATTGAGGCGGTCGTTGACCGCCTTGCCGCAGATATCTTCGAAGGCGGCGAAGAGTTGGTGGTGCGACAGGAGCACGGTGCGGCGGGCGCCGCGGTTTTGAATCTTGTCCGCCAGCCAGGTCACTTCCGTGTCATGGAGGAAGGTCGGAACGGTGCCGCCCGGCTTGGAATCGTTGAAGCCGGTGTCTATGGCGATGAACTGCCAGGCGTCGTTGCGGAGGCAGAAGTAGCTGGCGGGCTGGCCCAGCTGATCGAGCAGCTTGTAATAAGGAGCACCGCCGCTGAACATATCGTGGTTGCCTGAGAGCGTGTAGGTCGCGATCTTAGACAGGTCGAGGCTGCTCTTCCAGATGTTGAAGAAATAATTCTGCATCTCGAAGTCGGTCCCGGCGTAGTAGACGTCGCCCATGTGGATGACGACCTGCGGATTCTTGCGGGCAATCTGCGCGAGGACCGTTTTGGCGGTAGGCAGGCCCGTTCCCCAGTCTCCGATGAACGCGATGCGGGCGTTGGCGGGCAGCTTACCGTCGATCACGAAGTCGCTCAGATTCTGATGGACGCGGTAGGGGATCTTACCTTTGGAGGCGAGGAACTCCTCGTACTTAATGGCAGTTTCCGCCCAACTCGGATCGCAGTCGCCCATGGTGGCCGTGAGGAGCGCGTGGTAGCGATTGGCGTCGGCCGTGTGCCCGAGCAGCTTGGCCACGGCGTAGTTGCGGGCGAGCGAGGCGCAATAGCGAACCTGGTCGCCAATGCCTTCGGTCGCGGCCTGGACCGGGGCGGGAGGCGGACCGGGCGGCGTGGTTCCGCTCTGGAGCGCTTCGTAGGCGATGTTGGCCTCGTGGGCGGCCATCTTCACCATGTTGTGGCCGGGATCGGGCCGGCTGATGACGCCCGCGCCTCCGGTGTCCTGCGATTGCGTTCCGGCGGTCTTCCGCGCGATCACTTCGTCGACGGCGGATTGAAACAGCGACAGGTCCGGATCACGGAATTGGGTTAGCTTTGACATGGGAGTTCTCCTTGGATGAGCAGAGTGTCGTAAGTGGTCGCCCTCCGCTCACTAACGTTCGCGGCACTGAGGTTCGGTTGGACTTGGTGGGCATGGCTGGTTACTCAAACGCCCGAGATGGCGCGCATGATGTCGATCAAGCCGGCGCCTTGAAAGTTGCGGGCGCGGTTCAGGTCGGTCGCGGTCTTCATGAAGATGTCTTTCACCTCGCGGGCGTTGCCGCGAAACTCGGGATGCGCGGAAAGAAACGCGGCGGCGGCGCCGGAAACATGGGGAGCGGCCATGCTGGTGCCGCTCTTCTCTTCGTATTCGTAGCCCTTGTCCAGGTGGATCGAGCAAGAGATGATTTTCTCGCCGGGAGCGACGAGGTCGGGCTTGGTTCGGCCATCGCCGGTCGGGCCCTTGGAGGAAAAATAGGAGACACCGTACATGTGCGGCGCGGTCTTGTGAACCGAGCCCACGGCGATTGCCTCTTCGGCGTTGGCGGGATCGGTGATCGACAGGTCGATCCAGGTGGGAACCTCCTGACCCGTGTCGAGCTTGGTGACGCCGTATCCGGAGTTGCCGCACGAGATGACGACGATAAGCCCTGAGCGCACGGCTCGAGTCACCTCTTCGCACAGGGGACTATGGCCGCAGCCGTACCACTTGGGATCGAAGGGATACCCGAGGCTCATGTTGACTCCGTCCACGATAATGTGCCGGCTATTCTGGTTGAGTTTGCGAACATACTCCAGGCCCATGATGGAGGACGACGCTGACCCGGTGCCGTCGTCATCCAGAACTTTGACGTTGACGATGCGAGCCAGGGGCGCGATGCCGGAGGGGCTACCGGAAAGATCGGCGACCTGGGGCTCATCTTCTTCTTCCACCAGGACGGCGGCTTTGTAGGGCTTCTGATCGGCCTTGGGATGCGCGCAGCCGGCGATAATACCGGCGACGTGCGTCCCGTGTCCGTTGTTGTCGTCGAGGGTGGGGCTGTTCGAGACGTTCTTGCTGAGCGTCAGGTCTACGGTGTTATCGAAATGCGGGTGGTCGGCTTTGACGCCAGTATCGAGCACGGCCCACACGATACCTTTGCCCCGCGCTTCAAAGGTTCTCCAGCAAGCGCTCGCCTTCACGGTGTCGACCGATGAAAGCAAATGCGCGTAGCACTTTTCGTCCTTCCAAATCTGATGGACCCAGTCTTTCTTTTCGGCAAGCGCGTCGATGTCGGCCGGAAGCAGACTGGCGAAGACGTAGAAGTCGCTTTCCTGGACGGTGTAGTGGCGTTGTTCCAGGAACTCGCGGACGCGCTGCTTGCTGACGGCGACGCCGCGCGATGGGTCGGTTTTCGATTGGCGCAAGGTGATGATCACGGGAATCGGCGCGGGATGGGCGGGATCCTGGGCGTCCATCTCTTTGCGGACTGGCGGCGAGACGAGAAAGCTTTTGAGCTGCGGGTGGTGCTGCTGCGACATGGCCTATAGGGTCTTCAGGTACTCGATCAGGTCCCACTTCTCCGCGTCTTTCAAGCCGGTTCCGTAGGGGTGGCCCTGGTTGCCGTTTCCGGTAATGCCGGTATCCAAGCGGAAACCGGCGCGCTCGGCGTCCGGGCCATCGGAAATGAAGCCGACGTTTTTGGGATCGTACACGTCGTAGCCGATGTAGAAAATCACGGGCCTGTTCGCGGCCGATTGCAGGAGAGCCCACAGGTTCGGGACGGAGCCGTTGTGCAAATAGGGAGCGCGGGCCCAGATGCCATCAAGGGGCACGTTGGCGTACCCGTTGGTCTTGTGATAGGCATCGAAGACGAACGGCGGGTTGTTGATGGAGTGAAACTTTTCGACCAGGTTGGCGGTGAAGGAATCGAGGCGGTGACGGTCGGTGGCGACGGTCTCGATCGGCTCGACCTGGCCGGTCTTGGCGCCGCCGAAGGCGTGGCAGCCGGCGCACTCCTGGTCGTAGATCTTCTTTCCGCGGCCGGCGGCGTCCTGCTGAATGGGGAACGGGTACGCGGGCGGGTGCAGGGTCAGCAAAAAATCGGTGACTCGCTTGAAGCTGGCGTTGATCACGGTCTTGGGAGTGGCGCCGATGGCCATCGCGGCGGCGTAGTTGCGCTCATTGATGTTGTTGTTGTTGCCGTCCCAATGGAGGTTCATGCCGACGCGCGGCTGCTGGTTCCAGACCTGCGGCAGGTCCACGGTGCCGATGGTGCCGTCGTCGGCAAGATGGAAGACGTTGAACTTGGTGGGATTGAACGTGTCGGTGCGGCCGCGGCCCTGCTGAGGCCGCGAATCCTGCCAGGCGTAGGCTATCTTCTGTTCGGCGAGACCCTCCTTGACGCCGGGAACGATCAGGAAGCGGTAGATTAGCGATTCCACCCATGACAATTGGTGGATCTTGGCGATGGCGGCCATGACGTTGTCGGGTGTGAAGCGCGGGTCGGTGGCGCAGCCGTAGAGGAAATGCTGGAAGCTTTGCAGGTCGAGTGTGTGGGCAGGGCCTCCGAGAATCACTTCGGGTTTGCTCTGGGCGGTGCGGCGGAACTCGCCGGTGTGGCAGAGGGCGCAGTTGGCTTCCACGGAATCGTACCCGATGTGGCGGTGGGAGAAGCCGACGGGCAAGTCGTGGCCGTCTTCGAAAATCAGGCCGAGGGAAGCCCAGCCTCCGGGACCGGGAAGCTTCTCCGGGAACATATCCGGAAGCACCTTCCAGATCCAATAGGGGATGCGGCTGTCGGAGCCCAGGCCGATGGCTCCGTACTTGTAGTGATCTTCGACCGAGGGATAGACGATGTCGGGTTCGGCGCGAATCAGGTTGTCCCAGAACGCGTACCCGGCAAACGCCCCGAGGATGACGACGACCGCGAGCCCGGCGAGGAATGCGGGCTTACGGAAGCACGCGCCCAGCCAGGCACCAAAGTGAGAGAACATGCGGGCCAGCGTGGGACCGAGACGGTTTTCAGCCGGCACGGCGGCTTGCAGAAGGATGCCTTGCGCGGCGCCAAATACGAGGTCCAAAACGATGTAGGAAAGGAACGCGGGATAGGTCCGCCACGTGAAGACCCAGAGAACCGCGGCGAGAAAACGGGAAAGCACCAGCAGCCACGAGTAGTCGGGATTCCTCAGCGGCGCGAGAGCAGCCGGCATGTAGAAGATGCTGAGCGACAGCACCATCACGGCGTGGGCCTGGTTCCACACGGTGGGAAGGCCGGCAGGCAGACCCACGCTGATATTCACGGAACCGGGCATGAAAAGCTGCTGCACGATGAACAGCAGATTGCAGAGAATGCCCAGCCAAGCCGCGCGGCTGAACCATCGGGCGGAGGGATTGGTCGTCGGAGTCATGGAATCTCAGGTCAGCGCCCAGCCTGCTTGGCGGCCTGCGCGGCGGAGGCGTCGGAAGTGGCTTCCAGGTGGCTCAGCATGAGCGGGTAGATGTCGTTGACCGCGTCCTTGCCGTAGATGCAATCGATGTGGCCATAGCCGGGGACGACGTGCCGGGTGTACAGGCTGTCGCCGTTGGTTTTGCGCAGGAGGTTGTAGGTGATCTCGGTGCTCTCGGGGAGAAAACAACGGTTGGAGCCGCCATGGATAAACGAGATCGGAATCGCGAGCCGCTCCAGGTGCGGCAGGTAGGCTTCAGAACCGTCCAGCGCGACGAGGTGGCCCTTCCTGGCAAGAAGAGCGAGATGCTCGAAGGAGCGGATGTTGGCTACGCCGAAGAGCTCGTGAAGGGTGTCGTGGGTGAGCTGGTTGAGCTGCTCGTGCTGGTAGAGCGGTGCGTACATGAACGAGATGCGGTGGCAGACGGGGCTGTCACACTCTTCTTTGAGCTCCACCGGATACAGCTTCAAGGCCGCGTCGTACAGGCGCTCGCGCCAGTCGGCGTGGGTGTCCACGTAGGCGGTGAGAGACTGGACGCCCAGCGCATCCAGGAACGACGGCAGGTGCAGGCCCGTCTTGAGCTTGGTCATGACCGGCGCGACGATGTGCGTGGCGATCTGCGAGCAGACGGCGGAACGTACGCCGGCGAGACCGGCCAGCATGGCCATGAAGAACGTGGTCGAGCCCCAGCAGTGGACCACCATTTGCACGCTGGGCGCGCCGGTGAGTTCGCGGACTTTGTTCACCGCCGCGGGGTAGTCCTTGGTGGCGATGTCGTCGCCGCTCGAAAGATTGGCCGACGCGGGCAGCGCGATGCTGGCGCGGAAGTCCAAAAGCCACACGTCGTAACCGTGCGCGAACAGATACTCGGCGAGGTTGGTCTCGATGGTGTCGGTGGAGAAGATGAGGCTGGAGACGCCTAGGCCGTGCGCTAGAATCACGGGCCCCTTAGAGCCACCCTGGTAGCGAGTGAGGCGCAGCGCGACCCCGTCTGGCGCGCTGAACGGGTACACTTCCGGCGCGCCGAGGCGTAGCGCTCGCTTCTTGCGCGGTGGAGCGTCGGGATTGAAAGCGGTGGACCGCGCGAATACGCCGCCGTAGGTTTGGTAGAGAACGCCGGCGAAAAACTCGCCGAAACGCACCGTGCCGCGCAGCCGCTCCACCTCGTTGGGAGCGTTGCTGACTTTCATGGTGGTCAACTGCCTGGCGAAGTCGGTGGGGAGGATGTGCAGGATGCCGGTGCCGAGCACCGGCGCCGATTCATCGGCTCCGTTGTACACGGTGATGTAGAGTGTGCTGGTGTCGTGCCAGATATCGAGCACCGAGTTGGGGCGCACGATCTTGAAGCCGTGGAAGTAGTAGACCTTGCCTTCCTCCGACGTCATTTTCATGCGGTAGACCATGTTGCGCGTTTCGACGTTGCTTGGATCCACGACGAAGAGGTTGAACTCGCCCTCATCGACGGACAATGGCCGGGCCGAGAGCGATGGCGCCACGACGCTGCCGAGCATGCGGGCCTTGTGCTGCGGATTGGCCAGCATGTCGTTGAGGTCTTCGGAAATGATCGTCAAGGTGAAGGCGAGTGACGAATTGTCGGCCTTGCCCGCGGCCGCGCCGGCTTGATAATCATTCTTGACTTCGGTGGAGAAGAAGCCGCGCATGGTCTCGGTGAATTGGAGGCCCATGGTTGCGGCCTTGGCTGCCACGGCAGGCCGCGAGGGCAGCGCATAGTCGATCTTCCAGCCGCGGTCCTGGGCCGCGAGCGCGCAGGTGCGTTCGGCCATGGCGGAGATCGTCAGCAGCGGATTGACGCCGAGCGGCACGGGAATCACGGAGCCGTCGCAGACGTACAGGCTGTCGTACACCTGGTTCCCA
>Ga0335081_10002511_pt1 | contig 28909 bp, 51 predicted proteins | sample Lox_Sample_35_FD_206713 | JGI IMG/M metagenome (GOLD analysis project Ga0335081, IMG submission 206713) | Soil microbial communities from Loxahatchee National Wildlife Refuge, Florida, United States - Lox_Sample_3.5 | ecosystem: Environmental > Terrestrial > Soil > Wetlands | place: USA...
GAAGCGGGTCACGACTTACGTGCTTCACCCCGGGGCGGTCGCCTCCAACATCTGGCGTGCCGTTCCGCAGCCCCTGCAGTGGCTGCTCAAGCGCTTCATGCTCTCCAACCAGGAGGGCGCGGTGACACCCCTGTACTGCGCTACGGCCCCCGAGCTCGCGACCGAGACCGGGCAGTACTACGACAAGTGCAAGGTGTTTCGCCCGAGCCCGCTCGCGCAGGACGAGTCACTGGCCCGGGAGCTCTGGACAAGAACGGAAGCGGCCATCAGAGGGTGAGGACAGATCCCATGACCACGCGCCAGCTCCTGCTCGGGCTCCTCCTGGTTCTACACCCGACGGCCGCCCGGTCGCAGAGCGTGCCGGTCCCCGAGAACTACTGTCTTCCCCAAACCGAGGCCGCCCTCGAGGTGCCGCTGGGTGCCACGAGAGCAGACCTCGCCAAGGCGTTCGGCGCACCGCTGCGGCATGCCCGTCGCGCCGGGCGGGACGCCGATGGACCGTACCAGATCACGCAGTTAGGGTATCCGCACCTCGACGCGGACATCGGCCGGGACGACCGGATCGAACGGCTGGCTACCGGGGACTCCGCGGTCGCGACCCCTTCGGGGGTCCGGGTCGGACAGAGCCTGCCGCAGATGATGCCACGGCTAGGCCTGCCGGCGAGCGCGACCCTGTCCTCACGGACCTGGAGCCCGGAGTTCTGCCAGCGCGGACCACTCATTCCGGGACACGCGCACATCACATTCACTTTCGACAGCACCGCGAAGCCGGGCGGACCGCGCCTCGTCAGGATCGAAATGAGGCAAGGTGGTTCCTGATCCTCCCACGGCGGACTGCTGCCGCTCGCGGATCGTACAGCTGGTCCACAAGCCCCAGGCCCCTTTCCCATTCACCCGGAGATTCCCATGGCGGAAAGCGTCTACAAGGTGATCGAATTGATCGGCACCAGTCCTGAATCGTGGGAGAAAGCCGCCGCCGCGGCGGTCAAGCGGGCCGCGAAGACCCTCCGCGACCTCCGCGTCGCCGAGATCTCCCAGCTCGACATACAGCTCAAGGACGGGAAGATCCAGAGCTATCGCGCCAAGGTGAAGGTCTCGTTCAAGTACGAGGGCGCGGACTGAGCAATGGGAAGGACGGCAGGGATGTCGTGGGCCCAAGTCGTGAGGATGGCCCGTGCCTTTCCGGAAGTGGAGCCGGGAACGGCCTACGGCACCCCCGCCCTCCGCGTGCGGGGGCGGTTCATGCTCCGGCTGCGCGAAGACCAGGCATCGCTGGCCGTGAGGTGCGGTTTCGACGAGCGGGACTTCCGACTGCGCGCAGATCCCGGCACCTTCTACGTGACGGCCCATTATCGAGGTTATCCCGCGGTCCTGGTGCGTCTCGATCGGGTCTCGCCGCGGGTGATGCGTGAAGTTCTGGAGCAGGCCTGGCGAATCAATGCCCCGAAGACACTGGTCCGAGGATGGGATGAAACTGCACGTCTTTGACAGAGAGGGCCGGCTGGTCGGGCCGGTCGAGACCCCGCGGGTCATCAGGACCGACGCAGAATGGCGGCGCTTGCTCACTCCGCGCCAGTTCGAAATCGCGCGGGGCAAAGGCACCGAGCGCGCGTACTGCGGTACGCTGCTCGACAACAAGCGTGAAGGCGTCTACTCCTGCGTCTGTTGCGGGCTGCCCCTGTTCGCGTCCTCCGCCAAGTTCAACTCGGGAACCGGCTGGCCCAGCTTCTTCCAGCCGGTGGCGGCGGAGAATGTCGTCACCGTGGTCGATGCCAGTTTCGGCATGCGCCGCACCGAGATTCTCTGCGCGCGGTGCGACGCGCACCTCGGTCACGTGTTCGAGGACGGTCCACGCCCGACGGGCCTTCGGTTCTGCGTGAATTCCGAGTCGCTCGCCTTCACCGACCAGGAGAAGCTGGCCACGCTGGCGGATGGCGCCGCAGAGCCGGGCTAGGCCGTGTCTTGCGGTTTCAGCTCCGCCATGGTCACTTTGCCCCTCCACAGGGGTACGGGCCTGGCCAAGGCCGCTCCTGCAGTTCTCTTGCGCCGAGGGGTTCATGCGATCGATCTACTGGGGGCTCCTGACAGTGGCCCTGGGAGTCCCGTTGAAGGCCCTGCCCGCCGCCGGGCAGAACCGTCCGCTTGACCCGGTCGTCATGCGGGGGCTCGAGGATTCCCTCTGGGCCACGACGCGCGAGCACCGTGCGCAGGCCTTCGCGGACTACCTGGCGCCGACCTACCAGGGGGTCTACGCGGATGGCGTGCACGACCGTCTGCGGGAGCTGGCGACGTTCGACGACGTTCAGAACGATTCGTATCAGCTTAACGACTTCATCGGCCGTCCGCTCGGCCCCGATCGTTTCGTAGTCACCTACCGGGCCACCGTCCGCGGCAAGTACCGAGACCCACGCACCGATGCGCAGTTCCAGTTGGATGGGGACTACTGGTGCTCGAGCGTCTGGGAGCGGGGCCCCGCGAGGTGGCAGATGGTGCTCCACACGGAGACCAAGGCGCCCTAGCCGCCGGGAAGCAGCTCCTCGCCCATCGCGATGACGGCCCGAAAGGTGGCCTCTGCGCCGATGAAGAGGGCCGGCGCGGCCTCGGCCGGCACGACACTATCGAGCTGGACCTTGAAGGCCGCCCACCGCGCCGGCTGTTCCGCACCGTAGGGATCAAGAAAGGCCAGACCCTCGTCCCCCGACCGATCATAGGCCGTGCGCAGGACACGCGCGATGTGTCGTGAGCCGTTGGTGCTCCCTTCCAGTACGTAGAGCACCCCGACGAGGGCCCAGGGTTCTGACTCGGCCCATCGGGCCAACTGCGTGGTGAATGTGAGCGTGGCCGCCGCCACGCCATTCCCTGCCGCCCAATGGCGAAGGTCCCGTTCCAACTGGGGCGTGCGCCGCCAAGGATCGGCGTCGAACCCGGTCGCCGGAAGGTGCCGCTCCAACGTGGTATACACCGTTTGCATCTGCACCAGCCATGCGACATAGCACGCCAGCGGCAGGCGGCCCTTCACCAGTTCTCGTTGGAAGCGCGCTCCCTCGGCCGCGCGATGAAGGTCGTGGGTCGCTTCGCGGAGCCGGAGCGAGAGCGGCGGGGGCGTCTGCATGGTCAGCTCGGCCATGTCGGGGATCCTCGGGGTCGGGCACGGTGGCTAGTTGCCTTCGTAAAACCAGTATGCACAAACGTTTATAGTTCTGAGAGTAATTTTCAACTAGATTGGCGCCGCCCAAGATCGCAAATGCTAGCCGGATTGTCAAGATTGATCGTCGGTCCTCGGCCGCTCGACTGTTGTCAGGCAGTCGCCAGCGGAGCGGGAGCCCGTCAGGCCAACTGGCGCCGATAACGAGGCCCGGCCGCAACGTGCCTTCCGTCTGCCACCGCCCGCGCCCATACTTCTGTCCCGTTCGATTCCAGCCTTCGGGAGGTACAATGCCAGGTCGTACTCGCCGATCCGCTCGGCGACCCAAGAAGCTCCGCATCCCCTTGCCCAAAGCCCGTGCCGGCCGCCGCCTGCCCCCCGGCATTTGTCGCTTGGATTATCCTCGGGTCCGTGGTTACATCGTGCGTATCAGCTACCGGCGGACCCGCGATGGCTGGAAGCCACGATTCAAGGCCTACTTCGGCGACACCCGGTATGGCGGCAAGGCGAAGGCGTTCGCGGCCGCGGAGGCGTGGCTTCGCGCGGTCACCGAGACCGGGCGCGCGCCCAAGGAGGCCACACCGCCACTGATGCGGGCGCGAGGCGCGCGGGCGGCCAAGCCCAGGGCCCGCCGTCGCCGGGCGCGCGCCCGCTAGCGAATCTCCCAACGCGAGGGTGGCCCGTGTCCATTCGACCGGTCAAGCGCGTTACCCAGGCCCGCCCCACCGTGGAAGGGGCCGGCGTCCGACTGCGCCGCGCGTTCGGCTTCGGCGACACGACGGAGTTCGATCCGTTTCTCCTGTTCGACGACTTCCGCAATGAGCGCCCCGACGACTACCTCGCCGGCTTCCCGTGGCACCCTCATCGCGGCATCGAGACGGTCACGTACGTCCTCACCGGAACCGTGAACCACGGGGACAGCCTGGGCAACCGTGGTTCGTTAGGCGCCGGGGACGTGCAGTGGATGACGGCTGGGAGCGGGATCCTGCACCAGGAGATGCCACACGGAGATCAGCACGGCCGGATGCATGGCTTCCAGCTCTGGGCCAATCTCCCGTCGTCGCTCAAGATGACGGCGCCCCGCTATCAGGACGTGCCTTCGAGCGCCATTCCCGAGGTCACCGACGACGACGGAACCATCGTGCGCGTCGTCTGCGGCACGTTCTGGGGCAAGACCGGACCGGTGGATGGCGTCGCGGCCGAACCCCGGTACCTAGACATCCTGGTGCCGCCCGGCCGGACGAAGTCCTTCCCCGTCGAGGCGCCCCGCCACGCCTTTGCCTACGTCTTCGAGGGCAGTGGCACGTTCCAGGACGCCTCGAATCCACGCGCGGTTCTGACCGAACGTGTCGGCTTGGCGCCGGAAGCCCCACCGACGCTGGAGGAAAGCGGCGATCGCTCGCTGGTCCTGTTCGATGGCGGGGACAGCGTCACGGTCCAGGCCGGCGAGGGAGGGGTGCGGTTCCTGCTGGTGTCGGGCGCACCAATTCAGGAGCCCGTCGCCTGGTACGGCCCCATCGTGATGAATACCGAGGAGGAACTGCAGCAGGCCTACAACGAACTGCGCGAGGGGACCTTCCTGGCCCGTCGGCCGTAGCCCGGGCCGGGCGGGACGTCGTACAACCCGCTCCCCGATCCTTTCACGCGCCGATCCAGGTATCTAGGTTTGAGGCACGCAGGGTATTCGACGGCGGTGGTTCACCCTCTTGCCGGAGGTCCCATGCTCGTCCTTCAGGCCGTTCCCGCCGGACACCTCGATGCGTTCAAACTGCTCCGGGCACGTATTCGAGCCGCCAGCACGTGGTCCTGGGGCAACAAGGCCCGAACTCGCCTCAAGCACGCCCAGCGCCCTCATGGGGGCTACATCCAGATCGGCGATGCGGACGGCGTCCTGGTCGCGCACATCCATCCCAAGACGCCGGCCGACCTCTTCTACCTGACCGAAAAGTTCACCGGACGGCTCGTGGCCTGGTTTGAGGGGGAACTGCTGAGCATCAACATGCAGTTCGTTCCTGATCCGCCGGCCCGAACCAGGCGTCGTCGCTGAGGCGCGCATGGGATCTCTCTCGCCCCCGCCCCCGGTCGGTCACTTCTTCTCCTTGTCCCGCTGGTCCTCGTCCTCCGTCACCCATGCCTGCCGCGGAATCCCCGTCGCCGCCGAGAGCCGCCACAGGAACCGCAGGACTCCCGCCTGCTTCCTGTCGTCATCCGGCTTGAGCTCGATCGCTTCAACGTGCTGTCCGGACATCCGGCGCACGACCTCCCGCTGCTCCGGGGTCAGGACGATCCGGAGCGGTTCTTCTTCGGGCTCGGGCATGGGCTCTCCATTAGAGGTTGCGCCGTGAGGACGGCCACCGGTCACGCCGGCACGACGACGCTAGCACCGGTTCGTCACGGCGGGGTAACGAGGCCCGGACCGGTTGCGCGCCACTGGACGGCCCCGCTCCATCGCGGGAACCGCTGGTGAAAGGGCACCTGCATCACCGCGATGTACGGGCGGCGTTCGCGCAGGTGCGGCGCCGACAGGCCACCGCGACGCTGCTCGCGGCATGCGTCCTCCTCTTCCTCCTGCTGATTCTCCCCGCCGCGTCCGGCGGCAAGCTGCCGGCCGTGGTCCTGGCGGGGCTGCTGTACGGCCTGTTCACACATCGCAACTGGCGCTGCCCCCAGTGTCGGTCCCTCCTCCCCTATGGGCGGATTCCACGCGAGTTCACTTGTCCCCGGTGTGCCGCCGTTCTGTATTGGGGGTCGGCGCGCCAGTGACCGTGGCCCTGACGGGGCCATGGCTCGTGGCGTAGGTTGACCCGGCATGGAGCCGCTTCGACTGGAGCCGGGAAGCACCGCGCTCATCGTCATTGACCTGCAACGGGGCATCCTGGAGCGCGCCACCGAGCCTCACTCGGCGGCGGCGGTGCTGTCGCAGACGGTGCGGCTCGCGGAGGCCGCGCGCCGCAGCGGGACGCTGGTGGTGCTGGTTCGCGCGGTCCCCTCGCCCGACGGGGGCGACCGGCTGGCCCCTCCGGCGGACCTGCCGCTGGGCCGGCCCGGCCCCTTGCCGCAGGATTATGCCGAGCTGCCACCGGAGCTGGGCCCCCGTCCGGGCGACATCCTGATCACCAAGCGACAGTGGGGTGCCTTCTACGGCACGGAACTGGATCTGCAACTGCGGCGACGCGGTGTCCGCACCCTGATCCTGGCCGGCATTGCCACGAACTACGGGATCGAGTCGACCGCCCGCGACGCCTACGAGCGCGGATTCGCACAGATCTTCGCCGAGGACGCCATGAGCGGCATCGGCGCCGGCGCTCACGGGTTCGCGGTCACGACCGTCTTCCCGCGCATCGGCCGGGTCCGCGCGACCGCGGACATCCTGGCGGCGTTGTCCGCTTAACCGCAAGCCGGCCGGGCTTGCGCACTCTCGACCGAAGCGGAGCTTTAGCCGGGGGGGATCGGCGTGCCGGGCCGGTTCCACCCGCGACGTCCGAGCACCCAGGCCGCGGGCTGCCGCGGCTCTTCGCGTCCGCAAGTGCAGTCCACCTCTCCCATCAGGAGTCGCCCATGCGGTTCAGCGTACTGCTAACGATCGCCGGTCTGCTCGGCCTCGTGTTCGGCCTCGCCTTTCTCTTCGCGCCGGTGGCGACGCTCAACTTCTACGGCGCCGCGACCGGCCCGGTCGGGTATCTCTCGGCCCAGTTCTTCGGGAGCGCGCTGCTCGAACTGGGACTCGTCTTCCTGCTCATTCGCAACGTAAGCGAAGCCGGCGTGATCAAGGGCATTGCGATCGGTGCCGCGCTGGGCTCGTTAGCCGGCCTCTATGTCGCCCTGCACGCCGTGCGGAACGACATGGTCAACAGCATGGGCTGGTCGTCGGTGGTGATCTACGCCCTGCTGTGCGTGGGGTTCGCCTGGTTTGCCTACAAGGGAGAAAAGGCGGCCTGAGGGCGCCGCCAGGATGAGCCGTGCGACTTGAAGCACGGCTGGTCGACATCACCACGCTGGCGGTCGACGCCATCGTGAACGCGGCCAACACCGAGCTTGCGCCCGGCGGCGGCGTCTGCGGCGCCATCCACCGGGCGGCGGGCCCGAAGCTGGCCGCCGCCTGTCGGCCGCTGGCGCCCTGCCCAACGGGAGCGGCCCGTCTCACTCCTGGCTTCGGGCTCCCGGCCCGCTTCGTGATTCATGCGGTCGGCCCGGTGTGGGAGGGAGGCGGAGCCGGCGAGGCCGAGCTGCTGGCCGGCGCCTATCGATCCGCGCTTCGCCTGGCGGGGGAGCAAGGTCTGCGTTCCATCGCGTTCCCGGCCATCAGCACCGGGATCTACGGCTATCCGCTCCGCGACGCGGCCAAGGTGGCCGTCGCCACCGTTCGCGAGGGAGCCAGCACTGCCCCGGACCTCGACCTGGCCATTTTCGCGTGCTTCAGCCCGGAGGCACTCGAGGCCTATCGCTCACTGGGCGTCGATTCACCAGGAGCCGCGGCTCCCTGAGCCTCATGTCCGTCTACGAATACGAGGCGCGTGATATCGCGGGCACCATGCGGTCGCTCGCCAGCTACCGGGGCCGGGTCCTGCTCATCGTGAACGTGGCGAGCCGCTGCGGGTTCACGCCGCAGTACGCCGGGCTCGAGCACGTGTACCGAAGGCTCGCGCCGAAGGGGTTCTCGGTGCTCGGCTTCCCCTGCGACCAGTTCGGGCACCAGGAGCCGGGCAGCGAGGCCGAGATCCAGCGTTTCTGCTCCACCACCTACCAGGTGACCTTCCCCCTGTTTGCCAAGATCGACGTGAACGGAGCCAAGGCCCATCCGCTCTTCGTCTATCTCAAGGCGACCGCACCGGGCCTGCTCGGCACCGAAGCCATCAAGTGGAACTTCACGAAGTTCCTGGTGGACCGGACCGGGCAGCCAGTGCGGCGCTACGCACCCACGGACCCGCCCGAGACGATCGAGCCCGACATCGAATCGCTGTTCGCCTGAATGGAGGTCGCGCCGGCCAAGCGCTCTTGCTCGAGGGCCGGACCCGCCGCACTTTAGCGCCGGGGCGGGACCCCGCCGCTCCTCGCAGGAAGAGGGCACCATGAAGGTAGAACGCTTCTCCACCACGCTGACTTCGCGGCACGAAGGCCTCGCAGTCGAGGTCCCGTTTGATCCGACCCTGCGCTGGGGGCTCCCGGCCAGGCGCCTGGACGGCGGACAACACGGGCACCCGGTGCGGGGCCGACTCGAGGGGGTTCCCCTCGAATCGGTAGTCCTGGCGGACGCACGCGGAGTCTTCCTGATCGTGCCACCGACCACCGCGGAAGCGGCCGGTGTCCAGGTAGGTGAGACCGTACGCGTCTCGCTCGAGCCGATGAGCGTCTCCCCCGGTGGGTCGAACCGTCCCGCCGAGAGTTCCCGACGCGCCGCCCGCAAGAGGCCACCCGCGGTTTCCTGACCGTGAGCCGCCTCGGTTCTACCGCCGAGTCCAGAGGAGGCCTCCTGACCTCGCCCCGCGAGCCCATCCCGACGAGTGCCATTCCCGCCATCCGACGTGCGGCTCCGACCGACGCGCCGGCGCTGGCGGCCTTGCGCTTCGAGTTCCGCTCGGCCCTCGATCCCGCCGTCGAGTCGGAGAAGGCTTTCCGCCGACGCACCATCGGATGGATGGCGGATCGGTTGCTCGGCAAGGGGTGCTGGCACTGTTGGCTTGCGGAGCTCGCCGGAGAGACGATCGGCATGGCCTGGCTGCAGCTGGTCGAAAAGCTGCCCAACCCGGTGGGCGAGCCGGAGTGGCTCGGGTATGTCACCAGCGTCTACGTCACCCCAGCCTGCCGTCAGCGCGGCATCGGAGCGGCGCTGCTCGAGGCCGCGCTCTCCGAGTGCGACTCCCGTGGAGTGGAGGCGGTGATCCTCTGGCCTACGCCTCGCAGCCGACCGCTCTACGCCAGGCATGGCTTCACCGCACCAACGGACCTGCTGCAGCGTCGGCCGGCGCCTCCTACCGCGTGAGTCAGCCCGCCGACCTCCGCGCCACCGGGCCCCTTCCGCCCCGGCCCTGACGTGTCGTCCCTCGGCTACCTCTTCGTCATGGCGATTCCGGGGATGTTCGCCGCGGCCTTCTGGACGCTGGCCGTCGGGGCCGGTGGAGTGGCCGGAGCGCTGATGGGCCGCGCCGGATCCCGCACCGGTTTCTGGCCGCTCTCGGTGCTCGGGTTTCTCCTGGCGGTGGCCGGCCAGAGCTACGTGGCCGTAAGCTTCGCTGCCCTCATGGTCCGCGCCACCTGGCACCACCTGGCCGGGATCCATGGCGCCTGGCGCTGGATCGGCTGGACAGTGGCCTTTCTGGTCGGGACTGCGCCGCCTCTGATCGCGCTGTTCGACTGGGCCAGGCAGCCCGCCCGGCGCCTGCAGCACCTCGCGATCCGTCTCACGTGGCCTCTCACCATGCTGGGCTTCGTGGCACTGGCCCGCCATGGCGGCGGGGCCCAATGGCCCTGGGCCTGGGTGCCCGCGCTGTGACCGCGGCTACCACACAACACACAATTGCCCTTGCTCGGTGAACCGGCCACCTTACAGCGTACCCGACCAACGAGAGACGCATGCGCGGCCTCGCAATGTTGCTCGTGTGTCTCGCCGTCCCCAGTGCCGCGGCGCAACAAGGCAGGTGGCACCTGTTGCCCCCGGCTTCGGATACCGGCGCCACGGATGAACCTCGTCTGGCGCTCACCGGCACCGACCGCCCCTTCTGGCCCAACGCGCGGCACGGCGGGGATACCAGCTCGGCCGCGCTGGTCGTCGCCTGCGGCCGCGCGCTTCCGGGCCACCTGGGGAGGACACTCTACTTCCAGCCGGCACAGCCGCTCGAGCCCTTTGGCGATGCCGGCTACGCGCATCTCCGCTTTGACGAGGAGGATTGGCAGGAGACCACCTATCTGGATCTGGATGGCCATTCCCGTGCCCTCCAGGCCATCACGCGCCGGGAGGGAAGCCTGCGGATCGGATTCCTGGGCGATGATGCCAGCCCTTACTACTCCTCCCACCTGATGCGCCACCTGCTCGAATCCCACTACCTCACTGTCACGTACCGTGCCTTCGGCGAAGAGCGCCGTGTCACCTTCGACCTCACGGGGCTATCGGCGGCTCTGGCCCGTCTCGGAAGCTGTGACTGGCGTCGCTGAGGCGGCGGCGAGGGCGAAGCGCCCCGCCCCGCTCAACCAGGAGTAGCTCGTGGACAACGGCACTGTCGCGCTTTTCATCCCCATTCTCGCTCTCGCCATCCCGGTCGTTGTGATCGTGGTCAACGGGCTCCAGAAGTTCTGGAAGTTTCGTCTGGAGGAGACGCGGCTCCGGGCCGGCGGCGCCGATTCATCGGAGCTCGAGCAGCTGCGCGCGGAAGTCGAGCAGCTGCGAGCGGAACTCGCCGAAGTCGCGGAGCGCCTGGATTTCACGGAACGAATCGTCGCGCAGAGCGGCGCTCGAGGACAGCTCCCCGGCCAGCGAGGCGAGGCGCCTCCGGCGCCCTGAAGGCCGCTGTTCGGGCGCGCGAGCAGGTCCTCGATGCCAGCGCAGTCCCATGCCCCGACCGAGCCTCACATGCCGACCCCCCAAAAACTTCGCGTGGGCGGTCCTCTCCGCCGGGTTCGCGGGCCCCTGACGGCGATCTTCGCATCGTGGCAATTCTTTCGATCATCGTGGCCGCGAACACGAAATGGCCCAATCCGCTAGGCATCGCGCCCCGCGCCGTCCTGTGCCTGGTGCTGTCGGCCCCTGCCAACGGGGCCTCCTGGCTCTGCTGTTGCCGCGCGCTCGAGTGCGGCGATGCCTCCCGCGGGGCGCCGGTCGACAGGTTCAGCGTCGTGCTGGTCGCGCTCATTGCCACAGCTCAGTATGCGGTGATAGCCGGTCGGTGAAGGTGGACGCCAGGCACACACCGATCGCTCCGCGACATCGAAGGGGAGGGTGGCACCTCCGCGTTCTGCTGGCGCTCGCCTGGGTACCGAGGCTTGCCGCCCAATCGGAACCCCAGGGCGGCTGCGCGCCACCATCCTATGCCCCCCGCCTCGATCACGTCGTCCTGGTGGTCCGCAACCTCGATTCGACGGCGGCGGCTTTCAGCTCCGCGGGCTTTCTCCTCAAGCCCGGACGCCTCCATCCCGGCAACCTGTTGAACAGCCACATCAAGTTTCGGAATGGCACCGAGATCGAGCTGATGACCTTGACCGGTCCGCCGCTGGATCAGATGGCCCGCGATTACGCCGGCCTCCTCCAAGCCGGGGAAGGCGGCGCCTACGTCGCCCTCAAGACCGCGGCGCTCCACGCGGTCGCGGCTCGGGCGCGGCAGGCTGGCCTGACTTCGGTCCGGTCTCAATCCGGAGCCTTTCGTTTTCTGAGCTTTGCCCCGGGATCTGACGCCGGCGCACTCTTCTTCGGCTACGGCTGGGAGCTCCCGCCGGAACCGGATTCGATCGTGGCGCATCCGAACCAGGTCATCCGCTTGGCCGAGGTCTGGGTCGAGGGCGGCCCCCGACTGAGGGCCATGCTCCAGGCGTTGTTGGGCGCCTCCTGCGGCCAGGCGCATGGGCCGGACGGCGTGGTTGGAGAGCGCTGGCGGCTGGGCGCCGGGTCGGTGGTAGTCGTTTCGAAGGCCGCGACCAACCCGGTGCCGCGCCCACTTGGCGCGGTGTTGACGAGCGCTGCTCGAGGCGCGCGCGAGCGGTTGATTCGACCGGTTCCCAACTTCTGGCTTCGGTTGGTCCCCATCGGAGCGGCGAACTGACCCCCGGCCTTCGCCACTGGCGAGGGCGGGACGGTTCCATCAGCTTGCGATGCGGGGCGGGCTCCCGTGCCGGAGCCCAAGCCTGGTCTTTGAATAGGATGGTCGGCGATGCTGGGAGACGCGCTCAAACGATTGCTCGGGACCATCACGCAGGCCACCAGTGGTCCCCAGCCCGAACAGGTCGAGATCGCGGGGCTGCCCGTCGTCGTTTTCAACACCCGGCCCGATATTCGATCGGAGGACGCCCTGGCGCGGCTCGCGGCCGCGCTCGCCCTGATCGATCGGTACGCTCCGTGGCGAGGCCGCCATCTGCGTCGCGACCTGTCGGGGATCCTGGTGCAGCGCTTTGCCTGCCGGGCCGCGCTCTTTCCCGAAGAACGAACCTGCCTGATCGAGTTGACCTTCCTGGTGAATCCCGCTCACACTGCGGAGGAAGTCGCCGCGAGCCTGGTACACGAGGGCATGCACGCCCGGGTTGCCGCTTCGGGCGCACGAGTAGGTCCCGCGATGAAAGCCAAGGAAGAGCGTCTCTGCCGTCGAGCCGAGCTGGAGCTGGGGCGCAGTCTTCCCGGCGAGACGGGCAAGGCCGTCATCGCGCGCGCGGAAGCGAGCCTTCTCCTCGACGACGAGGCCGTCGCGCCGAGGGTGGATTGGGATCTGGCGCGCCGGCGAGTGGCGGAAGTGGATCGGTCCGCCCGGGAGGGGCGCTGAACCCCATGGCCCGCGGGATTCGCTTCCACGCCGTGGGGGGCCCGGAGGTGCTCCGCCTCGAGGAGTTCCCCGACCCAGAGCCGGGCCCCGGCGAGGCGCTGGTACGCCAGTACGCGTGCGGCCTCAATATGGTGGATGTCTACCAGCGAAACGGCGTGTACCGGGTGCCGCTGCCCTCGGGCGCGGGGAGCGAAGGTGCGGGAGTCGTGGAGAGGGTGGGCCCCGGTGTCACATCGGTCAGGCCCGGCGACCGAGTGGCCTACGCCGGCGGTCCTCTCGGAGCCTACGCCGATCTCCGGACGGTCCCCGCCGACCGACTCTGTCTCCTGCCCGCCGAGGTCACCTTCGAGCAGGCCGCCGGCATGATGCTCAAGGGACTGACCGTCCAGTACCTCATCCGCCGGACCTATCCCGTCAAACCGGGCGACGCAGTCCTGTTTCACGCGGCCGCCGGAGGCGTGGGGCTGATCGCGTGCCAGTGGCTCAATGCGCTGGGCGCGCGAGTGATTGGCACGGCCGGCTCCGACGAGAAATGCGCGCTCGCCCTGCGCCATGGAGCCGCGCACTGCATCAACTATCGGACCCAGCGTTTCGTCGAGGTGGCTCGTGAGCTCACGGGCGGCGCCGGGGTGGCCGTCGTATACGACTCGGTGGGGCGGGACACCTTTCTCGACTCGCTCGACTGCCTGCGCCCCATGGGCCTCATGGTGAGCTTTGGCAATGCGTCGGGGCCGGCTCCGGCTATCGAGCCAGCGCTCCTCGCCCACAAGGGCTCCCTCTTTCTCACCCGCCCGCTGCTGGCCACCTACACCGCCAGGCGCGCAGACCTCGAGGCAATGGCGCGCGACCTCTTCGAGATCGTGGTGAGCGGCAAGGTCCGGATCGCGGTTGAGCGGAAGTACCCGCTGGACCAGGCGGCCCAAGCGCACCGTGACCTCGAGGCCCGGCGGACCACGGGCTCGAGCGTCCTGATCCCATGACCCGCCGGCGCCGGAGCAGGCAGGCGGCGCCGCACCCTGACTCCTGAGTCATGCCCGAGTCGTGGCGTACCCGCCTTGCACGCTGGCGTTTCAACTTCTTCCCCGCCTACCGGGGCACGGGCGCCCGCGTCGATTACATCGCCGCCGACTGGCGCGAGATCCGCATCCACCTCCCGCTCTCCTGGCGCACCCGGAATTACGTCGGCACGATCTTCGGCGGCAGTCTGTACGGCGCCCTCGATCCGATCTACATGGTGATGCTCATCCAGGCGCTCGGCCCTGAATACACGGTCTGGGACAAGGCCGCCGTGATCCGCTTCCTCCGACCCGGCCGCGACACTCTCTTTGCTCGCTTTACCCTCTCGGAGGATGAGATCGCGGAGATCAGGCGTACGGCGCAGGCCCGCGGCAAGCTGGAGCGGGACTTCGACGTGTCGCTCCGCGACCATGATGGGGTGGTTCACGCGACCTGCGTCAAGACCGTGCACGTGCGGTGGAGAGGTGGCACGGCGGCAAGCGAGGTTCAAGGTCGGCACGAATTGCTCGCCTGAAGCGCCATCGAGCTACTGGCGCTTCTCCTCGTCGCATTGGACATTGGAGTCTCTTGTCCCGCGACGTCCCGTCGTGAAACGCGCGGAAACGCTCGCCCGTAGTGACAGCCACATTCAGTAGGAGAGGCACTCGTGGCAGGTCAGGGGTCGACGGGCAATGTGATCGCGGCGCTAGCCAGCTTTTTCATCCCGGGTCTCGGGCAGTTACTGCAGGGCCGACCAATCATGGCGCTGGTCATGTTCGTGTCGGCGGGTGTACTGTGGTTCTTCCTCCTGGGCTGGCTGGTGCATTTCTGGTCCATCATCGACGCCGCGCTCTGGAAGCCAGGCAGCTGAGGGTGGCCGACTTTCATCGCCTCTTCGACCATCTTGTCTGGGCGGACGACCGGGTGCGCGACGCGCTCCGGGCCTGCTCCGCGCCCCCACCTCGGGCGGTGGAGCTGTATGCACATATCCTGGGCGCTGAGGAGGTATGGCTGTCCCGGTTGGCGGGATCCACCTCGCGCCTGGCGGTGTGGCCAGCCGTGGCGCTCGGGGATCTCGAGGCCGCGGCACGCGACGCGCAGCGAGGCTGGCGCGACTTCCTGCAGGGACTCGCCTCGCCCGATCTTCACCGGGAAGTCGCGTATGTGAATAGCGCCGGACAGGCCTTTTCCTCCAGAGTCCTGGACATCATACTCCACGTGTGCCTCCACGGCGCCTACCATCGCGGCCAGATCGCGCTGCTGCTCCGCGGTATCGGCGCAGCTCCCGCCCCAACGGATTACATCGCCTTCGTGCGAGGTGCCCCCGCGGCGACGCGGCGATAGACCACTCTCCTCCCCCGAGACGTCCGTGAGCCCCACTCCGAGAAGCTTCGCCCTCGCGTTGACGGTCCTGGTGCCGTCCGCGGCTGCCGCCCAGGTGTCCATCTCCTGGCCACAACATTCGATGGATCGCCCCGCCCCTCCGGTGGTCACGACCGACCCCACCTCCGGCTTTGTCCCTCCACCCTCGGACGCGGTGATTCTCTTCAATGGAAGCTCGCTCGAGCGGTGGCGGCGGGCGGACAGCACGGGCGGCCCGGCCCCCTGGAAAGTGCAGGATGGGTATTTCGAGGTCGTGCCCGGAACGGGTGCGATCGCCACGCGCGACAGCTTTGGCGATGTGCAGCTTCACGTGGAGTGGGCCGCGCCGGTTCCGGCCGTCGGCACGGGGCAGGAGCGGGGGAACAGCGGTGTCTTTCTGATGGGACTCTACGAGGTCCAGGTCCTCGACTCGTACCAGAACCCGACCTATCCGGATGGGCAGGCGGCCGCGCTCTACGGCCAATATCCGCCACTCGTGAATGCTTCGCGTCCGCCGGGCACCTGGCAGAGTTACGACATCATTTTCCACGGGCCCCGCTTCCGGGCCTCCGGCGAGTTGCTCCGGCCGGCCCGGGTGACTGTGTTCCACAATGGCGTCCTGGTGCAGGACAACGTCACCCTGACCGGCCCCACCGCGCACCAGCGGCGGCCACCTTACACCGCCCATCCCGAACGGCTTCCGCTAGCACTGCAGGACCACGGCAACCCGGTCCGCTACCGGAACATCTGGCTCCGCCCATTGAGTGACGCATCGCCCTGATGACCTCTCCGGGCTGGCGCTGGCGGGGCGGCCGTGAAACATTGATGGCCGCCCCACGTCCCGCAGGTCTACCCCGCTGAGGATACCAATGGCCCCGCTCGGCTGGTTGCACCGCCACTCTGACCGGATCTACGCGCTGTTCCGAATCGTCACGGCCTTCCTCTACGCCTGTCACGGCGCGCAGAAGCTGTTTGGCGTCCTGGGCGGTCGGATGGTCTGGGGCGGACCCGCGTTGCCGATCGTCGCCGGGTTCATCGAGTTCGGTGCGGGCACGCTCATCCTTCTCGGGTGGCAGGCGAGCCTGGCGGCGTTCCTGGCGAGTGGCGAGATGGCCGTCGCGTACTTCAAGGTGCATCTTCCGCAGGGCTTCTTCCCCATCCTGAATCACGGCGAGGACGCGGCGTTTTACTGCTTCGCGATGCTGTTCATCGCCTCCCGTGGCTCGGGCGTCTGGAGCATCGATAGTCTCCTGAGCCGCGGGCGTGGCTGATCAGGGAGAGGGGGCCGAAAGGATCGCCGTGTCCTCTCCCGAGAGAGAGCGCAGCCGCCCATGGCTGGGGAGCCGCGTCTGGCGGACCGGTCTCAAGCTGCTGCTGTGGCTGGTCGTAATCGGGCTCCTCGTGGTGCCACTGATTCGCGACCTCCCGCTCGGCGATACAACCCGGGCGGGGATCCTTGCCTGGGTACTGGTGGGAATCGGCCTCTACTGGCTGTTCACGGACCTGGGATACCGTCCTCTCCTGCTCTTCCAGTTGTTCTTCTTCTCGGCGGCGATCACACTGCTGACCGCCAAGGCCGCTCTGGTGAGTGTCGGCGTGCACCGGGGTCCGATCCTCCGTCGCACTGCCATCTGGCTTCTGCTGCTCGGCGCGGCCTGCGCCGGAGTCAACGTCATCATCATGTTTCTGGAGCTCCTGCGCCGTGGCTCGCGTCGTGAGAAATGAATCCGCTTGGCCCCGCGGGCGCGTGAGCTGGCGGCGCGGCGCCTCCGGTCTCGTCCTGATCCTGGTGGCGGGGTGCGCCTCGTCGACTCCCAAGACCAGTACGGGCCGCACCGAGCGACAGACCGACAGCGTGATCGGCCAGTCCCAGGTACCCGGGGCGCCCGCCGTGCAGAAGGCGCTCGACGCCTCGGACAGCGCCCGCGCGCGGGTGGCGCGGGAAGACTCGATCGCGGCCAGTCAGTGATCCGACGCGGAGAAGGACATCCTATGACCTTCGACGCCCGCTACTTCACCACCGGCCTGGAGGCGCAGGCGCAGGGCCTCGCCGGGACGCCGGTGGTGCGAATGATTCTGCACGACGGCCGCGAGCTCCTGGTGCGCGACGTGGTGGAGGCGGCACCCGGCTACGTCATGCTCGAGATCTACGCGCCGCAGGGCCCGGCGCGGGGCAGCTTCGACTTCCCGGCGGCCGTGTCGCTCGTGGAGAGCGCGACCTGTCAGACCGCCGTGGCCTACGAGGCGATCGCGCAGGTCTTCCTGCAGGCCGCGACCGGCGAGGCGGCGAATCGGCTCGGCTTCTTGCCCGCGAAACGGGCGCCGGTCCGGTAGGGCGCTAGCGCCAGCGCCCTTCGACGTAGAACCAGCCGCCGCGGGAGTGCCGCCAGCGCCCCGGCGCCCATCGGCGGTAGCCGCGCTCCGGGACCGCCCACCGCCCCGGAACCCAGTTGTAATCACGCCCGGACCAGCGCCAGAATCCCCCCACCCACACATAGGCCGGCCCCGGGGCGACGCCCACTACCTCCACCCGGTCCTCCGGCGGGCGGCGCTCCACGAACACCGCGCCGGGCGGCGGCGGGGGCGCGCAGGCGCCGGTGGCAAGGCCCAGCAGCAAGAGGACACCGTTCGCGATTCGGCTTGCGTGAGACATCGATCCTCCCCATGATCCGGGTGTGGTAACAGCCTGATCCCTGTTCGACACGACGAGAACCGGGCCCGGACCGTTAAGCCTGTCGTACCCGGGAATAGTCCGTCCGACCGGAGGACAGATGCCAGCCACAGCCTCCTCCTTTCCGCTCCTCGAGTGGCCGGGCCCCGTCCCGGCAGCCCTGCTCGGTGCCGCGCTCGCCCTGCTCGCGGTCTTCATCGGTTTCCGGGTGCGCCGCCGGAATGGACCAACCCGGGTGCATCAGTTGCTCGGCAGGCTGGGACAGCGAGACGGGGGGGTCGGGCTCTTCCTGCGCGGGATGTTCGTCCCGAGCGCCGAGTTCTTCTCGCGGAGCCCGGAGTATCCACCCGGGAGCTCGGGAACCCTCACGGTCCAGAAATGGACCGGCATCCCCGAAGTCTACGCAGCCGGCGACGTCCGGGCCGCAGCCGAAGTCGTCGGCTTTCTCACCAGCCAGATCCCCTCGCTGACAGTCAGCTTCCGGGCCATCGACCGCGACCGAAAGGGCTGGGGCGAAGACTTCGTGGCGATCGGCAGTCACTTCAAGTCCCAGCAGGTTCTGGACACCTGTGAGCCGCGCCTGGTCGCCTTCCGAAATCCGGACGCCTTCCGGAGCCTCGTCTCGCCCGAGGTGTTCGAGGCGCGCGGCGGCGCGGACTTCGGGTTCCTCTACAAAGGCACACATCCGGCAACCCACTGCGCCTGCTGGGTCGTGATGGGGCTGACCGAACATTCCACCGAGGCCGCGGCCCGGTTCCTCCGGACCCACTCGCCGGACCTGCAGCGCCTGGTCGGGTCGGCTCCATTCGCGGCGGTGCTGGCGGTCGAGGCGGCGGGCGGGCGCCCCGAGGCGACGCTGGCGTGGCTCAGGCCGCGGCCCGCGTGGTGGCGCCGACTGCTTCACGGCAAGAGCTTGCGGCGCCTGAGCGGCACCGTACCCACCGGCGCGGGCTGATCCGGCCGACTGGCGCCAGACGGTCCCCCCGGAGACATTGCGGACTGCATTCCAGTCCGTCGTACGATACGGAGGCCTTCGGTTCATGCTGGGTGGGAGACGCCCCGGTTTCCTGGGCTTGATCGCCGGAATCCTGCTGCTCCAAGGGGTGGCCAGCCTGTCCGTCTACGTACGCGGCTTCCCCTACTATGGCTCGGGGCTGGTCCCCAATGCGCCATGGTGGGAAGTCCCGATCGCCATCCTCCACCTGCCCGGGATCGAGGTCTTGACCCTGTTCGGGTTCTGCTGCGGCTTGCATGGTGGGGACATTCTCACGCACGTCATCCACGGCGGCCACATTCCCATGCGGGGCTTCGGAACCACGGTGCTCGCTACCGTCAACTGGGCCTGCTGGAGCCTGATCGCCGCCGCGGCCTACCTGGTGCTCACCTGGCGAGGACGGCGCAAGCTGCCTTCGCCTCCGGCCCCACCGGCCTGACGGCTCACGACCGTTCCGCGCGCGAGAGGTTGCCGATGCAGTTACCCGCCCTGACAGAACCCCACCGCCGACTGGAGCGGCTCGTCGGATCCTGGCGCGGGGAGGAGGTGATTCACCCCACCCCCCAGGATCCCCAGGGTGCCAAGGCCTTGTCCACCGTCCGCAACGTGCTCGGCCTCGAAGGCTTTGCGGTCATCCAGGACTATGCCCAGGAGCGGGCGGGTCGGACCACGCTCCGCGCGCACGGCCTGTTCCGCTGGGACCCGGAGCGCCAGGAGTACGTGCTGCACTGGTTCGACTCGCTGGGGCAGGATCCGACCGAATACCGGGGGACCTTCGACGACGGCCTCCTGTCACTGCAGTGCGTTCGGGCTGAAGGCCGCACCCGGGCGGCCTGGGATTTTCGCGAGCCCAGGCGGTACACGTTCCGCATGGAGGCCTCGCCGGACGGAAAGCGCTGGTTCCCGGTCATGGAGGGTCGCTACGAGCGGCAGTGGTGACGGGCGGCCGGGTGCCCGGGGAGACCGCCTCCGGGTATCTTCCGGCATGAGAACGCGCTCGGCCTCCGAGGAGCTGGCCAATGCTGCCACACACGGCGTGGGCCTGGCGCTGAGCGTTCTGGCGCTGCCGCTGCTGCTCGGCGCCGCGCTGCGCCACGGCGACCCTCCCCTCGTGGCGGGCACGGCCGTCTTCGCGGCAAGCCTCGTCACGCTGTATCTCGCCTCGACCCTGTATCACGGCACCCGGCCTTCGCGCGCCAAGGAGTGGCTTCGGATCGTCGACCATTCGGCGATCTTCCTGCTGATTGCCGGGACCTACACACCCTTCACCCTGGGCGTCCTGCGCGGCCCCTGGGGCTGGTGGTTGTTCGGCGTGATCTGGGCGCTGGCCCTGCTCGGAATCTCCGCCAAGGTCCTGATCGGTACCCGCTTTCCCCGCGCCTCAACCGCGTTCTACCTGCTCATGGGCTGGCTTGCGGTCATCGCGCTCCGGCCCCTGGCCAGCGCGCTCCCGGCCGCAGGCCTCGGCTGGCTGGTCGCGGGGGGGCTCCTCTACACGGCGGGGGTGACATTCTACCTCCGCGACCGGCGCTGGTACGACCATCCGGTCTGGCACCTGTTCGTGCTGGCGGGCAGCGCCTGCCATTTCGTGGCCGTCTGGGCGTACGCGATCGCCGCGTCCGGCCCCACCACGCTGCGGGTCTGACCGGCGGGGCGGCCAACACAGGAGGATCCATGAAGGGACTCGCCGCATACGTCGGGGCCAGCATCGGCGGTGGAATCGGGTGGTGGATCGGGGCGCGAGTCGGCGTGATGACCGCATTCTTCCTGATGGTCTTCGGAACGGCGCTCGGCGGATACTTCACGCGGCGCTGGATCGCCGACTATTTCTGAGAACCTCCGAGGCAATGCGCAAGCTACCCGAACTGTTCGACAAGAATCGCCAGTGGGCCGCCGGCATCACGGCGCAAGACCCGACCTTCTTCCAGCGGCTCGCCCAGCAGCAGTCCCCCCGATACCTGTGGATCGGGTGCTCGGACAGCCGGGTGCCGGCCAACGAGATCGTGGGCCTCCTGCCGGGTGAACTGTTCGTGCACCGCAATGTGGCCAACGTGGTGGTTCACACCGACCTGAACTGCCTCTCGGTGCTGCAGTTCTCGGTCGAAGTGCTCCGGGTGGAGCACGTGATCGTCTGTGGCCATGTGGGGTGCGGCGGCATCCAGGCCGCGTGGCGTGGCCAGCCTCGAGGACTGGTGGACAACTGGCTGCGTCATGTCCAGGACGTGGCCGACCGGCATCGCCCATTCCTGACGTCCCTTCCCTCTGAGGCGGTGCAGTGTGACCGCCTCTGCGCCCTCAACGTACTGGAACAGGCGGTCAACGTCTGTCGCACCACCATCGTTCACGATGCCTGGCAGCGCGGCCAGCCCCTCATGGTCCATGGATGGCTCTACCGGCTCGAGGATGGGCTGCTCCGGGACACCGGGTTTCTGGCCGGCGCCCCGAATGAGGTTCTGACCAACTACACTGCCGCCCTCCGGGGCGTGACGACCAGCAGTTAGGCTACCCCCAAAGAGTGACCGAAAACCAGTCAAAACCTGGCCGCGGCGGGGGTCCCCGAGGGGGCCGGAGAGAGGCTATCTTTCATTCTTCTCTCGGGACCACCCGCCGGGTGTTTCGGAGCTGGATCGCTACCACGGACGAACAGGAGTGCAGGAATGACAAAGTTGAGTCAGGACGAGAAGCGCCGGCGCGCTGCCGCCCTCCCCTCACCTAGTGGCGCCAACCCCTCCTGTGGACCGCTCGACGTCTCGTGGGACAGTGCCTTTGACCGGATGTGCTACATGGTGTCGGCTCCTGATCTCGCGGTGCGGAACGCGCGGCGGTACCAGAAGCTCATGGCCGAGGCCATGGAGGCCACCGGCTGTACGGAAGAAGAGATCATCGCTCACGGAAACAAGGTCCGCGCGGTGCTGTTCTTCGCACAGGATCGCCTGACCAAGCAGGGCGCTCTGGCCGGGCTTGCCGGCAAGCAGAAATACGCCTACCGGCTCCCCCCGGTCTCTCCGATGTTCTAATCCGACCGAGTCTCGGGAACGGGGGCCGCCGATTCCGCCGGTCCCCGCGCCGGGAGGCGCCGTGTCGCCACGCGAGTCACCCTGGGCTGCCGGTCTCGCCGAGCATCGCGCGGCCGTCGCCGACTTCGTTCGCGCCGCATCGTCGCTCGACTCCGCGACCTGGCTGCGCCCGATCGGCCCGCACCGCTGGTCGCCTGCACTCATCACCGAACACGTGCGCCTCAGCATCGAGGCGGTGAATGACGACGCCGCCGGACGGGCGCACATGGCCGTGCGGTTGAACCCCTGGAAGCAGTTCGTCGCCCGGCGGCTCTACCTCTCGCGGGTTCTCAAGACCGGCGTCTTCCCCGGCGGCATCCGGGCGCCGCGGGAAACCAGACCCTCGCCTACCCCACAGTCGCAACCGGACGCGCTCGCGGACCTGTCCCGCATCACGGCCATCCTGGAAAGCACCATTGCGGCCCACCCCGCTCCGGCGCGATGCCGGCTCACGCATCCGTATTTTGGCAAGCTCTCCCTTGCCCGCTCGCTCCGGCTCCTGACCCTCCACGCCCGGCATCATCTGGCGCAACTGCCCACCGCGAGTCCGCAATAGCCGATGGCCTCGGGCCAGAGGGGCAGGACCTTCCTCGTCTTCAGACAGCGGCTCGTGGCGCCATGCCCGGCCCGCTGGGCCGCTCTGGTCCTCGCCCTGCTTGGCTCCGTGAGCCGACGCGTGGCCGCCCAGGAAGGCGCCGATCCTCATGCCGTCATGCCGGAGCGTCCGACGGTCGCGACTCATGCCTGGACAGTGGCCCCTGGGTACGCCGAAGTCGAGGTTGGTATCGAGTGGGACCACAATCCGAGCGGGACCACCGCGCTGGAAACACCGACGCTCCTCAAGATCGGTCTGGCCCGGCGCCTTCAGCTCGGTCTGGCCGCGAGCCTGACTCGACCCCCCGCCTCCGGCCTTGGCGTCTCCGACCTGACGGTCGGACTCAAGGTCCGGCTGGCGAATGACCTGCCGATCGTCGGGGCGCTGGCGGTGCTGCCCAGCGTGAAGCTCCCGACTGCCAACCCGGCCCACGGCACGGGGACAACCGATGGAACGCTATTGCTCATTTCGAGCCACCAGCTGGGCCACATGAGCCTGGATATCAACTTCGGCTACACCCGTCGCTCCGGTGACGGCGCCCGGGCGCCACGGAGCGCCACCTTGTGGACTTCGTCCGCCGGAGTTCCGTTGGCCGGCGCCGTCGGGCTGGCGGTCGAGGTGTACGGCTATCCCCGGACCGGCGGGCCCGCTGGAAGCGCGGGCATCGTGGCCCTGCTGGCGGGGCCCACTCTGAGCCTGCGGCCGCGGTGGACCGCGGACCTCGGCGGCATTCTCCCGCTCCGCGGCCCGCAGCCCGACGCTCTGTATACCGGGCTCGTCTACAACCTGGGCGCGCTCTGACCTTGCACCGTCCCGCCTTCCGACACAGGAGGTCTCATGAGTGGCGCCGCAACCGATGACCGCTCCGCGGGGACCCTTCGGGCCGTGGAGCGGTTCAACGAAGCCTTCAATCGTCATGATGTCGCGGCCATCATGTCCGCCATGACAGCCGATTGCGTCTTCGACAGCACACGGCCCCCTCCGGACGGGGAGCGCCTGCAGGGCCAGCCGGCGGTGCGGGCCTTCTGGGAGAGCTTCTTCGCTCGTTCCCCCAAGGCCCGGTTCGAGACGGAGGAGATCTTCGCGTGCGGCGACCGGGCCGTGGTCCGCTGGGTGTATCACTGGATGCGCGACGGCGCGCCGGGCCATGTGCGTGGAGTAGACGTCTTCCGAGTGCGCGACGGCCTGGTCGCGGAGAAGCTGTCCTACGTGAAGGGCTAGCCGGAAATGCCGCGAGTCTTCACCCGCACCATCGAGATCCCCCCGGAGGTCATCGACGTCAACGGGCACGTGAACAACCTCGCATACCTCCAATGGATGCAGGAGGCTGCCATCGCCCACTCGGCGGCTCAGGGCTGGCCGGTGGAGCGCTATCTCGAGGCCGGCGCGGTCTGGGTGGTACGCTCCCACAGCATCGAGTACCTGGCGCCGGCCTTCAAAGGCGACGTGCTGACACTCCTTACCTGGGTCACCGGGTTCAAGCGCTTCAGGTCGCCCCGCCGGTATCTCTTCTGGCGCGAACGTGACGGCGTGGTGATTGCTCGCGCCGAGACGCTGTGGGTGTTCGTGCACGCGTCGAGCGGGCGCCCGACAGCCATCCCTCCGGAGCTCCAGCAGGCCTTTCTCCTGGTGCCGCCAGAGGAGGATGTGCTCGAGACCTTTCTGCACCCCAGCCGAGCCGAGCGGGGCGGCGCCGGGCAGGTGTGAACCGGGGGCCTTGGCGGCTCGCAGCGCGGCATGCACCTTAGAGGCGCGGTGGCCAAGTGGGCCTCCGACTGGGCCGCTGCCCGCGTGGCTCGGATATCGCCTAACGAACGGACGGACTCATTCTTCCCCTGCTCCAGGCGGACTCGCCGCTGGTGAAGCTGCTGGTGGAGAAGGCCCGGGAACGCACCCGGATCTTCGCCGGCACGGAACGCGGCGCCTCTTCCGCGGACCGGCTGCAGCTGGACGGCCGACACGTCGCCTACCTGCTCAACACCTGCTTCTGGGCCAGCATGCGGCCCGAGGGGGGCCGGCCGGCCCGCGGCGAGTTCACGATCGTGGACCGCACGGTCCCCGGAGGCCTGCGCTTCACCGAACCGGTGATCGTATCGCAGGAGTCCGTGGTACACTTGAGCCCCGGACTGGGCTCAGGCCTGGCCGCCGTGGATCTCTCCGCCGAGGACATGCCGCAGATCTGGGGCGTGCTTGAAGCGGCGCCTCCCTGGCAGCCGGTCATTCACGTCATTGGGCCGGCGCACCTTGCTGTTTCGCTGGACCGGGAGGTCCTCGGCGTCATCCGGGGCGGCGAGATCCAACTGGTCAAGAGCGGGCCGTATTCCCTCGCGAACCTGGTGGCCCCGATAATCGACCGCACCGACGCCGCCCCCTCGCCGGACCGCCTGGCCCGAGTGGAGCAGCTCTTCAGGATCCTCGCCTCGGTCGAGCGGAATGGCCAGGGTGGGACGGTGCTGGTCGCGCCGACCGGGCAGAACGGGTGGGCCGAGGCCCTGAGATTCCGCTACACGATGGATGAGCGATCCACCGGCTTCGCGCGCGGCCGCCTGGGAGACCTCGACGACCCGGCCGGGGAGGACGGCGAGAGCGCCGGTCGGGCGTCCTCAGCCACCCGGCCCAGTCGCCCCCGGTCGCTGCTGGTCGATCTGAGCCAGCGCCTCCTGGCCCAGATCGCGCAGCTCGCCGCCATCGACGGTGCCGTCGTCCTCGGTGATGATCTCTCGTTGGTCGGTTTCGGCGCCAGCGTCACGCTGCCGGCCGAGGACTTCACGCTGTCGCACGCGGACGCGGTGAGCGGGCTCCTGGGCCACGGACGTCCCATCACCTCTCTGCCGTGGAGCGACGAGGGTGGCGCCGGTCGCTTCGTCCGGCGATACCCTGACTGTCTGGGCTTTCAGGTATCGCGGGATGGAGCGATCTGCCTCTTTGCATGGGGAGGCCCGGATCGGCGGCTGGTAGCGCTGACGGGCGTCCAGGATCTCCTGACGGAGTATTGAGTGTCCGGTCCATTTCGCGGAACCGGCTCCTCGGGGAGCCCGGCGCCTTTCAAGGATCACTTCTCCCGGCGAGCGGTCGATTACGCCCGATCGCGTCCGCATTATCCCCGCCTGCTCTTCTCCGCCCTGGCCCAACTCGCTCCTGGCCGTGGCACGGCGTGGGATTGCGGGACGGGGAACGGCCAGGCCGCCACCGGGCTCGCGGAGCACTTCACTGCGGTCGTGGCCACCGATGCCTCGGCCGACCAGATCGCGCACGGTGAGACGCACTCGCGGGTCACCTATCGGGTGACGCGGGAGACCGCAAGCGGGCTTCCGGATCACTCGGTGGACATCGTGACCGCCGCGCAGGCCGCACACTGGTTCGACCTACCGGCCTTCTACCAGGAGGCGCTGCGGGTGCTCCGCCCGGGCGGCGTCCTGGCCATCTGGTGCTATGGCCTGTGCCGGGTCACTCCCGAGGTGGACACCCGCCTGGCGCGCTTCTACCGCGTGACGGTCGGTCCGTACTGGCCAGCGGACCGCGCCCACGTGGACGCCGACTACCGGACGCTGTCGTTCCCGCTGCCGGAACTCTCCTTCCCCACGGCAGTCATGGAGCACGCCTGGACGCTCGCGGACTTCGTCGGGTTTCTCGGAACCTGGTCCGCCGTCGCCAAATACAGGTCGGTGCACGGTATTGACCCGGTCGAGCAGTTCGAGTCGGAGCTGGAGCCCGCCTGGGGTGGCCGGGACGTTGTCCGGATGGTTCGCTGGCCGCTGGCTGGACGCCTCGGCAGGACCCCGGGGGTGGGGTGACCCGGGTGCGCTCGCGGCGGGGGTTGGCGTCGTGACCCGCACGGCGGTAGAATGCATGGCCTGACCCGGAGGACAGCGTGGCAACCGATCCTCGGGCGCATCGCCGGCACGAAATCGCGGTCCGCGCCCGTGCATTCTTCGAAGGGCTGATTCCCCGCAGCACCGTCCTCGAAGATCTCGAGGCGGACGATTGGAGTGATCCCAGACTCCGTCCGCTGCTCGAAATGATCCAGAACATCCCCAAGAAGTCCCGCTTCTCCGGCCTCTGGGGCAAAGCGTACGACGCCTACGTCGCTAAAGCGCGGGAACTCATCGCTGCCGCCGATCAGTAGCCCCGCCCACCTGGCCGGGCCTGCCCTGATGCTCGTCCTGTCGGGCTGCCAGGGTAGCGCGCCACCGGCGACTCAGGCCGCCGGCAAGCCACCCGCGTCGACCGCGCCCGCTCCGGCTCCCGTCGAGACGATTCCGGCGCCCTCTTCGCTGGAGAGCCGCAGCTGGTCGGCACTCGTCGCGGAGCTTCGTGCCCATCCCGATTCGGTGCGCGCGGTGATTCAGACCCATGCCCGGGAAGTCACTGTCGTCTACAACGACGGGCGGCGCTACCGAGCCACCGAGCCATCCATAGATGCCATCATCGGGTTGCTGCACGAGATCGACCCTGCCGGTCGCATCCTGATCGCGACCGAGTGACCCGCGTGAGCGCCATGACTCTTACTCGCTCGCAACTCGTCCTCAATCTCGAGGGGGCCAAGCACCTGGCGGCCGCAGCCGAGGCGGAGGCGCTGAGGCGTGGGTGGAGTGTAGCCATCGCCGTGGTGGACCCGGCCGGCGGCCTCATTTATTTCCAGGCCCTCGACGGCACTCAGGCCGCAAGTCAGGACATCGCCATCCTCAAGGCTCGCACGGCGGCGCGGCTCAAGCGGCCCTCCAAGGCTCTGGAAGACGGCATCGCCGGCGGGCGCGTTGCGCTGCTCGCGCTTCCGGGCGCGGTTCCGCTCGAGGGCGGGTTGCCGGTGGTGGTCGACGGCCAGGTCGTTGGAGCGGTCGGCGTGAGCGGGATGACCTCCGCCGAAGACGGGGTGATCGCGCAGGCTGCGGTCGCAGCGTTGACCGGGCCGGACGGCACGGCGCGCGCCACCGGCCCGAGGAGCTCATAGCGATGCTCAAGCCACCGATCGTCATTGACACCCGTGGCGGCCTGCTGGTCTTCGCCAGTCAGAGCGCGGCGGAGCGGGAGCTTGCGGTGGAGGATGTCCGGGCCGGAGCCTATCCGGTGGCCTACGACATCGAGGGCCGGCTGCTCCGCATCGAGGTGCAGACCCGGGAACGGCGCATACTCGGCGTCTTCCGTGACGTCCGCGAATCAGTCCGCATCGTCGCCTACGAGCACATCGCCACCCACGATCGAGCACTCCACGACCTGTTGGCGCGCTTCATCGGCCCCGTGCCGGCCATCATGCCACCGTCCCAGAAGGCGGGGCGGTAAGCCACGGCCGCAATGGCTGGCGCGGCACCTCCCATTCCTGATTTCGACCCAGGCGTTCCGCTGAGCGGGCCCGACCATAGTCGAGCGCTCGGCGCGCTGCTCGGGGCCGGCACCGGCTATCTCGCGCGCTTCGACGATACGCGGTTCTTCGCCCCGCAGGGGACGGCGTGGTCGCCGGCGATTCATGTTCGACACCTCCGCAAGACCACGCAGCCCTTCACATTGGCGCTCGGCCTGCCACGCTGGCCTCTCGCCCTGTGCTTCGGGCGCGGTTCAGGCGTGTCCCGTTCGTACGAAGCGATCCGGGAGACCTACCGCGCTACGCTCGCCGGCGGCCTGCAGGCTGGCCTGTTCACGCCGAGGCCCGAGGCCACACCCGTCGTCCCGGCCCTGCGCCGACAGGAAATCATGGCTGGCTGGGCGGCCGCGACGGTGGCGGTGCAGCACGCCCTGACCCGGTGGTCCGAGGCGGCACTCGACCGCTATCGCCTTCCACACTCCGTGCTCGGTTCCCTCACGGTGCAAGAAATGGCGTCGTTCACCGTGTACCATACCAGCCATCATCTCCGCCGCATCGCCGAGCGGGCGGGCGGGTAACGCCGATGCGCGGCCCGGGAGGAGTACCGCGCGGCGTCTCTCCGGCGTACCAGCGGATTTACGCGTTAGTGCGGCGCATCCCTCGCGGGCGCGTCGCGACCTACGGCCAGATCGCTGCACTGGCGGGGCTGGCCCGCGCGGCGCGCCAGGTCGGGTATGCCCTGCACGCCCTCCCCTCCGGATCTTCCGTCCCCTGGCATCGGGTGATCAACAGCGCGGGGCGAATCAGCCTCCCTCCGGAGTCCGGCGGACTCGAGCAGCGGTTCCGCCTTCTCAAGGAGGGCGTGGTGCCCGATGCGGGCGGACGAGTTTCGTTGGCCCGCCACCAATGGCGGCCGCGTCGGCCGGCGCGACGCAGGCCCGCGCGCCGATCCCGCCGGCCGGTGTGAAGCGATGTCCATCGCGACGCTGCTCGCCATCGGCCTGGTGGGGCTCGTCCTCATGCTGTGGGGACGGCACCGCGCCCGAACCGAGAGCGAGGATCCCGATGCCGCGACGCTCGACGCCCTGGCCCGAGCCGGGTCGCACCTCGAGCAGCCACACGAAGTCGAGTTCTACCTCTACCTACCGGATCAGCCAGCCGCGGCGGCGGTGGCCGAGCAGCTCGCGCCGGAGGGGTTCCAGGTCGCCATGCGTGTGGCCGAGGAAGGCTCCAGCGACTGGCTGTGCCTGGCGACCAGGCTGATGACCCCCACACTCGATGAGCTGCATCGTTTGCGGCGCCACCTCGCGGCGGTCGCCGAATCGCGTGGTGG
>Ga0335081_10002513_pt1 | contig 28898 bp, 25 predicted proteins | sample Lox_Sample_35_FD_206713 | JGI IMG/M metagenome (GOLD analysis project Ga0335081, IMG submission 206713) | Soil microbial communities from Loxahatchee National Wildlife Refuge, Florida, United States - Lox_Sample_3.5 | ecosystem: Environmental > Terrestrial > Soil > Wetlands | place: USA...
GAAGCGGGTGCTCGACAAGATCGGGCTTGCCGGTTATCCGAAGACTACGGGCGGAGATGGGATGCACGTGTATATTCCGGTCGAGCCGATTTATACCTACGAGGAAACGCGGACGTTCGCGGAGCTGATTTCGCGGCTGGTGATCGCCGAAGACCCGGGTCTGTTCACGACGCCGCGCTCGGTGTCCAAGCGGCAGAAGGACCGGGTGTATTTCGACTATCTCCAAAACGGCAGGTCGAAGACGATCGCAGCTCCGTACGTGCTGCGGGCCTACGCGGGCGCGCCGGTGGCGACGCCGCTCGACTGGCCGGAGGTGCGCCGCGGTTTGCACCCAACGCAATTCAACATCACCAACGCTCTGGACCGGTTCGCGGCACGCGGCGATGTGTTCGCGGGGGTGCTGGCGGATCGCCAGGACCTGGAAGTTGCGCTTGCCAACCTGAGTAAGCATGTGCGTTGAGGCGGTTCGTTGGGCAGGCGGGCACCCTGCCCAAACCCACGCACGAGTGCCTGCGCCACGACTGTAATTTATCCGTTGTCTGGAATTCATGCGTTCGTCATAGCGCTGTAAAACGCGGTTGGTACTATCCATCCTGCAAACCCAAAGTTAACCCGGGAGGGGAAGTTTCAGTTCAATTCTAGGAACCCACATGAGAATACTGCGCCTCTGCACCTTGTTTTCGTTTCTTGCGTCTCGCCCAATCTTTGGGCACAGTCGGAATCGGCCGCGACGCTCAGCGGAAATTTCGTGGATCAATCCGGGCAGGTTCTTGCCAGCGCGGCTGTCAGTGTGAAAGAAGCGTCGACTGGCGCGACGCAGAAAACCACTACCGACGGCAGCGGGCACTTCTCGCTCGCCGGCTTGCCTGCGGGCACCTATACGATTGAGGCGTCGGCGCCCAATTTCGCGACCAGCCGCCGCGACGGCGTGAAACTTACCGCCGGCGCGAAGGAAGAGGTGTCGCTCGCGTTGGACCTGGCTGCCCTGCCACAGACCGTCACAGTGGAAGGGTCGGTCTCGCTGGCAGCGGAGATGGCGCCGTCGCAGAGTTCTCTGGAAGCGCGCTGGGCACAATCAAGGATCACGGGCGATTTCGTGGAGAATTTCACGTCGCCGGTGGCCGATTACACAGAAGTTCTCAACATAGCTCCGGGCACGTTCGGCATCAACCCCAACGGCGTGGGTCTGGGAGACAGCAAGACCTTTTTCCGCGGCTTCAAAGACGGCCAGTACACGATGACCTATGACGGCATCCCGTTCGAGGATACGAATGATCCCACGCACCATTCGTGGGCTTTCATCCCGGGTCAATGGATCGGCGGCGCGAACTTCGACCGCAGCCCTGGCTCGGCGGCAACCATCGGACCGACCAACTTCGGGGGCTCTATCAACCTCTTGTCCCGGCCAGTGCGCGCCAGCCAGGACATCCGCGCGTCGGTTTCCTACGGCTCCTACAACACGGCCCTCTATGACCTGAACTACGACTCCGGCCAGTTCGGCAAATCGAACCTGACCCTGGATCTGCACCAAATGAAGTCCGACGGATACCAGACTTTTAACAATCAGAAGCGAGACGGCGGATTCTTGAAATACCAGTTTCAACTCTCCGATAAAACGGTAATCACCATCTTCGGCGGACTTACCGACCTGTTCACCAACACGCCTAACATCAAAGGCCCGACGCGCGATCAAGTGGCTCAGTTCGGCGACACTTACCTGATGTCGGACGATCCCAGCCAGTCGAACTATTTCCGCTTCAACTTCTATCACGTGCAGACAGACTTCGAGTACATCGGAGTTACGAGCGACTTAGGCCATGGATGGCGATTCGATAATAAAGTTTACACCTACCGGTACTGGAACAAGCAGAATTACAACGGCAGCAGCATCAGCGCGACCAGCGCAACCGACAAGCTCAACGGGTATCGCAAGATCGGCGACATCCTGTACCTGACCCGGGAGTCTTCGCTCGGCGTGCTACGCACCGGAATGTGGTATGAGTGGGCCTATACGGACCGGTATCAAGTCCCCAGTGACCCGCGCACCTGGGTTGACACTCCCTTTCCGAACTTCCACGAGCACTTCAACACCAACTCTTTGCAGCCGTTCGTCGAGTACGAGTTCCGGGTCGCCCCGCGTTTGAGCCTCACTCCCGGAATCAAGCTCGCCGATTACGCCATGTACCTGAACCAATACGCCGATAATGGCAGCACCATCGGCTGCCCGGGTGGAAAGCTGTCCGGAAAAGCCGGCAGCGCCAGCACGCTGTGCGTCGGCGGCGTCCAGTTTGTTACCCACGGCACGAATTACAGTTCGTGGCTGCCGTCGCTGGATGGGCGCTATTTCCTGCGCGATAACTGGTCGGTCTATGCGCAGTACGCCACTGGCAGCGTGATCCCGCCCAGCGGGGTGTTCGATACGACCAGCGCGTCCGTGGCTGTTTTCCCGAAACCGACGGTGGCCCGGACCTACCAGGTTGGCTCGGTGTGGAAGTTGAACCGCTTGACGCTTGACTTTGACGCTTACTACAGCCACTTCCAGAATACTTACACGATGACCACCGACACCGCGGGTGAGGCCGTCTGGTCGCTACCCGGGGCGTCTAATACGAAAGGCATGGAAGCCGAAGCGAACGCGTTCGTCGGACATGGGTTCAACGTGTACCTCAATGGCACAGCCGGAAACGCGAAGTATGCGCAGAGGGGCCTGTGGGTTGCCAACGCGCCCAGTAACACGGCAACGGCGGGCCTCATGTATCAGCACGCCAATTGGGACGCGGCCTTTTTCAGCAAGCGCATCGGACCGATGTGGAACGATGCCGGCAAGGGGAACACCCTCTTCAATCAGGCCGTGCCCATCGATCCGTTCAACATGACCAACGTTTTCGTCAACTATACCGTGAAGGGCGCGTCGGCCCTGCGAGGAACCAAGCTGCGCCTGAGCGTCAACAATCTGCTCGACAAACACAGCATCGTGGGGGTTGCGCCGGTCAACGTGGCGCAACATCCAACGCCCGCGGGCGGCGACACGCTGACGCTGCTGCCGGGGCGCAGCGTCATGTTGACGGTACAATTCGGTTTCGCTCCCCCGAGGTAAACTGGTGAGGCGGCCGACCCAGATTTGGCCGCCCCGCCATGATCTGGGAACCGTCGCGCGAGTTTATCGAACAGACCAACGTCTGGCGTTTCATGCAGCGCCTCGGGTTTTCGGACCGCGAAGCGTTCCTGCGTTTCAGCCGCGAGGAGCCGGAGCGCTTTTGGGACGAGTTGATGCGCGAAATGCGCGTCGACTGGTTTGAACCATATACGCGGGTCCTCGATTCCAGCCGCGGGCCGGAATGGTCGCGGTGGTTTCTGCCGGGCCGCCTCAACATCGCTCACAACTGCCTGGACCGCTGGGCGAACACGGACCGTGTAGCCTGCATCTGGGAGAACGAGAACGGCGGCACACGCACCATCACTTTTCGCGAATTGCAGGCTGAAGCCAATCGTGTGGCGAACGGTTTGACCGCGCTTGGCCTGCGGGTGGGCGATCGCGTCGCAATGTGTATGCCGATGGTCCCGGAAATTCTCTCCATCCTCTATGGCTGCTTCAAGGCCGGGCTCACGGTGGTTCCGATCTTCGCCGGCTTCGGCGCGGGCGCCATCGCGTCACGCACCGAGGACTCCGGCGCGCGCGTCCTGTTCACCGCGGAACATCTTCAGCGCCGCGGCAAACTCGTTCCGCTGCTCGACAAGGCTCCGCGCACGATTCACACGATCGTGGTCGGGGCGGATCCGCTCTTCGCCGATCAACCGGCCGATGCGCCTACTGCCTCGCTCGATTCCGAGGCCCGCGCGTTCATCCTCTACACTTCCGGCACGACCGGGAAGCCCAAGGGCGCTGTTCACACGCACGCCGGCTGCCTCGCGCAGACGGGCAAGGAAATCTGGCTCGGCTTCGACCACAAACCGCATGACCGCTTCTTCTGGCTTTCGGACATCGGCTGGATGATGGGCCCGTGGGCCGTCCTCGGTAACCACCTGTTCGGCGGGGCGATCTTCCTGTACGATGGCGCTCCCGATTTTCCCGGTCCTATGCGGCTCTGGGAAATGATCGAGCGCCACGGCATCACCACGTTCGGCGTCTCGCCCACCGCGATCCGCATGCTGAGCAAAGCTCCTGGCGAGGTTCCACCGATGCCGTCGCTGCGGCTGCTCGGCTCGACCGGCGAACCGTGGGATGAGACCTCGTGGATGTGGTTCTACGAGCACGTCGGCCGTCGCCGCTGCCCCATCATCAACATTTCCGGCGGCACGGAGATCATCGGTTGCTTCCTGTTTCCGCTTCCGATTCAGGCCTTGAAGCCCTGCTCGCTCGGGGGCCCGGGACCCGGCATGGCTACCGAGGTAGTCGATGAGAACGGCGCGCCGGTCCGCGGCCGCAAGGGGTATCTGGTCTGCACCAGGCCATCGCCATCCATGACCCGAGGTATCTGGAACGATCCGCGGCGATACGTGGATACCTACTGGTCGCGATTCCCGGGCATGTGGTATCACGGCGACTGGGCCAGCGTGGATGAGGACGGCCATTGGTTCCTGCACGGCCGCGCGGATGAGTCGATGAATGTGGCCGGGCGCAAGGTCGGTCCCGCGGAGGTCGAGGAGGCGATGATGCAGCATCCCGGCGTGGCGGAGGCTGCGGTGATCGGAGTGCCCGACGAAGTGAAGGGAGAGGCGATCGTCGGATACGCCGTCCCCAAGGCGGGCCGCGCAATTGACGGCAATGCGGTGAGCGCCACTGTGGCCGAAGTGCTGGGGCCGATGTTCCGGCCGCGCGAGGTGCTGGTGGTGAACGAATTGCCGAAGACGCAGAGCGGCAAGATCGTGCGGCGCCTCATGCGTCAGAAGTATCTCGGGGAACCGCTGGGGGACCTGTCGACGGTCGCCAATCCTGGGGCGCTGAGCATCTAGGTCTTTGACCGCCAGCTTCGTTGCGCTCTCCAGAAAACCGCTCCGTCACCGTCGCGGCTCCGATCCGAGCCACGAGTGTCCGCGCCACATCGCCGGCGGACGATTGTAAGGAACGGGACCTTGCCGCGGCGCTGGGGCGATGCAGGCGAGCAACGCCTGCGCCACCACGCTGAGACTCACCAGGAGTTGGCGCCGCCCAGGACTTCGGGGATGGTGCGGAGGAGCAGTGAGAGGTACATGCGAACGGAGCGAGTGCGGACCAACTGGAGATCGAGGGCGCGCCGCTGGGCGTAGTTCAGACGGTTGCGGCCGGAGACCTGCCAGAGGCCGGCCAGGCCAGGCTTCACCTGGAGAATTTCGTCGGCGTCCGGGCCGTAGTAGCGCCGCAGCTCGGCAGCGGTCATGGGACGCGGGCCCACCAGCGACATTTGGCCGGTGACTACGTGCCAGAGTTGCGGGATCTCGTCGATGGAGTGGCGGCGGCAGAAACGGGCAAAGGCGTTGGCCACGCGCGGATCGCCGGCCTCTTTGAGATCGGGTCCGACCTCGTCGTCGATCTGTTCGATCCAGCGTGCTGTCCGCTGCTCGCGGCCCGCGGCGCCGTCCCACATGGTGCGAAGCTTCAGGACCCATAGCGGCGCACCGAGCCAGCCGACGCGCTTGTGTGCGATCAAGGGGCTGCGCCGAGAGAACAGGCTCAACACCAGTCCGCTTGTCAGCACAACCGGCGCGGCAAGGGCGAGCATCAGCGCGGCCACAATGCGCTCCGTGAAGGCGACGGCCTGCCACGAGAGGGCGCGGACAGGCTCCGGTTGCCGAACTAAGGGAATGGTTGCCAACTGAGTGCCTACTCATTGATGTTAGCGGGGGAGCACGTTAAGGCGTTGTAAATCATTTGTGAAAACGCGGTTCATTGTCCATTCATGTGCGATCACGGACAATGAATACAGTGCGAGTTCTGCTGGTGGAAGACGAAACGCGCGTGGCCGGGTTTATAGCCAAGGGGCTGCGCGAGCAGAGTTATGCCGTCGACGTGGCCGCCGATGGCGAGCAAGGACTGTATCAGGCGGCCGTCAATGAGTACGACGTCGTCATTCTCGACGTCATGCTGCCGGTCAAAGACGGCCACGAGGTGTGCCGCGAATTGCGCGCCGCGGGTTTCGGGGCGCCGATCCTCATGCTCACAGCGCGGGGAGCGGTGGACGACCGCGTCGCGGGGCTGGACTCGGGCGCCGACGACTACCTCAGCAAGCCATTCGACTTCAAAGAGCTGCTGGCCCGGCTGCGAGCGCTGCTGCGCCGCGCTAGGGGTATCCGGCCGCCGGTTATGCACGTGGCCGATCTCACGCTGAATACCGGCAGCCACAGGGTCACCCGCGCCGGAAAGGCTCTGAGCCTGACAGCGAAGGAATACGCGCTGCTCGAGTTTCTGGTCATCCATGAGAACCGGGTGGTGGGGCGGGAGCAGATCGCCCAGCATGTCTGGGACGAGAGCTTCGATCCCTTCTCGAACGTGATCGATGTTTACGTGAAGCGGCTGCGGGCGAAGATGGAGGCGGGCGGTCTGCGGCGACTGATCCACACGCGGCGCGGAGAAGGGTATATTCTGACGGCGGATCCGAAGATCAGCGATGACTAGAAGCCTGCGGTTTCGTATCACGGTTTGGTATCTGGCATTGTTCTCGCTGCTATTCGTGTTGTCCGGCGTGTTCCTGCACGGCGTGCTGGCGCGGGCGTTGATGAACCGGCTGGATGAATCGCTGGCCGAAGAGGCCAGCACCACGGCGGCGCTGTTCCAAGATGAATTCGAGGAGATGAAGGGCGACGTGGCATTGGCGTCGGCGGAGGCGGTTTCCGGGATGCGGTTGCGCGGCAGCAGCGTGGCGGTGCTCGCGGGAGGAAGGCTGCTCGCTGCCAGCGCACCGATTCCGCAGGCGGAATTGGAAGCGATCGCGGCGCCGGCGCAGGCGAGCGCGGAGCAGGACCGGATTGTAGCGGTACCGCGGGCCGGGCCGCACGGCGCACGAGCGGCCTTGCAGCACACGACCGTCGGCGGGAAACCGTACCTGGTGATAGCGGTGCAGCCATTGGACCAGGTGGTGGCAGCCCTGGCCGAACTGCGACGGGTGCTGTACCTGGCGTTGCCCCTGGTGATCGGGTTAGCGGGCCTCGGCGGCTACTGGCTGGCCAGCCGCAGCCTGGCGCCGCTGGGTTGGATGGCCGAACAGGCGCGGCGCATCACGCACAGCAACCTGAACACGCGCCTGGAGATCGGCAGGGCGGCCGAAGAACTGGCGGTGCTCTCCGAGGCATTCAACGAGCTGCTCTCACGCCTGGATCAGTCTTTTAGCAGCATGAAGCGCTTCGTCGCGGACGCTTCGCACGAATTGCGCACGCCCATTTCCATCATCCGCGGGGAGGCGGACGTGGCCCTGTCGCACGATCGCGGGGCGGCGGAATACAGGGAAACCCTGGCCACAGTTCTGGACGAATCGCGGCGCCTTTCGCGGCTGGTAGACGACCTGCTGAACCTGGCGCGCGCGGACGCCGGGCGCGTGAAGCTACAGGTTCAGGAATTCTATCTCAACGACCTGCTGGCGGACTGCTGCCGATCGGTGCAGACTCTGGCCCAGGCGCGCGGGGTTGCCTTGGAATGCCGCCCGAGCGCAGATGTGTCATTCCAGGGCGATGAAGAACTGCTCCGACGGATGGTGATGAACCTGCTTGATAACGCCATCCGATACACGCCAGAGGGCGGGAGGGTTACGGCGGCTTTGGAAGCGGACAGCGCAGGGCTGCGGATTCGCGTTTCCGATACCGGGGTGGGGATCGCGGAGGAACCGGCGGCACACGTGTTTGAGCGGTTCTATCGCGCGGACAAGGCCCGCTCCCGTCAGGACGGCGGCTTTGGCTTGGGGCTGGCGATTGTGAAATGGGTTGCGGAATCGCACCAGGGCGGCGTGGAACTGGCAAGCACACCGGGCGCTGGAAGTACGTTCACGGTAACGTTGCCGTTGAAACCAGCCACCTCCTGAACTCAGCGCGACGACAAACGGGGCAGACAAATACGACATAACTACACTTTCAGTCACCTACCGGAATAATCTTTCATATTGATTCACATGTGGACGGATGTAATGCTGATCTTAGGGTCTGATTATATGATTGCAGAACATCCTCCGCTTTCTCAGCAGATCTCTCTCTCCGAACTTAGGCAGATGCCGCTTCCGCACGCGGTTCTGGTATGCCCGCCGGACTCGTTCGACGTGGTGGACGTGAAGAATCCGTTCATGGTCGGGCAGCAGGGCAACGTAGATGTACGGCTGGCGAAGCGGCAATGGCTCGAAGTGACACATGCTTTCGAGCGGGCGGGCATAGAGGTGCGGGAATTGGCGGCGATTCCGGGGTGCGAGGACATGGTTTTCTGCGCCAACCCCGTGTTCGCAGGGCCGGATGGTCTTGGCCGGCCCGTGTGCGTACTCAGCCACATGCGCTATCCCTCGCGCCAGCCCGAAGTTTCCGCGCATGCCGCATGGTACCGGGCCGCCGGATACCGCATCGTGGAACTCAACGGGTCCAGCCTGTTCGAAGGCAGCGGCGATGCTCTCTGGCATCCCGGCCGGCGGCTGATCTGGGGCGGTTACGGCCATCGCACGAGCAAGGAGATTTACGAAAACATCGCGGATATCTTCGATGCGCCCGTCCTGCCGTTAGAGCTCAAAACCGAGCTGTTTTACCACCTCGACACCTGTTTCTGCCCGATCGATGAGACGACGGTGCTGGTTCATCCTCCGGCGCTCACAAGCGCGGGAATGGAACTGGTGCGGCACGTGTTTCAGCGCGTCATTGAAGTAGGCCGGCACGAAGCCGCCGACTTGATGGCATGCAATGCCGCGTCATTTCTCGGCAAGTACGTGGTCATCCAACAGGGTGCGACCGAAACGAATCGGAAGCTGCGGCGCTTCGGATACGAAGTGATCGAGGTGGATACATCAGAGTTCATGAAGTCCGGGGGAAGCGTGTTCTGCATGAAGATGTACCTGTTCTGACCTGGAGAAAACATGATTCCAAGAAAAGTCATTATTATGGGCGCTGCGGGACGCGACTTCCATAACTTCAACACTTACTACCGGGATAATTCCACTTATGAGGTTGTGGCATTTACCGCGACGCAGATTCCCAACATCGAGGGCCGCAGCTATCCGCCGGCGCTGGCCGGATCCCGGTATCCGTACGGGATCCCGATTTACCCGGAGAGCGAGCTGACGCGGCTGATCGCCGAGCATCGCGCCGATGAAGTGGTTTTTGCTTATAGCGATATCCCGCACGTGGAGTTGATGCACAAGGCCTCCACCGTGCTGGCGGCAGGCGCCGATTTCCGGCTGATGGGCCCGCGCCACACGCAGGTTCGGTCGAGCAAGCCGGTGGTGTCGATCAACGCGGTTCGGACCGGCGCGGGCAAGAGCCCCACCAGCCGCCGCGCCGCGGATGCCTTGCAGGAGTTGGGTTACAAAGTGGTCGCCATCCGCCACCCCATGCCCTACGGCGACCTGGAGGCGCAGGCCGTGCAGCGCTTCGCCACACTGGGCGACCTGGACCGGCACCGCTGCACCATCGAGGAGCGCGAGGAATACGAACCTCACATTGTGCGCGGCGTGACCATCTATGCCGGTGTGGATTACGAGCGCATCCTGCGCGCCGCCGAGAAAGAGGCCGACATCATTCTGTGGGACGGCGGCAACAACGATTTCTCGTTCTACCGCTCCGACCTGGTAATCGTTATCGCCGATCCGCACCGGCCGGGACACGAGCTGCTCTACCACCCCGGAGAGACCAATTTCCGCGCCGCCGACGTCATCGTCATCAACAAGGTGGATACGGCAGGTCCGGAAGCGGTGGAGCAGATTCGCGGGCACATTTATGCGGTCAACCCCAAGGCCATCGTGATTGAGGCGGCTGCGCCCATTCTGGTGGAAGACGGCGGCGCGATCCGCGGGAAGCGCGTGCTGGTCATTGAGGACGGACCCACGCTGACGCACGGCGAGATGGCGTATGGGGCCGGATACGTGGCGGCCAAGCGGTACGGCGGGCAGATCGTCGACCCGCACCCCTATGCGGTCGGCACGATTGCCGAAACGTACGCGAAGTACAAGACCACGGGACCGGTGCTGCCGGCGATGGGCTACGGCGACCACCAGGTCCGCGAGCTGGAAGAGACCATCGCGCGCACTCCGTGCGATATCGTGCTGGTGGCGACGCCCATCGATCTGCGGCGCGTGGTCCGAATCAGCCAGCCCAGCCAGCGGGTGCGGTATGAAATGCAAGAGATCGGCCAGCCAACGCTGCTCGAGGTCTTCCGCGAGAGACTGGGTACGAGGCGAGAGAGGGACACGGCCCGCGAACGCGAGGCGGTCCCGGCGTAAGAAGCATTCCACTCCCCGACCGTCGTGGCTCCCGAGGCCAGCGTGTTTTAGAGCGCCGGTCTGGTGGCGGGTTCCTGCGTCCCCAGGGACCAGTGGGCGAAGGTTATCACTCGATCGGCATCATCCCCGAAAAAGAATTGCGCCTGCAAACCCTGAGTGTAAGTATCTCCAGCACTAAGAGTTGAAGATCTGTGGCGAAAAAGGACCCGGGGCGGCCGATATGTACTATGTGGAAAACAGACCGCCCGCGGTGTCCACCGCTCAGGGAACGGAGGCGTAAGGGGATGTCAGGGACCCGAGGAAACGATGAGGAGAAGTGCGTCTGTCCCGGTAGGACAGCGCGTGCCAGCCACCGCCGGACGAGGGCGCTGGGCGTCTTGGTTCTGTTGCTGAGCACCGCGGGATGGGCGCAAGACCAGCCCAAGATCGACCTCACGCAGATGCAACTGGAAGACCTGCTGAACGTCAAGGTCACGTCGGTCTCGAAGCGGGAAGAAAAGCTCTCGCGGACCGCGGCGGCGGTATTCGTGATCGACCAGGAGGACATCAGAAGGTCGGGCGCGGCAAGTCTTCCCGACCTGTTGCGCATGGCTCCCGGTGTGGACGTGGAACAGGTGGACGCTAATGCGTGGGCCATTAGTATCCGGGGATTCAACGCGCGGTATTCGAACAAGGTCCTGGTGCTGATCGACGGACGGACGGTCTACACACCTTCTGTATCCGGCGTCTTTTGGGAGCAATTGGACATACCCCTGGAGGACATCGAGAGGATCGAAGTGATCCGCGGCCCCGGCGCGACGGTGTGGGGCGCCAACGCGGTCAATGGTGTGATCAGCATCATCACGAAGTCCTCCAAGGACACCAAAGGCGGGCTGGTTACCGCGGGTGGAGGCTCGCAACTGGAGGCGCTGGGCCTGGCGCAGTACGGCGGCACGATCGGGACGAGCGGATCCTACCGGGTATTCGGCAAGTACTTCGATTTCGGAAATTCCGCCTTAAGTAACGGGGCCGCGGCAAACGACCGATGGATGAGGGAACATGGCGGCTTTCGCACCGACTGGGGCCTTTCGAGGAGCGATTCGCTCATGGTGCAGGGCAGTATCTTTGGGAATCAAGAGAGCCAGACGCTGCGAACCAATTTTATCGCGACGCCGTTCGATCGCACATACGACCAGAACTTCGACGCCGGGGGTGGCGACCTGCTGGCGCGGTGGAACCACACGGCACAGGGAGGCTCGGAAACGTCTCTGCAGACCTACTTCGACACGTACCACCGCAGCGACCTGGGAGTTCCGGAGACGGTGAGAACGTTTGATGCCGACTTTCAGGACCACATGGCCGACGGCGGACGCAACGATGTGGTGTGGGGCGCCGGCTACCGCGTGTACACGTCCAGCCTGGCGCCCGGATACAGCATTGGATTTTCTCCTGTATCTCGAACCGACAGATTGTACAGCGCGTTTCTTCAGGACGAGCTGCGGCTGGCGGATTCCGTCTGGTTTACGATTGGGGCCAAGCTGGAGCACAATCCCTACACGCATTTTCAAACCGAACCGAGCGCACGCCTGGTGTGGACTCCCGCGAACCGGAATACTTTTTGGGCGTCCGCATCGAAGGCTGACCGGCAGCCGGCCCGGGAAGACACTGCGATTCGGACTGTGTTGCAAACCTTGCCGATCGGTCCGAACATGATCCAGGCGACGCCGCTTTCGGGCAACCCATCCATCAAGGACGAAGAAGCACGCGACTATGAGTTGGGGTATCGGTCCGACTTCTCGAAAGCGCTGTCTCTGGACTTTGCCACGTTTCTGACTTTCTATCACCACCTGGAGACGCTCGAGCCGCAGGCGCCGCAGATCGTCGTGGGGTCGCCCATGCAAGTCGTGGTTCCGATGAGGTTCGACAATAAGGCGCACGCCGTGGACTACGGGGGCGAAGTGTTTCTGAACTGGAAGGTGAATTCCCGCTGGCGCCTCAGCCCGGGCTATGCCTACCTGCACGCCACCATCCGGCGGGATGTGTCTTCGCAGGGGCAGGCAACATCGGCGATCAGCACCGACTTTCCGCAGAATCAGGCTCAGATCCGCTCGCAATTCAACCTGCCGGCGAAACTGGAGTTCGATCAGTCGCTGTACTACACGGCCCGATTGCCGGGCGGGAGCATTCCCGGCCATGCGCGGCTGGATGTCAGGCTGGGGCGGCGCCTGGGTGAATCGGCGGAACTCAGCATAGTGGGGCAGAACCTCCTCCGTGCGCGCACCACGGAATACGGGGACTCGTTTAATGTGGTCGGGACGCAGTCCGTTCGCAGCGTTTACGGGAAGATCACATGGAGATTCTGAGGGGGACAGCCGATTCTCAGCGCGGGAGTGGAGCGGCGCGGCGGGCGGCGGCCCGTGTGCTGGGCGCTCTGGCGCTGGCGGCGTTCTTCCTGGCCGCCGTGCGCGGGCAAATGGACGAGTACCGTGTCAAGGCGGCTTTTCTGTACAATTTCGCCAAATTCGTGGACTGGCCCGCGCAGGCGTTCCAGGGCCCGGATTCCCCGATTGTCATCTGCGTTCTCGGGCAGAACCCGTTCGGCGCCACGCTGGAAGAGACGGTGAGCGGAAAGGCGGCCGGCGGAAGGAATTTTGTGGTGAAGCAGGTGCCGGCTCTCCAGACTCCCGGCAACTGCCAGATTCTGTTTGTGGCCTCTTCCGAACGCAAGCGGTTCCGGGCCATTCGCGCCAACCTGAAGGGCGCCGGCGTGCTGACAGTTGGCGAGGCCGAGGGATTCACCGCCGATGGCGGCGTCATCAATTTCAAGCTGGAGGGCGGGAGCATTCGCCTGGAGATCAACATTGCGGCGGCCGAGTATGAGGACTTGCGAATCAGTTCGAAGCTGCTGAGTATGGCGGAGGTCGTGCGGAAGGCGCCATGACACCGCTGGCCAGGTACCGTAGACTGCCGGTCAAACACAAGCTGCAGTTGGTCATCATGGCCACGGTATGCGCGGCCCTGCTTGTGTCGTGCGCTGCTGTCCTGACGTACGTGCGTTTCGTGCTGCGCGACTCGATGCAGAACGATCTGGCGATTCTGGCCCAGATTTACGGCTCCAACAGCACGGCAGCGCTGACCTTCGGCGACGCGAGCGCGGCGGAAGAACTGTTATCCGGCTTTCGGGAGAAGCGGTCGATTGTGTCCGCAGTGCTCTACTCGGAAAACGGCACGTCGTTCGCCAGTTACCGGCGGAGCCGCGCGGACCAGTTTCAGATTCCACCGGCGCGCGGCGACAGCGGCTGGTTTGAAGCCAACCGCCTGAAGATCTTCCGGCGCATCTGGCTGGACCACCAGGCGATCGGCACGATCTATCTGGAATCGGACCTGGCGGACGTGCGGGATCGGCTCAAGCGGTCTGCCGTCACGCTGCTGGTGATTCTTCTGGGCGCATCCGGGCTGGCGTTCGCGCTGGCGGCGCGCCTGCAAGGCACGATATCCGGCCCGATACGGGATCTGGCGGAGACGGCGGCTCACGTGTCCGCCCGCAAAGACTTCACCGCGCGGGCCAGAAAGACGGCGGATGACGACCTCGGGCAGCTTACCGATCTGTTCAACAACATGATGGCGGAGATCCAGCGCCGCGACGAGGAATTGCTGGCGCATCAGGACCGCCTGGAACAGAAGGTCGCCAAGCGCACGGCCGAACTGGTGGTGGCCAAGGAGAAAGCGGAGGCCGCCAGCCGGGCCAAGAGCGAGTTCCTGGCGAACATGAGCCACGAAATCCGCACGCCCATGAACGGCATCATCGGCATGACCGAACTGGCTCTGGACACGGAGCTCTCCGACGAACAGCGCGATTATCTGAAGACCGTGCAGACATCCGGGGAATCGCTGTTGAACATCATCAATGACGTTCTGGACTTTTCGAAGATCGAAGCCGGGAAGTTCTGCCTGGAGAGCACCGAATTCAACCTGGATGAACTGCTGCAGGATACCATCCGCATGGTCGCCGTTCCGGCCCAACAGAAAGGGTTGGAATTGTTGTATGACAACCAGGCGGATCTGCCGGAACGCGTCATCGGGGACCCGGGAAGAATCCGCCAGATCATCGTCAACCTGTTGGGTAACGGGATCAAATTCACGCCGTCGGGAGAAGTGACTCTGGCCGTGCGCGAGGCTCGGCGGGAAGGCGGCACGTTGACCGTGCACTTCGCGGTTTCGGACACGGGCATCGGCATCGCTCCGGAGTGGAAGGAGCGGATCTTCGAGGCGTTTGTGCAGGCCGATGCTTCAAACACCAGGCGCTACGGCGGCACCGGCCTGGGACTCGCCATCTGCTCTCGTCTGGTCGGCCTGATGGGCGGGCGCATCTGGGTGGACAGCAATCCCGGGCAAGCGAGCACGTTTCACTTCACAGCCCAACTGGGGTTTGCTGCCGCGGCCAGCCAGACGCCCCCGGCCGATCCGGAAGGGCTCAGCGGTCTCGAAGTCCTGGTGGTGGACGACAATGCCGACAACCTTCGGATCTTGCGGGAGACGCTGCTGAAGTGGCGCATCCAGCCGGTTCTCGCCGATTCCGGTGCCAAGGCGCTGGAGATCCTGCGCGATCGCGCCGGCGCCGGAAAGAAGTTCGACCTGGTGCTGCTGGATGCGCAGATGCCCGAGATGGATGGTTTCGCCGTGGCCCGCCAGATTCACGCGGATCCCCGGCTGAACGCTCCGCGGATCATGATGTTGAGTTCCGTGGACATCAAATCGATCGCATCGGATTTGAGCGAAATCGGCTTGACATCATACGTCGTTAAACCAGTCACGAGAGTGAATCTGCTCCGGGCGATCTTAAAGGTGATCGCTCCCCGGAACCCGGCCGTCCGACCGTCTTCCCCGCCCGAAAGCAAATCCGGGCGCGTGCTTCGCGTTCTGGTGGCGGAGGACAACCCGGTGAACCGGCGGCTGGCTCAGTTGGTTCTCAAAAGGCAGGGCCATTCCGTGGTGGTGGTCTCCACCGGCGAGGAAGCCGTGGAGGCGGCCCGGCGGGAAGCGTTCGACATCATCCTGATGGACGTGCAAATGCCGGTATTGGACGGCTACGAAGCCACGCGAGCGATTCGCGAAGGCGAACGGCATGGCGCGCGCCGCACGCCGATCATCGCTCTCACTGCCCACGCCATGAAGGGCGACCGGGAAATCTGCATCCAGTCGGGCATGGACGACTACCTGAGCAAACCGATCCAGATCGGCGACCTGCGCGAAATTCTCGACCGATGGGGCGGGCGGGAGCCGCGCGAAGCCGTTGTCACCAAGCGATCCACGTAGAGCAGCGCGCTCGGAACCGCGACGACTGGAAGATGAAAAGAACTGACACTGATATATTTGAGGGCACCTACCGCTAGCTCTTAGGGGGCTGCGCTTGGGCCGGACGTAACAAATCTGTAGTTACGGCCGTCCCGTTCCTATTTGCTGTTGGCGGTAGCCTCGTCAAGGGGACAGAGAGAAATGCCGCGGTTTGGCTTGAGACGGTTCCAGCACTCACGTACTGCGTCCGCACCTCCAAAGATATTCCGGTACGAGAATTTGTACGCTCGCCACCACAAGATGCGGGTATCGGCTGGCATGGGGAAAGTAAAATGTCGGTGATCTCCTTGGGCCAAGCTGAATCCGCTAGCGGCAAAAGGATTGACTCCTATAAAGAACCGGCTGACGCTCGCCCTCATACTAGGTATATCTGCTATGAGGCCTGGCCTAAGGACATAGGCGTCTCCGGTGCTTTCGAGCACAATCTCAGTGGCTATGGAGTTGCCTCTGTTGTAGAGATCAAAGTTCGCTTCAGTATTGTCGGGCGTGCCGAAAGCCGGATTCTCAATCGACAAATGAGCGGCACTGAATTTTTCATACGTTCGAAGAGTATCTTCGGTTGTCTTGGTTTGCCGGCGGACCTGGAGCAGTGTCAGGAGCGTCAGTACCGCGATAGCGGCGGCGCCGGCGTACCCAAGAATCTCAAGACAGTTAGTGATTTTCTTCCACCAGGATTTGCGATGCTTATTCTCGGCTTCGTAATGTTCGCGTATGGCTTTGGGATGCGCGGATCGGATTCGATCTCAACCGGGATTGGCTTGACTGGATGAGCCTCCCGTCTACTGCGAGTGGTCTTGTACTCTTCATATACGGCATCTATCTTCTGGCGGAGAAGACGGAGATCATCTGCCAGGGATCGCAGCAGCCGGATTTCTCGTTCGTTCATCATTTCTCATTAATAGCATGCGTGGTGGCGGGGCAAGGCCCTTCGGCCTATTCTGTTTTTTGGATGACGCCGACGGCACCTAAGAAGCTGGAAGGGCAGATTACGAACGTCCGTGCGCTGACATCGTGGGTGAACCGCCCGAATACGGATCCGGTAGTTTTGGGAATAGATCTGTAACTCAACCAGAACCTCGACGACCACAAGGTGTTCGGCCCGGAAAACCTCGTTGACTTGTCACCAAATTAGTATCCACGCAGATTCTCTCGAGTGTGTCAACTGCATTATTGCCGACGGATTCACTGGCCGCAGATGAACAAAGATGAACGTAGGCTGAAAACAGAAATCCCAGTCTCTGTTCATCCGCGTTGGCCGCGGCCGGAACCTGATCGCTTCCCAAGGAGAAGCTTCACGCTATTGCCCGCCGCCAGTCCCCTTCTTCTCGCCGGGACGGTAGAGCGTGGGCGGCTTTTTCTGCTTGGTCTCTTCCTCGGCTTTCTTTTCGGCCGCCTTCTTATCCGCGGCCTGCTGACCTTCGCGCTCGGCGGGAGGCATCGCGTCAAGCCGCTCCTGTTTCTCCTTCTGCTGGCGTGCCTCCACGTCCGCGGTGCGCTTGCCGAGGTCCTCTTGCGCGGCGTCGAGGCTATCGGTGGTCGCATCGATCGCCTGCTTCAGAACGAAATCGTAGCGCGAGATGTCTTTGGGCTGGCTCTCCTCGAATTTCTGGAGCAGGGGGAGCGTCTCCTTCTCAACGGCAGCCACGGCGCTCAGGCCGGCATGAATATCGATTCTGCGGCCGGCGGCATCGTCGGCGACTGTGTCCATGGCGTCGAGGATCTTGCAGTACTCGTCCAGAGCGTCGTGGATCATGACCGAACGGCCGGCTTTGTCCTTGCTCAGCAGGTTCTTCACCAGGTCGACGCGGTTGCGGGCAAAGTCGGCATAGAGCTTCAGGCGCAAGTTCGGTTCCTGCGCTTCGCGGATCTTCTCGACCTCGTCGTTGGTCAGAAAGTCTCGCTGCGCGGCCAGGGGCGCCGCCAGCAGCAGGCATACCATCAGGGGCTTCATTTCTTTTTCTTGCCCTCCATGACTCCCACCAGCAGCTCGTCGTGCACCTGCTGGACCCGGGCTTTGACCTTATCCAGCAAGGACCGGTCCAGGTAACTCATGGCTTCCTGGAATGCGTCCAATCTGCGGGAAAGATCCCGAGTGCTGATCTCCGCTTTCTTGAACCACTCACTCTTGCGCGGGTTCTTGCCGCTGTCCGTAAGAGACGTGAAAGCCAGATCCACGGATTCCTGGATTTCGGCCACGTCTTTGGCGACCTCGTCGTTGTCGCCCCGGTCGTACGCCGCGCGCGCCGCCTTGAGGGCCGCCGAGGCGTTGTCCAGGGCCAGGCCGGAACGTCTTTCCAGATTCGGTTCCGCCATGGCGCGCTTGAGATCCGCGCGCGCAGTCCCGGCAGCCAATAGCAGAAACGCCCCCGCAGCCCGCAGCCATCGCATCCGCATCAATGCTTCTCCAACTCGCTTTGAATGATTCTCGCACGCTGCCGCGCCTGGAATTCCTGGTTGGGATTCTTCCCCTGGCTCAGCGCCAGGAACCGCTGATAGGCCTCCAAGGCTGGTTTCAACCGCTTCCGGCTGTCTAACATGATGGCACGCAGAAACCATGTTCCCGGAGTGTCGTCGCCCAACTGCTGAGCGCGTTCCAAAGCCGGCAGCGCGCCGTCGTAATCGCCGGCGAGGTAGAGCATGCCGCCCAATTCGGTCCAGGTCTTGGCTTCCGAGGGCTGCAGCCTGGCTGCCTCTTGGAACTGCGCAGCGGCCGCGGCGTACTGCTTGCGGTCGCGCAGGGCTCGCGCGTACATCATGCGGACGTCGTAGTTCGCCGGTTCCTCTGTGACGGCCTTGTCCAGAAGCGGCAGGGCTTTCTCGGCCTGTTCGGTGAACAGGTAGGCCATGGCCAAGGCCACGCGATTTGCGGTGGTCGGGGCCTTCTGGCAGGCCTGCTCCAGCCGCGGAATGGCGTCGGCGTATTGCTTGTTCCGGAGCAGCAGCGCGCCCATGTGCTCCTGGGCCGCCGGGTCGTCGGGAAACTCGCTATAGATGGCGATGGCTTCAGCGGCCTGTTGATTCTGCTCGTAGAGTTCCGCCAGTTCCAGGAGAGAGTCGCGGTACTTGGGATCGAGGGCGGCTGCCTGGCGGAAGTGCGGCGCGGCGTCGGCCAGCTTCTGCTGGCGCGCGAGGGCGTGCGCCCATCCCAGTTCGGCGCCGGCGCTTTTCGGGTCGATCTCCGCGGCCAGGCGGTAGCTCTCCGCGGCTTTCTCCAGGGAGCCAGTCTGCAACTGCGCTTCCGCCAGGTAATATCGGGGGCGGAATTCCTTCGGCTTCTGGGTCGCGGCGTCTTCCAGCAGCGGCAGCGCGTCCGCGGCGGCCTTTTGACGCACCATCAGAATGCCGCCGTTCAGTTCGGCTTCGTATAAGCCGGGCTTCAGCTCAAGAGTTCTCCGATATTCGGCGATCCCTTCGGCGTCCTTATGCAGGAGGCTATACGCCAGGGCCAGATTGAAGTGGGCGAAGTAGTCCTTGGGGTCCGCCGCGACCGCTTTGGTGAAGGCTTCGACGGCATCGCCGTATTTCCCGGCTTCGAGAGCCTTCAATCCCTCGCCGCTGAAGTCGGTGGTTTGCAGGAAGAACAGCGCAACGGCGGCGGCCACCATACTCCAATCTTAATTCCTGTTGGCCGTTCGCGCTGATTGCAATGGCAAATCCGGCGCGCAGCGCCAGCTCCGACGTTGGCTCGCCGCCGTCTACTTCTTTCCCGGGGCGAGAATCTGCGGCGGACCATTGTCCGGCTTGTTGCTATTGGGGATGGGCACCTCTGGTGTTTCCGCTGTGAAGCTGAGCGGAATATCGACGTACGCGAACTGATCTCCGTTCTCGTCCGTCACTTTCAGCTTGAAGTGTTTGGGCGGCGCATCGAACACGATGTTGCCGGCCAGTGCTTCCGCCGGCTTGACCCTGCGCAGGTATCCCAGATACTGGGGCACGCCGTCGCCGTTGCTCAGCTCGTCATAACTGTTGTGCTGATCGTCTTCGATGCTGAGGTTGGGAGCCAGAAGCTCCTCGCTGCCGGCGTTCACGATGCTCATGCGGACCAGGAAGAAGCGATTCTGCGGAACCCTGGCGCCCGGGCCGGCGCCGATGACCGGGAGCCACTGCGTTTCGAAAACGGTGTAGATGAGATGGCCGAGTTCCACGCGCTGGCCCAGGTCGTAGGTGCGAACCGCGGCCGGTTTGCTCCCGCACGAATTGAGGCTGAAGGCAGTGACGACCATAAGAAACGGAACGAGGGGACGCAGGCGGGCCATGGCGGAAGACATATTGTCGCCACGGGTGCTGGTGGTGTCAAGGCGTGGGGGCTGCGGCAGCCTTAGCGCTTCTGCTCTTGCAGCACGCGCTCGAATTTCCGGCGCTGCTCCGGCGTGAGAACCGCGTCGATGCGGCTCCGGCCTTCGCTCAACACGGTGCGGTAGTATTGCCAGAAATCGTTGAGGATGGATTTCACCTGCTCGGATTGCGCCGGGGTGAGATCCAATTCCTTTTGCAGGCGGTCAAACAGGAGCGTCTGGCCCTGGGCGGTTTCGAATGCCGGCGTCCTCTGGCGGCTGTGAACGCCGAAATCCCAAACCAGGGCGCCTGCCGCCGCGCCGCAGAGAAACACCAGCGCCAGGGTCACGGCGCAGACCAGCCGGGGGTTTGCGGACCTCCCGACCACCATCCTGTCGAGAAGACCGGTGCTACTGCTCATAGGCCGTCAGCGTCACCAGCATGTTGTCTTCGGCGCGGGCGGTTTCAAAAGCGGGCGCGTTTTGCTGCGCCAGAATGGCCTCTGGAGACGGGCCAATCGGGTACCCGGCTTCGCGCGTCGCCAGGTAGCTGCCCAGAACCGCCAGCGTCAGCAGGCATGTGAACACCAGCCGCCGGCCGAACGTCAGATCCAGGGCGAACAGGCTGGCGAAGCTCGGCGCCGGTTTGCGCTGCGCCGCCTGCTGCATCACCCTGGCGTAGAAGCCAGGCGCAGGCTCGATGGCCTCCTCGTTCCGGAGACTACCGAACAACTGCGAAACGTCCCGCATCGCGCGGACCTCTTCCTGGCACATCCGACACGTGCTCAGGTGCGCCTCGATATCCCGGAGCGCCGCCGGTTCCAGCATACCGGACAGGTACTCCTCGAGGCTTTCCATCACTACCGCGTGCATAAGCTTCTTCCCTTACAAATGTAAAATACTACACCCAAAACCCTGCCCCTCGCGGGTCTGTTGCCTTGGAAGGCTGCCCGCTTCCGGGGACCTGATCCAGCCGGGCGTTCCCGGCCGCTGCTGCTTAACCGGGCACCAAGCCAGGAGCACGGTCGAGGCGTTGTGCCGCCTTGACCAATTTCTGCCGGGCACGGAACAACTTGACCTTGATGGTGTTCTCGTTCATCCCGGTCTTTTCTGCCAGCTCCTCCACCGAGTAGCCCTCAACTTCCTTCATCATCAACAACATACGCTCCTCCTCGGAGACTCGGGCGAGGAGTTTCACTACATAATCCCGCCGCGCCAGATCGGCGTCCGCCCCGACTTGCCGATCGGGGCTCGGCTCGGAGTTCTCAACGCGCCGCACCTCGTCTTCGCTCAGGTCGCTCTCGTAAACCAGCTTGCGTACCTTCCGTTTGCGAAGATAGTCGAAGCACTCGTTGACCGTGATCTTATAAATCCAGGTGATCAGCGAACTGCGGAAGTCGAAGCTGCGGAGGGACTGGTAGACCTTGGCAAATACTTGCTGGGCAATGTCTTCCACGTCGTTGCGCTGGCGCACGATGCCGTGAATAATGGCAAATACTTTGGACTGATAGCGTTCCACGATTTCACGGAAAGCGGCCTCGTCACCAGTCTGGGCCCGACTGACCAGGGCGCCTTCCGGGGTGTTCTGGTAGTCCACTCTTGATTTCGCCGCAACCTTGCTACCGAACCCGGGGAGCGTCAGAGCGCCCGACAGTGTTCCCATACACCCTGTGCGACGTGCCCCGCAGTCTAACGGTTTCAGCTACCTGCCTTCTCTTACTATTTTGCCAGATGGCCGCGGCGAAGTGGACGGGCGAGCGCCAGCGGCTGGCCGGCCCTGCGACAGGAAGAACAATTTAATCCCATTTTGCCGCGACCCAACCCCCGAATGGCACATCTAAACGATTGACCGGGTGGTAGAATACGGCCTGGTCCGTATAATCCGTCTAACAAGAACGAGCGCAGCTCGTATTTGAGGAGTTTAACGAATGGTGCAACTAACCGAAAAAGCCGTCGGCAAGGTCAAAGAAATCATGTCTTCCCAGGAACCGGCGCCGGCCGGACTCCGCATTGCCGTGGTAGGTGGCGGCTGTTCGGGATTCAGCTATTCCATGGCCTTCGAGAACCAGCCCAACATGCTGGACAAGACGTACAGTTACGACGGTCTGAAGGTCTTCATCGACCAGGCCAGCCTGCTGTATCTGGATGGCGCCGAAGTGGACTACGTGGAAACGCTGGAGGGCTCGGGCTTTAAGTTCAACAATCCGCAAGTGAAGTCAACCTGCGGCTGCGGCAGCTCGTTCCAAGTTTAGTAGCTGCACAGAGTTTGCTGGCTCTCGGGGCGCTTCCTCCGCCTGGGGGAAGCGCTCTTCGTGTTTCTTGGGGCTTCGCCCCGGGAGCGCTCTAAAAACTGACGTTCTCGGCCGATATGTATAGCGGGGTCCTCTGCCCCGCAGAGTCGCCGGCATTCGCCGTGTGCCTTGGCGCCGAGAGAACGCAGGATGGCAAACATCTTACTGATGGGTTTGGAGCTACCCACGTGCGAGGAGCTCCGCCGCGTATTGGTGGAACAGGGCCATGCCGTGTCGATCGAACGGCATGACGCCCTCTTCACGGTGGACGCAGTCTTTTGCAGTGGCGACGACCCCGGCTACCGGGCGGTCGTGCGCCGGATCCGGGCGCTTCGGCCGGACCTGCCCGTGGTGGTTGTCACCCGGCTGCCGGAGATGTCGAGATGGCTCGACGCGCTGGAGCTGGGCGCAGCGGACTACTGCTCCACCCCATTCGAGTCCATCCAGATTCGCTGGCTGCTCTGCTCCGTCCTGGGCCAACCGGCGCTGGAGCCGGAAGCAGCCGTCCTGGTCTAAGTCTCTGACGCTGGCTGCGCTTACCCTGCCAGGGAAACCCTAACGCCTCGTCGGGCTCGCGTCTCTTGCTATAATCCGAGCAATCCATCGAGAGGTTCCCTATGCATCGTCGCTTCCCCTTCATCAGTGCAGCCGCAGTTGTGCTCTTCGCCGCCCTGGCATGCGCCCAATCCCTGCCGCCAGGCGTTCAGAAAGTGACGTCCGTGGAGGGTGTTACCGAATACTCCCTGGCGAACGGCCTGCGCCTCCTGCTGTTCCCCGACGACTCGAGCCCCAAGGTGACGGTCAACATCACCTACATGGTCGGATCCCGGTTCGAAGGCTACGGCGAAACCGGCATGGCCCACCTGCTGGAGCACCTGAACTTCATCCAGACCAAAACCCGCACCAATATCAAGAAGGAGCTTACTGACCGCGGGGCACAGATGAACGGTAATACGGACTACGACCGCACGTGCTATTTCGAGACCCTTAACGCCACCGACGAGAACCTGCGCTGGGCACTGGACCTGGAAGCCGACCGCATGATCAACACGCGGATCGAAAAAGCTCTCCTGGACACGGAAATGACCGTGGTGCGCAACGAATTCGAAGCAGGAGAGAACGACCCCGGCAATATCCTCCTTGAGCGCGTGGTCGAAGGCGCTTATCTGTGGCACGCGTATGGGCATCCTGTTATCGGAAACAAATCCGACATCGAGAAGGTGCCGATCGACCACCTGGCTGCGTTCTATAAGAAGTACTACCAGCCGGACAATGCTCTTTTGACGATTGCCGGCAAGTTCGACGCCCAAAAAGCCCTGGCGTGGGTAGCCGAGTTGTTCGGTAAGATCCCGCGCCCGGAGCGTACCCTGGAACAGCCGTACACCACAGAGCCAACCCAGGACGGCGAGCGGTCCGTGATCCTGCGCCGCGTGGGCGACACGCCGTACATCGCGGCGCTCTACCATACGCCCGCCGCGCTGCACCCGGACGATGCCGCCGTTCAGGTGCTGTCCCAGGTGCTCGGCGACGTCCCCTCCGGCCGCCTCTACAAGGCCCTGGTTGACAACAAGAAGGCTGTCGAGGCAAGCATGAGCACGCAGGAATTGCACGATCCGGGCTTCATTTTCGCCACCGCGCAATTGCGCCCGGACCAGTCGATCGACGAAGCGCGCCAGATTCTGATCAACACCGTGGAGGGCCTGGCGAAAGAACCGCCCACCAAGGATGAGGTGGAACGGGTCAAGACGCGAATCCTGAAGAACGTCGAGCTGGGGATGGCCAACTCGCAATTGATCGCGCTGCTATTTACGGAGTACGCTTCCCAGGGCGACTGGCGGATGCTGTATCTGGAACGCGACCGCATCAAAGCCGTGACTCCGGAAGACGTGGTGCGCGTCGCCAAGACCTATCTCAAGGAATCCAACCGCACATTGGGGGAGTTTATCCCCACCAAGGCTCCCGACCGGTCGGAGATTCCAACCACTCCGGACGTGGCGGCCACATTCAAGAACTTCAAGGGCGGCGAGACGATTGCGCAGGGCGAGGTATTCGATCCATCGAACGCCAACATCGATAGCCGCGCAGTGCACGCCCGCCTTTCCGACGGGCTGAAGCTGGCGCTGCTGCCTAAGAAGACGCGAGGCGGGACCGTCCTGGCCAGCCTGGTGGTGCGATTCGGCGACCCCAAATCGCTGTTCGGTAAGAGCTCCGTCGGCCGACTGACCGGCGATGTGCTGATGCGCGGCACCAAAACCAAGTCGCGCCAGCAGATCCAGGATGAAATGGATCGCCTCAAGGCCCAAATCAGCGTCACTGGCGGCCCAAACAACGTCGTGGTCAACATCCAGACGATCGAAGCCAATCTTCCGGGCGCGCTAAGGCTGGCTTCCGAAATCCTGCGGGAACCGGCATTTCCGGAAAACGAGTTCGAGCAGGTGCGGCAACAGGCGATCGCCGGCATCGAAGAGGGCAAGAGCGATCCGCAGAACCTGGCAGTTCTGGAAGTCAGACGCCGTCTGACCAGCATTTATCCGCACGGAGATGTGCGCCACGTCGGCACGCCTGACGAAGATATCGATGACATGAAGAAGGTCACGCTCGACGATGTCCGCAAATTCTACCAGCAGGTCTATGGCATCTCCGAAGGCGAATTGACCGTGGTCGGGCAGTTCGAGGCGGCGCCGATTCAGAAACTGTCCGAGGATCTGTTCGGCAACTGGAAGAGCGCAATGGCCTACGCGCGGCCGTTCAGCCCGTATCATAAGGTGGACGCGGCCAACCAGAAGATTGAGACGCCCGACAAGCAGAACGCGATGGCCGTGGCCGGTCTTCTGGTCAAGATGACCGACGAGGATCCCGACTACCCGGCGATGATCATGGCGAACTATATGCTTGGCGGCACTTTCTCGGCCCGGCTGGTGAGCCGGATCCGGCACAAGGAAGGGCTGAGTTATGGTGTGGGGTCGCAGTTCTCGGCGCCCACCAAAGACGATGGCGCCACGTTCTTCGCCTATGCCATCAGCAATCCGGACAACGCCCCCAAGGTGGAGTCCAGCATGAAGGACGAGATCGCTCTCACGGTGAAAGGCGGATTCACCGCCGACGAACTGGCCGCCGCGAAGAAGGCCTGGCTGGAAGAGCGCGTGGTGGGACGCTCGCAGGACCAGGGACTCCTGAGCCTGTTGTCCGCACACGCCCGCTGGGACCGCACTATGAAGTATGACCAGGACCTGGAGAACAAGGTGGCGGCGCTGACGCCCGAGCAGGTTTCCGCTGCTCTGCGGCGCTACATTGATCCTGCCGCGCTGATTTATGTGAAGGCCGGCGATTTCAAGAAAGCCGACGTGTATCAGTAGCGAGAAGCTCGCGATTCGCCACGGACAAGCTTAAGCTTGTCCCCACTCGAAGATCAGGCTGGAGCAGGTGACGCCAGCCTCTGCCTTCATCAGCTCCGAAACGTCGATCGTCCGCACCTTCCAGCCACCTCGGTGCAGAACCTCGGCGGTGCGCGGGAAGCATTCGGGAATGACGACCGAGTTCCCCAGAGCCAAAACGTTCGCCGCGCGCCCTTCATTGGGCGCAACGTCGATCACTCGAAACTTGGTCAACGGTTTCAGGTCGAGCCAATCGCGGTTCGCCAGCACCGCGCCGTCGCCGAGGTAGCACACCGCCGTCTTCAGGTGCAGCGCGCCCCTCACCTCCACAGGTGTCACCGAGTAACCCAGCGGTCCGAGTTCCTCGCGCAGTTGCTCGATCCCGGCGCGGTTCGTGCGGTGGGACACTCCCACGAACAGGGCGCGCCCGATCCGCATCACGTCGCCGCCCTCCAGCGTCGCAGGCTCTCGCATCCATCGCAGCGACCGGTATCGCGCCAGCGCCTGGCTCAGGCTCTCCGTTTCACCACGCCGGGACGCTGCGCCCATGCGCGTCATGATGGCGATTTCGTCCACCACCACCGCCGGGTCTTCGACGAACACCGAATCCGGATATTCCGGCTCCGCCGGCAGAGAGATCACGGTCGCGCCCAGTTCCGCGAGGCAGGCTTCGTACTTCCTGTGTTGTTCGGCGGCCTTGTCCGGGTCGATCGCCTGCCGTTCGATATACCCTAATTCACACCGATTGATGGCCGGGCTGACCGCGCGCATGATGGCAATGAGCATATCCAGTCTCAGGCTATTGCATTTTAGACGGAGTTGCGTCATACTTCCCCTAAAGCCTTTATGGGAGACAAGTCCGGACTTCGCGGCGATCTCGTCCAGGGCACGCTGGACATGCTGATTCTCAAGACGCTCACGCGCGGCCTGATGCACGGGTACGCCATCGCCGAATTCATCCAGCAGACCTCCGAAGACGTGCTTCGTGTGGAAGAGGGCGCGCTCTACCCTGCTTTGCACCGGCTGGAGCTGCGCGGGCTGCTGGCTTCGCAGTGGGGAGTCTCGGAAAACAACCGTCGCGCCAAGTACTACAAGTTAACCGCGGTGGGACGAAAATACCTCGCCGACGAAGCATCCGGTTGGGAGCGCCTGGCCGGCGCCGTCTCGCGCGTCATGCAAACGGCGTGAAAGGCAGCCTCTGATCGTGCTGCTTATGCCGCCGAGGACCGGCCACCACGGCGACTGCGTAAATAACGAGTGAAACGCCGGTGTGAAGCGGTTTCAAATAGTATCCTGGTAGCTTATGCCTGAACAACCTCAAGCCCATCAGATGGGCTTCGCTACCCGATCCTTGCACGCCGGCCACACGCCCGATAAAGCCAGCCTGGCTCGTGCGGTTCCCATTTATCAGAGCACGTCGTTTGTATTCGAGGATTCCGATCACGCCGCAAACCTCTTCGCGCTCAAACAATTCGGCAATATTTACTCCCGCATCATGAACCCCACCACGGACGTGTTCGAGCAGCGCGTGGCGTCGCTCGAAGGCGGTATCGCCGGTCTCGCGACATCCAGCGGTCAGGCCGCGCAGTTTCTCGCGCTCAGCAGCCTGGTGGGACAGGGCGAAGAGATCGTCGCCGCCAGCACATTGTATGGCGGCACGTACACGCAGTTCGACGTGAGCTTCCGGCGAATTGGCATCAACGTCAAGTTCGTCGAGCCCGACGACCCGGAGAATTTCCGCAAAGCCATCACTCCCAAGACCCGCGCCCTGTATGGCGAGACCATCGCCAACCCGCGCATGAACGTGCTCGATATCGAGAAAGTAGCCGCCATTGCTCACGCAGCCGGTGTGCCCCTGGTGATCGACAACACGATGGCGTCGCCATACCTGTGCCGGCCGTTCGAACACGGCGCGGATATTGTGGTCCACTCCGCTACCAAGTTCCTGGGCGGGCACGGCACGTCCATCGGCGGCATCATCGTTGACAGCGGTAACTTCAAATGGTCCGAGAAATTTCCCGCAATCACACAGCCCAGCCCCGGCTACCACGGCATGGTGTTCAGCGAAGTCTTTGGCAACCTGGCGTATATCATCAAGGTTCGCGTGGAAGGGTTGCGCGATTTTGGGCCCTGCATGAGCCCGTTCAATTCGTTCCTGTTCATCCAGGGCATCGAAACCCTGAAGTTTCGCATGGAGCAGCACAGCCGCAACGCTCTCCAGGTGGCCGAGTGGCTCACCAAACAGCCGGCAGTAACGTGGGTGAAATATCCGGGATTGAAGTCGAGCCCGTACTACGCTCTCTCGCAGAAGTACTTACCCAAGGGCCAGGGATCCATCGTGACATTCGGGATCAAGGGCGGCCTGGAAGCTGGTAAGAAGCTGATCAATGCCGTCCAACTCTTTTCACACCTTGCCAATCTCGGTGACGCCAAAAGCCTGATCATTCACCCGGCGTCGACCACGCATCAGCAGTTGACGGACGAACAGCAGTTGGAAGCGGGCGTGAGCAAAGACCTGGTGCGGATCTCGGTGGGAATCGAAGATGTGGAAGATATCATCTGGGATCTGGGGCAGGCGATCGCTGCGTCGCAAGCGTAGGCTTACGCGGCCGGCGGCATGTTCATTCTGATTTCGAGGTTGGTCACGCGTTCTTCGATGATCGCGAGGCGCTTCTTCAGCGACGCCGCTTCGCTTTAGTTCGTGGTGAGGCGCTCGCTGTTGGTTTGCGCGAAGCCGTAAACAGCTCTGAGAACCTCGGTTTGGCTATCCCGAATCGCCTCGACCAGACGGTCCTCCATAGCCTTCATCTCGCCGCGGAGTTCATTCAGGTCAGCCTTGGTTGCTGGTTCGTTCCCATTTTCCATGTGACTGATATCGATGATAGCGCACATGGAAACGAATGGGCCGCCGCGCCGCGCGGACGGCGGCCCATTCGGTTGCTGTGACTACTTACCCACCACCATGATCGTGAATGAGCCCGGAATCATCGGCGCGCCCCGGCCGCGGCCGCCGCCCTTTGGCGCATCCGCCGGCGGCGGAGGAGGCGGCGGGCCGTATTCCGCGCCAATCAGGAAGATATGGTCCGTCTTGTTGTCCAGGGTCAAGGTCTTGAAGCGCGGCCCGGTCGGCACATTCTGCTCCACCACGAAACTGGTCGGGCTGTTCTCTTTGATAATCGTCAGCGTGCCGTCGCCGCCGTTGGAACTGAAGGCTTCCATGGTCTTGGGGTTGAAAGTGGCGCCATCGGT
>Ga0335081_10002514_pt1 | contig 28892 bp, 28 predicted proteins | sample Lox_Sample_35_FD_206713 | JGI IMG/M metagenome (GOLD analysis project Ga0335081, IMG submission 206713) | Soil microbial communities from Loxahatchee National Wildlife Refuge, Florida, United States - Lox_Sample_3.5 | ecosystem: Environmental > Terrestrial > Soil > Wetlands | place: USA...
AACTTCGACCTGGAACCGGGCTTGGCGGATCTGAGGCGGGAGGTGCGGGCGTTCGTGGACGACCGGATCCTCCCGGTGGAGGGGCGCGTGATCTCCGAGGATCAGGCGGGCCGCTGGGAGACGCTGCTCTCCCTGCAGGCCGAGGCCCGGCGCCTGGGACTGTGGACGCCGCACCTGCCGAAGGATCTCGGCGGGCGCGGTCTCGGGATCATGGGCATGTGCGCTCTCTTCCGCGAGATGGGGCGGTCGCCGGTGGGCGCCAAGGTCTTCAACTGCGACGCGCCCAACCAGGGCAACATGGACCTGCTGCTCTCGGCGGCGAGCCCGGCGATCCGCGAGCGCTACCTCGGTCCCCTGTGCCGGGGCGAGGTGACGAGCGGGTTCTCCATGACCGAGCCCGCCCCCGGAGCCGGTGCCGATCCAACGAACCTGCGCACCCGGGCGGAGCCGCGGGGGAATGGGTGGCTCATCGACGGGCACAAGTGGTTCACGAGCGGGGGCGGTCAGGCCGCGTTCCTGGTGGTGATGGCGAGGACGAGCGACGACCCGAGGACCGGGGCGACACTGTTCGTCGTCGACCGGCACGCTCCGGGCGTGGAGCACGTGCGGGACGTCCCGACCATGGGCGTCCCGCTGCTCGATCTGCGGGAGGCGGAATTTCGTTTCCACGGCGTCTCCGTCGGGTCCGACGCCGTCCTCGGCAAGGTCGGAGAGGGCTTCCACCTCGCCCAGCTGCGGCTCGTCCCGGCGCGCCTCACGCACTGCATGCGTTGGCTCGGGCTCGCCGCCCGCACGCTGGAGATGTGCAAGGCCTACGTCGGGTCGCGGGAGAGCTTCGGCAAGATCCTGGCCCGCCACCAGGCCGTCCAGCGGATGCTGGCCGACGGGGTCGCCGCCATCCACGCAGGAAACCTGATGACCTTCCACTGCGCCTGGCTCTTGGCGCAGGGGCGCGCCAAGGAGGCCCGCCCCTACTCTTCCATGGCGAAGAACCACGTGGCGCGCGCACTCTGCCGCGTGCTCGACGATGCCATCCAGATGCACGGCGCCCTGGGCTACAGCGAGGACCTGCCGTTCTCCTCGTGGTACCGCACCGCCCGCGGAGCCCGCATCGGCGACGGCCCCGACGAGATCCACCAGATGGTGGTGGCCCGGGACTTCCTGCTCGGACGGCTCGAGCTTCTCGTGTAGGCGAGAGATACGCGATGACGGACGGAAACATCCTGCGACTACTGAAGCTCAAGATCCCGGTGCTCTGGTTCCTGGGCCCGCGCATCGTGCGCGTCGACCGGGAGGGGGCCGAGATTCGCATCCCGCTCACCTGGCGCACCCGCAATCACCTCCGGGTGATGTACGTGGGCGCGCTCTGCGCCGGGGCGGACCTGGCCGCCGGGATGGGTGCGGCCCGCCACATCTTCGGCGGCGGCGAGCGCATCGACCTGCTCTTCAAGGACCTGCACGCGGAGTTCTTGAAGCGGGCCGACGGCGATGTCCACTTTCGTTCCTCGCAGGGAGCCCAGGTGGCCGAGGCGGTGGCGCTGACCCGGCGGACGGGCGAGCGCGTCACCATCCCGGTGGAGGTCGTGGCCACCGTGCCCGCCAGGTACGGCGAGGAGCCGGTGGCACGCTTCACCATGGGGCTCACGATGAAGCGCCGGTGAGGCTCGCCGCCGGGCGGCGGGAGAGGCCGTCGCCCCGCCGTCTCCCGTGGCCGCGGGGGAGCTTTTCGGTTAGATGCAAGGCATATGCGACTTTCCAGAACCCTCCTCGTCGCCGCCCTGGCGGCGAGCCCGGCCCTCGCCGCCTCCGTTCCCGGGTGGATCTCCGACGACTATGCGGGCGCCCTGGCGGAGGCGAGGGAGCGGCGGCTGCCGCTCTTCGTCGACGCCTGGGCGCCTTGGTGAAAGACCTGCAACTTCATGCGCGCCACGGTCCTCAAGGACCCGGCGCTCGTGAAGCTGGCCGGGCGGTTCGTCCGGCTCGAGATCGACACCGAGAAGCCGGGGAACGCCCCCTTTCTGGAGAGGTTCCCCATCGAGGTGTGGCCCACCTTCCTCGTCGTCGACCCGGCAACGGAGAAGGCGATGCTGAAGTGGCCCGGCACCGCCACGCCCGCGGATCTGGTGAAGCTCCTCGGGGACGGGGAGCGAGCAGTGAAGGGCGGGGCGGGGGAAGGGCCGGAAGCGATCCTGGCTCGCGCGGACCGGGAGAACGCGTCCGGGAACGAGAAGGAGGCCATCCGGCTCTGGCGCCTGGCTCTCGAGCGCGGCGGCCCGCGCTGGGAGCGGAGGCCCCGCGTACTCGAGTCCCTCGCCATGGCGCTGCAGGCGTCCGAGCAGCTGGAGGCCTGCGCCGACCTGGCCCGGAAGGAGGCGCCCGGCATGGCTCGCGGCCAATCTTTCGCCAACGTGGTCTCGGTCGGGCTCTCCTGCGCGCTCTCGGCCGAGGAGGAGGGGTGGGCGCCGCTCGCCCGAGAAAAGCTCCAGCCGCTCGCCCGGGAGGCGGTGAAGCTCCCCGGCGTCCTCGCCGACGATCGGTCGGCCCTCTACCAGGCGCTCTTCGAGACCCGCACCGCAGAGAAGGACGCGGCCGATGCCCGTAAGCTGGGAGAGGAGTGGTGGGCCTTCCTCGTCGCCGAGCGCGCCCGGGGGAGGAGCGGAGCCACGCGCGTCATGCTGGACTCCTGGATCGTGGCAGCGGCGCTGGCGCTCGACGACCCCGGGCGCGCCCTTCCCCTCCTCCTCGCCTCGGAACGGGAGGAGCCCGGGGACTACAACCCGCCCTATCGGGTGGCGGAGCTGTACCTGGAGCTGAAGGACTACGACAAGGCCCTCGCCGCTTCCGACCGCGCGCTCCGGCTCGCCTACGGCCCCCGCAAGCTGCGGGTGCTGGGCCAGCGAGCCACCATTCTGGAGAGGAAGGGCGATCCGGCGGCGGCGCGGCGCGTCCTCGAGGACGCGGTGAGCTACGCGGCGACGCTGCCGGGGGCGCAGCGGAGCCAGGCGACGCTCGATCGGCTCCAGGCGCGGCTTGCGAGGATGGGAGGATCCTGACCATGCCCTCCCCCGCCGAGAAGGGCTTCGGTCAAAGCGACGTGGCGCTCGGGCGCTGGGCCGAGGAGGTCTTCTCGCCCACCGACGAGGTCCTCGACGAGGTGAGGCGCCGCGCCCGCGAGGCCGGGTTGCCGTCCATCCACGTCGGCCCCATGGACGGGCTCCACCTCGAGGTCATCGCCCGGGCGATGGGGGCGCGCCAGGCGGTGGAGATCGGCACCCTGGCCGGCCTGTCGGGGATCTGCCTGCTCCGCGGGATGGGGCCAGAGGGGAGGCTCCACACCTTCGAGAACGAGCCGCGCCACGCGGCGCTCGCAGAGAAGCTTTTCGAGCGCGCCGGGCTCGCGGGCCAGGTGACCATCCACCTTGGCCCGGCGCTGAGGGAGTTGCGCCGGGTGGAGGGGCAGGGCCCGTTCGATCTCGTCTTCATCGACGCCGACAAGGGAGGCTACCCCGCCTACCTGTCTTGGGCCGAGGAGCACCTGCGCGTTGGGGGCGTGGTCCTCGCCGACAACGCCTTCGCCTTCGGCCATGTCCACGAGCCGAGCCACGTCGGCCCCGACGCTGCCGCCGTCGAGCCCCTGCGCCGGTTCTCGGAGCGCCTGGCGCGAGGGGGCCGCTTCCGGGCGACCATGCTCCCCACGGCCGAGGGTCTCGCGATGGGCGTGAAGGTCCGCTGACCTGCCGGTCCCCTCCGTTCGGTAGCCAGTCCCTTAGAACGCCCAGCCCGCTTGGGCGACGAGGGAATGCTCGCCGAAGGGCGCCCACTCGAGGAGCGCGTCGAGCCCGAGGGGCAGCGAGGCCGCTACCCCGAAGGCCACCTGCCAGTGGTTCACGTCGGTCCCGGTGACCGGCCGTCCAGCGATGGTCCACTCCACCGGCCCGCCGAATACCCTCGCGCCCACGTACGGGGCCACCACCCCGAAGAAGGCCTTGCCGGCGCTGGCGGAGAGCCCGAGGTCGAGCGCGGTGAGCGCCTCCTCCGGCTGGCCCGAAGCGGCCGTCCGGACGCCGGACGCCGCCAGGCTCGCCGACACCGCCAGGAACGGCCAGGGGCCTTCCTTGCCGTCGAGCGCGAGCCAGGTCGAGCCGAGCCGAGCGATCCAGCCCGGCTGCATCGCGTAGGAGACGCCGGCGGCGTCGATCCCCCCGCCGGTGACGGCCCCGGCGCCCGCCTGCACGGTGAACCCCGCTCCCAGACGGCGAGTGATGGAGACCGCCACGGAGAGCTGGTGGAAGGGAGCGCTCTCGGCGCCGAAGCGCAGCTCCGAGGCGAGCCAGGCGTAGGAGGCGGCGACGCGCCAGGGCGCCTCCGCCAACTCCCTCGCGCCGCAGTAGTCCTGGGCGATGGCCGTGGGCCCCACGGGCGCCGCGACGCCTCACCCGAAGGCGGAGGCGGGAAGGGCGCACAGGATCGCGGCCAGGGCCAGCTGCGCGACCCTCTTGCGTCCCGCTTCGAGGGAGAGAGGCATCGCCTCCTCCGGCGGAGCCGCCTCCTCGCCCGTCGGCGTGGACCGCCTAGTGGACGAGGATGCCGGCCTTGATGAGGTCGTCCACGATGGACGCCGCCACCGAGGTCGCCGCCTCCTGGGCGGTGTTGAAGTTGAAAGTGCTCGAGTTACCGCTCCAGACGAGCGACTCCGGAGCCGCCTTGGCCGCATAGACGTTGGTCTCGGCGGTGACGTAGGTGTTCTCGGTGTAGTAGCCGGGCGAGTAGACCGCGCCGTACCCGTAGCCGTAGTAGCCGTACCATCCGCCGTAGTAGGGCGCGGGGGGGACGTAGGCCACCGAGGGAGGAACGTACTCGGCCTGGGTCTGCTTGGCGAGGCGCTGGACCACGACCAGGTCGACGTTCGTCTCCTTCACGTAGGCCACCACCCTCTCCTTGTCGAGCTGGCCCGGAGGGAAGACGCCGGCCGAGGTGGCGACCTGGAAGCCCTTGCTCGCGAGGGCCTGGGCAATGGCGTTCTCGAAGGTCACCCGGTACTGCTGGTTGGGGATGATGGCGACCACGAAGATCCGGTTCACGGGGGCCGCCCGGTAGTTCGGATCGCGCCACACCTGGACGAGGTTGGTGGTGGCACAAGAGGAGAGTGCCAGCGCGGCGAGGGCCAGGGAGGTCGTGCGAAGCGGGCGGATCATCGCGGCTCCTTTCGAGAGGCGCAGGAGTCTACACGTTTCGGGATGGTCCGCGAGTCCATAGTTGGGGACGCGCCCTCCGACGCATCCGCGCACGGGCCCTAGGGGATGTGGTAGCGGAGGAGCCTCACTTCCAGTGGCCCGTTCCACAGGCGGTGGGTCCACTGAGGCGCGAGCTCGAGGTGGCGCTCCAGGAGCGGGTTGCCGGAGAGGAGGACCGCGTCCCATCCGGAGAAGCGCCGGAGCGCCCGTCCCAGCCCCTGATAGAAGCCGCCGAGCTGGAGCGGGCGCGCCCCCAGGCGCTCCCCGTAGGGTGGGTTCGTGCAGACCGTGCCGGCGGAAGCCCTCGGCTCCGCCTCCCTGGCGTCGGCCTCGGAGAAGAAGATGTCTTCCTCCACCCCGGCGGCGCGGGCGTTGCGCCGCGCCGCCTCGAGTGCCTCGGCGGAGCGATCGCTCGCCCAGATGGGCGCCGGGGCCCGCGGCAGCGCGGAGGCGCGCGCCTCCTCCTTCATGCGATCCCAGGCGGACTGCAGCTCGCCCCGGTAGCGAGGCCAGCGCTGGAAGCCGAAGGGGCGCCTCAGGCCCGGGGCCATCCGACGCGAGGCGAGCGCGTGCTCGATGGCGAGCGTTCCGGAGCCGCACATGGGGTCGAGGAAGGGACGATCGCCCGAGACCTCGCCCAGGGCCAGGATGGAGGCGGCGAGCGTCTCCTTGAGCGGCGCCTCGCTCGTCGCGGCCCGGTAGCCACGCCGGTGCAGCGGCTCACCGGCCAGGTCCAGGGACAGCTCGGCATCCCCGCGGGCGAGGTGGAGGACGATGCGGACGTCCGGATCGCGGGTGTCCACGTCCGGCCGCGCCCCCAGCCGGTCGCGAAGCGTGTCGACGACCGCGTCCTTCACCTTGAGCGCGGCGAAGCCCGAATGGGTGATCCCCGGCGAGACGCCAGTCGCATCCACCGAGAGCGTGGTTCGCTCGGTGAGCCAGTCGGTCCAGTCCACCGCGCGAGTGCCTTCGTAGAGCGCGGCGGCGTCGGGAGCGGGGAAGCGGGCCAGCGGCAGCAGGATCCGCATGGCGGTGCGGGCCCAGAGGCAGGCGCGCAGCCCTTCCTCGAGCCGCCCGGCGAAAGTCGCGGCCCCGCGCTCGCCCTTGACCCGCTTCAAGCCGAGGGCCACGAGCTCTCGCCGCAGCGCTCCCTCGGTGCCCCTCGCGCAGGTGGCCACCAGGCGGGTCGGCGGGCCCGCGCTCATCCCTCTCCCGGAGCCGGCCCGACCACCTCGGCGCGCCAGGCGTCCTTGCCCGATCGCTTGGCCTCGTACATGAGGTGGTCGGCGCGCAGGATCATCTCGTCCACCGACGAGGGCGGCGAGAGGAAGGTGACCGCGCCGATGCTGAAGGTCACCGCCTGGCTGGCGGGGGAGTCGCGCAGGCGAGCCCGGAGCCGCTCGGCCAGGGCGATCGCTCCGGGGCCGTCGATCTCCGGGAGGAGCACGCCGAACTCGTCGCCGCCCAGCCGGGCCACCGTGTCGTGCACCCGGACCGCCTCCCGCACCGCGCGTCCCACCGCGGCGAGCGCCTCGTCCCCGCCCACGTGGCCGAGGCGGTCGTTCACCGCCTTGAAGTCGTCGCAGTCGAGGTAGAGCAGGGAGAGCGGACGCCCGTGGCGGCGCGCCCGCTCCGTTTCCAGGGTAGCCGCCTCCACGAACGCCCGCCGGTTGGCGAGCCCGGTCAGGGGGTCGGTCCGCGCGGCGTGCTGCTCGTGCAGCAGCCGCTTCTTGAAGGCGTCGAGCACCGCGGTGAGCACCAGGAAGACCCCCAACTGCTCGGCCGCGTCCCACGCCATCACCGCCCCTGCCAGGCGCTCCCCGCTCAGGAGGGAGGCCTCGAGCGAGCCCAGGGTGGCGAGCAACGAGAGCACCGCTCCGGCCCCGAGCCCGGCGAAGATGGTGCCGAACCCGATGGGCCCGAGATAGAGGAGCGTCAGGTCCACTCCGGGCCCGACGTACACGTCCGCCGCCGCCACGCAGGCGATGAGGCCGACGGCGATGGCGGTGGCGCCTCCCGGGGAGAACCCGTGGAACCACTCCCTCACCTCGCGGCGCAGCTCGTGCACCGCGCTCGGGTGCTCCGGGCGAACCCCCCCGTCCCCGTTCCGTCCCGCAGCCGTGGCCCGGCCCTCCGGCCCCGGCGCTGCCGGGGTTGCCTACACCAGACCGCTCCGGATACCCCGCGTCAAGCGCGACCGCGGGACGCAGCGGGCGGACGAGCCCCCCTCGCTCGTCACGGGCGGGAGGCCGTCTCCGGCAGCGCCACCACCTCGATGCGCCGGTTCCGGGCGCGTCCGCGGGCGGTGAAGTTGGGGAGCAAGGGGGCGTCGCTCCCCCTCCCGGTCCAGGTGAGCCGCTCCCTGGGAATGCCGAGCGCCACGAGACGCTCGGCGACGGCCTGTGCCATGGCCCGGGAAAGGCGGGCGTCCCCGTCCGCCTGGCCGCTCGCGTCCACGAAGCCCTCGATGCGGATGCGCGCCGCCGGCGAGGCGCGCAGCGCGCCGGCGAGGTCCTCGAGTCCGGAGGCCCGGGCGACGCGGGCGCTCCGCCCCTCGAAGGAGACCCCCTCGAGCACGAAGCGCTCCTTCGCGTTGAGTCGCCACGACCACTCCGCTTGACGGGCGGTGGCCGGGGCGGCGGGGGGAGGGGCGGGGGCAGCCGGGGCCTCGGGGCGTGGACGGGCCGCGAGGGCGAGCTCGCGCACCCTGGCGAGCCGCACCCGGTCGAAGCAGCCTGGGAGGGGCGGCCCGCCGACCGGGGAGAGGACCCCCTCGCCGGTCTCGGCGGCGGCTCTGCGGACGGCGGCGAGGGTGGTTTCGCCCGGTCCGCGAGCGACCCGCGCGGTGGCGGCCCGGATGAGCTCGCGCGAGCCTCCGGCCAAGTGGAGCGTGACGGTCAGGGTTGGCTCCTCCCCTCTTCCGCTCCCCTCCACCGAGCCGTACAGGACGCCGTCTGCGCCCAGCAAGTCCGCCAAGTCCATGGCGACGCTCGCGGGCAGGCCCTGCGGAAGGTCCATCGTGGAACCGGCAAAGATCGCGCGCAGATCGCGCTCCGGGATGGCCCTTCCTCTCGAGGCGCCCGCGGAGGCGAAGAGCGCCTCGTCCGCGGCCACGGCCGCATCCGGGACGTCGGAGGCGTTCTCGAGCGGCGCGATGAGGAGGCACCGAACGCGCACCGTCGCCGGCCCCTCCGCCGCGGCCCGGCCGGCAACGAGAGCCGCTGCCAGAGCTGCGGCGGCGAGTCGCATGACTGCTATGCTAGCTCGAAAGTCCGCTCCTCCTCGGCCCCGGAGTCACGAAAGGGCCCCCCCGACCTGCGCCCACAGGTGCCCCATTTCACGTACCCGCCTCCTTTTGGTCACGCGATCGTGACGGAGCTGTGGATTATGGCTACACCGTGCCGAACATCTTGGTCGTGGACGACGAGCGCGACCTCGTCAGCCTGCTCGACTTCAACCTCCGGCAAGCCGGCTTCGAGACCACGCTCGCCCATAATGGCGAGCAGGCGCTGCAAGCGGCGCGGCGCCGCCTCCCGGATCTGACGCTGCTCGACCTGATGCTGCCGGACATCGCCGGCACCGAGGTCTGCCGCCAGTTCAAGTCCGACCCGCGCACCAAGGCGATGCCGGTCATCATGCTCACCGCCAAGGGGGAGGAACTCGACCGGGTGGTGGGCTTCGAGCTCGGTGCCGACGACTATGTGGTGAAGCCCTTCAGCATGCGCGAGCTTGTGCTGAGGGTGAAGGCGGTGCTGCGGCGCGCCGCCCAGAAGGGCGGGGACCGGCCCCGCAGCGAGCTGGGCGCCATCCGCCTCGACGTCGACGCGCACCGCTGCTTCATCCAGGGCGCCGAGATCGAGCTCACCCCGCTCGAGTTCCGGCTGCTCGCCACGCTCATGTCGCGCGCCGGGCGGGTGCAGTCGCGGGAGCGCCTCCTCACCGACGTGTGGGAGATGTCGAGCGAGCTCGAGACCCGGACGGTGGACACCCACGTGAAGCGGCTGCGCGAGAAGATGGGGGCCGCCCGCGACCTGCTGGAGACGGTGCGCGGGGTGGGCTACCGCCTCGTCGACCCCGCCGATCAGGAGTAGTCGTTGGCGGTCTTTCGCGATCCCATTGCCGCGGCGATCCGGGAGCTGGAGGCCGAGCTCTCGGGCGGGCCCCGGGCGGATCTCTCGCCCTCGGTGGAGACGCTCGGCGCGCTGCTGCTCGAGCGCGAGGCGCGGCTGCGCGCGCTGGAGAGGGAGCAGCCGGAGCGCGAGCTGCTCGCCGCCGTTCCGGATGCCGCCGGGCTCATCTCGCGCCAGGGCATGGTCCGCTCCGCCAACGCGGCGCTCGAGAGCCTCGCCCCCGGCGGCCGGGCCGTGGGGCTCACGCTCCTCGAGCTCACCCGCAGCGGAGAGCTCTCCGACGCGGCCCGCAGGGCGCTGGAAGGCAACGCCAAGCGGCTGGAGGTGCAGCTCGGCCGCCGCAGCTTCCTCGCCCACCTCGTCCCGCTCGTGCGCGGCGAGGTGCTGGTGCTGCTGCGGGACGTCACCGAGCAGAGGCTCGTCGACTCCACCCGTCGGGACTTCGTGGCGAATGCGAGCCACGAGCTGCGCACCCCGGTGACCGCCATCTCCGGCGCGGCCGAGACGCTCCTTTCCGGGGCGGTGAACGATCCCGTCCGGGCCCGCCACTTCCTCGACATCATCGCCCGCAACGCCGACAGGCTCGCCCATCTCACCCGCGACCTGCTCGACCTGTCCCGGGTGGAGTCGCGCCAATGGGTGATCGCCCTCGAGCCGGTCCCGGTGGGGGCGGCGACCCGGAGTGCCGTCGAGGCGTGCGCCGACGCCGCCTCCCGCAAGAGGATCGAGGTGCGGGTCGAGGTTCCCGAGGAGGCGGCGGTGCGCGCCGACGTCCGGGCCCTCGAGCACGTGCTCCTGAACCTCCTCGACAATGCCGTGAAGTTCACTCCGGATGGCGGGACCGTCACCGTGTCGGCCGAGGTCGCCGCCGACGTCGTCACGCTCTCGGTGGCGGACACGGGTCCCGGAATCGAGCGCCACCACCTTCCCCGCCTCTTCGAGCGCTTCTACCGAGTGGACCCGGGCCGTTCTCGCGACTCGGGTGGGACGGGTCTCGGCCTCGCCATCGTGAAGCACCTCGTCCAGGCGCAGGGAGGCGAGGTCGGCGTCGAGAGCGGGTCCGGGGGGACCCGCTTCTGGGTGAAGCTGGCGCACGCCGCTGGGAACCGGGCCGCCGCTTCCCCGGGCGAGACTGTCACGCATTCGTGACAGAACGCCCCCCGGGGCGCCACCGCCGGGCGGTAAATCCTTCATCGCGTCGCGCCACGCCTTTTATTCCTCATTTCACACGGGCTCTTGGCCGTGGGCGGGGCGAGAGGCGTGCTGGGCGCCCGGCACGCCTTCTTCACGCCTGCGTCACCGGTCCGACACAGGCTCCCGGTAGACGAGGGCGCAGACAAGGCCCCGAAGTCAGAACGAAGAAAGGCGAATCGACATGAAGAAGCTTGCGCTTTGCGCGCTGCTCCTCGCTGGGAGCGCCCGCGCGGCAGTCCTGGTGACCGGAGCAGGAGCGACCTTCCCGTTCCCGCTCTACTCGAAGTGGTTCTCCGACTACAGCAAGCTCTTCCCCGACATCCATTTCAACTACCAGTCGATCGGGTCGGGCGGCGGCATCCAGCAGTTTGCGAACGGCACCGTGGACTTCGGCGCCAGCGACGCCCCCATGACCGCGGAGGAGATCGCCAAGGCCCCCGACGTGGTGCACATCCCCACCGTCCTCGGCGCGGTGGTGGTGACCTACAACGCTCCCTTCAACGGCCTGAAGCTCACTCCGGACCTGCTCGCCGGCATCTACCTCGGCAAGATCACGAAGTGGACGGACCCGGCGCTCGCCAAGGCCAACCCGGGCATCAAGTTTCCCGACCTGCCCATCACCGTGGTTCGCCGCTCCGACGGGTCGGGGACGACCTACGTCTTCACCGACTACCTCGCCAAGGTGTCCCCCGAGTGGAAGGAGAAGGTGGGGACGGCGAAGAGCGTGAGCTGGCCGGCCGGGCTCGGCGGCAAGGGCAACGAGGGTGTCACCGGGCTCATCAAGCAGACCCCGGGAGCCATCGGGTACGTGGAACTCGCCTACGCGAACCAGAACAAGATGCCCCTCACCGCCCTCCAGAACAAGGACGGCTCCTTCGTCACCCCGTCCATCGCGAGCACCTCGGCGGCCGCGGCCGGCGTCCAGCTCCCCGCCGACTACCGGGTGTCGCTCACCAACGCTGCCGGCAGCGACGCCTATCCCATCGCCTCCTTCACCTACCTCCTCGTCCACAAGGACGCGAAGGACCCGGCCAAGGGGGACGCTATCGTGAAGTTCCTGTGGTGGGCGATCCACGAAGGGCAGTCCACCGCGGCGCCGCTCGACTACGCGCCGCTGCCGAAGTCGGTGGTCTCGATGGTGGAGAAGACCGTCCAGGGGCTACACGTACAGGGCAAGCCGGTCTCTCTTGCTTCCTCCAAGTGAAATTGGCGCCGCCGTTCGGCCCGGACCCCTCGCCCACATCCGGCCCTCCCGCGAGGGGGACCGGGTGTGGTCGGCGGGACTCACCCTCTTCGGCGGAAGCATCCTCGTCATCGCCGGCCTGATCCTGGCCGAGCTGAACAGCGTGGCGAGCGTGGCCTGGCGGAAGCTGGGAATCCTCCACTTCCTCTTCGCCAGCGACTGGGATCCGGTCCAGGACAAGTTCGGCGCCTGGCCCTTCATCTACGGCACGCTGGTGACGAGCGCCATCGCCATCCTAGTGGCGGTGCCGGTCTCGGTGGGGCTCGCCCTGTTCCTGTCGGAGATGGGCCCGAAGGCGCTGCGCCGCCCGGTGGCCTTCGCCATCGAGGTGCTGGCGGCCATCCCGAGCGTGATCTTCGGCCTGTGGGGACTTTTCGTGATGGTCCCCTGGCTGCGCACCGGAGTGGAGCCGTTGCTGCAGAAGACCCTCGGCTTCCTCCCGTTCTTCCAGGGGCCGACCATCGGCCTCGGGTACCTGGCGGCCGGGCTCATCCTGGCGATCATGATCCTGCCCACCATCGCCTCGGTGACCATCGAGGTGTTGAAGACCGTCCCGCTCCCGCTTAAGGAAGGCGCGCTCGCGCTCGGGGCCACCCGCTGGGAGGCCATCACGATGACGGTGCTGCCGTACGCCCGCCCGGGCATCGTCGGCGCCGCCCTCCTCGGCCTCGGCCGGGCGCTCGGCGAGACCATGGCGGTGACGATGGTGATCGGCAACTCCCCCGAGGTCCACGCCTCCCTCTTCGCCCCCGGCTACTCGCTGCCGGCGGTGATCGCGAACGAGTTCGCGGAGGCGACCGGCGACGTCCACGTGGCCGCCCTCGCCGCGCTCGGGCTCGTGCTCTTCGGCATCACCGTGATCCTCAACGCCCTCGCCCAGGTGCTCATCGGGCTGGTGAGCCGGGGCCCCCGCCGGGGTGCGCGATGACCTCCCTGCGCTGGCGGCGATTCGTGGACGTCTTCTGGACGATGGCGAGCGGCGCCGGAGTGCTCCTCGCCCTGGTGCCGCTCGCCTCCCTGCTCTGGCTCGTCGTCTCCCAGGGAGCCGCCGGGCTCTCCTGGAGCTTCTTCACCAGCCTGCCGGCGCCGGTGGGCGAGCCGGGCGGCGGGGTGGGGAACGGCATCGTCGGCACCATGCTGCTCGTGGCCATCGCCAGCGTCCTGGCGATCCCGGTGGGGATCGGGGCCGGCGTCTTCCTCGCCGAGAAGGGCGACGGGCGAGCGGGAGCGGTGGTTCGCTTCGTCACCGAGGTGCTCTCGGGCGTGCCCTCCATCGTCATCGGCATCGTGGCCTACGGGCTGGTGGTGGCGCGCATGAAGCAGTTCTCGGCGCTCGCCGGCGGGCTCGCGCTGGCGCTGCTCATGGTCCCCACGCTGGCGCGCTCGACGGAGGAGTTCGTGCGGCTCGTGCCCGGGGCGCTCCGGGAGGCCTCGCTGGGACTGGGCGTGGCGAAGTGGAGGACGAGCCTGCTCGTCGTACTGCGCACCGCCGCGGGGGGGATCACCACCGCGGCGCTCCTCGCCGTGGCGCGCGCCGCCGGCGAGACGGCGCCCCTCCTCTTCACCTCACTCAACAACCAGTACTGGAACCTGCGGCCCGACCAGCCGACCGCGTCGCTCACCGTCCAGATCTTCAACTACGCAATCAGCCCCTACGAGGACTGGCACAGCAAGGCCTGGACGGCCGCGCTCGTGCTCCTGCTCGTGGTGGGGGTGCTGAACCTGCTCGCGCGGCTCCTCGCGCGCAACCAGATGGAGAGCGCGAGATGACGCGAGCGCAAGAGGTGACGACGGCGGTCGACCCCCGGGGCGCGAAGCCCGAGGAGCGGGGCGCCTCGGCGGCGCCCACCCTGGTCGAGCCGCCCAAGCCGTCGGTCGCTCCCCCGGTGCAGAAGACCGGTGCCCGGGGGACCGAAGGCAAGGAGGAGCCGAAGCTCCGGGTGAGCGACCTGAACGCCTGGTACGGCAAGACGCTGGCGTTGAAGAGCGTGAACCTGGTCGTTCCCCCCCGCAGCGTGATGGCCGCCATCGGCCCCTCCGGCTGCGGCAAGTCGACCTTTCTCCGCTGCCTGAACCGGATGCACGAGCTCATCCCCGGCGCCCGCGCCGAAGGAACCCTGCTGCTCGACGGCGAGGACCTCCTCAGCCGCCAGGTGGACCCGGTGGTGCTGCGCCGCCGGGTGGGGATGGTCTTCCAGCGGCCCAACCCCTTCCCGACCATGTCGGTGCGCGAGAACGTGGCTGCCGGCCTGAAGCTCAACGGCGTTCACGGCCGCCACAGCGAGATCGTGGAGCGCACCCTCCGGCAGGCGGCGCTCTGGGACGAGGTGAAGGACAGGCTGGACGAGAGCGCGCTCGGGCTGTCGGGTGGTCAACAGCAGCGCCTGTGCATCGCGCGCGCCCTGGCGGTCGAGCCCGAGGTGCTCCTCATGGACGAGCCGGCGAGCGCCCTCGACCCCATCGCCACCGCCAAGGTCGAGGACCTCATCCACGAGCTCAAAGAGCAGTACACTATCGTCATCGTGACGCACAACATGCAGCAGGCAGCCCGCGTGTCGGATCAGACGGCGTTCTTCTACATGGGCGAGCTCGTCGAGGTGGGCCCGACCGAGAAGATCTTCACCAATCCCGACAAAGCACAGACCAACGACTACGTCACCGGAAAGTTCGGGTAAGCATGGGCCCCGAGGCACATACCGACAAGGTCTTCGACGTCGAGCTGTTGGCGCTCCGCGACAAGCTGCTCGACATGGGTGGCAAGGTCGAGGCGGCGATCGCCGGGAGCGTGCGCTCCCTCATCGAGCGCGACAGCTCCCTGGCAGAGAAGGTGAAGCTCCAGGACCGGGAGATCAACCGCCTCGAGGTGGAGATCGACGACATGTGCCGGCGGCTCCTGGCGCTGCGGCAGCCGGCGGCGAGCGATCTGCGCTTCATCACCACGGCGCTCAAGATCGTGGTGGATCTCGAGCGCATGGGCGATTTGGCGGTCAACATCGCCGACCGAGCGATCCAGCTCAACCAGTCGCCGCCCGTCAAGCCCTTCCACGACCTCGTCACCCTGGCGGACCTCTCCGAGGCGCAGCTGAAGAAGGCGCTCGATGCATTCGTGGAGAAGGACGTGACCAAGGCGGAGGAGGTCATCCAGGGAGACGACCTCCTCGATGCCCTCTACCAGAAGCTGTTCAACGAGCTGCTCACCTACATGATGGAGGACTCGCGCGTCATCCGGCGCGCCACCAACGTCATGTTCGCGGCGAAGCAGCTCGAGCGCTTCGGCGACCACGCCATCAACCTGGCGGAGATGGTGGTCTACATGGTGCGCGGAACCGACGTGCGCCATCCGCACAGCCGCGACATCCAGCAGGGGTAGGAGCATCCGCCCTGCGGAAGCCAGGCCGGCGTCCCGGGCGAAGAGCGCAGATCAGTGGACCGGGGCCCGCGGGACGTCGGGGACGACGAGTACCGGGCAGTGCGCCCGGCGCGCCACCTTGTCGGCCACCGAGCCACGGACAAGGCGGGACAGCAACGGGCGCGGAGCGCTGCCCATGACGATGAGGTCGATCCCGCACTGCTGCGCGAACCCGACGATCTGATCGGCCGGCGAACCGGAAAGCCACGCCGACGCGACGTGGCCGGGCGCGAGCTCCTCCGCCTCCCGCAGCCAGGAGGCGAACCGCTCCCTCTTCTTCCGAGCGCTGCGCGCCGCCGAGGGCGGGGCGAAGACCGGAGACGGGGCGGAAGCCGCCCCGAAGACGCAGAGCACGGTGAGATGGGACCGGTGCTCCTCCGCCAGGGCGGCCGCCCGCCGCATCGCCGCGCGCGACGCGGCGGAGAAGTCGACCGGGCAACAGATCCGTCGCCACGCGGACAGCGCCGTCACCTCCAGGCGGTCATTCCACCCGCCCACAACCCGGATCTATCGGCGCGCCGAGGCGAATCCGGCTCCGGAACGTGCCAATCCGGTGTCGGCCGCCCGCGGGATGGAGGCGCCCGATCCCGGCAGGGGCAGGTCGACACAAGCGCCGGTCCCGCCACGGGAAACCCCCGCGGGACGGCAGGACGGTGGCGCCTCAGGCCGACCGGCGCAGAGCGGAGCGGTGGTCGTCCGCGCGCTGCGCGTTGATCGCCCCGCCCCATTGGACCTTCTCCGTCCCCCCGGGGAGGAGGTCGAACGCGTTCACGTCGTCGGCGATCTGCGCTCGGAGCTCGGCCAGGACCGCCCGCTTGGCGTGGGAGTCCGTCACCGGGAAGAAGAGCTCGTAGCGCCGGTCGAAGTTCCGCGGCATGGCGTCGAGGCTGCCGGCGTACACGAGCCAGCGGCCGCCGGCGCTGAAGGCCGCGACGCGCGCGTGCTCGAGGAAGCGCCCGACGAGGCTGCGGGCATGCACTCCGGGCCCCACCTCCGTCAGCGTGGTCCGGATGATGAGGTCCACCCGCGCCCCGGCGCGGGACGCGGCGGTCAGCGCCGCGAGCACCTTCGGATCCGTCATGTGGTTGAACTTCATGATGATGTGCCCGCCCCCGTGGGTCTCGCCGCGGATCCGCTCCACGAGAAGGCTGCGGATGGCGGCGCCGGTGCGCATGTGCCTGAGCCGCGGGACCTTCTCGGCCTCGAGCGCGTCGAAGAACGCCTTCGCGTCCCTCGTCAGGCTGCGGTCGGCGGTGAAGAGCGAGAAGTCCGTGTAGAGACGGGCGTTGCGGGTGTTGTAGTTCCCGGTCCCGACGTGGAGGTATTCGCGCTTCCCCCTCCTCACCCAGACGGCCTTGGCGTGCACCTTCCGCACCGGCAGCGGGAGGACGCGGACTCCCGAGTTCTGGAAGCGAAGGCCCCACTCCAGATTCTGGAGCTCGTCGAAACGGGCCCGCGCCTCGAGCAGCACCGCCACGTCCTTGCCCGCCCGCGCCGCGGCGATGAGCGAGTGCGCCAGGACGTTGTCGTCGCCGACCCGGTAGAGCGTGGCTCGCATCGACGTCACCTCGGCGTCCTCCGCGGCCGCGCGGGCGAAGTCCTCCACCGCCTCGTAGCTCTGGTAGGGGTGGTAGAGCATCACGTCGCCCCGGTCGATGCGACGGAACGGGTCCTTCCAGAACTTCGGGACGCGCCAGGGCTGGAGCGCCGGGTACTTGTAGCGGGCCGGGCCCCGGTCGACGATGTCGTTGACCAGCCGGAGGTCGAGAGGAGGCTGGATGCGGAAGACCTCGTCCGCCTCCAGGCCGAGGGCGAGCCGGATCGACTCGCTCCAGTGGGCGGGGAAGGTGTCCTCGACTTCCAGGTGGCTCACCCGGCCGTCGAGGCGCGTCTCCAGTGCGGCGGGCAGGTCCTCCCAATCGAGGCCGAGCTGGTCGATGGCCGCGAGCCTCACCACCCGGAGCTCGTGGAGCTCGGGCTCCCGGCTCTCGAGGAACAGGTCGCCGCGGAGGCGCAGGAGCTCCCCGAGCCGGACGTAGGTCCCCTCCCGTCCCGGGATCTCCAGGAGCCGGGGAACGCCCTCGGGAAGCCGGACCAGGTGCTCGAGCACGCCCACGCCGGTGGCGAAGTAGAGCGCCTGGTTCCGGATCTCGCGCACGGCCTCGGCCCGGATGACGTCGGTGCGCGGCGCCACCTCCTCGGCGAGGTAGGCGCCGAAGTAATCGAGCTCCTCCCGGGCCAGGCTCGACACCGGAACCACCCGGATGCCCAGGTCCTCGAGCGCCGGAAGGAGAGAGCGGTAGGCCTCGTTGGCGAGCGCGGTCTGGGCGCGCGCCTCGCCCAGGAGCGCGTGGTAGATCTCCTTCCCGCGCTCCTCCAGGAACGGCCGCGAGATGCGGGCCGCGAAGAACTCGTCCAGGTTCGAGGCCCAGATGGCGAGGAAGCGCAGCCGCTCCAGGATGGGGAAGTCCGCCCGTCCCGTCTGGGCCAGAACCCGGCGGTTGAAATGGAGCCAGGACAACTCCTGGCTGGTCGACAAGAGCTTCGTGCGAGTCATCGGCGCTAAGCCAACCACATCTCGGACGCGCCGGGTATCGCCTCCGGCAAAAATGTCACATGGGGTCGCCGGCCGGCACTACTGGTTGACGTGGACCACCTTGGCCGGCGGAAAGCCGTTGAAATGGGTGGCCGAGGCGTGGCTGTAGGCGCCGATGTTCTTGCTGTAGAGCATGTCTCCCAGCCGGAGGTCGGAGGGAAGATCCTCGGCCATCGACACCACGTCGAGGGCGTCGCAGGTGGGGCCGAAGACCGAGCAGATCTGCGTCGGCCCCTTCTTGAAGGAGCGGAAGTGGTACTGGCAGTGGTCGAAGATCACGCCGGAGAAGGTGTGGTACACGCCGTCGTCGATGTAGTAGCAGAGCTTCCCGTCGCGCACGGCGCGCCCGATGATCCGCGAGATGGCGGTCCCGGCGGTGGCGACGAAGAAGCGCCCCGGCTCGGCCAGGATCTGCACGTCCTTGGGGAAGAGGCGGTCGAGCTCGCGGTTCAGGATGCGCGCCAGCTCCCGGAAGGGCTTCACGGCGGAGTCATACGGGGCGGGGAAGCCTCCCCCGATGTCGAGCAGGTTCATCTTGGTGTAGCCGCGGTCCTTCGCCTCCTGGAACACGTTCGCGGCCAGGTTGATGGCCTGGACGTAGTTCTGGAAGTTGGTGGTCTGGCTGCCGACGTGGAAGCTCAGCCCCTCCACCACCAGCCCTTCCTCCGCCGCCGCCAGGATGAGGTCGACCGCCTCCCCCGGGGAGGCTCCGAACTTGGAGGAAAGCTCCACCATCGCGCCGGTGTTGGGGACCTTGAGGCGCAGCGCCACGCCAGCCCGGGGCGCGTGCTTCTTGATCTTCCGGATCTCCTCCAGGTTGTCGTAGGTCACGAGCGGGCGGTAGGGGTCGAGCGCCCGCAGGGTCTCGTTCGCCTTGATGGGATTGGCGTAGATGATCTTGTCCCAGATCCAGTCCTGGCGCTGCTTGTCCGGCATGTCCTTGATGTTCTCGTAGACGATCATGAACTCCGGCATGGACGCCACGTCAAAGCTCGCCCCCGCCTCGAAGAGGGTCTTCACGATGGCCGGATCCGAGTTCGCCTTGACCGCGTAGTAGGCCTGCACGCGCGGCAGGTACTTCCTGAAGGCGGCATAGTTGTCCCGCAGCTTGTCGTGGTCGACGACGAACAGCGGCGTGCCGTGGGTCTTCGCCAGCTTGTGGAGCTGAGCCTTTTGGATCATGCGCGCCTCCCGCCGCCCTCTAGTCGCCGTCGGTGACGAGGAAGTTCTTGAACTGCCAGGGATCGTCCCGATCGAGGGACGGGTTGTTGTGCCCCTCGAAGGCGTTCGTGTAGTGCTTGAGCGGCGTCCAGTCCGAGGGCTTGGAGATGAAGCGGCCCAGGTAGGGCTTCGAGATCTTGAGGACGTAGTCGTGCGGGAGGTCGTCCGGGACCACCACGCCCCGGGTCGGGTTCTCGATCATCCACACCACCGCCGCCACCACCGAGATGGCCACCTGCATGGTGGTGGCGTTCTGGTGCGGAACGAGCCGCCGCGACTCCTCGATGCTGAGGTCGCTCCCCACCCACCACGAGTTGTAGGCGTGCCCCATGATGAGGGCCCCGAGGATGTCGGCTCCGCTCGTGATCTCGTCGTTCAGGATGCGCAGCTTCTTCTGGAGCTGGTAGTCGTACCCGCGCAGCTCGTTTAGGGAGGCGATGGCCGAGTCCGACGGGCAGTAGGCGTAGTGGACGGTGGGGCGGTAGACGGCCCTGCCGTCCTCCCACACGGTGAGCCTGTCCGAGATGGTGAACGCCTCGCCGTGGCGCACCACCATCCCGTGGATCCGGTAGTTGGGCACCCAGGAGACCACGAGGGTGTTGATCCCCATGCGCGCCAGGCAGATCTGGTTCTTGGGCCCCTCCTGGTGCTGGCAGGCGAGCGGGGGGAGCTCCTTCTCGTGAGTGCCCCAGCCGAGCTCGGCGGTGGTGGTGCCCTCCTCGCGGAAGCCCTCGATGCTCCAGGTGTTCACGAACTCGTCGACTTCCTTGGGGCGGTCCGTGATCTGCGTGTCCCGCTCGCTGCAGTGGATGACCTTGACCCCGAGCTTCATGGCGAGTCGGTTGAAGACCCGGTCCGCGACGAGCTGCCTCAGCTCTTCCGCGGCTTCCCCCGCGAACTTCCCGTCCTTCAGGGACCGCTGGGCGATGTCGATGAGCCCCTGCTTGGTGAAGTGCGAGATCAGGCCGGGGTTGGCGCCGTGCTCGACCACGGCGGTCGGTCCCGGCTCCGACCACTTCGCCACCATCCGCCGCACGTTCATGTGCCGCCAGTAGAGGGTCCTCTCCTGAGGCTTCTTGTGCTCCGCGCCTTCGTAGGGATCCCAGACCTCCACCGAGGTGTTCACGTACAGCACGCCCTCGCCGTGGCACCACTCCAGGATCTCGCAGGCGTCGATGTTCCAGGCGAGATCGATGAGGATGTCGCCCGGCCCCAGGTACTTGCCCAGCACCGTCGCCATGTTGTCGCGGGTGACGCGCTTGCGGACGAAGCGCACGCCGCGCTTCAGCCAGGGCCCGAGCACCGGGCGGCGGTCCTCGAAGTCCATGACGGTGATGTTCTTTGCCGGCACCTTGAGGTGCTTCATGAGGATGGGAAGCGTGCACTGCGCCACCGCCCCGTAGCCCACGAACAGGATGCGCTTCCCGAACTCAATCATTGGTGTCCTCGGAGACGAAGTGAACGGACCCCCTTCACGCGGGGGTCGACATTCTAATGCCCGCGGAGATTCGCAGGGGCGATTTCTCGCCCTCCTCAGTGGCCCTGGACCCGGGCCGGCTCGGGCACCGCGGACGCATCGTGCAGGCGAGAGACGGCGCCTGCCACCAGCGCCAGCCCCTCGAAGAGGAGGTGGGCCGCGAGCAGGCAGGTGATGTCCGCGTGGTCGAGCGCGGGACAGACCTCCACCACGTCCATGCCGACGAGGCGCAGCCCGGCGAGCGAGCGCACCAGGGCGAGCGCCTCGCGAGAGGTGAGGCCCCCTGGCACCGGCGTCCCGGTCCCGGGCGCGAAGGCCGGGTCGACCGCGTCGACGTCGAAGGAGAGGTAGAAGGGGCGGTCCGCCACCGCCGCGCGAATCTCCCTCGCCAGGGGCTCGACACCCCGGTCGCCCACGTCGGCGGAGGTGTAGACGAGCCCGTCGTGGTGCGAGTCGGCGTGGTCCCCGCCGCGGGGGCCCCGCACTCCCACCTGGTGGAGCTGCCCGGGCAGGATGAGCGCCTCGTCGAGGGCGTGCCGGAACGGGGTGCCGTGGTGGTAGCGCTCGCCCCAGACCTCCGCGCCGCTCGTGTCGAAGTGGGCATCGACGTGGATGACCGCCACCGGACCGTGACGGCGGACCGCGGCGCGAAGCGCCGGGAGAGCGATGGAGTGATCGCCGCCGACCAGGAAGGGGATCGCACCTCCCTCCAGGACCGCGCCGGCCTCGGCCTCCACCCGCTCCCGCATCGCCGCCGCCTGGAAGGGCGGGAAGACGACGTTCCCCCCGTCTACCGCCAAGACCCGCTCGAACACGTCGAGCCCGAGCTGCGGATGCCACCCCTGCAGGAGCGCGCTCACCCGGCGAACGTGGAACGGGCCGAAGCGGGCGCCGGGCTGGTAGGTGGAGCCGCCGTCGAAGGGCACCCCCAGGAACACGGCGCGAGTTCCCGGGGGCAGCGGCCGCGAGAGCGCGGAGGGCAAGCGGAAGAACGGCGTCTGGCCGTGCGCCAGGTACTCAAGAGCCGACTGCTGGGGCAAGTGTCCCTCCCAGGAGCGTCAGGATGCGCTGCCGAACCGCGCGCGCGAGTTGGCTCGGGCAGTCGTACGCGTCCGGCTCCACCCGAGTGCCGAAACGGATGCGGACCACCGCGCGCCGGCCGCTCGCCACCCGCAGGTAGTGCGGCAGGAAGGTGGCGTCGCCCACCCAGGCGAGGTCGCGCGGCTCGTAGGAAAGCGCCACCGGGAGCACTGGCACCCCGGTGTTCCGGGCCACGCCGAAGAGGCCGCGCCGGAACGGCAGCACCTGCTCCCCGGTCGAGGTGGTGCCCTCGGGGAAGTTGAGCACCGGCAGGCCGGCGGCGAAGGCGCGCTCCGCGCCCCACAGGACGCGGGCCCCGCTCTGCGGGTCGCCGCGGTCGACGAAGAGGACCCCGAGCTCGCCCACCAGCCCGCCCACGATGGGCCATGCGGAGATGTCGAGCTTCGAAACGGGCACGCACGGCACCGTCGAGCCGAGCACGAGCGGGTCGAGCCAGCTCACATGGTTGGAGGCGAGCACCGCCGGGCCGAAGGGCAGGGGGCCGTCGACGTCCACCCGTACGGCGTGGAGGTCGAGGAGGCGCCGGCACACGTCCCGCAGGACCTGGGCGCGCGCCCGCATCTGGTCCGCGTCGGAGGGTCCGCGCAGCCGCCGGAGTCGCCCGGCTGCCGCCGCCGCGGACAGGCCGGAGGCCGCCAGACAGACTCCGGCGCGGGCGAACCGCACCCCGGCCTCGGCGGCGGGCGGGAGGAGGCCGCCCGGGCTCAAGCCACCCCCGCGAGGTCCTGCGAGGGCTCGACGAGCCCGAGCCTGCCGAGTCGGCTCTGGAGCTTGTCGAAGGTGGCGCGATCGACGCGGGAGACGATGCGGCGGTCGCCCGGCCCGTAGAAGTCCTCGCGCACCGAGATCTCCCGGGCGCCGACGGCCGCGTGGAGGGCGCGGGCGGCGAGGTTGTCCTCCTTCACCGTGAACCAGCAGGAGTCGACGCGCTGGCAGATGGCGGCGATGAGGCGCCGCAAGAGCTGGAAGGCGACGCGCGATCCCTGGAGCTCGGGCGCGACCGCCAGGGTGGTGCAGTAGGCCTCGCGGCCGCGGACGAAGGTGAGGACGTATCCCACCGCCTTCCCGTCCTCGAGGGCGATGAAGCAGGTGTCGCGGAAGAAGTCGCAGCACAGGCGCACGTAGTACGGCCCCAAGACGGCCTCGCCGGCGCTTCCGAACACCTCCTCCTCGAGGCGCATGAGCGCCGCGAAGTCGTCGCTCGCCAGGGCTCGAATCTCGCGTTTGGACATGTTCTCGAGTAGCGCACGCTAGCGCGGCCGTGTGGACAGAGGGTCACGCGCCGGCGACGAGTTCGCGAACTCCGCAGGTCGATCCGGCGCGTCCCGGGTTCCGGCGGCGAGCTCGCGCACGAGGGACTCGAGCGCCTCGAATGCGTCCGAGTCCCTGGGGCGCTCCAGCCGCTCCAGGGCTCGTCGATAGCCCTCGCGTCGTTCGAGGAAGCGGAGGATGGTCCGGCCGGAGAGGGCGGAGTGGCGAAGCGTCTCACCCACGCCGAGGGCCTGCACCTGGAGCGCGTTGAGACGCTGCTCCGCGCAGGCCTCGGGGACGACGAGGATGGGCTTCCCGAGGAAGAGGGCCTCGCTGATGAGCTGGTGGCCGCCCGTCGCCACCACCGCGAAGCAGCTCGCCAGGTCCTCGACGAAGCTCGCCTCGTCGATGGGCTTGTGGGTGACCGTCCCGTCTCCTCCCTCTCGGCCAGCGCCGTAGACGAGCACCGGGCGCCCCGCGGACCGGAGCGCCTCGTCCACGCGGCGCGTGTAGAGGTGCACTCCGTTGTTGAAGTAGACGAGGAGGTGGTCCGACTCGGAGGGGCGGCTGCGCAGGACTCGATCCCGCAGCACCGGCGGGACGGTTCGCGTGCCGGGCCTTCGCGGCGGGGCCTCGTAGAAGCTGGAGACGGCGGCCCGGTCGACCTTGCCGACGAGGAGCCGGTAGAGTGCGCCGTCCAGGGCGAGCGGCAACCGGTCGCGAAGGGGCACGCGCGGCCGGCAGTGAGCGATCACTCCGACGTGGTCGAAACCGATGCTGGGGATGCCCATCCGCGCGGCCGCGCGCAGCGTGAGCGGCTCGGAGTCCGACACCACCACGTCCGGGCGGGACCGGGCGAGGAGCCCCTCCACCCGGCGGCACTCCGCTCCCCGGGTGAAGAGATCCCAGACGAGGGCGGCGTTCGACGCCACCGTGGCCGGCCCGGAGACCCTGGTACCGCGGTAGTCGAACGCCAGGTACGGGATCCGTTCCACCGGGAAGTGGCCGGAGAGGATGTGGAACGCCTCCCCCCCCGCCAGCACCCGGACCTCCGCCATCAGCGCCAGCCGCGGCAAGAGCGCCATGACGCGAGTGGCGTGTCCTCGGCCGTACCCATGGACCCCGTATGCGATACGCACGGCGCGCAAGAGTGGGGGCGAGCCGCGTCTGCACGTCGTCGGATCGGTGACGAAGGGAGGACGAAAAAGGCCCCGGGGCCGAACAGTCACCGAACCGCCACCGGCCCGACTTACCCTCCGCGAATGGACGAGCTCCACGTGGTGTTCGGCGCTGGCCAGGTCGGAGGGATCCTCGCTGGAAGGCTCCTCGACCTCGGCAAGCGCGTGCGGATCGTGAGCCGGACCGGTCCGGGCGCGCCCGGGGGTGCCGAGCGAGTCCTTGGCGACGCCATGGACCCCGGGTTCTGCCGGGATCAGGGGCGCGGGGCGGTCGCGATCTACCACTGCCTGAACGCACCCTACCGCGCGCGGGCATGGGCGGAGTGCCTCCCGACGCTGGCCGCAAACCTGGTGGAGGCGGCCGGGAGGGCGGGCGCGCGCCTGGTGGTGCTCGACAACCTCTACGCGCTCGGGCGCCCCCGCGGCCGGTTGCTCGACGAGGACGTGTCCATGAACCCCTGCAGCCGGAAGGGCGAGATCCGTGCCCGGATCGGGGAGGCGCTCTTCGCCGCGCACCAGCGCGGCGACGCCCGGGTCACCATGGGGAGGGCGTCGGACTTCTACGGGCCGGGCGGCCTGCAGACCCATTTCGGCGAGCGCTTCTGGAAGCCGGCGCTCAGCGGCCGGACGGTGCCCCTGTGGATGGAGCTCGACACGCCCCACAGCTACCACTACCTACGCGACGTCGCGCGCGGGCTCGCCATCCTGGGAATGTCGGAGGAGGACGTCTGCGGGCGCGCCTGGATGCTGCCGTGCGCGCCGGCCGGAAGCACCCGCGAGCTGGTGGCACGCCTCGCGCACGAGGTGGGTCGACCGATCCGGGTGCGCTCGATGCCGCCGGTCGCCGCGCGCATCCTCGGGTGGGGAGCGCCGCTCCTGCGCGAGGTGGCGGAGATGTCGTACCAGTGGGAGGAGCCCTTCGTGGTGGACGACCGGCGCTTCCGCTCCCGGTTCGGCCTCGAGGCGACGCCCGTGGCCGAGGCCGCGCGCGAGACCGTGGAGTGGGCCGTCGAGACCTACCGCTCCGGCGGGCCGGCGGGGTCGGCCGCGCGCGCACCGCGCTGAACGGGGCTGGCCCCCGCCTCCTTCACCAGCTGCGGGAGCCTCCGGCGCCCGACGGCGGCGGCGAGGAGCGAGAGGACCACCCCGACGGCGAGCGCCATCCACTGGCCGGGGGCGACGTGGGCGGTAAACCCCTCGGCGGAGGGGAGCTGCGCGCCGAGCGCCGCGTAGAGAGTGCAGCCGGGCGCCACCGCCAATGCGGTGGCGGCGAGGTAGTCCCGGGCGCGCACCCCGGTCGTCCCGAAGGCGTAGTTGAGGAGATAGAAGGGGACGAACGGCGAGAGCCGGAGCCAGAACACCACCTCGAAGCCTGCGTGCTCGAGGGCCCGGGTGAAGCAGGAGAGCCGGTGACTGCGGGCGAGGAGCCTGTGGAGCGCGTCGCCTCCCACGCTTCGGCCCGCCGCGAAGGCGGCGGTGGCACCGACCGCCGTGCCCGCGACGGCGACGAGCATTCCGGCGAAGGGGCCGAAGGCCTTGCCGGCGCCGATGGCCAGGGGGGCCGAGGGGAGGAGCAGGAGGGCCGCCGGGACGAAGGCCCCGGCATAGGCGAGGGCGCCCGCCGGGCCGGCACGTCCGGCGGCCGCGAGAAGTCGGGTGCACCATTCCCAGAGGGGGAAGAAAAGCCCCAGGCAGAGGAGGCCGAGGAAGAGCGCGGCGAGGGCCAGCAATCTCCGCATGCGGGACGATTCTAGGTCCGCGCTCGCCCACCCGCGGGCAACGAGCGCGTGACGCCGTCCAGTGGCGACCGGGCGGGCACGCGGAAGCCGGCCGGGGGGGCTCAAGCCGCTGCGCTGGGGCGCCGCCAGCGCCGCAGCAGGTGGACCGCCAATGCGGTGCCGAGGAGTCCCGCGCCGAGCAGTCCCACGCGCTGCCAGGCCTCGGCGAGCGAACCCGCGTCGCGGCCCACCCGCGCCCCGAGCCAGAGGAGCGCCGGCACCTGGATCAAGGCCGCGGTGGCATCGACCGCGAAGAAGCGCGGCACGCCCATCTGGGAGGCGCCGCAGGCGAGGTAGATGGGGCCCCGGACGAGCGGGGTGAAGCGCGTGGCGAACACGAGACCGCGCCCATGGCGCCGCACCGCGTCGAGCGCGCCCTGGACCGTCGGTGACCCGAACGCCCGCCGGAAGGGGCCGAAGAGCGAGGCCCCGCGAGCCAGCCGGCTCCCGATGAACACCGCCGCCGAGTTCGCCGGGAGGAGACCGAGGAGCACCGCGAACAGTGCAGTGAAGAAGCCGATCCGCCCCTGGCTCCACAGCATGCCCAGCGTGGCGGTGACGATCTCCTCCGGAACGGAGGGCAGGACGCACGCCTGGAGGAGGAGCCAGGTGGCGGTGAGGGCGATCTGCCAGGCGGGCAGGTCGGAGAAGGTGACGAGAAGGTCCTGCATCGCGCGGCACTTTACCGGAATATCCCCGGAAGCGCGCCTCCCCGGCCTGCGGGATGGGCCCGGGGAGGACCGGGCCGGACCCCGAATCGGCACCGGCCGGCCACGGATCGGCCTCACGGTGCGTACATGCTGTCTCTGGGCTGTTCGGGCGGGTAGGGCGCGTGGCGGAGCCCAGGAGGCCGCTCGTGACGAGCTACCAACTCTACGCCATCTACGTCGGCGCCTACTCGGACTCCTCGCCCTTCGCCGAACGGGCCGACGGCGGCCGCCGGTCCTGCTCGCCGCCCACCTGGCTCGGCTCCATCGAGCGGGCGATCGCGGAGTTAGCGGCGCACGACGCGACCAACGGGACGCCCATGCGGTCGAAGCGCGAGTTCGATCGCTCGCTCGAGGAGGGGGCGGAGCTGCTCGAGCGCCTCTACCTGCGAGACCGTTGCGCGAGCCCCCACCTCGACGGGAAAGGCGGGGCCGGCGAGGGTGCCTGGGCCGTTCCGACGGAGCCGCTCCTCCTTCCGGCTGCCGGAGACGGCGCCTAGAGCGGCGTCGGACCCGCGCACACACTGTGGGCAAACCTGCGGCGCCGAAGGCGTTTCCGAGTTCCGTTGCGAACTCGTTACCGGTGCCTCACCTCGCCGCTACCCCGCTCCCCTAGGCTCGAAGGGGCATCCCCGGAGGGGGAAGGAAGGGGCACATTGACCGCGAGCCAGGTCCTCTTTGCGCTGGCCCTTCTCGGCGCAGCACTCGTCGCGGTGCAGGTGTGGGTGCTGCGCCGCCACGCCCGCTCGCCGCGGCAGGACCCCCGGGAGTTCCTCGGCATCTCGATCCTGAAGCCCCTGTGCGGGAAGGACGAGGGCCTGTGGGAGAACCTCGAGGTCTTCGCGTCGCTCGACTACCCGCTCTACGAGGTGCTCCTCGGGGTCCGCGACCGGACGGACCCGGCCTGGGAGGTCGCACGGGCCGCCGTTGCCCGCTGGCCCTCGCGGTTCCGGCTGGTGGTGCAGCGCGGCGAGCCGGGCCTCAACCCGAAGGTGAACCAGCTCATCACCCTGGAGCGCTCTGCCCGCCACGAGCTGCTCGTGATCAGCGACTCGAACGTGAGGGTCCGGGCCGACTACCTGCGGGAGATCGCCTGGCACCTGGAGGCGGAGGAGGTGGGTCTCGTCACCCACCCGATCGTGGGCGTGGGCGAGCGATCGGCCGGCGCGTTCTTCGACAACCTGCACCTGGCGGCGAACGTGTCGCCCGGGATGGTGACGGCGAAGCGCCTGGGTGGCCGGGACGTGGTGGTGGGCAAGTCGATGGCATTCCGGCGGTCGGACCTGGAGAGGCTCGGCGGCTTCGAGTGCGTGAAGGACGTCCTGGCGGAGGACTACGTCCTGGGCGTGAAGATCTGGTCCGTGCTGGGCAAGCGTGTGGCCATCGCTGCCTCCCCGGTCGAGAACCTGAACTGCGAGCGGGCCGTGGGCGAGTTCCTCGGCAGGTACACGCGCTGGTGCGTGATGCAGCGGATGATCGCCGGGCCGGCGCTCTACGGATCGCAGATCCTCCTCAACCCCGTGGTCTTTGCCGCGGCGGCCGCGGCGCTCGCCCCCTGCTGGGCGTCGGGGACCTTCTTCCTCGCCGTCTGCGCCCTGAAGGCCATCCTGGACGAGGCAGCGGTGCGCACGCTGCGCGGCTCGGGCTTCCGCTGGCATCGGCTGGTCCTCGTTCCGGTGAAGGATCTCCTCTTCGCGCTGGCCTGGGTGCGTGGCTTCCTGGAGAACAGCGTCGTCTGGCGGGGCAACCGCTTGCGGGTGCTGCCGGGATCGGCGCTCGCTCGCCCCGGCCGCAAGGCGGCTGGCTCGATCGAGGATGTGGAGGGAGCGCTCGCCACGGACTCCTGACGGCCGAGGCCGTCGAGTGAGGCGCGACGGGGTCGGGGCCTCGGGCGATCAGGCCACGGCGACGGCCGCGGCCAGGGACCTCGGGCCGGGCGTCCAGGCGCGGGGCGCGATGCGCTCGGTGGCGAGCCAGCCCTCCCACACGACCTCGCCCGCGGCGTGCGCGAGCAGCCGGGCCCGGCCGAGCTGGGTGGTGCATCCCGCGTTGAGAATGCGCATGGGGGCGGCGCGGGGTCCGGCGACGTGGAACTCGGCGGGAACGTGGCGATGGCCGTGCAGCACGAGCTGGCACCGGCCGACGATCCGGCCGAGGAGATCTTCGCCGAGCGGCAGCTCGTTGGCGCTGGGGAGCCCGATGAGGGTGGCGAGCTTCTCCGCCAGGTCCTCGACCGGCAAGGGGAGGACGTGGTGGTGGAGCATCAGCACGGCGAGCGAGCCGCGCGGCGCGTCTGCCAGGGCGACCTCGACGTCCGCGACGTCCTGGGGGGTCACCTCCCCGTGGCCGTCGATGAGGGACTTGTTGTGCGGA
>Ga0335081_10002515_pt1 | contig 28889 bp, 29 predicted proteins | sample Lox_Sample_35_FD_206713 | JGI IMG/M metagenome (GOLD analysis project Ga0335081, IMG submission 206713) | Soil microbial communities from Loxahatchee National Wildlife Refuge, Florida, United States - Lox_Sample_3.5 | ecosystem: Environmental > Terrestrial > Soil > Wetlands | place: USA...
GAGTTAATATGGTTGCGCGAATGACGATATTTCTTCGCGCGTATATCCGAGCGGCTCAAGGAGAACTTCTATAGATTTCAACGTAAGCTCGGTATATTTATCGACATCGTATCCGTCTTCCGACCGGTAGAGGACGAAGGGCTTTGCCTTTTCAGGGTTTTTCTTTCCCGTCGCGTCGATGATTATATATTCCGCCGTCTCACCCGGTTTCAACGGTACACCCGCTTCCTTCATCGTCTGTGCCACGATGGCCTGCATGCTCCTGTTCTCGTACTCGTCCGCTTCTTTTGAAATCGTGCGGCGAACTACGAGTTCGATCGGCGGAACCCTGCCGCTCTGCAGAACTTCGAGATGTGCCTTCACTATCTCCATGATCGCGGGAAAAAGAGTCTTGAGCTCATCGATCCCCGACGCTTTCGACATTAATTCTATCACTTCGCCCTGCACTTTTCTCACAAAGAGCGGTATGTCCCCGCGTCTTACATCAAGGCCGCGGACCTTTATCTCGCCGTCCGTGTATGCGCCGATATACCTGTTTGCGGTCGGAATCTCCGGACTCGTCCTCGAAGCGGGAAAGAGTATCCATTTATAGATTCCTTCGAGCGAGATATGGATTCCTATCTCCTCGGTGATTACATCGCAGAGCCGTTCGTAATCTTGTTCGGTCGCACTCTCCTTCTTCAAGAACAGACAATCGACTATTCCGTGTATGACCGAGAAGCCCCTGTCCTCTGCAAGCTTCTTCGCGCGAAGTAAATCTCTTCTCGCAAACGCGTTGACCGATTCATGCGCTTCTATCTTGCCGAACCGCGCGTTCTTGTAACCAAGATAACCGAAGGTGGTCACCAACATCCATTTCAATGCGACCTGCCGCTTGTGGTATTCTTTTCTCTTCGATTCGTCCGCCGCACTCTTCTCTCTCTTCTTGTATTCCGCCCGCCTTCTCAAGACTTCACCGATCGTCTCCGGTATTATTCCGCTCCGCTTCTCGCAGATAGTGTAATGAAGCTCCGGCACGGAATCGTTCTCGCAGCAAGTGCAATTTACGGTCTCAGGCGAGACATTATGTATCTGCATTATCGCCGGGAACATCGATGTGAAGTCGAGCTCGGCAACCTGTTCGTGGTAGCCCATGATAGGTAAATAGATGAGCCCGCCCCTGTCCGCAAGAAGGAGCTCCCAGCTCGATTTGAATTTTTCCCATTCCTGCTTCTTCGCGGGAATTAAGATATTGTTCCGGTACGCCCATGAAAGCTGCATAGAGGACAACCCAGTCCCGATCGTCGCGCGTCCCTGTTCCTGCGCGGGTATCTGCGTGATGCGCGACAGTTCGAACAGTCCGTCTAAATCCGACTCGCCGACGATGAACGAGTTCTCCGCATCTATGTGCCATCTTCCTGAGAGCATAAACGCGCCCGACCTGTGCACGATCTGTCCGTACGTCCAGTAGGTCGATTCATTTGTCGTCCTGTACGAAGCGGATTTATCGCGGTTGAGCTCGATCGGGATTTTCGTTTTCTGCGACAGGCCGACGAGCCACGGAAGCAGCATGTCATCGCCGTAGCTGGTGACGATGATATCGGGATCGCTTCGCCGCAGGTGTTCATTTATCCGATAAAGGAGATCCTCTGCAGTATCGGCCAATATTTCGTAAGTCCGGCCGTCGTAAGCGGCTTCTAAATTCAAAATTCCCTGGTATTTCGGCGCGACCTCGGAGTTTATCGGGCGCAGCGTCATTACGCTCAGCGGCGGAAGCACAAAGTCGATGGTATCAGAGCGGTCGAGGAGCCGGACGGATGCCAGCTTGTTGTCATCCTCCAGGAAATATTCTCCAAATGCAAGCGGGAATAGCCTGTTCTCAAAGAGAAACATTTGTACCGGTGTAAGGTCCGAATTGTTGAAAACGTTATAAGAGAATTCCGATTCGAAGACGCGGACTATTTTCTTGAAGTTCAATGTATCCGGGACAAGGATTTCGAGAACGGGCAAATCCTTGCCGGAATAGATTTCCTTTTTGTAAACCCATTCTTTGGACACAAGACAGTGCAGCTTCGCCGCCGTTCGCTCGACTTTGGCTCGATCGTTCCTCTTGACGTGCATGTAAAACTTCGGAATGAAGGGAGTGTAGGCTTGCGTTTTCTTACCCGCCTCATCGATCAGCCAGAGCGTAATTCCCCTTCCGGAAGGATAAAGATCAAACAACCATCCGCGTATTGTCTGCATCTTTGCTATCCAGTTCCTGATCTACATGCGTAATCTCCTTAATTGCTCTTTCAAGCGCAACGATCTTCTTATGTTCTTCTAAGAGCATTGCCATGAGAATATTCTCAAACGGGAAAGGGTTCATCGCGTAAGCACAGGCAGCAAGATGAATCTTCGGGGCTTGAAAGAGTTCGTCGAATACATCCTGATCTTCTTTTCTCAGTGCCGCCCTGAATTTTCTCCATCTCGATTCATACTCTTGGGTGAGCAGTGTAAATGTCGGTGCAGTGCGTCCCATGGTGTTTACCTCAGAAGCGGTATCATTCGCTTGTTCCAAACAATATTCGGCGGAGAATCTGAACTAACTTCGTAGATATCGTCCGCCATTGATTTTAACCTGAGCGGGAAATCCTGCCGCTGTTTCTGGCTCGGCGTAAGGTCCTCCGATGCAAGAAGAATGGATATGCCTCTCTTTTTGAACGAGTCGAACTTCTCGCTTATTCTCGCAAGGCTCCTTTCAGCTTCTCTTACTGAAATCTGATCGTCATAAAAAGTATGAAGGAGACCGAGAACTATCAGAACTCTTGCGTTTGATTCATTAAGGAACGGCTCGACTCCGCGCATTATCACTCCATCGGCCTGAAACGCCGTGAAGATCCTCGACACGAATACCCTGTTCAATGCATCGATAGGATTCATGCCGTCTATTCCTGTGAGGCGGGCAAGTCCGTAGGCATCGTATCTGTTCGCGCCGTCAACGACCGCAACGATCGGAAGCCTGCACAGTATCTCTTTAATGATGACGAGCGAAGTATAATAGACTAAAGACGAGCCGTAGAGAAGAACAGTCTTGCCCGGCACAAATTTACCAATAGTGTTCGAGAGCTCGGTCGTCATGGTACGGTTGTCGAGATGTGTTTCAGCAGTGATATTCATTGTCCGAACAAATTCCCCAAAGGATGGTACAGAGAACAGGCATTTAATTCACCTGTTTCCGTTTATTTTTCTCGTAGTTCTTCACGACGCTTACGACTTTTCCGAGTATTTCGAAATCGTCATCTTTCTTATCGACAACTATAGGCTTGTAGTTTGGGTTCTCAGACTTCAAAACAATTCTTCCGCCTGATCTGCTGAAGCGCTTGACGACCGGACCGCCGCCGACACGTGCAATGACTATGGCATTCTCATTTACGAAATCCGTTTTCCGGTAGAACACGATTGAGCCGTTCGTTATACCGGCGTCGACCATGCTATCGCCTTTCACCAGCATTCCCCTATCTCCGGACTTCAGACCAAGCGTTCCCTCAATTGTCAGGTGATCCACAGGCTCTTCATCTGCAACACCCGGTGAACCTGCTTTGACAAAGGCGTAAATCGGGATGCGGTTTTCTTCCTCAACTAATTGAAGTGAACGGGAGCGATCCGGATCCTTCTTTAAGAATCTCTTCCTTACCAACGCATCGATATGATCCTGAACAGTGCCGACCGAGACCCCGAGATATTCTCCGATCTCCCGAAAGGAAGGCGCATATCCGTTCATCTTCATAAAACGCTTAACGAACTCCAACGCCTTCCCTTGTTCTCCTGAGATATTCTCGTTTTTCATGGCCATTTCTCCGTACCCTACAAATGTAGGGTATAAGGAATTTGAAGTCAAGTGATTATTTATCCCATCGGATTACACAACCTAAAGGTGGGGTTCCCGAAGAGCGATTCCCTTTCACGATATGTTTTGCAAATTAGCATCTATTCATTCGCCTTTCCAAAGGCATCATCCTAGTGCTCTCCCTAAAGAAATTACGAGGACAGAGCTGCCAAGATGCTAAATAAATAAGAAAAGACAAAAAAAGATCGATCCAAACTTAAATAAATAAGAAAAATCTGTTTTCCCAGAAAAAGCCACTTGACAAAAAGCCGATAAAGTCTTTATTTATTATTGTTCTTACGAGATTAAAGTTTATCTTTTATTGATTTTGACCATGTTTACCTAACAATATTTAATCAACGAAATGAGCCAAAAAGCAAACCCAACAAAAACCGAAGGAACCTTATGAACAGAAACCGACTGTACATTCTACTTGCCGCCCTTGCACTGATATCAAAATCTTCGCTCGCAGCTGATTCGACGGCGACGAGCCCCATAACCTGGAATGCATTCATCGATGCTTACTACACCAGAAACTTCAACGATCCGTCGAACCACCAAAATGGGCTCAGGAACTTCGACATCTACGAGAATCAAATTACTTTGGGACTTGCGGACTTGACCGTCCAGAAACAGGCGCAACCTGTCGGCTTCAAAGTAGAACTTGGCTTCGGCACGACGAGCGACTGGGTTAACACTGCTTCATCATTCGGGACTCCCAGTCCCTCACTTGCAAACGTGATGCAGGCTTATGGTACGGTTGTTGTCCCCGTTGGCGCCGGACTGACAGTGGACGTTGGAAAGTTTGTAACCCATATGGGAAATGAGGTGATCGTGTCACAAGGCAACTGGAACTACAGCCGGTCGTACCTGTTTACATTTGCCATTCCATATTACCACACAGGTATCCGCTTCACATATCCTGTGTTGAGCAACTTAACTGCAGCACTCCACATCGTAAATGGATGGAATTCCGTCATAGACAATAACAAGTTCCTTTCCATCGGTGCAACCTTGAATTACTCTCCTACTTCAAGTACCGACCTTGTCTTCAACGGCATGTGGGGCCATGAGAACCTCACGCCCACGGGATTTCTCGGCAGTGAAAATGGTGCAAGGGATGTATACGATTTCATCATAACTCAGCAATTGTCCGATGCATTTCAAGTGGCAGTTAATGCAGACTACGGTCAGGCCGGAACTACGCTTGGTCTCGCACTGTGGAAGGGAGTCGCCTTATACGAGCGTTGCGCATTTGCCTCAAAGTCTGCTTTGGCTCTGCGCGAAGAAGTGTATTACGACCCAGAGGGTTATACCACGGCCACAGTCCCGAAGGCTACATTTCAAGAATACACTTTGACATATGAGTATCATCCGTTCGACCCTCTTCTCATACGAATCGAAGGCCGCGATGATTTTGTAAACGGAAAAGCATTCACGAGTGCGCTGGGAATACGATCATCTCAACCGACGCTAACTGTCGGCGTAGTAACATCATTCTAATGAAAGGAATCAGAGTTTAATTAACAAACAATAATATCAACAACAGGAGAAGAAGCTATGGCAGAAACAACAATGAAGAAGACGCTCGGCCTGACGGGCGTGACAGTAAATGCAATGGCGCTGATCGCACCGGGCGCATTTTTGTGGATCACATACCAGGTCCAGGCGTCCAATAACGGCGGTGCAACTGATATGTGGAGCGGAATTTTCGCCGCCCTCATCGTCGCTTTCCTAACTGCGTTCTCATTCTCAGAACTCGCCAAGCGTTATCCCGAAGCCGGAGCCGGTGGATCTTATTACTTCGCCGAGAAGGGATTCCTTGACAGAGAGAAAGCTTCCCATCAACGCTTTGCACGGATTGCTAAGTTCATGACCGGCTGGGCTGCTCACCTGTTTTACTGGGTCTACACGGGAGTGATGGTAGCTATGATGTCGGTTCTAGTCACGTACATCTTCGGCTCTTTCAACATGAACCTTTCAATCCCTCTGCAGATCACAGTCGCAGTTGTTTTTGCAGTCATTGTCGGTTTCATAGCAGTCCGGGGTATAACCGGCTCAACAAATGTAGCGATAGCGATCAACGTCGTTCAGCTGGTCTCGCTGATCGGATTCAGCGCTCTGGCAATTATGTTCCGTGTTACAAATCCGCTCCATGCAACTAATTGGGCATACTCAAGTGGGCCCTCTGTTGTGCTTCCACACAATTTTTCGGCAATGTTATTCCAGTCCACAATTGCCATCCTGATCCTGGTCGGATTTGAGTCGTCGACTTCATTAGCCGGCGAAGCAATCAACCCGAAGAAACATATTCCGCGGGCGGTAATTCTTGCCTTGGTCATACAGGGTCTATTCGCTTACTTGTTTGAATACTTTGCAGCGAACTATGCGATCTGTGAAAAGCTGGTATATGTCGGTTCGGATGGATCCAGGCTCTATGGAATGGATGCCGCCGCTGCATCCGGAGCACCGATAGGCGACCTCACCCGCCTTATCGGCGATGCGATGCTGGGAGGAAACGGATTCATGTTGATGATCGTCGTAGCAATCACGGTTGCGCTTGCAGTCTTGGGCACCACGCTCGCTGCAATGAATACAGGCGTGCGGATCAGCTTCGCCATGGCACAGGACAAGGAAATGCCCGGGCCGCTAGGAGCTTTGCACGGAAGGTTCGCAACTCCTTATATCGGTGTATGGATACTGGTAGCAGTAGCCGCCGTTATCGGCGCTATCGGAGTCTTGAATGTCACGGCTCTTACCGCAATAACGCTGGCTTCCAACATCGGGACGTTCATTCTTTATGGACTCATCTGCATGTTTACATTTGTTACATTTGTCGGCCGCAATGAATTCCATGGGATTAGACACGCGGTAGTTCCCTTCTTGGGTTTACTCGGCAACATCGCAATGCTGGTCGCTGTCGTTTGGATCGGACTCGGCACGCCCGGCGTATCTCAGGATGCGACAAAGATTGCCCTCTATATAACAGGCGGGTGGGGAGTTCTGAGCGTGCTTTATTTAGTATGGAACAGCCGCAGGAGCGGTGTGCACATCATACCTCCTGTTAATGTCATGAACCAACAAATAAATGCGAAGTAGGTAGTTGAAATCTTTAGCATTAGTCGAGGCAAGAGACCATCCGACCGATGGCCTCTTGCCATTTCATTTTGTACAAGGGAGATCAATGACGGCAACTGATGCAGTAGAGATAGAGTCGCACAGTCTTAGTCATGTGGGAAAAGTGCGCCGAGACAACCAGGATGCCGTTCGGCTCTGTGACCCAAACGATAAATTATCGGCAACTTCAGGTCACCTATACGGTATCGCAGACGGCATGGGAGGATATGCCCACGGCGGAGTCGCAAGTTCTCTGGCGCTTCAAACTTTCTTCGAGACTTTCTATGCAGCCAACGGCGTGCCAACCCTGCAAAAGTTCCGCGTGAGCATTCAAAACGCGAACTTAAGTGTATACCAGACTGCCCAAAGAATGGCCGCAGGCCGCATGGGAACCACATTGACCACGGCAAACATAATCGGCAAGAAAATTTATATCGGCCACGTCGGCGACAGCCGTGCGTATCTAGTCCGAGGCAGCAAGGCAACATTATTGACGAATGACCATACCCGAGTAGGCGAGTTAGTTAGAATGCGGGTACTGGCACCGGAAAAGGTCCGTACTCACAGTCAACGTTCCATTTTGGAAAAATGCCTTGGGCTAAATCTCTTTGTTCAACCGGACATTTTCCAAGTTCCCGTGGAAAACGGAGATACTATTATACTCTGCACCGACGGCATCTGGTCCGTAATCGAGGACGAAGAATTTGGTCGATTCTCTAAAGAGTCAAAGAGCGTGGAACGCCTCAGCCAGCGAATCTTCGACTTAGCGATGGAGCGCGAAAGCGACGACAACTTGTCCATAATTGCGCTTCGACTTAATAATCTGGCAACTTATAAGGAAACGGAAGCTGGGAAACGACCATGGTCGCTGCAGAGACTGTTCCGCCTCACCGGCAGATGAACGAACAACGAATCGCCTGACGGTTTTGTCAAAAAAAAAATTCATCTCGACTGTCAAGATTTTTGTCGAGAACTTGACCACGGACAGAACAGATCCGGCATCGAAGAGATTTCCGAGGCTACAAGCAGTTCGAATAAATATCACAAAACCATCAACCACAGGAGAAAACGATGGAGACAATTACAAAAACGAGCAGTACCGAAATCGACAAACTCTTAAAGTTTGTCAAAGACAACGGCATTGAAATCGTCGATTTGAAATTCACAGACATACCTGGACAATGGCAGCATTTTTCAATTCTGCCGAGGGAACTAACTGAAAACTCTTTCGATGAAGGAGTTGGATTTGACGGTTCCAGTATTCGCGGCTTTCAGCACATCCAAGAAAGCGATATGGTGCTGATACCCGATGCAAAAAGATATTTCGTGGATCCATTTGCATTGCATAAGACCGTCAGCATCGTTTGCGACGTAAAGGATCCGGTGACAGGCGAACCTTACCGCCGTGATCCGCGATATGTTGCACATAAGGCCGAAGCTTATCTCAAATCGACAGGCGTAGCCGATGTCGCGTACTTTGGACCTGAGGCGGAATTCTTCATTTTTGATAATGCCAGGTTTGAGCAAACTACGAACAAAGGATTCTACGAGGTAGATTCCGAAGAAGGAGTATGGAACAGTGGACGAAACGACAAGCAAAATCTCGGATACCGTCCAAGGACAAAAGAAGGATATTTTCCCGTAGCTCCCATCGACAGCCTGCAAGACATAAGATCCGAAATGGTCCTGACGATGGAGAAAGTCGGAATAACCGTCGAGGTGCACCACCACGAAGTTGCCACCGCAGGTCAAACAGAAATCGACATGCGCTTCGCTCCGTTGTTGAGCATGGCCGACAATCTGATCACCTACAAATACATTGCGAAGAATGTCGCCACTAAATATGGAAAGACGGTGACATTCATGCCGAAACCTCTCTTCGGCGACAACGGCTCCGGCATGCACGTCCACCAGAGTCTCTGGAAAGGTGGAAAGCCGTTGTTTTATGGAGACGGTTATGCAAACCTGAGCGAGTTGGCGCTGCATTATATCGGCGGGTTATTGAAACACGCTTCTGCTTTATGCGCAATCACGAACCCAACTACAAATTCATACCATCGCCTTGCGCCGGGTTTCGAAGCACCGGTCAATTTAGCGTACAGCCAGCGCAATAGATCGGCCGCAGTTAGAATACCCATGTATTCACAAAACCCTAAGGCGAAACGATTAGAATTCCGCGTTCCCGATCCGTCGACTAATCCTTATCTGGCTTTCCCGGCGCTTCTCATGGCAGGCCTTGACGGGATTATCAACAAAATTGATCCCGGTGATCCGCTCGACAAGGATATTTACGACTTGGATCCGGAAGAGCTTCAAAATGTTCCATCTACTCCCGGCTCGCTCGAAGAATCTCTTAGAGCCCTCGAGCTTGACCATGAATTCTTGCTGCGCGGCGATGTGTTCACGGAGGACCTCATTGGATTGTGGATCGACTACAAGATGACCAACGAAGTCAAACAAGTAGCGCTGCGTCCACATCCACACGAGTTCATGCTTTACTACGACATTTAATATTCAATTCTCGAAGCCATGAGCTGAGGCTGCCTGAACAGCAGCCTCTCTGATGGCAAAGACGAGAGCCCTGGGACGAATGACTGCTGAGAGATAACAAGACGAGTGTGGTCTTCAGCGAGAACTTCCCACTTTTTCAAAATAGAAGGAGAGATTCTCGTTGAAATATGAAGATACCGTTCTCGACCGCCGGAGGAGTGAAGGTTGTTTTTCATAGTAATCTTTATTAGAATTATACGACAAAATTTATGCGGCAAATCTACTGCAACAACGTCGCCAGGGCTAATAGGTGCTATTAATATTCTTTCGATATGAAGTAAAATTATGGGACTTGCAAAAACTATTTTGTCAGGACAATCGATGCTTCAAATAGGCGATCAGTTCGATCACTTCCAAATACGCGCACACGTTGCGAAAGGCGGCATGAGCGACATCTACCGTGCTTACGATTTACTAAGCGGGAAAGAGGTGGTATTAAAAATTCCGGACAGCATGTCGATCGGCGATCCGGCCCAATACGAGCGTTTCCAGCGGGAACTGGAGGTTATGCGGACACTTAACCATCCGGCGATTCAGAAGGGATGCGGATCGGGGACATACAACAACACTCCGTATCTTGTCACTGAGCTAATCGACGGCGAGTCAATGCGCGATCTCATCAAGAATAGAGCACCTCTTTCACTTAATGACTCGGTTGAGCTAATTCGTAAAATAGCCGATGGACTTGCGCACTGCCACGACCATGGCATCATTCATAGAGATCTCAAACCGGAAAATATTCTCATTACTTCGGATGGCCAACCTGTCATACTGGATTTCGGACTCGCCTTAACCAAGGGCGCGCACCGGGTAACTTATGCAAATTTGAGCAGCGCCGCCGGCACTCCTGATTATATGGCACCGGAACAAATCGAAGGTCATCGCGGCGATCAAAGAACAGATATTTATGCACTTGGAATAATGGCGTTTGAATTACTGACCGGTGCTCCACCATACACGGGCGATAATAATCTGGCTGTCATGGCGCAACATCTAAAAGGCGCCATCCCGAGACTTGACAAAGTACAGGCTGGAGTAACACCGCAGCTGGCCGCATTTGTAGCTCGCTGTCTCCAGCGTGAACCGGAAGATCGTTTCCCGGACATGCACGCGTTGCTTGACAGTTTGGATCATCTTGAATCTGTAGATATTTCCGTGCTCGACCGTAATATGAGCAAAAGGTCTCACTTCTGGAATTCGCCGACTTTCATCGCAATTGGCTCGGCTCTACTTTTGCTTACCGCCATTATCGTATTAGCATTCATCCTTCAGGCACTTCATAAATGACCAAAGTCCCAAAAAACTTCACACCGGAGCAACTCCTCCAGCTTGTAAAAGAGCGGGGAGTCAATTTCATCGACCTGCAATTTACCGATGTCGGCGGCGCCGTAAAAAACGTGACCATTCCGACCCGGGAACTCGAAGCAACGCTTAACCACGGAATATGGTTTGATGGTTCTTCGATCGAAGGTTTCGCCCGCATCGCCGAGAGTGACATGTATTTGATTCCTGATACGTCCACGTTTGCAGTATTGCCGTGGCTGAGCGGGGATGAGACCACTGCTCGATTGATTTGCGACGTTTATACTCCCGACAGCCAGCCTTTTCTCGGAGATCCTCGGGCTGTTTTAAAACACGTTCTTGCAGAGGCGGAGAAGATGGGGTTCATATATAATACCGGACCAGAACTGGAATTTTTTGTTCTTAAACCCTCTGCAGACGAAGGAATCATCCCGCCACGACCGCAAGACAGTGCGAGCTACTTTGATCAGCCCATCGATATGATTGCGACGAGCATGTGGAGACAGGTCACGGAGGCTCTTGAAGCATTCGGAATCGAGACTGAGGCGATGCACCACGAAGTCGCAACCGGTCAGCATGAAATAGATTTTCGGTATTCAAACGCACTTAAGACTGCCGATAACGCGGTCACATTCCGTGTGGTAGTGAAAGTCATCGTCGGGCAAAAAGGGCTTTACGCGACTTTCATGCCCAAGCCGATACGCGGAATAAGCGGGAGTGGAATGCATGTTCATCAGAGTCTTACCTACAAAGCAAATGGGACAAATGCATTTTCGGATCCGGGTGATCCGCACGGACTTTCCAAGATTGCTAAACATTTCATTGCCGGTCAGCTAGCCCATGCGCGTGGCATGTGCGCGGTGCTCGCTCCCCTGACAAACTCGTACAAGAGACTGGTTGCAGGATACGAAGCTCCGGTTTATATCAGCTGGGGTCGCATAAATCGTTCGGCTCTCATCCGCATCCCGCGAGCTCACACTCACGAATCGACGAGACTCGAACTTCGCTGCCCCGATCCAAGCTGCAATCCATATTTAGCGTTTGCAGTGATGCTGGCGGCAGGGTTGGATGGAATAAGGCGCGAACTCCCGATACCGGAAGCTACCGAAGAGGATGTTTATCTCATAGCAAACACGAAGCGCGGATCGAAACTGGATGTTCTTCCAGGTTCACTGGAAGAAGCTATCGTCGAGATGGAGAAAGACGCTGTGGTTCGAGATGCGCTCGGCGCTCACACATTCGAGCGGTTTATCAGTGCGAAACGTCTTGAGTGGGAAGACTATCGATTAGAAGTAACCCCCTGGGAATTGGATAAGTACTTGCCGAACTATTGACAACGCCACCGCTATCCGACTTCACTGTTTCACCTCTTCGTCAAGCAACACGTAAACAGGGGACGCGATCGGGTCCATGTTATCCCATTGACTTAGAAGTTTGCACGTGGTCTCAGTCAGGGTAGAATTCTTCCACAATAGATGCTGGCCGTTCCGGGTCACAATATCCTCGAGTAAAACCATTCCGACATTTAACGATTGCACAGGCATTCTGATGTCGCGTCTCTTCCTGGGATGAGCAGGCTCAAACCCAAGCAAACGGTTTATCAGTTCCCCGTCATATACGTTGCTTTTCTTTTTCATTTCTCCAAGAATTTCAACCCCTTTAGATTCGCCCGCGCTCAGCGCGTCGAGATCAAGCAGTATCTTTAAAATGCGTGAACCAAGAGGAAGATCCTTTCCTTTTATTTTGTTTTCGTTTGGTTCACCCGCACCATCAAACTGCTTTCTCATCAATAAAATTATGTTTGCAACGCTCTCAAACTGCGGGATTGATTTCAGCAACTCGGCCGCCATGAGATGATGGTTCTTCGCTGCAGGAATCTGGTTGAGGACTCCGATACCTTCTTTGTTTATTCTCAGCCGTACAACGGGAGGAAGAAGTACTAATCCGAGATTAAACAACTCAAGAGCACGGCTCACTTCCCATTTCTCTTTCCCGTTGAGATCGGCCATCATCTTGAGAATAGCCTGGCCGAGTCTATTCACGCGTACGTTCTGGGCAGCCGCCTCATCACCTATCGAACCGCTGACGTCACTCAGAAGCTTGACGACTCCTGCAACTGTGCCATCAAGCAGGAGTTGTAGTGTCTCATTCTTTAGTTTCAACTCATTGAGGAGAAACCGGCGTTCCATGGCAATGTTGTAACGCGATACGAGATCGGCAACGATCAAACGGACCTGACTATCGTCCCATGGCTTTGAAATATATTGAATAATCCCGCCTACGTTGACGGCACCCTTTATGGCTTCCATGTCTGCGTAGCCGGTCACCAGCACCCGCATAGTGTCGGGAGAGGTTCTCACGACTTCGCGCAAGACCGCAACACCGTCCTTGCCAGGCATTCTTTGATCGGAGAGAACAACGGCGAAGGGACCATTCGCCTTAAGAAACTCTTCAATTACCGTAGAGTCATTAAGGATATAAACCTCAACTTTCTGGTTGCGCATCAGTGATTTAAATGCGAACGAAAGATTCTCCTCGTCCTCCACATAAAGGACCTTCCGGTTTTCTACAAACTCCGCCATTTCTATTCTCCTGTATTCATAATCGCATTATTTTCCCTTAGACCTAGTTTATGCCGCCACTCCGGCACTATCTCGACCAGTGATTCATCGTACGAATAGCCCTCGGTGGTTCCATCTAAAAGCATCGCGAGCTGAATGATTCTTACATAGGCAGTTTCCGCGGTCTGTGAATGATGTGCTCTCACCGTGTCGACAATTTCCGACGGGAAATTCCAATTATCAAGGATCGCCGCGCCTACTCGCTCATGGGTAACATCTGCGAAAACCTTGCTCTCTGCTTCTCCTGCAGTCATGTTGAGTAGATCGATTGTTTTCAAAAATACGTCGTACATTTCAGGTTTCAAACATATCCTCGCAAAGAGTCCTATATCCTGCAGAAGCGAAGAAACATAAGCTGCGTATTTGTTTTCAATCTCCTGTGACCTTAAAGCAATTTCCTTCGCTATCATGGCACGACGAACTGCAGCTATGCTCATCTCCTCCACCAGGCCGGCATATCTTTCGGCGACTCTCGACGAATACGAATGGAATGCTTCGAGCGCGGTAACTACCGAAGCTACGTATTCCAACCCAATGAAGAGAACGGCATCCCTTATGCTCGTAACTCTTTTTCGAATTCCAAGATGGACTGAGTTTGCAATGCGAAGGAGTTTCGCCACGAGCGCAGGATTGATTTCTATTTCCTCGACAATCTTAGATAGTGGAGCATTCATGCTGCCGAGCATCTGGTTCAATCTCTCCTGAAACCGGGGCGGCGATGGAACATCTCCGAACTCATGCAAAATGCCTTTGTGATCCCATAGGGACGAACGCGCCTTCGACTCCACACACTTTGAGATCAGCTGGGTGAATTCGGAGTCTTCCCACGGCTTATATACGAAGTGGTTTATCAACCCGTTTGACAGTGCCAACAGCACAATCGATTTATCCTCATATCCGCTCATCAGAATCCGCCTCGCGGATGGTGATATCTTCGCTGCCTCTTTCATGAACTCCAGCCCGTAGCGGTCATTCATTCGCAAGTCCGAGATAACGATATCCGCCTCTTCGACTTTCAGCTGTTGCAGCGCGGCATTCATGGATGTGAAGAATCGGAGTCTATATGGAAATTTGCGAAACAGGCTTTTTATTGAAGCAAGTATGGCTTCTTCATCGTCAAGAACAAGTATGCTAAATGGTTTTGCGTAGTTGTCAGATCCCATTTGCGTTTTCCTGATTCATAACTTCCCTTCAATAGGCAATGTAACGATCATTTTTGTTCCCTTTCCGACTTCACTCTCCACATTTATTTCACCTCCATGTTTCTCCATTATTGTTGCAGACACCCACAAGCCGAGGCCGGTTCCTTTCCCCACAGGTTTAGTGGTGAAAAACGGGTCGAATATCTTGGTAATCAGCTCAGGAGAAATGCCGCTTCCGGTATCTTCTATTTCGACAACGGCGTTCGAGCCGTTAACGCCCGTTCTTATCGTGATCTCTCCTTTTTCTTTGATTGCCTGAGCGGCATTGACAAGAAGGTTGACGAACACTTGCTTCATCTCGCCAATATTGCATGCCACAAGCGGCACGTTTCCATATTTCTTTTCAACCGTCGCTTTATACTTTAGCTCATTCCAAACGATGGACAACGTATCATCCAGTGCAGCGTTCAGATCAGCTTCGGCCATGGTGCTGTCAGAGAGATGGGTGAAACCTCTGAGTTGTTCCACGATCTTCCTGATTCTGTCGGCGCCATCCCGGGTATGTCTCATCAATGCCTCAAAATCTTCAACGAGTGATTCTATGTCAGACTCCGCCTCATCTCTTCGTATTGCATGCACCGTATCCCGATATGCCGGATTGCCCTCTGCGGTTTCACCAAAAGTTCTCCACTTCCTTTCCATCGCGACGAACTCGTGAAAATATTCGTCGAACCTGTTCAAGTTGCTGTTGACAAAAGCCAGCGGGTTATTTATCTCATGGGCGATGCCCGTGACCAGCTGGCCGATCGAAGCAAGTTTTTCAGATTGGATGAGTCCTCTCTGCATCTGCTTCATCTCTTCAATTATACTTTCGAGTTCAGAGTTTCTCTTCTTCAACTCCTCCTGAAGAGAGATCCTCTCATTATCCTTGGCCACACGATCCGTTATGTCGCGCATAACAATCAGGATCTCGACTCCTCTATCACTCAATAGGGCGTTGACCGTCGCCTCCTTGATCCTCCAATCTCCGTTCTCTCTGTGAAACCTGAAGGATATTTCCTGGTAGTGATAACTATCCACCGCTTCTCTAAACGTGGATGCAACGGTAGCGGTATCTTCAGGATGCACGTAGGTCAAAAAGTCTTTTCCCACAAAAGCATCAGGCTCTATTCCATCCTGACGATAAGACGGACTGGCGTACAGACAAACATAATCGGAATCGAGAACGGTGATAATATCCACAACGTTCTCGGAAATCAGTCTGAAACGTTTTTCGGACTCACGCAGCCTCTGCTCCGTTATTTTGCTGTTTGTGATGTCGCGGCCGATCCCTACAAGACCGATGATTTGGCCCTTCTCATCGCGCAACGGGAGTTTCGTGGTGCACAGCCACTTCTTGTCGCCGCCATCGTCTATGACATACTCTTCCCGGTCCAATACGGATTTCCCTTTTTGGATCACCGCCATGTCGTCCGCATAGAATCCCTCCGCGAGCTCTTTAGGGAACAACTCGAAATCATTTTTCCCACGAACCTGCTCCTCCGATTCCAAATGCATGTTGTGTATATCCGCCAGGTTAGCCACAATCTTTCGGCATTCCGAGTCTTTCACATAGATTGCATCGGGAATATTGTCGATAAGTGTCCTCAGCAGTATGCGCTCGCGCCGGAGCGTCTCTTCCATCTGCTTTCGGTTATCTATGTCGGAAAGTGAGCCGGCTATCCTTATCGGTTTACCGGGACCATCAAAAACAGCCTGCGCACTTTCCCGCACCCACTTATAAGTACCACTTTTCATCCTGAACCTGTATTCCACTGAATAGGTGGAGATGGCTTTATTCAAGTAGCCGTTCAAAATGTTTTTTACTTTCATGGAGTCGTCAGGATGGATGAATGTTTCGAAGCTCTTCAGGTGGTTTGCAACGTCGTTTCTTTCGTACCCGGTTATCGAAAACCATCTATCAGAATAAAACATTGTATCATTGGAAAGATTCCAATCCCAAATCCCATCACCGGACGCCCACACGACGAGTTGCCAGCGTTCTTCACTCTCACGAAGCGCGGTCTCGATTTTTCTTGGGTAAGTGGTGGAGATGAATACAATCCCGACAAATCCCGGGTGGAGCGGGACCATCCTTACGCGATACCAACCTCCAGGCGCTGTTGTACGCTGCAAGAATATTTCACCATAATCGAGGGTCGTGGATGTCCTCATCGCTTCACCCACCGCCGACAAAAACTTTTCTGCGTCCCCCTCAGTCAGGATGGAAGAAAGCTCAATCGGATGAGAAAGTGGGAACTCCATCCCCACAAGTCCCTCGGCCATTTTGTTTATGTCAGTTATAGAGTAAAGAAATTTTTCTCCGTTTTCTCGGGCCCTGACCACAACTAAACAGACCGGAGCATTTCTGGCAAATTCGCTGAAAAGATCTTTCGGGTTCGTCTTATTCCCCGGTTTTTTTGTGCTTTTAAGTGACTCACTCATAGACAAATTAGGTTCCACGAGCCTTACGGCCCTAATGGTTTTATCGGAATTTATTTAAAATTCTGAAGAAGATGCTTAAAAGCAAAGTCGATCGCTCTGCATCCTCGGTCACCAGCCCAAATGCAGTCTGCGCTCCGTGATCGTTTTTTGCGCGGGAACTCTAACCTCGTCTGCTTTTATGTAATCAAACCTACAGCCGAACGTGTATCCGGCAGTATCGATACCCAACTCCATTGCGCGTCATGATTGACCGAGAATTCTAGGTTTTCCTTTTGCGGGGATCCCCTTCCCGATCCAGCAGAGACATCTCTTAAGGACATCTATTCTCGCCATGCTATGACTCTATGGCGATTCGTGCCGGGAAAAGAGGGAGGAGAACCTTAACCGTGTCTGTGATCATATGTCCTCTCATCCCCGTGTAAAATCCAACGGCAGTTATCAAGATATCCTGGCCTCCCAGCGGCGGGCTTGATCTTGTACGTACCACTGCCCGGGGAATTGCCCGTCAGCGGGTTATTCGCCGGGCCCATCGAAGTATCGGCGAGGTTTGGAAAATAGAATCGCAGGCGAGATTTGCCGCACTTACCGCAATGTTACGTACCCCGGTTGAATCATTATAGTTTACGAAATTTCCCACCGCGCGATCGTTTGTCCTGTTCCAATACTCACTAGCCAATGGACAAGACGGTTCGTCATTAGTCCATTTTGCTTTTCAGCATAAAAGTTGTATTCTTCTTTATGCTTTGTACCTTAGAGCAATGATCAATTCCGACGGCCGGCATCGACAATATGGACACAAGTAAAGTAAAAAAAATTCTCATCATTAAGTGGGGTGCACTCGGTGACATTGTCATGGCTACCCCGGCAATAAGAGCATTTCGCGATAATTTCCCGGACGCGAAGATAACAATTTTGTCAAATGAATTGATGAAAGAAATCCTTCCCGATGGTTTCTTGTACGATGAGTCAATCGTTGTCAGGACAAAGGGGAATAGAATTGATGAGCAAATAGGAGAGCAGATACAACTTGTCCGTGAACTGAGGAGACACAAATTTGATCTGGCCGTCAACTTAAGATGGACGTCCGAACACTGTGCCATACTGGCGTATTTAAGCGGCGCAAGACAGCGCGTCGGGTGTGGCCCAAGAAACATGATGTGGCTCTACACGATAAACGTTAATGCACCGGCGGGGCGTTATCATGAAATACATCGCAATCTCGATGTTGCAAAGGCGCTCGGGTTGAACACGTATGATGAAACCCCCGTTGTTTATGTTTCCGAAAAAAACCAGGAATTTTCGGCCGTTTTCTTTTCGGAAAATTCCCTCCAGAAATCCAACACAATATGTATTCACCCCGGCGCAAGCAGGCCGGTCCGTGCATGGATGCCGGAAAGGTTTCGTGAAATTGCAGGGAGAATAGTCGAGCACCTTCAAGCCAGGGTGGTCGTAACATGGGGAAAAGGCGAGGAATCACTGGCACATCGAGTCTCGGATGGTCTCGGAAAAAATGTGATCGTCTGCGAACAAACAAATACTGTCGGCGCGCTTGCCGCCGTCATCAAAAATTCAAGAATGTTTTTCTCTAATTGCACGGGACCGATGAACGTAGCGGTTGCCGTCGGAACGCCTGTCGTAGCGCTTCTTGGGTCGTCGGACCCTGGGGACTGGGGAGCTTACGGCAAGCAGCACGTCAACATCAAATCTCCGTTGGTTCTCGACCACTATTCGGATGAAGACGAAAGGAAAGCAATGGAGATGATAACTGTTGAAACAGTTTGGGGAGTAATTCAAAACAAATGGGCCGAACTAACCGCTTCAGAACCAAAGATCGGTATTAACGAGTCATAACATAAAGAATCCAGTTTCTCCATTCCTTCTTTTTCAGGATATCGCGCGATCTCATGCCCCTCAAAATGCGACGTGAACCCGGTGTAGTGCCTACGAAACTTCTCCGAGTACAACACATAAACTGTATACATTTACAACTTTAAAACAAAAAAAGTATTCCCGGAGCCGAGAATACTTTTTGAGATTTGTAGCGGGGGAGGGATTCGAACCTTCGTCCGCCGCAGGCGGATATGAGCCCGAATCATCTCTAGTGAGCGAGCGTTTTGATAAAATCTCTTCCTGCTCCGCTCTTCAACCATTTCTCCCTTCTCATCGCTTCCGCCTTGGTTTCATATTCCTCCGTGAAAATTACCTTCCACGGCCGATACTTCTTGCTCCATCCCTTCTTTCCCAACACATTATGCGAAGCCATCCGCCCCTCAAAATCCGACGTGAAACCGGTGTAGTGCCTATGAAACTTCTCCGAGTACAACACATAAACTGTATACATTTACAACCTTAAAACAAAAAAAGTATTCCCGGAACCGAGAATACTTTTTGAGATTTGTAGCGGGGGAAGGATTCGAACCTTCGACCTTCGGGTTATGAGCCCGACGAGCTACCAGCTGCTCCACCCCGCGGTCGCATATAATATAACACAGAGTTCCACCTCAAACAAGGTTAAATCAGATCCATTCCAAGAATCTATTTCGCATACAATTCATCAAAATATATGGAACAAAATAAAAATCTCTTGAGTTAAAGATGATGGTGATTGTATGATCAAGTCTAATATTTTAAATTTTAATCAAGATCTTTTGGAAGCGGAGCTTTAAGAATGCCAACTTACGAATATAAATGTGATAATTGCGGTTTCCTCTTTGAAGAATTTCAATCGATGAGCGACGAGCCGATCAAAAATTGCCCGAAGTGCCAAGGAAAGGTTCAGCGACTAATCAGTGCGGGCGCAGGCATGATCTTCAAAGGTTCGGGATTTTATCTCACCGATTATAAAAAGTCGAATTCATCGCCATCGAAATCAAACAACGGGACCGAATCGCACAAATCGGAAGCAGCAACAAAATCAAAAACTGAAACACCAGCTTCGGCGAAGACAGAAAAGCAAACGAAGTAAGATTTATTTTCTACCCGGCATAAAGCGGGCACCAGATTCTATCCGGGCACCCCTTAGAAAATCCGAAGAAGCAAGCTTCTTCTTCCCCTCTGACTGCAATTCCAAAACTTCAACCACTTCATTTGAACATGAAACCAAAAATCTGCCTGATTCGATCTTGATTGTCCCTGCTGGAAGACTGCTTGCTTCACGCGTCAGTCTTGTCTTGAATACCTTTACCATCTTAGAGTTGAGAAATGTGTAAGCCCCTGGTTCCGGTGAAAAACCCCGAATAAAATTGTGGACATCCGCTACTGGTTTCGACCAGTCTATCAAACAATCCTCCCTGGAAATCTTGGGCGCTTTTGTTGAAAGAGCACTATCCTGCTCCGAAATTTTCACGTTACCGTTTTGGATCCTGGCGATCGTTTCGACAACTGTCTCGGCACCAAGAATGGAAAGCCGGCTGGCTAATTCTCCTGCGGTCTCATCCTCCCCAATTTGTATTTTCTTCTGAAGAATTATCTTTCCAGTATCAACCTTGTCGTCCAGGAAAAAAGTCGTCACCCCGGTCTCAGTCTCACCGTTTATGATCGCCCAGTTGATGGGGGCTGCCCCGCGATACTTTGGAAGCAGCGAAGCATGAAGATTGAACGTGCCTAATTTCGGAATCGTAAAAACTTCACGGGGTAAAATTCCAAAGGCGACCACCACGACTACGTCCGGTGAAAGATCCTTTAGCTTTGCGATAAATTCCGGCTCTTTCAATGAGGCAACCTGGATCACCTTCAGTCCAAGTTCAACCGCTGCACTCTTAACCGCAGACGGCAAAACTTTCAATCCTCTGCCCTGCGGTTCATCCTGGTTGGTGACGACCGCAGCAACTTCGTATCCGGCCCCAAAGATTGCTTTCAACGATGGGACTGCAAAACCCGGCGTCCCCATGAAAATGATTCTCAATTCAATCTCTTTTGTGGGGCAATTTAGTGCGAGTTAATTACGACTGAACTCATCGAACAAATTCAGAAGATCATGGAACAGCGACACAATTCGTCCATGATCGTGTTAATAACATGCCGCTTGCAAGATTTCTCTGAGGTTCGAATTGAATTCAAATCTAGACAAGACTTCGTTACATCCTGCCGCGATCGCCTGCGACTTCAGCGGGGTGTTTACGTGAGAAACGTATCCGATCAACTTAATTGAGGCCCTCGCTTCATTTGATCTTATTCGTTCGATCAAATCGACCGGATCGATAAAATCGTTTTCAAGGTCAATAATAACCAGATCGCAACCTTTCAGATAATGATCCAACTGATCCCTATTGCCCACGAACCCGACTGTCAGACCGACAATCTCGGCTGCATTCCGAATCTTGGTCATGAAATTCAAATCGTTCACTATTGCTGCGATCTTTGGCATCAATTCAATCCCAGAACCGAGGAGTTTTCCTGAAGCACTCTTATCACAAAGGAAATATGTTCATCTTCCGGAATTCCAAATTCCAAAATCCCGTTTTTTATATCCTCACGGTTTACGCTTCTTGCAAAAGCCTTGTCTTTAAGCTTTTTCTTCACAGAGCTCGGCTCAAGCCCCCCTAGCTTCGTCGGTCGGACCAATGCGACGGCGATTACAAAACCAGTCAATTCGTCGCACGCAAACAAACATTTCGCCATCTTGCTTATTCTTTTCACCTTCGTATAAGGAGCGTGTGCCATGATGGCATCACGGATGCTTTCAGGATAACCCCTCTCCGCCAATATTTTATTGCCGACATAAGGATGTTGTTCCATCGTCGGATACATCTCGTAATCAAAATCATGAAGAAGCCCGGTGATGCCCCACTCATCTTCGTTCTCGTGAAAGTTGTTTGCGTAAGCACGCATCACGGCCTCCACCGCAAACGCATGCTTTCTTAGACTTTCCGTCTTGGTGTACTCCATAAGAAGGGACAACGCCGCTTCCCTCGCAGGGATCTTCTGTTCTCCTTCAGTCACATTAAGAATATATTTTCTGTACGGAAAAGAATCAAACTCCCGGCAGAGCAATTCTGTGGAAGTTAAATACCCCCACGAAGTCAACCATCCTTTTTATATCTCGACAGCACTGCTTCAACCCGCGCAATGAACTCGTTCGCTCGAAACGGTTTGGTGATGTAATCATCTGCACCAAGTTTGAACCCTTCGACAACTGCCGGCTCACTGGCTTGGGCCGACAACATTATCACAGGTACAGATTTCAAATTGTCGTCGCTTTTCAAGGCTTTCAAAGCATCCAAGCCGTTCATCACGGGCATCATTACGTCGAGGAGTATTAAATCCGGCCGATTGTTGCGGGCAGCTTCAAGTCCGAGCTTGCCGTTCTCTGCGTGAACGACTTCATATCCAGAATTCTTCAGCTTAAATTTCAAAAGAGCAGCAATTTCTTCCTGGTCTTCAACTATAAGGACAGTGGTCATGGCACTAAAAGGTCTCCTATTTTTCAAAAACCTGCTTAATAATATAACCTTTTATTCTAATCTTTGTATCGGAAACTCCTCTCAAAATATTAATCTTATGAGAATTCATTCTAAAAATTCTATCAGATACTCGTTAAATTGTAGGAAAAAGGAATAGGATGTTAGATAAGATCGTTGAAATAGCGAAGAAAGCGGGCAAGTTCTTGAAGGACAATGAAGGCAAAATATCCGAGATAAATCAGAAAGGATCATTCACGAACCTGGTCACAAATATCGACAAAGGTTCCGAAACGCTTATAAAAAATTTTATCGTAAAAAAATTCCCGGATCATGGAATACTCGCTGAAGAAAGCGGGGCGACCCTCCCGACTTCAGAATACAGATGGATCATTGACCCGCTTGATGGTACGACGAACTACACGCACTCGTATCCGGTCTATTGCGTCTCAATCGGAGTGGAATATAAGGGTGAAGTCATTGCAGGCGCGGTGTACGATCCAAACTTCGACGAGCTGTTTTCCGCCGAAAAAGGATCCGGGGCGTTTATGAACGGGGAAAAATTGAAAGTGACTTCGACCGAATCGCTGGAACGCTCGCTTCTTGCAACGGGGTTTCCTTACGATATTAAGAACAATCCGTTCAATTGCATTCAGCACTTCAATGAATTTTTGCTGAAGGCACAGGCGATCAGACGCCTGGGTTCGGCAGCGCTCGATATTTGTTATGTCGCGGCCGGGAGGATGGACGGATTCTGGGAAGTGAATCTGCATCCGTGGGACACTGCTGCAGCTGTCCTGATAACGGCAGAAGCCGGTGGAAAAGTCACCGATTTCACCGGTGGGAAGTACAGTATCTATCAAAAGAATATTCTACTTTCAAACGGATTGATACATGAGGAGATGATCGAAGTACTGAAAAAAAATTTTAAGGTCGGCAGCTAGATTCCCAAGAACCGTCACAAATCTAGATCTAAAAGGCACTACTCCATCACAAACAGCCTTTCGCTTTCCATTTCCGTTTTGAATTTCAAATTGGCATAAACCGGTTCAGTGCTGTTGTGCGAGACTTGAATCAACCAATCGCCTTTCTTGTTTCGTACCACGCTGCCGAACATCTTCCTCGATTTCTTTTGCGTAAATCGTTCGATAAAAACCCACCCGAAGTATGCGTTACAATTTCTTATTACAAACGCCGGTACCCTTTCTTCAAATTGCAATTCGATCTCGTTGATGGGCTTCTCTACGAACCCGTGTAACTTCAGGCGCCGAATGAATGGTCGGACAAAGTCTTCCCCCTCATGATTCAGATCGTCGCCGCGCAAGTCCACGACTCGTCGAGATACAAATTTCCCTTCGATAATTTCGTCGAATGCGGAAACAACATCTTTCTCATTCCTCATTTTTCGCCGCTCTTATATGTGCCTTTGGAGCAAACAGGTTCTTCGTTATGCTCGCAATTTTCCCGTCGCTGCCGATAATAAAAGTAACGCGATTGGCAATTTTGAAGAGACTGTTATAAACCCCGTAGAGACGCGCAACTTCGCCGTTGATATCCGACAGCAAATTGAATGGAAGCTTATGCTCTCTTTTGAACTTCTCATGACTCTCGATCGAATCGGTGCTTACGCCGATCACGTTCATTCCGGAATTCGCCAACTCGGAAAATTCGTCGCGGAACCCACACGCCTCGCGAGTACAGCCCATCGTAAAATCTTTCGGGTAAAAATATAAAACGAGTTTGTTAGCACTGAGACTGTTGCCAAGTCGAAAGAGCTTGCCCCCGGTCGACGGCAACTCAAAATCCGGTGCTTTGTCACCGATCTTTAGCTTCATGAATTATATAACAAAAAAATCAGGGAGGAATTCCAGGTGCGAGGGTGACCAATATTCTATGTCCATTGGTTCAGATCGGCGCCGATCGACCGCAGATTGTTTATTTGTCGGTAAGCTTTTCTAATGCCGCTTTCGCTTCCCTGCCGGAGTATTCATTTCCATTCTGCACAGCAACTATCTCATAGTCGGCGATAGCCTTGCTTCTCTCGTTCAACTTCTCGTATGACTCTCCCCTGTAGAAACGTATGTAACCGATGTCACCTCGATGACATGAGCAGGTGTCGGGCGACAGAGCAATATCGGCGTAGTAAACTGTCTCAGAATAATTCCCCATCTCATAGTAATCGCGGCACAGACTTCTCAAGAAAAAGAGGCTTCTGGGAAATTGTCCATGAAGATCACGCATTATCTCCGCAGCGTCTGAGTAGTCGCCCTGGTTCACATAAACCACCGACGAGAGAAAAACGGCCGCTTCAACCTTTGCATACTTCCCCAATTGAGCCGCTTTCTTCAATTGCACAACTCCTTCCTTCTCATCTCCACTCACCCCGAGCACGAATGCAATAGGTTTTAAATACCATGGAATCCGGGCAGCATAATAGTTGAACGCACCCAAACCTGAATATGCATCGCAAAAGTTCGAATCGACGGCGACCACCTTCTCCAATAGTTTTCTTGTCTTAATTCCGTCCGACATAACTGCGTACCAATTGTGGCTGACCGCCTCGGCCCTGGCACGATAGACGAGCGCGCCGGCATAGCAAAAGAGAGCATTTACATCATCCGGGTTCTTCTCGATTTCTGCAGCTGATAACTGGCAGGCTTTGTCGATGAGGATCCTGATCTCAAACCTCATACTATCCGTCGAGTCGATGCACCCTTCTTCCGACATTTTCCAAAACACACCACATTTGTAGAGATACCCTTCCGGTCTTGCGGGGTAGGACTCAATCATTCTGTTAGTAGTTTCTATCGCGTTTCTGAATTCGTAATTGTAAGTGTTCTCAATCGTGGAGTTTATCATGGACTCAAGGTCAAATGAAGAAACACTCGACTGTGCCAACAAAGGATGCAGCTGCTGGAAAGATAAAATGAGAGCTGAACACACGACAAAACGATTTATCAGTAAAAGTAGATAAAACCTCATTTCACTACAAATGGAATCTCCTTACGCTTCCAGCCTATAAGGCAAATGCTCGTGGACGGCATGTTTCATGGTTATCTCCAAAAATAATTTCCTCTTCAAAACTCCAAATCTTGTTGTATGTGAAATATGCAATTCTCTCGTCGATCAAGAAATGAAGATTCCAGGAGATGATTGTTTTCTTCATCCGATTCTCTCTATGATCAGATCAAGTTCTTGTGGTTTGCTTTCGGAGAATCCGTAAGCTGAATGTATTTCCCGAACCGCCGGTTTCATCCGCGCACTATCATTTGCGTAAACAACTGTAATGACGTCCCCATATGAAACCCTGTCGCCGATTTTCTTTAAGACGGAGACTCCGACAACGGGATCCACTTTATCGCCGGCATTCATTCTGCCTGCACCGATTTTTACTGCAGCCATTCCCAATTTGAAGGCGTCAATTGAGGAGACGTAACCGCTCTCCGACGACTTTACCTCGCCGACAAACTTTGGCTTTTTGTATTTATCGGGTCTCTCTACAAATCTCATGTCACCGCCTTGACCGTGTACCATCTCGCAAAACTTCTCATATCCCGCTCCGGATCCGGCGGCTTTCACAACTTTTTTTTCAGTTTCCAAAAGACTCTCGCCCGTGCACAGACACACCATTTCAGAGGTAAGCGTTTTCGTTAATGCAAAGACATCATCAACAGCCAGTTCCCCGCGCAGGATTTTTATTGCCTCGACGACTTCGTTCCAGTTGCCGACTTCCCTGCCGATCGGCTGATTCATATTCGTCAAATACGCCGTGACTTTCTTCCCGAATAATTGTCCGACGTGTACCATCTTCCTGGCAAGCTCGCGCGCGTCGTCGAGATTCCTCATAAAAGCGCCGCTCCCCACTTTAATATCAAGCACGAGCGCGTCGATACCCTCGGCGAGCTTCTTGCTCATTATGCTTGAGACAATAAGTGGAATGGATTCGACGGTCGCCGTAACGTCGCGAAGTGCATACAGCTTGCGATCCGCCGGGACGAGAGAATCCGACTGCGCGCTCATTACCAAGCCGGCCTTTTTCAGAATTCTCTTATAGACCGCTACTGACAAGTTCGTTCGAAAACCCGGAATGGACTCCAGCTTGTCTATCGTTCCTCCGGTGTGACCCAATCCCCTCCCGGAAACCATAGGCACCTTAACTCCGCACGCTGCGGCAATCGGTGCGAGCAAGAGTGAAATCTTGTCTCCGACGCCGCCGGTTGAATGCTTGTCGGCTTTGCACCCCGGCACGTCCGACAAATCCACAACAACTCCCGTGTTCATCATGGTACGCGTCAGATGCAAAATCTCCTCATCGCTCATTCCCTTGAAGAAGACTGCCATGAGCAGAGAGGAGACTTGATATTCCGGAATTTTGCCTGACGTGTATTGTCTTACAAAAAATTCTATCTCTTCCTTAGTTAAAGCTCCCCCGTCTCGCTTTTTGCGGATTATCTCGTACGGCGTTAACATCAAATGCCGATAAACTTCTCGAGGAAAAATAATCCGGCGATAGTTTTTGCGTCCATGATCTCGCCCGCTTTCACCATATGCAACGCCTCTTTTGTCGGTATGTATTTCAGCGTTAGTCCTAACTCTCCTTCCTCAAGTTTCTGACTACCATTTTTAAGCTCGCGCGCAAGGAAAATATGCAACTCCTCACTGCAAAAACCGGGCGATGTGTAAATCGACGTGAGTTTCTCAATCTTCTTTGCGGTGTACCCTGTTTCTTCCTCAAGCTCGCGTCTGGCACAAATTTCAGGTGCCTCATTCGGTTCAAGTTTACCGGCGGGGAGTTCATAGATATATCGGTTCAGAGGATAACGAAACTGGTAAACAAATATAATTCTGCCGTCATCAAGCAGCGGCAGAACGACCGCACCTCCAGAATGCTCGGCGACCTCGCGGACCGATTTATTGCCCGAATCGTATTCTATCTCGTCAACAATTGTGTTAAAGACCCGCCCCTGGTGTACCACCTTATGACTAAGAACTTTAAAAGCCATCAGTCTGCTTTGATCACGCGTTATCGGATTCGGCAGTTTTTCTGCTTCCCGGTTTTACAACGGGAACTTTCTCCTCACACAAAGGGCAAATCTCGGGCTTGTACACCGGGACAGCCATTTTCAAGAGGGACACGAACTGAACGCCAAAATTGATCGGTGAGTTGCTTCTATCGACAATCGAGGCGACGCCGACGATTGCACCTCCGGTAGACTTTACAAGATCAATGACTTCGAAAACACTCCCGCCCGTGGTCACGACATCCTCGCAAACAAGTATTCGTTCTCCTTGTTTTACTTCGAAACCTCGCCGGAGTGTCATCTTGCCATCTTCCCGCTCGGCAAAAATTCCACGCACTCGCATCTGGCGCGCAACTTCCTGGCCGACCATGATGCCCCCGATCGCAGGTGCAACCACAATATCGACTCTCCAATCATGGAAAAAGCGGGCGATGTCCCCGCATAAGAGTTCGTTATATTGAGGAAACTGCAGGACCTTAGCACACTGAAAATACTCGAGGCTATGGAGCCCGCTGCTCAATCGGAAGTGTCCTTGCTGAAGCGCGCCGGTGGTTCTGAATAGTTCAAGCATTTTTTCTCTGTCCATCTTACTTTCGCTTCCTGATTATGCTCCGATAAATTTTTCGATTTTTTCCGCGAGATTGAAGTCTTTCTCCGTGACCCCTTCCTCGCTGTGCGTTGTGAGAATTATCTTCACGCGGTTGTACTCTATGGTCATATCCGGATGGTGTTCCATCTTCTCCGCCGCCAGCGCTATCTTAACGACAAAACCCATCGCTTCCGGGAAATCCTTGAGCTTGTAGTCTTTCATTATCGACTCGTTTGAATATCGCCAGCCCGCGAGTCTGGTCAAACGCGATTCAATTTCCTGCTTGTTAAGTTTCATGAATGATCATCCTGAGCTTTAAATTCTGAACTTGCAATTCGAAATACAAAAATGTTTCTACCCGTACAATTCCAATTCAGCAAGCTCGGCCACGATATGCCCGACAGTTATATGGCCCTCCTGAATCCTCTGAGTGTTTTCTGATGGAATAACTATCGGGAGATCACACTGTGGCTTCAGCTTTCCGCCGCCTTTCCCGAGTAAGCCGATCACATACATCCCGATTTCGTGCGCTCTGGCAACCGCGCGCAATATGTTCTCTGAATTCCCGCTCGTGGAGATCGCGATCAGCACGTCTCCTTTTCCTCCAAGCGCCTCGACAAGTCTTGCAAAAGTGTTTTCAAAACCGATGTCGTTCCCGCCGGCGGTCAACGCGGAAGTATCCGTGGTCAGCGCTATTGCAGGGAGCCCTTTTCGAGTTATGTCATGGTTCAGGCGAATCGTAAACTCGGTCGCGATATGCTGGGAATCGGCCGCGCTTCCTCCGTTGCCGCACAGCAAAATCTTATTGCCATTCTTC
>Ga0335081_10002516_pt1 | contig 28880 bp, 29 predicted proteins | sample Lox_Sample_35_FD_206713 | JGI IMG/M metagenome (GOLD analysis project Ga0335081, IMG submission 206713) | Soil microbial communities from Loxahatchee National Wildlife Refuge, Florida, United States - Lox_Sample_3.5 | ecosystem: Environmental > Terrestrial > Soil > Wetlands | place: USA...
TTTCTGAAAAAATTTCAGACGGAGGGAAAACGGAAGGTGCAGATATCTCCGGAGGCCTTGGAAGCTCTCATGAAATATCATTATCCAGGAAACGTCCGGGAACTTGAGAATCTCCTCGAACGGGCGATCATCCTCTCGGATGGAAAAGTCATCACCTCCCGAGAAATACATCTCTATCCGTTCGACGTTCCCTCGCCTGCGAGCGTTCCGGGTGCGACGGAAGACCGGACCAAGGCGAGCTCCCTTCGGGAGGTCAGCCGACATGCCGCGGAAGAGGCGGAACGAGTTCTTCTCGTGGAAACCCTCCTCCAGACCAATTGGAACCGCGTCAAAGCGGCGAAGGTCTTGGGGATCGACTACAAAACCCTTCGTCTCAAGATTCGTCAGTACGGGCTCACTCCCGGCGGAAGTTTGACGCCCTCAATAACCGAAAAAGGGAAGTCGCCCTAAGACGATGTCACTTCACCGGAGTTTTTGCTTTTCCCTGACTTGGTGCTTTTGGAGTTTTCGCTTTTTCCTGAATCGAGAGCAGTTCCACTTCAAAAATGAGTGCGGCATTGGGTCCGATCACCTGTCCGGCGCCCCGCGGGCCGTAGGCCAGATTTGCAGGGACGAAGAGCTGCCATTTTGAGCCGACCGGCATTAACTGGAGCGCCTCGGTCCAGCCGGCGATGACGCCGGTTACCGGGAACGTGGCGGGCTGTCCGCGTTTGTACGAGCTGTCGAACTCGGTGCCGTCGATCAGAGTGCCACGGTACTGAGTCGTGACCGTGTCGGTGGCTTTGGGTTTCTTCCCTTTGCCGGTTGTGATCACTTTGTACTGAAGACCGCTCGGAAGCGTGACCACGCCTTCTTTATTCTTGTTCTCGGCCAGGAAGGCTTCCCCTTCCTTCATGTTTTTGTCTCCAAGTTCTTTGTTGTGCGCGATCGTCTTGGCCTGCATCTCCTGTTCAAACGCAGACATGACGGCTCGGACCTCCTCTTCCGTGAGCAGGGGTTTCTCACCCGACATCGCGTCTTTGACGCCTCGGGCCAACAGATCCGGATCGACCTCGATGGATTGTTTTTTGAAATTGTCTCCGATATCCAGCCCGATACTATAGCTGACCTTGTCCTTTTCGGTCTTCAGGACCGTGGAATCCGCTGCGAGCACCGAACCGGGCAGCAGGGCAATACCGAATACGGCAACCAGTCGCAATAACATAAGATCTCCTTTCTGGGTTGATCAATGCCCGGCGCTGTGCTGGCCGTTTCCTACGCAGGCATCGCTGGGATAGGTAATTTCATGGAACTTTTGTTATTTGTGCCTCTCCTGTATAATCGAATTCCCTGATCGAGTCAATCATTATGTTAATATTACGGCGACGTGCCAAGGAGTAATTAAGCCCTTGACGCAAGGAGGCCTCTGAATGAGTACCATCCGGTGGAAATGGGTCTGGCTGGCCGGTCTCCTGTCGTTGATCCTCTTTGCAGTATTCCTGACGATCCCTGGAAAAAAGGTCGGTCCCCTTCGGTTCGAAAGGCCGGTCATCCGAGCAGAAGTGATCACTCTCCATTCGGAAGAGATCCCGGTGTACAGGGAAGTTACGGGAACCGTCACCGCCGCATCCGAGGCCACCCTCGCAAGCAAGGGGCTCGGGCTGGTGGAAGAAATCCGGGTGAAAGAAGGGAGTCGGGTCCATACGGGTGAAGTCTTGATCATCTTGGACAGCCGGGCTCTCCAAGCTCAACGTGAACGGGCGGAGGCCGAGCTTGAGAACGCGAAGATCGATTTTGAGAGGGTCAAGACGTTGTTTACGGAACGTTCGGCGACCCAACAAGAGCTGGATAATGCCGAACGAGCCTATAAAGTGGCGGAAGCGGTATTAAGTGCGATCCGGGCCGATCTGTCTTACACGATCATCAAAGCCCCTTTCGACGGTGTGATCACGGAAAAGATGATCGAGGTCGGAGAACTTGCTTCGCCGGGGCGATCCCTGTTGCGAATCGAGGATCAAGAACATCTCCGTCTTGAAGTTCCCGTGGCCGAAATGGATGTCGCCGGCCTGCGTATCGGCCAAACGGTCGTGGTCCGTCTGGACGTCTTGGGAGACAGGGTTATCGAAGGCCGTGTCGTCCAGATCCTGCCGTCCGCCGATCCGTCAACGCACTCTTTTTGGATGAAGGCGGATCTACCGTCCATTCCCGGGATCAAGACCGGTTTGTATGGAAGGATGATCCTCGTCATCGGACAACGAACGGCCTTGGTGATTCCTCAAGCCGCCGTCCGGACGGAGGGAGAACTATCCCGGGTCTACGTTGTGGGCGAATCCGAGGTTGTCCAGTCAAGACTGGTCCGACTGGGACAGATGCAGGGAGATCGGGTCGAGGTCCTCTCCGGGATGGCGCCCGGCGAGCGAATCCTGACCCGCGCTTCGGAGGGTCGGGAGGGGGCGGTTATCGAGAAGGGGAAGGGCGACCGACCATGACCGGATTGGGTCTGAGCGGAAGGATCGTGCAGGTCTTCATCCGCTCCAAACTTACCCCGCTCATCATGATCGCTTCGCTCTTGCTGGGAAGTTTTGCCATCCTGGTCACCCCTCGGGAGGAAGAGCCACAGATTGTTGTTCCCATGGCGGATGTCTTTATCCCTTTCCCCGGGGCTTCGCCCAAGGAAGTGGAGGAACTGGTGGTCCGACCCCTTGAACGCAAGCTGACCGAGATTCGTCGGGTGGAATACGTTTACTCCACCTCGCAGCCGGGCATGGCGTTTTTCATTGTCCGTTTCTATGTCGGCGAGGACCTCGAAAAAAGCTTGGTGGATCTGTACGACAAACTGATGTCCAATCGCGATCTGTTGCCTCCGGGCGCCCCGGACTTTATGGTGAAGCCCCGGGACATCAATGATGTGCCGATCGTGACCCTGACGCTTTGGAGCCCGCGCTACGATGATTTTCAACTGCGCCGCGTCGCGGATCATCTGCTCGAAGAGGTGAAGAAAATTCCGAAGACTTCCGGCGGATTCATCGTGGGCGGAAGGCTACGCCGGTTTCGTGTGATCCTGGATCCGGGGCGGATGAAATCCTACGGTGTGACCCCGCTTGAACTGGTCTCGACGATCCAAGAAGGCAATCAAAAGCTTCCTGCCGGCCGCTTTCAACGCGGAAACCGGGAGTATCAGGTTGAATCCGGCGACTTTATCAAAAGTCCGGAAGATCTGGAACGGCTCGTGGTCGGAATGCATGAAGGTAGGCCGGTCTTTCTAAGGGACGTGGCGGAAGTGAGGGATGGTCCGGAAGAGGCGTCTCGTTATGTATGGTTCGGGACCGGTGCCGGAAATCGGGCGAACGAATCCTCCCGGGATTCAATGTCCGATCCTGCCATCGATGCTTCATCGGATTACCCCGCGGTCACTCTGGCGGTCGGCAAGCAGGCCGGTACCAACGCTGTTGAGGTGTCGCGCGCCATTATACAAAAGGTGGAGGATCTGGAAGGTTCAGTAATTCCGTCGGATATCCATGTGACGGTAACGCGGGATTATGGCCGGACGGCCAATGAAAAAGCCAACGAACTCTTAAAGCATCTTCTCTATGCGATCCTGGCCGTGGTGATTTTTCTGGGACTGGCCCTGGGGGTTCGCGAAGCCGGCGTCGTATCCCTGGCCATTCCATTGACCTTGTCCCTGACCCTGTTTGTCTCGTGGTTGATCGGCTACACGATTAATCGGGTCACGCTGTTTGCCCTGATCTTCTCGATCGGTATTTTGGTCGACGATGCGATCGTGATCGTCGAGAATATCTATCGCCACCTCCGGCTGGAACCGAAAGACCGGCGTGACGGAGGAATCCTCTCCGCGATCCTGGCGGTGGACGAGGTTGGCAATCCGACCATCCTGGCCACATTGACGGTGATTGCAGCCTTGCTTCCGATGGCCTTTATCTCAGGTCTCATGGGGCCCTACATGAGGCCCATCCCGGTCAACGCTTCCATCGCCATGTTCTTCTCCCTCCTGGTCGCTTTTGTGATCGTGCCCTGGTTTTGCCGGATCTGTCATCAGAATCTATCCTTCGAAGATCGTACGTCCGGTCCCGATGAGTCTTCGCGCGATTCCGGTCTGGATCGGTTCTATCGATGGCTCCTGACCCCGCTGATTCGCAGTGTCCGAAATCGCGTCCTCCTCTTAAGCGGTGTGGGTCTCCTGCTGCTGGGCTCTCTCTCTCTGTTTTATTTCAAGCTGACGGTAATGAAGATGCTGCCCTTTGACAACAAGAGCGAGCTGCAACTCGTCGTCGACATGCCGGAGGGGACTCCTCTGGAAGAAACGGCCCGGGCAACCCAGTCCCTGACGTCGTACCTGAAAACCGTTCCCGAGGTGGATCATTACCAGGCCTATGTGGGAACGGCCTCGCCCTTTAATTTTAACGGCCTGGTCCGGCATTACTTCCTAAGGGAAGCTGGCTCCATGGCCGACGTCCAGATCAATCTGGTTGAAAAACAGGAGCGGTCGAGCCAGAGTCACGACGTCGCAAATCGGATCCGGTCGGAGGTCCAGACCGTTGCCAAGCGGTTCGGCGCGAATGTCAAGGTGGTCGAGGTTCCGCCCGGACCGCCGGTCCAAGCGGTTCTGGTTGCGGAGGTGTACGGAACGGATGATGAAAAACGCACCGAACTGGCCCGGCGGGTTCGTGAGGTTTTTGAGGAGACAGCCGGTATCGTGGATGTTGACGACTCGATCGAGGCCGACCAAGTTCAGTATGAGTTCAGGGTGGATACCGTGAAGGCCGGCTTGGACGGTATCTCCACCGAAGAGATCGTCCGAACCCTCGAACTGGCCCTTGGAGGCCATGCAACTGGCCTCGCCCACATCCTGCAGGAAAAAAATCCGGTCGTGATCGATCTTCGACTATCCCGACCGCTGCGTTCGGGGACCGAGGGACTGGGACAAATTTACTTGCGCCATTCTTCCGGTCGGATGATCCCGATTTCAGAGTTGGTGCGGGTCGGTGAAGGACGGGTGGAGCAAGCCATTTATCATAAGAATCTGAAGTCCGTGACCTATGTCGTCGGGAATGTGTCCGGAAGGGAGGAGAGCCCCATTTATGGCATCCTCAACATCAGCAAGGGACTGAAGGCGTTACGCTTTCCGGGGGGAAACTCGATTCAGGAATATTATACAGGGCCGCCCGGATCAGAAGAAAAACCGGCGCTGAAGTGGGACGGAGAATGGCAGATCACCTACGAGACTTTCCGGGACATGGGTATCGCCTTTGGCGTCGCCCTTCTTCTGATTTACCTTCTTATCGTGGTCCAGTTTCAATCCTTCGTCACCCCTCTTGTGATCATGGCCCCCATTCCCCTGACCTTGGTGGGAATTGTTCCGGGCCATTGGCTAACCGGTTCTTACTTCACGGCTACGTCGATGATCGGTTTTATCGCCCTGGCCGGTATCATCGTACGGAATTCCATCTTGCTGGTGGACTTTATTCTGGCCGAGCAGAAGGACGGCAAGGCGTTGTCCGAGGCGGTGATTCGGGCCGGGGCGGTGCGCACGCGACCGATTCTCCTGACGGCCGCGGCTTTAATGGTGGGGGCGTTTGTCATCATCTTTGATCCCATCTTCCAGGGATTGGCGGTTTCGCTGTTGTTCGGTGTCTTTGTTTCGACCCTTCTGACCCTGATTGTGATTCCTGTTATCTACGTAATTTTAGGAGAGTGGGAGGAGAAGAGAAAAAAGACCTAAGGAATAACTTGGACTCCACCTAAACATAATAGAAAAGAACGGAGCCGAGAAACCGGAATTCAATCCATCATTGACATATCGAAATGACTGTGTTACAAAAACGGCTTGTCAGGGGCGATTAGCTCAGTGGTAGAGCGCTTGCTTCACACGCAAGAGGCCGCTGGTTCGATACCAGCATCGCCCACCATGCTTTAGGATTCCCGGATTTTCTCATCCGCTTCCTGCTGTGTTTTACAATCGATGCACAGCGTTGTGACGGGCCTGGCCTCCAGTCGCTTCAGGGATATTTCTTCGCCGCAGCTTTCACAAATGCCGAAGGTTCCATTGCTGATGCGGTCCAATGCTTCGTCGATTTTTTTCAGCAGTTTTTGTTCTCGTTCACGGAGGCGCAGTATAAAATTTTGATCCGTCTCGGCCGAGGCCTGATCGGTCATGTCCGGAAAGTTCTCCGTGCCCGGATTTAGACCGCCCGAAATGATTTCACCGGATTCGGCCAAGAGAACGGCTTTCTGGCGTTCCAGGTCCTTTTTGATTCCTTCGTATTTTCCTTCTTTTAGTTCGCGTTCTTTCTTTACTTTTCGATCTTTTCCGACCATAGAGCGCCCCTTATTTGTGGTGGTCAAATTTGCCGATGACAACACCAGCGAATGCGAAACTATATCAGAAAGACGATTTTGAGTCAATAAGATTAAGGTTAAAAGGCTTCCTTGACACCAAGAGATTTACCTGATATAATTGACATTTACATATATAATTTATTTTCAAACAGTTTAGCCCACCGATGTCTTTACAACAACGTCTCCTCGAAGAAATGAAAACGGCTATGCGTGACGGAGATGCGTTGAAGGTTTCCGTCATCCGATTGCTCCGGGCCTCGATTAAAAACAAGGAGATTTCGAAGGGAAGACAAAATCCTTTGACCGAACAAGATATACTGGAAACGATTATATCGGCCACGAAACAACGCAAGGATTCCATTGAGCAGTTCACCAAGGGGAAACGAATGGATCTGGTGGCCAAGGAACGAAATGAGCTTGAGATTCTACAAACCTATCTTCCACAATCCCTTTCTGTTGAAGAGCTCAAGGCCAAGGCCCAGGCTCTCATAAAGGAGATCGGCGCAAACGGGCAGAAAGATATGGGGAAGATCATGAAGATCTTGATGCCTCAAGTGGCGGGGAAAATTGATGGCTCGGTTGTCGGGCAGGTGGTGAAGGACCTTTTAACCCCGTCATCCTAAACGGGTCTGACACCCGCTTTTCGTTTTGCTTGTAAAGAGACGGCCGCCATTCTCTTATCTTCACTTTCTACCTAGAAAATTTTTATGGGTCGATCATGGAGCGGGGATATTTTTCAGAAGAGCTTGTCCAGAAGATAAAGCAAGAGAGCGATATTCTGGAATGGGTGTCCAGGTACGTCTCGCTTAAGAAGACGGGACAGAACTGGGTCGGGCTCTGCCCGTTCCATACCGAAAAGAGCCCCTCCTTCACGGTAAGTCCCGGCAAGCAGGTTTACCATTGTTTTGGGTGCGGTGTTGGGGGAGACCTCATCGGGTTTTTGATGAAAATGGATGGGTTGACGTTTCCGGAGGTGATCAAGCTGTTGGCTGAGAGGCTGGGCATACCGATTCTTCAGCAACGGGGGGCGGAGGCCAATAAAGCCGAACAACTCCGAGACGAACTCTATCGGATCCATCGGGATGCGTCGGAATATTATCATTCGGTATTGTTAAACAACCCGGAAGCTCAACGGGCCAGGGAATACCTTCACGCACGGGGAATTTTGAAGCAGACCCTTGATGCGTTTTTTCTGGGTTTTGCACCTCCCGGCTGGAACGGACTCCAACAGGTTCTCGTCAAGAAGGGCTGGTCTCCGGAACAGATTGAAAAGGCCGGCCTTATTATTGCCAAGGCTCAGTCGGCTCCGGGACGAAAGCATTATTACGATCGCTTTAGAGATCGGATAATTTTCCCGATCTTTGATTTGCAAAATAGGGTGACGGGTTTTGGCGGGAGGGTGCTGGATGACAGTCTTCCCAAGTATCTCAATTCTCCGGAAACCCCGATTTTCAGCAAGGGCCGCCAACTGTATGCCATGGACAAAGCGAGAGAGGCCGCCGGTAAGTGCGGCTACCTGGCCGTGGTGGAGGGTTACTTTGACGCCATCGCGGCCCATCAGGCTGGTATTCATCCGGTCATCGCGACGTTGGGGACCGCTCTGACATCGGATCATCTGGAGCGGATACACCGGTTTGTACCGACGGTTAAATTAATTTTTGATCCGGATGATGCCGGAATCCGGGCTGCGCTGCGAACCCTGGATTTGATTATTCCAAGTTCTGTGGCCGGGGAAGTGGTTTTGTTGCCCCGTGAAGAAGATCCGGACAGTTTTATTAAAAAACGCGGTGCCGAGGCTTTTAATCGGTTGTTGAATCAGTCCACCAAGCTTTTGGATTTTGCAATCCGGCGGGGCTTGTCCGAACCCACTTCCGGAACCATTGAAGGAAAGCTCAAGATCGTGGATCGCATTCTTCCCGTCGTGCGAAAAGTGAAACGACCGGTCGAGCGCAGTTACTATGTCAAACATCTTGCGGAAAGTCTCGGATTGGAAGAACGGGACCTCGCAAAAGAAATGGCTCAATTGGGTGAAACCGTTACGACGGCCGCGCCGTTTACGGAAGGTTCCCTATCGCGACTGCCACAGGAGGAACAAATCCTGATCCATCTTTTGCTGCATCGTCGTGTCACGGTCCCGACTTTGCTTCAGCAGATCGATCAAGATCATTTTACAGATGGTCAACTCCGACAGATTTTCAGTCGATGTGTTGAAATATCACGGACGGGAGGGGAAGCCCTGCGTTCGGACATGCCGATCCATACCGACATGGCCGATCCCCGGCGGGCTTCGATCCTATCGGCGTTGATGGTGAAGGAACCTGATTATGAGGATTCCCAGCAGACGTTGAAGGATTGCATACGGACTCTTCGGGTGAAGAAAATCCGAACGGCCATGAAGACCCTGGAGACCCAGATCCGGGACGCGGAACAGTCCGGAAATGGGTCCCATGTCAAATCCTTGCTGGATCAATTGATCGGACTTAAAAAAATGAGTTTGGAAGTGAACAGTTAGACCATGAACGGTGATCGACACGTTTTTGATCCCGCCGATATGAAAAGCGGTGTTTTTTACGACGGGTTCGATGGCCGCGGACGGCTGAATGCCCCGGAGGAGGTTTCATGTCCAAAGATGAGAAAGTCGATGAAGTCAAGCAGCTGATCTCGCTTGGCAAAGAAAAAGGATACCTGACCTATGATGAACTGAACAACGCTCTTCCGGCGGACATGGTTTCCTCCGAACAAATCGATAACCTGATGATGATGTTCGGGGAGATGGATATCGAGATTATCGATACGCCAGAAGAGGAACGTTATCAGAAGATGATGACGGAGCCCGAAGAGGGGAGGACGGAGTTTAAAGGCTTGGAGGAGGGGGAAGAGGAGGGCGAAGAGGAGGAAAAGGTCAAGGAGATCGATCTGACGCCCGGAGTTCTGAGCCGGACCGCCGACCCTGTCCGATTGTATCTGAAGGAGATGGGAAGCGTTCCGTTGCTCTCCCGTGAGGGTGAGATCGAAATTGCGAAGAAAATCGAAGAGGGCGAAAAGGAGGTCGCGACCGTTGTTTTCGGGACCCCGATGATCATCAAGGACCTTTTGTCAATCAGTGAAAAGCTGCGGCACGGAAAAATCAGCATTCGGGAAGTGGTCTCGGCCTTTGATGAGGAGTTCGACGAGGAAGGGGTGGTTCAAGAACAGGATGACGCCGAACTGACGGCTCGCACCATCGAAGCCATTTCAAAGATGAGAGGTCCGTACCGAGATCTCATGAAAGGGTATCAACGATTAAAACGATCCGGCTCCGACTCCGCAAAGCGTCGCAAGATTAAGGTCGAACTTCGCGAGATAAAACTCCAGATCGCGGAAAGGATCGAACAAGTCAACCTGCATCCGACGTTGATCGAGAAAATGATCGGTCAAGTCAAGGCCTTGGCTGTCGATATCATGCATGCCGAGCGGGAGATCACTAATTGCAAACGACGATTGGGGGTATCGGGCGAAGAGGGCCTTCTGCTCCTCAAAAAAATCGGAAGAGGTCCGGCTGGCCTCAAGTCGGTTCGTCGAAAGACCAATCTCTCCGCCGAAGCGCTCCATGACGTCGACAAGATTTACCGGGAGGCCCGGAAAAAGATCCGGGCGGCGGAAACCCTGGCCATGGTGACGGCCGAGGAAATCAAAGAAGCCGTCAAACTCCTCGATCAGGGGGAAAATAAGATCAAATCCGGTAAAACCGACTTGGTGGAGGCCAATCTCCGGCTGGTGGTAAGTATAGCGAAGAAGTATACCAACCGCGGGCTCCAATTTCTGGATCTTATCCAAGAGGGAAACATTGGGCTGATGAAGGCCGTGGACAAGTTCGAATACAAACGGGGATACAAATTCAGCACCTATGCGACTTGGTGGATACGGCAGGCGATCACCCGGGCCATCGCGGATCAGGCTCGAACGATCCGGATTCCGGTCCATATGATCGAGACCATTAACAAGTTGATCCGCACCTCTCGGCATTTGGTGCAGGAACTTGGCCGTGAGCCCATGCCGGAAGAGATCGGCGAAAAGATGGATTTGCCCATCGAAAAGGTTCGAAAGATCCTGAAGATTGCCAAGGAGCCGATTTCATTGGAGACGCCGATCGGAGAGGAAGAGGATAGCCATCTCGGTGATTTTATCGAGGACAAAAAAGCGGTTTCTCCGATCGAGGCGGCGATCCGGTACGATCTTCAACGGCAGATCACGAACATACTCCAGACGCTGACGCCGCGTGAAGAGAGAGTTTTAAGAAAGCGTTTTGGGATTGGAGAGAACACCGACCATACCCTTGAAGAAGTGGGACAAGATTTCGAGGTCACCCGAGAACGAATTCGCCAGATTGAGGCGAAAGCGCTTCGAAAACTGCGTCATCCCAGCCGGAGTAAGAAGTTAAAAAGTTTTGTGGAAAGTTTGTAATTCCAAGCCGTTTTATGGATTGCAGAGTGGTTTCGGGCCCATAGCTCATTTGGTAGAGCAGACCCCTTATAAGGGTCAGGTACCTGGTTCGATCCCAGGTGGGCCCAGAGGAGATCCGGTGTCAGAGGAAACCCGTTTGAAAGACCAACTGGAGCATCTCATCCGCCTTCAGGAGATCGACAACCGTCTGAGCATCATAAAAAGTGAGATCGCCCGTATTCCGCAACGAGTGGAAACCGCCCAAAAACTCTTGACCGAAGCTCAGAAACAGTTTGCTCAAAGTCACGCGGATTGGGAGGCGTGTAACCAGCGTAAGCGGGACAAAGAGCGGGATCTTGAAACCTGCGAGGAGCGGCTCTCAAAAGCCCGTAATCGCCAAAGCGAGATCAAGACCAACAAAGAGTATCAGGTACATCTCCAGGAGATCGAAACGTTCAAGGCCGAGAAAGGTCGAGTGGAGGAGGAATTGCTGATCTTAATGGAGCAGATTGATGTTTACAAACGCAGAGAAACGGAATTGGCCCAGACCATCAAGGCTGCCGAGCAAAAATTCGATTCGGAGCGGAGCCAACTGGAGAACCAATCCGAAGCGTTAAAGGCGGAACGGGACGTCGTCGAAAAAGAACGGGCTGCGGTCATCCCGACCATCGATCCGAAACTGCTGAAGATTTATCAGCAGCTTAAAAATCTTCACCGGGAGTTGGCCGTTGTTCCGATCCAGCATGGGACCTGCGGCGGCTGCCACATGAACATTCCGCCCCAGATGGTGGCCGAGGTGAAGGCCCGACAACGCATTCTGACCTGTTCCCAGTGTCAGAGGATTCTTTTTTGGCCCTCTTCCATCGAACAAGCCGCCGTGATGATTAATGAGGCGGGCACTCCTGGAGCACCTGCTGCGTCGTCCTGAAATGCCATTTCGCCACTTTTTTTAAGGCCTCGGCCGACCGTTCCTTCACCAATTTGACCGCCGCTTGTCGTACTTGATCCGACGCCCCTTTGGGTAAGTCCATGCGGTGCTCTTCCGACAATTGTTTGAGCCGTTTCAAGAATTCCGCCCTCGCCAAGATGGAGGCCGCCGCCACGGCGGGGTCTTCTTCCGCGCGGGGGCGCTGCTCGAGCACGATCTGACGTCCTTTTTCCATGAGAGCGTTTTTGATGAACCGCTCGTCCCCGAACTGATCCGCGATGGCCCGGGGGGATTCGGTCTCCGTAAGGAGGTTCTCGAGGGTCCGGGCATGCGCCCAAGCCAACAACTTATTCAAATTACGCATTTTCTCGTACAGGGCGTTATATCGCTCCGGTCCGATCGCCACGACCGCATGTCGGCAGGCTTGTCGGATCATCGGCTCCAGTTCCAAGATGCGCTTGTCGGTCAACCGCTTACTGTCTTTCACGCCCCATGCCGTCAGTCGGACCGAGATCTCCGGGTCGACTTGAACGCCGGCTACCACCAGCGGCCCGAAATAATCCCCCTTTCCGGATTCATCCAGACCGATCCACGAGTCTTGGGTGGACACCGGTTTCACTGCTGAATGGATACGGTGCCGGAGGGAAGGCGTTCGGAGGTCGATTGTCGCCAGACATACACTGCGAGCGCCGTGAGAAACAGAAAAACGCTGAACACTTGGGGAACCGGGAAAAGACCACCGAACAGGAGGGAATCACCGCGAAAGAATTCCAGTACGAACCGTGCGACGGCGTAGACGACCGCATACATCAGAAACAGTTGGCCGTCGAACCGGGTTCTTTTTCGGAGATTCCACAGGACCGCAAAGATGAGCAGGTCCGTGGCCATTTCGTAAAACTGGGTCGGGTGGAGCGGGATATTGTGCGGAGCCTGCGCCGCCGGATTGGTGAAGGTGATCGCCCAGGGGAGCGTGGTCGGTTTTCCATAACTGCAGCCGTTTAAAGTGCAGGCCCCGCGACCGATGGCCTGCCCCAACATGATCGAAGGGGTCAGGAGATCGGCGAAGCTCCAGAAAGCCAGTTGCCGCTTCTTGCAGAACCAGACTCCGGCCAGCATTCCTCCAATCAATCCGCCGTGCAAGGCCAATCCGCCGCGCCAGATCGCGACGATATCAAGAGGATGATGGGCGAAATAAACCGGATTGGAAACCATGACGTAGTAAAGACGGGCTCCGACGATGCCGGCAATCATAACATAGAAGAGGAGATCATAGACCAGTTCCGGATCGTATCCTCTTCGACGGGCTTCGCGGACGCCGAGAAAAGTTCCGGCCAGAAAGGCCAGGGCGATCATGACTCCATACCATCGAATTTCCACGTTGCCGATCTGGAGCAGGATGGGATGCATTTACTTTTTTTCTCCCTTATCTTCCATCGGACCGACCCGGATCAGGACGGTCCGTTCTTGACCGTCGCGAACGGTCTTTAGTTTGACCTCTTTTCCCACCGGTGTTTCCGCAACGATTAAGGGCAGCGTGCGCATCTGGACAATTTCTTTGCCGTCAAATTCGACAATGACGTCCCCGCGCTGGAGCCCGGCCTTAAACGCGGGACTGTTTTCAAATACATCCGAGATCAGTGCTCCGTTCTTACTCTTAAGGTGGAAAGAGCGAGCGAGGTCGTCGTTTAACTCCTGGATCATGACACCTAACCATCCGCGCGTGATTTTCCCGTACGTTTCCAGCTGATCCAGGACTTTTTTCACCTGATTGATGGGGATGGCAAACCCGATCCCTTGACCGGAAGGGCTTATCGCGGTGTTGATCCCGATGACTTCCCCGTTGGTATTGAAAAGCGGGCCGCCGCTGTTGCCGGGATTGATCGAGGCGTCGGTCTGAATGTAATCATCGAACGGTCCGTTGCCGATGGCGCGTCCTTTGGCACTGACGATCCCGACCGTGACGGTTTGTTCCAGACCGAAGGGGTTGCCGATCGCAACGACCCATTCTCCGACATCGAGTTGGTCGGAATCCCCCAGCCGGGCGGTTGGGAGATTGTCCTGATGCGGAATTTTGATCAAGGCCAGATCGGTTTTATCGTCTCGGCCGATCACCTTCGCTTCGAACTCGCGCTCGTCGGATAAACGCACGATAATCTTATCCGCTTTTTCGATCACATGGTTGTTGGTGAGGATCAATCCGTTTTTCTTGATGATGAATCCCGACCCCAAGCTCTCTCCTTTGTATTCCTTTGGAAATATCTTTCCAAAAAAATCCCCCAACGGGGGATGATCCTCGGGAAGCGGGCTCTCCGCGGCCGGAGTTTTTTGTGTCGTGCTGATGTTGACGACGGCCGGTTTTTCTTTACGGACGATATCGGCGAACGAGAAAAATTTCGGTTCCGGCTGGAGCGGGTGCTGGTTCCCCGGGTCCGCAAAGACGACCGTCGATCCAGATGCCAGAAGCGCAAAACAAAAACCGAACCAAGTACGGGTTTGAATGTTCATGACGGTTTATTGTCCAATGGACCACCCGATTCCATAGCGGGTCAGCCACGCGGCCAGCCATCGGAGGGAATTTGTGAAAATCATAACCCCCACGATAATCAAAAAGATTCCGCTGACCAAGGAGACGATCCACAGGTAGTCTTTCAATTTTCTAAAAGAGATCAGAAATAGGTTGACGCCGAGGGCGGTGGCGAGGAGAGGAAGGCCGAGTCCGATCGAGTAGACCAAAAGCAGTTCGATCCCACCCGCCATGGATTGGGTGGCGCTGGCGTAGAGGAGAATCGTTCCCAGGATCGGCCCGACACAGGGGGTCCACCCGGCTGCAAATGCGACGCCGATCAGAACGGATCCGAGGGCCCCCGCCGGTCGGTTTTGAAACTGGTATTGTCGATACGTCATGAGAAAAGGGATCTTCAAAATACCGATCAGATACAGGCCGAAACCGACGATTAAAATCCCGCCGACCTTTCGAAGGATTCCCTGATAGGTCAACAGGGCTTGACCCGCCGCCGTGGCGGATGCGCCGAATGCGATAAAAACCAGCGAAAAACCGAGGATAAAGAGAAGCGAGTTTTTGATCGTTACCCAACGAGCCTTTTTTTGTCCGGCGGGATCGGTTAATTGTTCCAGAGAAAGGCCTGTGATGTAGGAAACATACGATGGTACCAGCGGCAAAACACACGGGGATACGAAGGACAAAAATCCGGCCGTGAAGGCGATCATAAACGAAACGGTTGGGGGAGCTTCCGACATGGTTACTTGTCCTTTAAAAGTTTCTCAATCAGGTCTCGTGATTCCGGATTGCTCCAGTTCCGCCCACCCACCAGTCGGTGCGTGATGACCCCTTTCTTATCCACCAAGATGGTTGTCGGAACGGACTGGATCAGGTATTTATCGTCCACCCGGAAATCCGGGTCCAGCAGGATAGGATACGACAGGCCGAGTTTTCGAATAAACGGTTGAACGGCCGATGCTCCGTCCATATCGCTCGAAACGGCCAGTATTTCCAGTCCTTGATCCTTGAAGTCATGATACAGAGCTTCCATAGAAGGCATCTCAGCCCGACAAGGGCCGCACCAAGTGGCCCAGAAATTGATAAAAACGACCTTGCCTTCCAGACTGGCCACGCTGACTTCTTCGCCATGAAGATTGGTTAACCGGAAATTCGGGGCGAGATACCCGATTCGTGGCGCTTCTTCAGTGGCGATGGCGGTTGCGCCGGCCTGGGTAGAAGCCTGCTGACAACTGACAAGAAGCAGCGCCAAACCAATTGAGATGGTGACTGGGTAAACGGACGCTCTCATGAGTTTTGTGCCGAAAACCTTCGGAATGTTTGAATCACGGGGTAAATGAATAAGACCGATGATCAGAGGACCTCAAACCTTTCAGAGGCAATTTCAAATCGTCTTATTATACAACAGATCCCTCCGAAGGACAAGCGGGATATGCGGTTTATCCCTCAGAGCGCGGGGGGATTTCCAGCTCGAAGGCTCTGCAACGCTTTCTTAACGAACTCGGCATCTTCCGTGCCAGGCGTGAGATTCTGAAAGGCAGTGGTCCAGCTTCGGTCCGCTAAATCGTATTGTTTCAGCCGCACGAGAGCCACGCCCTTGTACCAAAGCACGGCCGGGTCCCTCGGCATGGTGACCAACGCCGTTTCGAAGCGACCGAGAGCCTCCTGCGAACTTTTCCGATCATCCGGAGGAGAAGTCTGGAGTTGGATTAACCCCAGGAAAAAATTTCCTTCAAAGTTTCCGGGGTCCAGTTCGACCACTTTGCTCCAGGCCTTTTGGGCATCGTCAATCCGCTTTAAGGTCATGTAGGAGCGCCCGGCCATGATCTGACCTTGCAGATCGTTGGGATTGTTTTTTAAACGTTGCTCAAGCTGCGCGACCATCTCGGCCGGATTCGGCATTCCTTGAGGACCGGCAGCGTCTCCGCTTTCCGCGAACCGTCGTTGCGCTTCGAGACCGATCTTGGCCGTGATGTATTCGTAGATCCCGACGGCGCTTCCCACCACCACAAGACCGAGAGTGACCGACCCGGCCCACCTCAGCAGCCCGGAGGATCCTGATGCCGATTTCACGGTTCGACTTCCTAACGGCGGATCTTGTTTGGAGAAGGAATCGAGTTTGTCCAAGATTCGACCGAACCGGGCCTCATCCACCGCTTTGAGACGTTGATGATCGGAGGGGTTCAACCGGCCTTGGGCCAGGTCGAGATCCAATTCGGACAACGAGTTCAGGAGGGTCTGTTTTTCAATCTCGAGGTCGATCCGCTCTTGATTCATGGATGCTTCGAGGCCCATGGGAATCGGATGGGCATCCTTGTTCCATAGAGGGTAAGCCAATATAAGGATGACGGCGATGAGGATGAGGCCGGCTGTAAGGGCGAATACGAGCATGGATGGGGTACCCGATTAATCTCCCCGGGTTTGCAACTCCTCTTCGATGCGTTTGCGGAGGCGGTCATCGATGGGCGGCGGGTCTTCGTGTTTTACGGCGGCTGTTTGTGCGACCCATCGTGCCACGGTTCGGTAGAGGAAAATCCCGCCGATGCCCAACAGGACAAAGGGGCCGGCCCACAGGATCCAGTTCAATCCGCTCTTTCTCGGCGTCAGGAGAATATAATCTCCGTACCGACTCAGGAAATAGGCCCGTATCTGATCGGGCGAATCGCCTTCGAGCAGTTTTTCCTTGATGAGATCGCGCATCTGCTGCGCCAATTCCGCCTGCGATTCCCAGATGGATTCGTTCTGGCAGATTGTGCAGCGGAGTGTTTTGGCGATGTCGCGCACCTGTAGATCGATCTGCTGCTCTTCGACCGTTGCACCCAGGACGGCGGGCAGAGGGCTCGAGAGCAGCAGGAGCATAGGAAGAATGAACGCGATCGGGGCTTTCTTCATGAACGGGAGATGGAGCGTCCTTCCAGCAAGGGCTGTAGGACATCGTCGGCCAAGTGGGCGTAGCCGGGACCCACCAGCGGGCCGACGTACTTGTAGCGGATGATGCCCTGCCGGTCGATCACAAAGGTCTCCGGAACACCGTAGACGCCGTAGTCGATTGCGATCGTTCCCTTCAGATCCCGCACGTGGTCGAAGTTGCTGCCGTACATCTTCAGGTATTGCTGGGCATCTTCCAGACGATCTTGATAATCGATCCCCAGCATCACAAAATCCGAGCGCTGACTGAATCGTCGATTGAGGGCCAAAAGATTTTCCTGTTCCGTGCGGCATTCCAGACACCAAGAGGCCCAGAAATTCACGAGGACCACCTTGCCTTGAAAGCGGTTCAAGGACAGAATTTCTCCGGTGCGAACCTCCGGCCCGGAAAACGTCGCTGCAGGGGTGCCGATCAGGACGGTCGGAATCGCCCTGGGGTCGCCCCACAGTCCTTTATAGAAAAGAGCCAGGAGTCCCGCCAACGCGATGACGAGAATAAAATGCCAGATTTTCATCCGGACACCTTTGTCTTCGGCCTGAAAATGTTGAGGATGACCCCCAATCCCATGATGCCGCCCCCGATCCAGACCAGCAGAACAAGCGGGTTGATGAGCGCCCGGACCGTCACGCTGTCCGATCCGACATCGGGCATAGTCAGAAAAATATGTCCCAGATGGATGGTATAGAGGGCGGCCTCCGTCGTTGGGGTCTCGGACACGGGATAAATGCGTTTTTGAGGTTTGAGGACCGTAAGCAGTCGGTCGCCCTTGTAAACCTCGAAGAGACCCTCCTGGGCTGTCCAATTCGCTCCCGAGACCTCATGCAGCCCGACCATTTTGATCGTGTAGTTTTTTAACTGGATGGTGTCGCCGATCCGCATCGGAACCACCTTCTCAACCTGGTAGATGGTGGAGGCGATGATGCCGACGACCATGATCAGCACGCCCAGATGGGTGACAAGACCTGCAGAACGTCTCTGATTGTTCGTGAACCCCTGATAAAAACCGATCAGGTAATTGGTCTCATGGCGGCGGGCCCAAAGGGCCGAGACCTTTCCAAAGTCCACAAAAATGGTCGTGGAGACAAAGGAGACGACCAAGGCGCCCGCCACTCCGAACACCGTTCGGATTCCGATAAGCCACGCAACGGCGGTCATTCCAACGGCCACGAACGCGGCGGGGAGAAAGTTCTTTTTAAGATTGTCCAACGAGGCCTTTCGCCATGCGATGGAGGGACCGATTCCCATCATCAGAAGCAGACCGAGCGCCACCGGCATAAAAACGGCGTTGTAATAAGGGGGGCCGACGCTGACCTTCGCCGTCTTGAGCGTCTCGACCAGAAGGGGGTAGAGGGTTCCCAGAAAAACGGTCGCCGCGGCGACGAGGAAGAAAAGGTTGTTAAAGAGAAAGACGGACTCTTTTGAAACGACCGAGTCCATCTCAATCTGGCTCCGGAGCCTGCCCGAACGGGCAATCAGCGTTCCGAAACCCAACGACATCATGACGGCCAGGAAGACCAAGATGTACAGTCCTCGTCCGGGATCGGTTGCAAAGGAATGAACCGACGAGAGAACCCCGCTGCGGACTAAAAAGGTTCCGATCAACGAGAGGGAAAAGGTCACGATGATGAGAAAAAGGTTCCAGACCTTGAACATCTTCCTCTTCTCCTGGACCATGACGGAATGCAGGAAGGCGGTGCCGACCAACCAAGGCATGAAGGAGGCATTTTCGACCGGGTCCCACCCCCAATATCCGCCCCAGCCCAGCTCATAGTACGCCCAGTACCCGCCCATGAGGATGCCCGTCGTCAGAGAAATCCAGGCAAACAGCGTCCACCGTTGCGTGACTTTTATCCATTCCTCCCCCAGCCGTCCGGAAAAGAGGGCCGACATGGCGAAAGCGAATGGGATCGAGAAGCCGACGTAGCCGAGGTAGAGCATCGGAGGATGAACGACCATCGCGGGATCCTGAAGAAGCGGATTGAGGTCTCGTCCGTCCGGCGGGACCGGATAGAGACGTTCGAAAGGATTGGATAGAAAAACGATCATGCTCAGGAATCCGAACATGATCAACGATTGGATCGACAAAAGATACGGCATGATGACGGGTTGGGTTCTCCAGTGCAGCCAGACCGCGAGGGTGCTGTAGGCCGTCAGGATCCAGACCCAAAGCATCAGAGATCCTTCGTGGCCTCCCCACAGACCCGCCACTTTGTAGAAGACCGGGAGTTTGCTGTTGGAGGTGGCCATCACGTATTTTACGGAGTAGTCATTGGTCAGAAAAGAATAGATCAATGAAGCCATGCCGATCGAAACGAGAAAGAAATTCAGCGTTACGGCCTGACGGGCGACCCGAACCAAATCGGGACGGCCGGTTTTCAGGCCCACGATCGGGCTGACCATGGCGACGACCGAGAGAACCAAGGCCAGAACGACGGAAAAATGACCGATTTCAATAAACATCCGGTTTTCTTTCGCGGGGGTCGTTTATTGTTGTAGGGTTTTCAAGAGGTCTTTCTTGGGAAACTGCACCCCGGCTCGTTTCATTTCAATCGGCATATAATCCTCGGAATGTTTGGCCATGATCAGGTTGGAGTGAAACCGTTTTTGGGAATCCCAGAAACCCTCAACGACGGCCCCTTTGCCTTCCTTGAACAGGTCGGGCGGAATTCCTTCAAAGTCTACCGGGATTGCGGCCTCACCGTCCGTTAATGCAAAACTTAGTTTCAGCGTATTGGGGACGACCTGAAGGCTCCCTTTGACGACCATTCCTCCGACCCGGACCTTTTTGCCGTAATAGGCCGGCGAGAAAGAAACCACTTCGGATGGGGTGAAAAAATAGACTAAATTCTGTCCGAACTGCCCCAATCCCAGGTAAAGCAATCCTCCCGCGATCGCGATCAGGCTGAGAATCAGGCCGTATTTTTTTCTCTTACTCAAAGTCACCGACATCGGGTTCGTACTGCTTGGATTGTTTGATCTCATTATACAATAATCGGACACGCCGTTCCATCATAAAAAGAAAAAGGGCCAGGGGAATCATGACGAGATACGCTGCGATAATAAATCCATAGTTAGGAATCAGGTCGATGTCCTGAGCCACGAATTGTTGCGCGGTGTTATCCCACCGTCCGACCACGACCAGGGTCTTGAGTTCACGGAGGTCGTCCGTGTCGCTTCCTTGATAGTCGACCGGAACGCGCTGCCCCTTTCCCACGATGAAAAACAGCCTGTGGGAAGTGACGGGGTCTTTCCGAAGGCTTCCGGCCTCGATCATTCCCAACATGCGAACGGATTCGGCGGGATGATCTTTCAAGACCTGATCCGGGGTCAGAGGCCGCACGTCGCGGTTATAGCGCTGCGTTCCGACGGCGGCGATCCAGAGACCAACCAAAAGCAGTCCTCCCCAGCGGAGATACAATCCCTTCATCGCCCCGCGCTCACAAACGAACCTCCCCCAGCAGGCGGCCTTTCTTGGCCTCCAGAAGCTGCTGCAGGTAAAGCATCTGGGTGCGGACTCCCACCATATACGTGAAGAGCAGGTAGAAGCCCACCGACATGAAGATGAGGGGATAGAGCATAACGCTGGCGATCGCTATCCCGCGTTGGGAAATCGAAAGGGGCTGGTGCAGCGTGCGCCACCACTCCACAGAAAAATGAACGATCGGAAGGTCCACGGCTCCGACAATCGCCAGAATGGCGGCGTAGCGCGCCTCCCGTTCCTTCTCTTCGATAAATGTCCGCAACATGAGATAGCCGATCAGAATGAGCAGTAAAATGGTGAAGGAGACCAGGCGGGCGTCCCACGTCCACCAGGTGTTCCAGGTCGGTTTGCCCCAGACCGATCCGGTGAAGAGCGCCCCGGCCGTAAAAAAGACGCCGATGCCCGCGGTGGCATGGGCCATGTTGTCGACGATCGGGTCGCGCTTCCAGAGATACCACAGGCTGGCTATCGTCAAAACGCCGTAGGCCGCCATCGAGGTGCTGGCGAAGGGGACGTGGACGTACATGATCCGGACAACCTCGCCCTGGTACGAATCGGGCGGCGAGGCCACCAGGCCGAAGTAGAGGCCGATCGCGATGCAGACGGCTCCGGCCGCTCCAAACCAGCCTTCAAAACGTCGGATGTTACGGATGATGGACATGGTTGACTCAGTGATCCAGAATAAATTCAAACACCCAAAAGGAGACGATCGTAAAGATGACGTCAAAAATGATCAGCAACTGGATCCATGGCCGATAAAGGGCGGCGGATTCTCCCTGTAAGACGCCGCCCGTGGCTTCAACCGCGCCGATGAGGACCGGAACGATCAATGGCAGAAGCAGGATCGGAAGCATCACCTCACGGGCACGGATCTGGACCGTCATCGCCGAAAAAAGCGTGCCGACCGCCGAGATACCCAAGGTTCCAGCCACCAATATTAGCACAATGAGCGGAATCTTATCAAAGATATCCAGGTTGAAAAAAATCACGAACAGCGGAAACAGGATCACCTCGACGGTCAACATGAACAAGAAATTGCTCGCCAGCTTTCCCAGATAGATGGCCCCCCGTGGAATCGGGTTCATCTGGAGGTTTTCGAGGCAGTCGTTCTGTAGTTCGGCCGTGAAGGATTTGCCGAGGCCGATGATCCCGGTGAAGATGAAGGCGACCCACATGATCCCCGGCATCAGCTCCTCGGCCGTTTTCTGGTCCATCGAAAAGCTGAAGCTGAAGATGAGAATGACGATGAGCGCGAAAAAAAACATGGAGGAGATGTTCTCCCGGCTTCGCATCTCGCTGATCAGGTCTTTCCACGCAAGCCATCGGATCACGTTAAAAAAGTTCATGGGCGGCGACCAGATCCTTCACGGGGATTTCACGCAGCACTCCCTGATGCAGCACACCGGCCTTGCCGGCGACCTCGGCGGACTGAACCCGGTTGTGGGAGGTCATGAGAACGGCCGCACCCTGCGCGGTGCTCTCCCGGATGAAGTGGTTCATCATCGTCATCCCCCGTTCATCCAGGGACGAGTAAGGCTCGTCCATCAGAAGAACTTTGGGACGGATCAGCATTGCCTTGGCGATCGAGAGCCGCTTTTTCATTCCCTCGGAAAAGGAACGGATCTTGAAGGCCGCGAAGGCTCCGATCCCGACCCGATCCAACGTGACCTTGATCTCATGAGTGGTCGGGACCCGTCCGCGAAGCCCCAGGGCGAAGCGGATGTTTTCCACGGCGTCGAGCTCGCTGTACAGGTACGACCCGTGGGCGATCATCAGTAGAATTTCACGGACCTGATTCCGATTCCGGATTCCGTCATAACCCATCATTTCGAACCGGCCCGAGGACGGCTTCTGCAGCGTCGCCAAAACCTTTAACAGCGTGGTCTTCCCGGCGCCGTTCGGTCCGAACAACGCAAAGCATTCTCCCGACGCCACCTCGAATGAAACGTTCTTCAAAACCTGGTAATGACGGTACGATTTGCTGAGTTGTATTCCTCGGATCGCGGACATGATTGGGTTCATCCCGTCGGCGCAAATCAAATGTGTAACGATACTTTAATCTCGGCCGGTTTGTCAATGACGGGAAAGACGGCCCCACGGATCATTCTTTATCGGACTCTCAGCGCGCCGCTGCCCAGGAGGTATTTAAGGTCGTCGTCTTCGAATCGGAGGCCGCCGCCGATGAAGCCGGTGTCGAGCTTCCGGTTGAGGTAGTTGTCGTAGCCGCCTTGGACGAAGAGGTATTTGAAGAAGGTGTAGCCGGCCGTGGTCTTGATGTGAGGATGCGGGTTCAGCGGATCATCGCTGTTGAAATCCCAAATATCCGCGCTGAGCTTCAGGGCGTCATTGAAGAGATAGAGATCGGCGCCCCCGCCGAAGCTGTTTTCCATCAGCCCGACCCGCAGGGCCAGATCCGAGAACCGGCGGCCGAACTCGGCGCTGAACTTCAAGCGGTGCTGGGTTTCATACTGCGTCACGGGGCCGTTGTTATCGAACTGCGTGATGGTTTTGATGACCCGTCCCCGGGGATCGTCCACCAGCTCCAATAGATAAAATTTGTCTTCTCGGGGCTGGAGTTGAACCGAAAAGTAACCTTTGTTTTCGTGAGTGTCAAGTTGGTACTCGTTGCGGAATCCGATCGTGGTTTTGAACCGCTCGATGCGGTTCACGGCGTTGCCGAAGCCCTCGAGGGCCGTGGTGATCTGATCGTAGGCCTTGTCATCGGTGAAGAGCTTCCCGATCGTGCCCTCTCCTTTTTCGACCTTCTGCGTGATATTGTTCAACCCTTGAAGGGCCGAGTCCAGCTTGTTGTACACGTCGTCGTTCTGAACGAGTTTTCCCAATGTCCCTTCGCCTTTTTCAACCTTGGTCGCGATCGCCTCCAGTTTTTCGGAGGTGCGATTGAGACTTTCCATCAACTTGGGCAGGTCCGTTTTGAGCGATGCACTGACGTCCTGAATGTTGGCAACGGCCTTGGTAAAATTCTCGCGGTTGTCTTTCACCGCGCCGCTGAGGTTGTGGCTCAGATCGCGGATGTTGGCCACGATCTCCTTCATCGATGTCTCGCCTTCCTTCGTTCCGAGCGCTTCGCGCAGGGAGGCGCTGACCGCCTTGATGTCGGTCGCAATACTGCTAAATTGGTTGATCAGCCGGTCCAAATCGGCCACCTGTTCGCTCTGGGGAATGCTATCGCCGTCCTTCAGATAACCCTCTTCTTTTCCCGGAACGAGTTCGAGGTACTTATCTCCCAGGAGTCCGGTGGCGCGGACGGCTGCCTGGGTTCCTTTGCGAAGTTTGATGTCCGGATTGATCCTCAAGGTGACCTTCGCCTGTCCGTCCAGCAGCGTGATCGTTTCAACTTGGCCCACCTCTACCCCGGCGACCCGGATCTTGGATTTGGTATCCAGCCCCGCCACGGTGTCGAAAAGCGCGAAAATGCGATAGCCGGCTTCGGTGCCAAAACGATAGCCGCCCACCTTAAACGTCATATAGGTCAGGATGAGAACCCCGAGCAGAACCACCAGTCCAACTCGGGCTTCGGTGCTCAAGCGCATAATAGTGGCGGTGTCCTTTCTATTCTATGGGTAGGGGCTCCCGTTGCCCCCTCCATCGGCCAAAGCCGAATGGAGCTTCCCCCCTCTCGCTCGCCGTGCTCGTTGGGTTACCACCTGCAGAGAGGACGAGCCGGAGGATCCTTCCGGAAAATACCTAAACCGTCATAATCGGCCCGACCGAGCTGCCGGTGACAAATTGATGAACGATCGGATTGTCGCTGTTCTTGATTTGGTCCGGCGTTCCCACGGCCTGGATTTTCCCCTGGTACAGCATGGCGATGCGGTCCGCGATTTTGTACGCGCTGGTCATATCGTGGGTAATGGCCACTCCCGTCACCTGAAGGCGGCGCTTCATCTCAAGGATCAGCTCGTTGATCGCGTCCGCCATGATTGGGTCCAGTCCGGTCGTCGGCTCATCGTACAGCAGGATTTCCGGTTCCATCGCCAGCGCCCGGGCGAGTCCGACCCGCTTTTTCATTCCACCGGAGAGGTCGGCCGGCATTCGGTCTTCGACCCCTCGGAGTCCGACCATCCCCAACTTCTCGGTCGCGATCCGCCGGATTTCGTCGTCCGTCATCAGGGTTTTCTGGCGCAGCGAAAAACCGATATTTTCCCACACCGAGAGAGAGTCAAACAGCGCGGCGTATTGAAAGAGCATCCCGAATTTCTTTCGCAGCTCATCCAACGCGCGCTCCTTCAACGTGGAGAGATCCTGTCCGGCGACGATGACCTTTCCGCGATCCGGCTTCATCAGCCCGATGATGTGTTTGAGGATCACGCTCTTTCCGCTTCCGCTCCCGCCGATGATCACCATCGTCTCGCCGCGTTCGATCGTGAGCGTGACGCCTTGGAGCACGCGATTGTCCGCGAAGGATTTGTAGACGTCCACAAGCTGAATAATCGGTTCGCCCACGACGTTCCTTCTTATTAGAACAGCATCGAGGTCAGAAAATAGTCCGAGATCAGGATCAGCATGGAGGAGATGACGACCGCGCCGGTCGTGGCCTTGCCCACGCCTTCCGCGCCTCCCTGGGTGTTGAATCCTTTATAACAACTGATCGTCGCGATGATCATCCCGAACACGAAGGCCTTGAGCAAGCCGCCGAAGATGTCATCGTATTCCAGATAATCGGTGGTGCGTCGCATGTAGACGACCGGGTTGACGTCGAGCATCTGGACGGCGACTAAATAGCCGCCGGCGATCCCGATGGCGTCCGCGAAGATCGTCAGGATCGGCAGCATCAACATCCCGGCCAGCAACCTCGGCACGACCAGGTATTTGATCGGGTTCGTGGCCATGGTGCTGAGGGCGTCGATCTGTTCGGTGACCCGCATCGTCCCGAGCTCGGCCGCCATGGCCGCGCCGGCCCGGCCGGCAACGATCAAGGCCGTGAGGACCGGCCCGAGCTCGCGGGTCATCGATAGGGCTACGACGGTTCCGACCAGGCTCTCGGCATTGAACCGTTTGAAGCCGGTGTGGCTTTGAAGGGCCAGCACCATGCCGGTCGAAACGGCCGTAATCAGGACGACCGGAACCGAACGGACGCCGACCTCCTCCATCTGCTTCAGGATGTTCCGAAATCCGAGCGGGGGACGCAGAGACCATTTCACCGTTCTCAAAAAAAGCACGGACACATTTCCGACCTCTTCGATGAATTTCGTCGTCCGGGAGCCGATCAGTTCAAGCCACCTCATGAGGGATCGACTCCGTTACGATAAAGACGGGGCACCCGGTGATTGACGGCACACAGGATTTCATACGGGATGGTTCCGAGCTGCCGGGCAAGTTCGTCGGCCCAAAGGGACTCGGATCCCTGAGCGCCGATCAGGACGGCTTCCTCTCCGGTCCTTGCGGCCGGCAGAGCCGTGACGTCCACCACAGTCATGTCCATGCAGACCCGTCCGATGACCGGAATGCGTCGCCCGCCGATCAGCACCTGTCCCCGGTTCGACCAGGCGCGGCTGTAGCCGTCGGCATAGCCGATCGGCAGGACGGCGATCAGGCTTTCCCGGGGCGTGGTGAATGTGCGACCATAGCTGATCGGCGTCCCGGCCGGGACGCGTTTTAGATGAATGATTTTCGTTTTCAGGGTCATCACGGGCTTAATCGGGGTGGTATCCACCGCGGAAGATGCAGGAGCGTAGCCGTATAACACGATGCCGGGCCTCACCAGGTTGAACCAGGCGCGTTCCAGGCCCACGATCGCGGCGCTGTTCGACATATGGAGCAACGGGATATTAAGACCGAGCGATTCGATCGTGCGCCGAACGTTTTCGAAGCGCTCGATCTGATCTTCGGCCGATCGGCAATCGGTCAGTTCATCGTCGGAAAAATGGGACATCAACCCAAGGATCTCGATTTTTTTAACGGCGCGGGCCCGTTCGATGAAGGGCCCAATCTCATGATCCAACAATCCCAGTCGGCCCATGCCGGTATCAATTTTAAGATGGACACCGATGGGACGGGGGGCTTTTTGCGCCAGTCGTTTTAAGGGTTCCAGTTGATCCGGGTGGGAAATCACCGGGGTGAGATTGTGTTTCAAGAATCCTTCGCTTTCTTCAGGGAGAAAACCGCCCATGACCAGAATCGGCACGGTAATCCCGGCCCGTCGAATTTGTACGCCCTCTTCGATGAACGCGACGCCCAATCCCCGGACATTTTCGGACACGGCGGCCTGCGAGATTGGAACGATGCCGTGACCGTAGGCATTGGCCTTCACCACCGCCAGAATCCCGCGATGCGAACCGATTCGTTCACGGACCCAGCGGAGATTCTGGCGGAAGGCCGCCAGGTCGATTTCGGCCACGGTGGGATGGGGCGGTTGGACCGCGAGTGCTTTTTTCAGCGTTTTGGCGAGCGTCACGGACCCTCCGCCCCCTGGGAACCCCGGGTGGCCGTGGCCGCCTCGATCTTCGACCGTGTCTCATTGTGTTGCTGTGCGAAGCCCGGCAGTTCCGATCCGGCGGCGGTTTCGGCCCGACGCGACGCGGCCTGGGCCCGGCCCGGTTGCCCGAGGGTTAAGAGAAGAAGGGCACGGGTGTCCTCATAAAACGCGCGGTGTTGTGGATCGTTCGCCAAGGCCCGGTCGATCCGTTCCCCGGCTTCGGCCAGGTGGGTCCCCTGTGCGATATAAATCCAGGCCAGGTTGTTGTTGGCCATGGGATGGTTCGGATCGTGGCGCAACACGCGTTGGTACATTTTTTCGGCGGAGGCGTACTGTTCCTGGTGAGCATACACATTTCCCAAATCGGCCAGCGCGGGTAAAAAGTCCGGATCTTGCGCCAGAGCGGCCTGATATTGCTTCTCGGCCGCGTCCCAATCTTTTTGCGATTCATAACTTACGCCGAGTTGCACATGTTCTTCGGGGGTCAACGGGTCGTGGAGAACGACGATCCGCGGCAGGGATCCGCAACCCCCCATTGCGAAAAGAAGTCCCAGTCCGAGCAGCGTTTGGATGGTGCTGTTCATGGGTGTTATGAGGTCACCTCCTGTGGAAGAACCAGCAGGCTCCAGTTGCCCGTTTTGGACCATGCCCTCAAGAAGACCTCGACCGGCATCTTTTCATAGGCGCGTTCCCCGGAGTGGACGATGACCATGGAGTGAATTCCATCGTAGCCGGTGACGACGACAAAATGGCCCTGCGGGAAAACGACCCATCTTAAATTGAGAAAGACGATTAAGGGCTGGTTTTTGCGTAAATGAAGGCGGAGATCCTCCAGACTGCCGGCGTAAGAGGAGACGGCGAGACCTCGCTTTTGCACGGCCCGTTCGAGGTCGATGGGCAAACTGCCTTTTACCTTTTCGAGTTGAACCTCGCGCGTGATTTCTTCCAGCGAGACCGGATGACGCCAGTACGCCAAGAGGCTTGCGACGGCCGCCGGTCCGCATCCCAGTTCTTCTTGGGGATAAAATGGAACGCCGGTGATCAGTAATGTTTCGGCGGGCGGGGATTCGGAAAATGCCGTGCGTCCATCCGCAAAAAACAACAGCGTCAGGATTCCGACGATCAGGGTTTCTGTTAATGATGAATGGTAGCGCAACCGATGCCACGCAGGGAAGTTGTCTGTATGATTAGGGGCTCGCTTCGCTTCCCCTCCGGCTATCTACTTCGTGATAATGATCTTGTGACCCGTCAACTGCAGAAGGATCACCACCAGGATCGCGATCACCAGCACCAAAACGACCGTCCCGAGGGCATCCCCTCCCGGTTGCAAAGCGTCTAATTGAGTTGCGATCTCGTGAGCCTGTTGGTCTGAGAGTTGATCCAAGCGCGACGTTATTTCTTCCGGGGTCAGTCCAAGATCGGCCAGACGTTGGCCGATGATCCGGGATTCCAGGACGGCTTGGATTTTTTTGATCGAACTCTCTCGATCCGGTCCGGGGATCCCCATGTCCAAGGTTGCCTCGGAGGGAAGAAGGGCGGCCGAGGCTCCCTGTGTTTCAACCGCGAGGCTGAAGGTCGTGACAACCAGCATCCAAACGATCAGAAAACGAAGTCGAGTGAGAAACAACGGAAACATGAACGATACCTCCGTTCCCTAGGTCTTTTCCAGAATCTCGCTTTCCTTATGTTTAATGATTTCGTCGATTTTCTTGATGAATTCATCGGTTAACTTCTGGATCTCGTCCTGAAACTTTCGGAGGGCATCCTCGCTCAATGAGCCGGACTTCTGTTGGTTTTTAAGCTCTTCGTTTCCATCCCGACGAAAGT
>Ga0335081_10002517_pt1 | contig 28874 bp, 27 predicted proteins | sample Lox_Sample_35_FD_206713 | JGI IMG/M metagenome (GOLD analysis project Ga0335081, IMG submission 206713) | Soil microbial communities from Loxahatchee National Wildlife Refuge, Florida, United States - Lox_Sample_3.5 | ecosystem: Environmental > Terrestrial > Soil > Wetlands | place: USA...
GGCTCGAACGTGACGCTTGCGCCACTCACGCGTGCCGGGGCGTCGGCTTTAAACAAGGGATCAATGCGCACCGTGCCGGTAAACCAATCGGCCGGTCCTTTGCTGGATGGCTGTGAGCCAACTCTTTTAATTTCCATAATTTGTCCTTTCGCTTGCCGTCTTTTTGATTTGTCCGTGTTTGGAACGTAGCGCAGCCGTCCCGGCTGCTGGTTTTTACCAGACCTACAGGCGGGACGCCTGTGCTACAATTCCTGCCGTGTAGGCCGGAACAGGATTTCGTTCACGTCCACGTCCTCCGGCTGGCTCATTGCGAAAATGACGGCCCGTGCAAACGAATCGGCCGGAATCGCCGTCTCCTCATAAAACTTGTTGATGCGCGCGGCAGTCTCGGGATCGGTGATGGTATTCGGTAATTCCGTCGCCACCGCGCCCGGCGAAATGATTGTGGTGCGGATGTTGTAAGGCTTCACTTCCTGCCGCAGTCCTTCAGACAGCGCGCGCACGGCATGCTTGGTGGCGGCATAGACTGTGGCGCCGGGCCTGATTTTGTGGCCCGCCACGGAGGAGACATTAATGATCTGGCCGGATTTCTGGTGTTTCATGTGCGGCAACGCTGCGGCGATACCATACAGCACACCCTTGATGTTCACGTCAATCATCCGGTCCCACTCGTCAATCTTGAGCCGTTCCAGGAGCGACTGCGGCATCAGCCCGGCGTTGTTGATGATGACGTCAATCCGCCCGAACTTTTGCACGGCGGCCTCAACCAATTTTTTTACCTGCTCGCGATCCGTGACATCGCTGGCGATGGCGAGTGCCTGGCCACCCTTGGCGATCAATTCATCGGCCAACGATTTGAGGCGCTCGACGCGCCGCGCGCCCAGCACAACGATTGCGCCCTCGGCGGAAAGAAGCCGGGCGGTCGCCTCGCCCAGTCCGCTGCTTGCACCAGTTATGACGACGATTTTTCCTGCGATATTATTGTTCATTTGAAATCTCCTTTACTCGCTCTTTTCTTTGCCGCTGGAGTCGTCTTGCCGTTCCTGTTTCCTGACAAAGACGTGATAGGTGACGGTGTCCCAGGCATTGTGGATACCAACGAAAAGCAGCACCAGTGCTGCTGCGGTGACGAGGAAAAGGGCCGGGCGCGCATGGGATTGAGCCACGCACGCCGATATCGCCAACGCCACGTAGGCTGCCAACGGCAGCAGAACATGGAACAACCAATCCTCGAACACGGGCTGGTAGGCGGTTTGCGCCCGCAGACGCCGGGCCACGATGACGGTGTAAATTATTCCGTAAAGACCCGCCAGGCCCCAGAGAATTGCGACAACGCCGACGCCGTGCCAGGGAATGCTAGCCAGCGCTGACAGTAAAAGCACGACGCCATAATGAACGACACTCGGCGTGGTAAAGGCGCCGCTGGCCTGCGCGGTTCCTCGCGCAATGGGCAATTCGGCGATCAGCGTAATCACGACGAACTGCAATCCGATCAGCGCGCCGGCCGAGGAACCGACGATAACGTAGAAATCTTCCCATCCTTCGAGTGGTGTCATGCTGGTTTCCTTTCGTTTGGTGGAGAAACGTTCAACGTCCGACAAGTTTCTGCAAATGTTCCGGATAGCGCGCGCCTTGAACTGCGATTTTTGACGCCGCGCTTTCGAGTTCACGCAGGTCTGCTGGCGAGAGTTGGACCGAAGCCGCCCCGATATTTTCGCGCAAACGATGCGGCTTCGTCGTGCCAGGAATGGGAACAATCCACGGCTTTTGCGCGAGCAGCCAGGCCAGCGCGATTTGAGCCGGCGTGACTTTCTTCTGCGCCGCAAATTTGCCAATGACATCAACCAAAGCCTGATTCGCTTTGCGATTCTCCTCGTTGAAACGAGGAACACTATTGCGGAAATCGGTGCTGTCGAATTTTGTGTCCGCGCTAATTGCGCCCGTGAGAAATCCTTTGCCCAACGGACTGAACGGAACGAATCCAATTCCCAGTTCTGCCAGCGTCGGCAACACCTCCGCTTCAGGCTCTCTCCACCACAGCGAGTATTCACTTTGTAGCGCCGTGACCGGCTGGATGGCGTGGGCACGGCGGATGGTTTGCACGCCGGCTTCAGACAGGCCGAAATGCTTCACCTTGCCTTGTTGGATCAATTCCTTCACCGCGCCGGCGACATCTTCAATCGGCACGTCTGGATCAACGCGGTGTTGGTAGAGTAGGTCAATTCGGTCAACGCGCAGTCGCTTGAGCGAACCTTCGGTGACCCATTTTATGTGCTCGGGCCGACTGTCCAGCCCGGTTGATTTGCGGGTCGTGTAATCAATCTTCCACCCGAATTTTGTGGCGATTACCACCTGCCCGCGAAACGGCGCGAGGGCTTCGCCAACCAATTCTTCGTTCGTGTAAGCGCCGTAAACCTCGGCGGTATCAAAGAACGTGACACCTTGTTCAACCGCCGAACGAATCAGCGAGATCATCTCCTGCTTGTCGGCAGCCGGGCCATAGCCGAAACTCATGCCCATGCAGCCCAGTCCGATGGCTGAGACTTCCATATTACTTTTTCCCAGTTTGCGCTTTTGCATATTCAAATCCTTTCATTCGGTTCAAGCGTAACGGATTTGCCAAACCATGCCAGCCCTTTGCGCTTTTGCATTGAAAAGAATTCGCGTTGAACAATTCCTGCGGAAAGGTCAAAATCTTCGCCATGCTCCAAACGACCCAATCCGCCGCTGACAAGCGCAGGGATTTCCGGGCAGCGCTCAAGTCCGGCAAATTGCTGCGCTTCCCCGGCGCATTCTCGCCGCTCGTGGCGATGGCAATCCAGCGGCATGGCTTCGATGGCGTGTACGTGTCCGGCGCGGCGCTGTCGGCAGATTTGGGATTGCCAGACATCGGCTTGACGACGCTGTCCGAGGTCGCGGCCCGCGGTGGCGCGATTGCCCGCGCGACGGATTTGCCCGCGCTCATTGATGCCGACACAGGTTTTGGCGAGGCGCTGAACGTGGCGCGCACGACTCAAACATTTGAGGAAGCGGGCTTGTGCGGTTGTCACCTGGAAGACCAGATGAATCCCAAACGCTGTGGCCATCTTGGCAACAAATCGCTCGTAACCGTGCAGGTGATGACAGAAAAAATTCGCGCCGCGGTTCGCGCCCGGGGCGACCAAAATTTTCTCATCATGGCGCGGACGGATGCGCGGGCTGGCGAAGGTTTGGACGGCGCGCTGGTGCGGGCGCGGGTTTACGTTGACGCTGGCGCAGACGCGATTTTTCCCGAAGCGCTGGCTGACGAAGCCGAGTTTGAAAAGTTCCGCAAGGCCATCAAAGTCCCGCTGCTGGCGAACATGACAGAATTCGGCAAAACGAAATTGCTGACAGCAAAGCAATTGGCCGATCTGGGCATCAACCTGGTGATTTATCCGGTGACGATGCTGCGGCTGGCGATGAAAGCGGTGGAGGACGGTCTGGCCGCTTTGAAGAAAGCGGGCACGCAGGAATCGTTGCTCAATCAGATGCAGACGCGCGCAGAACTTTACGAATTGGTTCGCTACAAGAACTACGAGCAGTTCGACAAGAGCGTGTTCAACTTCAAGCTGTGACACCAAGCCGCAAATGAAACTCCAAGCACCAACATCCAAGCTCCAGAGAAGCTTCAAGCACCAAGCTCCAAGACGCGCACTGTGCGACTTGGTTTGGATGTTGGAGTTTGGAGCTTCTCTGGATGTTGGTGCCTGGAATTTGGAGCTTTGAAATAAAATGAGCAACGAAACAGAAGTCATTCATTACGGCCTCGACGGCGTGGTCGTGGACACGACGCGCATCTCGAAGGTGATGCCGGAGATCAATTCGCTGGTGTATCGCGGGTATCCCGTGCAGGAACTGGCCGAGCTGTGCAGCTTTGAGGAGGTGGCATGGCTCATCTGGCACGGCGAGTTGCCGAACGCATCCGAATTGAAATCGTTTCAGGCCGACGAACGGACGCGCCGCAACCTCAGCCCGACGCTGCTGGACGTGATTCGCAAATGCCCGCGCACGGCGCATCCGATGGATGTGTTGCGAACCGCGGTGAGTTTTCTGGGCACGGAAGATCCCGCGCTGGAAAAAACGGACTCGGCTGCGAATCTCAGCCGTGCCCTGGACCTGCTCGCGAAAATCCCGGCGATGATTGGAGCTTTTTACCGCCTGCGCAAAGGGCAGGAAGTCATCCCGCCGCGCGGCGACCTGAGCCTCGCGGAGAATTTTTTCCACGTCTGCTTTGGCAAAGTGCCCGCGCCGGAGGTCGTGCGCGCCTTCGAGGTGTCCCTGGTGCTTTACGCCGAGCACGGGTTCAACGCCTCCACGTTTTCCGCGCGCGTGGTGGTGTCGAGTCTGACGGACATTTTCAGCGCGGTGACGGCCGGGATTGCATCGCTCAAAGGCCAGTTGCACGGCGGAGCGAACGAAGCGGTGATGCGGATGCTGTTGGAGATCGGCGACCCGGCCAGCGCCCGCGACTGGATGCTGACTGCGCTCCGCGAAGGGCGCGTGGTAATGGGTTTCGGGCACCGCGTTTACAAGAAAGGCGATTCCCGCGTGCCGACGATGAAAAAATACGCGCGGAAGATGGCCGCGTTCACCGGCCACGAGAAATGGCTGGAAATCTCCGACATCCTGGAAGCCACGATGCTCGAGCAAAAGGGGATTTACCCGAACCTCGATTTTCCCTCCGGCCCGACGTATTACATGATGGGCATTGATATTGACGTATTCACGCCAATTTTCGTGATGGCGCGCATCACCGGCATCACGGCGCACATCCTGGAGCAACTCGCGAACAACCGGCTCATCCGGCCGCTGTCCAAATACACCGGCCCGGGCGAACGGCGCGTCGTGCCGTTGCCGCAACGCACATGAAAAAGCACCAAATTCCAAGCTCCAACATCCAGAGAAATTCCAATCATCAAGCTCGAATCCTTCGGCGTTGCAAGGTTCAATCAACGAACCCTGATGTTTTTTGTTTGGAGATTCTCTGGAGCTTGGATGTTTGTGCTTGGAGCTTATTCAGCTGTAACTCCGTTGGTTGATGAATCTCGCGTCCACCAATTCCGGTCTGGCCGCCAACGCGCCGGATGTCGAGGCCGACATGGAGCAGAGCCGGCTGTTCAACGCCGACCTCGCACCCGTGCCGCCATCGCGGCGCAAGTGGGGCATGTTAAGTTTCGCCGCGCTGTGGGTTTCGATGTCCGCGTGCATCCCGACTTACATGCTCGCCTCGTCACTGATCGGCGGCGGCATGAACTGGTGGCAGGCGGTGCTCACGATTTTTCTCGGCAACCTCATTGTGCTGATGCCCATGATCCTCAACGCCCATGCCGGCACGCGGTACGGCATTCCTTTCCCGGTTTATTGCCGGGCGGCCTTTGGCACGCACGGGGCGAACGTCCCGGCGATTTTGCGCGCGCTCGTTGCCTGCGGCTGGTTTGGCATCCAATCCTGGATTGGCGGCGAGGCCATCTACAAAATCTGCGCCGTCATTTTTCACCTGAACGTCACGCCGGCGACAAACTGGCTCGGCATCACTGGCGGACAATTCCTGTGTTTCCTGTTTTTCTGGGGCATCAATATGTTTGTCGTTTATCGCGGGATTGAAACCATTCGCTGGCTGTTGAACATCAAGGCGCCGTTGCTCGTTGGGTCGGGCCTGCTGCTGTTGTGGTGGGCGTATCGTAAAGCCGGCGGCTTCGGACCGATGCTTTCGCAACCATCGCAATTTGATACTGGCCAGCCGCAGGCCGGAAACTTTTTCGCGTATTTCTTTCCCGCGTTGACGGGCATGGTCGGCTTCTGGGCGACCTTATCGCTGAATATCCCGGACTTTTCCCGCTACGCCAAATCACAGCGTGATCAGATTATCGGCCAGGCGCTCGGTCTGCCGACGACAATGGCGCTGTACTCGTTCATCGGCGTCGCCGTCACGTCGGCCACCGCGATTATTTTCGGCCGGACCATCTGGGACCCGGTGGACGTGCTGACGCGTTTCCAGAATCCGGCGGTGCTGGTGGTATCCATGCTCGCCCTGTGCGTGGCCACGCTGGCGACGAACATTGCGGCGAACGTCGTCTCGCCGGCCAACGATTTCGCGCATCTGGCCCCGAGGAAAATATCGTTTCGCACCGGCGGATTCATCACCGGCGCCATTGGCGTTTTGATGATGCCGTGGAAACTGGTCGCCGACCCGACGGGCTACATTTTCACTTGGCTTATTGCTTACAGCGCGTTGCTCGGGCCGATCGGCGGCATCCTGATTGCCGACTATTTTGTTTATCGCCGGCGAAAACTGGACGTGCTCGCACTCTACAAGCCCGATGGCGAGTATTGCTTCACGCGCGGTTTCAGTCTCGTGGCTCTGGTCGCGTTTTTGGCGGGCGCGTTGCCGAGCCTGCCCGGGTTTCTGGTAAACGTGAAAGCGTTGCCGACCGGAATGGTTTCGCCCTTCCTCGCGCAGCTTTACAACTATGCGTGGTTCATCGGTTTTGCGGTGGCGTTCGTCATTTACCTTGCGCTGCGGAAATTTTGGCCAAAACTCTAGTTATTTATGAAAAACGTGCCGCTGCCCCCGTGCAGTCATCAACCGCAAAAATACACCGGGCCGTCCGCCGCCGAGATTGCTTCGCTGCGCCGGCAATTCATGAACCCTGCCATATTCCTCTACTACAAAAATCCTATCATGCTCGTGGAAGGAAAGATGCAATATGTCTGGGACGAAACCGGCAAGCGCTACCTCGACGGCCTCGGCGGCATCGTGACTGTCAGCGTCGGCCATTGCCATCCCCACGTGGTCGCGGCGGCGAACCGGCAGAATGAAATTCTCCAGCACTCGACGACCATCTATTTGCAGCCGAATGTCACGCGCTACGCTGAAAAGCTCGCCTCAAAATTTCCCGGCGAACTCAAGGTGTGTTATTTCGTGAACTCCGGTTCGGAGGCGAACGATCTGGCACTGCTCATGGCGCGCGTCACCAGCGGGAATTACGACGTGATTGCATTGCGCAACGCCTATCACGGCGGCAACGCCTCCGGCATGTCCGTCACCGCGCACAGCAACTGGAAATACAACGTGCCGCACAGCTTCGGCGTGCATCACGCGCTCGCGCCGTATCCCTACCGTGGTCCGTTCGGCTACGACGATCCCGAGGCCGGGAACAAATATGCCGACGATGTGAAATCGCTGATTGATTACGCGACGCCGGGCAAGGTGGCGGCGTTCATCGCGGAATCCATTCAAGGGGTCGGCGGTTTTGTGGAATTTCCGCGGGGTTATCTCAAAAATGTTTATGAGCACGTCCGCGCCGCCGGCGGCGTGTGCATTGCGGACGAAGTGCAGACCGGTTTTGGCCGCACCGGCACGCATTTCTGGGGCTTCGAAACGCAGGGCGTGATTCCCGACATCGTCACGTTGGCCAAGGGCATCGGCAATGGCGTGCCGCTCGGAGCGGTCGTCACCACGCCGAAAATCGCGTCCGCACTGGTGGGCAAAATCCATTTCAACACGTTTGGCGGCAATCCCGTCGTCAGCGCCGTCGGCCTGGCCGTGCTGGAAGTTATTGAGAAAGAAAATTTGCAGGCGAACTCGCTCCAGCTCGGCAATCGCCTCAAGAGCGGACTGAACAAGCTGAAGGAGAAGCATAAAATCATCGGCGACATCCGCGGCCAGGGTTTGATGCTGGGCATCGAGATGGTGCGCGACCGCACGACGAAAGAACCGGCCAAAGCCGAGTGCGCCCAGGCTGTGGAAAACGCGCGCGACCTCGGGTTGTTGCTCGGCAAGGGCGGGTTGTGGGGACAGACCATCCGGTTCGCGCCGCCCATGTGTATCACCCAGGCCGACGCGGATTTTGTGCTGGCAGTTTTGGACGAAGCCTTCTCAAATTTGTAATCGCGCGGAAGGAAACACTTTTACAAATCAGCCATGCGCGTCAATTACAGTGGGCGGCTGGAATCGATTCTTCGCCGGACGCGTGTGCCTGCCCGCGCATGGTCCGAAAATTCGAATCCGCGGTCGTACGGTCAGAACCTTCGCCACCACGCAATTTTCAAGCGGGGCGAAGGTTTAAACGGGGTGGATTTCCCAATCGCAAGCCGGACCAGCTGAAGTTTATCGCTACACTTTGCCTTGCCGTACCCGTTCCTTTTTCTCTTCCAACTCGGTTTGGAGCTTCTTGCGTTCGTTAACCAGTTGCTGTTGCAGCGGCTCAACTTTCTCGAAATCGCCGGCGGCGGAGACTTTGGCAATCCCGTCTTGCAACGCGATCTCACGCTCGGCGATCTTCGCCGCGTATTGCGCATCCAGATCCGCAAGTTGTTTCTTTTGCTCAACGGTGAGCTTGACGGCGGGTACGGTTTTGTTGAGCCGTTCCATCGCCAGTTCGTAGGCGGTTTTCATGTTGTTTGACCACGAGATACACAAAACACACAAAAAAGAAACTGAAGAAATCTGCCTGACTTTGCTTTGGCGGCCACGGCCGATAACGACAAAATCAATTTCGTGTCATTCGTGTGTTTCGTGGTTTCAATTCTTTTGCTTCTTCCACGGTTGGCTTGGAAATATGACTGTCGGCGGCGGCTTGGGTCGGGCCATTCGCAATGCCGGTTCGTCACCGGTCTTCGCGCCGCCGGGACCGGCGCTGGCGTCGGCGCGCCACGATTCAATTTTGGCCTGCAAGCCATGATGCTCGGCCTTTTGCCGGTCGCCGCTTTTCATGTAAAACAGCGAGAGGTTCGTGTGAACGAGTTGTTCCCTGGGGCGCAGGGCCTCGGCCTTATGGCCTTCGGCAATCGCGGACGCAACATCACCCCGGCGGTAGTAAGCCATGCCGAGGGCGAGTTGCGCGTCGAAGTGCGCCGGCTCAACTGCCAGCACGGCCTTGAGTTTGGCAATAGCCCCGTCGAATTCGCCGCGGCTGAAATCAAACATCGCGTCGTCGTATTGCTCCTGTAACGTCGTACCCATGTCAAAGGCACGCTACGCACAATGACGGCCCCGCGCAAGCGGCCGGTGACTTCAGCCGAAAAGATATTATGTCCCACTCGCGGGGGTCCATAAACCGCACTACTTGTCGTTTTAAGAGCAAAAAATGTGTAGCCGTAATGAATTGCATCTTATTGATAATCAATAAGATAAATCATAGATTAGAATTTGACACATTCACCTTTAGTAGCTTAGTGTGTCAAAGCAGACGGGCCATGCTGATTTGGCTTCAGCCGGCCGACCGTCTGATGGCACAGAAAATTTCAGGCTCGAGGATTCATGAGTGATACAAGCACAACTGCCTCGCCGGGCGGGGCGTCGAAAGTTTCGCGGATCAATGAAGCGGTGATCCGCCTCGCCGGCAATTCGCAGGACGGCATCCAGGCCATCGGCGGCTTCCTGGCGCGGCTCGCGGGCCGCAGCGAACAGGAGGTCATGACCTTCATGACCATTCCCGCGACGATTTCCGGTGGCCCTTCGATTTTCCAGGTGCGCATCGGCTCGGGCGAAGTGTTGAGTGCGGGCGACGACGCCGACGTCCTGCTGCCGTTTTATCAGCATTCCTACGAAGATCACATCGGCTCGCTCAAAAAGGGCGGCCTCGTCCTGTACGATTCCGACCACGTCGTGCCCCGGCCGGAATGGCAGCCAACTTACCGTCACGTCGGCATTCCCATTTCCACGCTGACCGTGGAAGCTATCGGCGGGACGGCCAAGGACAAGGGCAAAAATATTTTTGCGCTCGGTCTCATCGCGCGCATCTTCGATCTGAACGTGCCGAAACTTGAAAAACTTATCGCCGAGCGGTTCGGCGGCAAGGACGAGAGCATCGTCCGCAACGCGCTCACCGCTTTCCACGCGGGTTATTCGTATTCCGTCGGCGATTTACTGGAGACGTTTCAATTTACGCCCGGCCGCAAACGCGAGGGCCAGCAAGTGGTCATGAACGGCAACGAAGCGCTCGGTTACGGCCTTATCGCCGCCGGCGTCCGCTTCGGCGCGGGTTATCCCATCACGCCATGGTCGGACATTATGGAATTGCTCCGGCGCGAATTGCCCAAATACGGCGGCACGTTTGTCCAGTGCGAGGACGAAATCGCCTCGGTTTCGATGGCCATGGGGGCAGGTTATGCGGGACGCGTCGCGGTCACGGGTTCCAGCGGTCCGGGCATTTCGCTCAAAATGGAATCCGTTGGCTGGGGAGTGATGGCCGAGGTGCCAATCGTGGTGGTGGACGTTCAACGCGGAGGCCCGTCCACGGGCTTGCCGACCAACGTCGAGCAGTCCGATCTGAACATCGCGCGTTTTGGCAGTCACGGCGATTCACCACGCGTGGTGCTGGCTCCGGCCAATGTTGAAGATTGTTTCTATACGGCCATCGAGGCCGTCAACATTGCGCGCAAATACAACGTCCCGGTTTTCATTCTCAGCGATCAGGCGATCGCTACGCGCATCGAAGCGTTTCCTGAGCCTGACCTCGAGAAACTTTGTCAGGACATTTCACCCGACCTGGCCACCATCCCGGACCTCAAGCCCTACGATTTGTCCGCGCCGGACGGTGTGACGCTGCGAGCGGCGCCTGGCACGCGCATCCTGAGCGGCAAATATCCCATTGCGACCGGCCTGGAGCACGATGAAGCCGGCCATCCGAGCGCGGCGCCCAAAGTGCATCAGGCCATGGTGGCCAAGCGGCGCAAGAAGCTGCTGGCCCTCCAGGCGACGTTGCCGGTGCCGAAGGTCTATGGGCCGCCGGAGGGCAATGTTTTGCTCGTCGGCTGGGGATCCACGCAAGGCCCGATTCGCGAAGCCGTGGACCGCGCCCGCGCCGCCGGCGACAGCATCTCGTCCTTGCACATCAAACATCTCCATCCGCTGCCGAACGGTCTGGACAACATTTTCTCCGGGTTTCACCACGTGTTCGTCGTGGAGATGAATGACGAAGGATTTTATGGTTACGGCCAGTTGGCGGGCATGTTGCGCGCGCGTTATTGCGATCCCCGGATCCGCGGCATCAACAAGACCGATGGCCTGACGTGGAAGGTGAAAGAAATCCTGGCGGCGGTGAAACTGAAATTGTCGTCGAACGGCCACGACGCCAAAGCCGTCTAATTTTCAAAGTCGAGAAATGTTATGAACGAAACGATTGCCGAAAGTCCGGTGCACGCCCCGCAAAGCGGAATTCCTGCCACGGCGGCGACGCCCGGCGCTGAGCGGAAGGGGCTGACGAAAAAGGAACTGGCCGCGGATCATCCAACGTGGTGTCCGGGGTGCGGCGACTTCTCGGTGCTCGCGTTGTATTTCAAACTCATCGAAAAGCGGAAGCTGGCGCAGGAGGAATTCGTCAGCGTTGCAGGCATCGGCTGTTCGAGCCGGTTTCCGTATTTTGTGCAGGCGCACGGCGTGCATTACATCCACGGCCGCGCGCTGCCGTTCGCCACGGGCGTTTCGCTCTCCCGACCGGATCTGCACGTGTTTGTTTTCGGCGGCGACGGGGACGCCTTTTCCATCGGCGGCAATCATTTCAACCACACGGCGCGCAAAAACATCAAGCTCACCTATGTCGTCATGGACAACTGGGTTTATGGCCTGACGAAAAAGCAGACCTCGCCCACGTCGCCGCTCGGTTTCAAGAGCAAGACAGACCAATGGGGCGCGGTGGATTATCCCATCAACCCGATGAAACAGGCCATCGCCGCCGGCGCCTCATTCGTCGCACGCACCACGTCCACAAATCCGAACCACGTTCTGGCCATGATGGAAGCCGCGATGGACCACGACGGTTTCAGCTTCATCGAATGTCTCAGCGAATGCGTGGAATTTTACGAGGGCGCATTTGATGCCGCGAACCCGCGCAAAGGCGGCATGTTCAAGGAAGTGCCGAAGGACCACGACGTGAGCGATGAAGTGGCGGCTTACCAGCTCGCCGGCACGGATTTTCCTGGTTACTTCGGCATTTTTTACAAATCCAACAAGCCGACCAAAAACGCGAAGGAAGCGGACATCAACAAGGCGGCGATGGAAAAAGTCAAGGGCCTGAAGCCCTGGCAGATTCTCCAGAAAAATTTTGACCGGCTGAAATAATTTATGTGGCGGCTTTCGGGAGAAAGCCGCATTCTTCAATTCTCTGGAGTTTGCGGCCCTCTACCGAGAAGCCGCCACGGGCGGGAGAGTTTAAGTTTCGATTTGCGAGTCCGACGGTTTCCGCGGACTCGTAAATCTTTCGTGGCGCGTAAGTTTCCAAGCAACACTCCCGACGTCGGACTTGACAGCGGCTGCCTGGGAGCAAGTATGGTTCTCAATAATCGCCTTGATTCCTGCCTATGGCACTCACACTGGTCGTTGATGATAAAAAGACGGAAAACCCCGACAGCACGGACATTGCTTCTGCTTTTGAATTACTGGACAAACGGCCGGCTGGACTCCTCAAGGGGGCGGGCCTTTCCATGATTATTTTGGCTCGGAGCGAGGCAGATTTTCTCATGGCGACGGGGTGTTATGCCGGAGGCTTTGTCCTGTCGTATCAGGACGGAAATCCCGAGTATGAATACAACAGTGACCTCCATCAACCGGTGCCAGTTGACGAGACCATCAAAATGTTCCAGGCGTACGCGCGCGGCGAAAATTGGGGCCAGTCAAACATCCAGTGGAACCGCCTGCGAATGAAGTATGGGACTGTGGACGTTGTCAAACGCCTGCTCATTATTGGATTCATAGGTTTTCTCGCGTTTGTCCTGATAAAATACGTCATCGGTAGATGATCATGGATTTCCCGACCCGCGGATTTTTTTCTCGCTCGTCAATGGCAAATCGTAAATCGTAAATCCCCGATGCCAATTTACGAATTTGCCTGTCCGAAATGCCGCCGGATTTTCAGCTTCCTCTCGAAGCGCATAAATCCGGAACGCCTGCCCGTCTGCCCCAAGTGCGGCAATAGAAAAATGACCAAACAGGTCAGCCGCTTCGCCATGAGCAAGGGCTTGAAGGAGCCGGTGGCGAAAAGCGAAACCGTCGGTGACGAACCGCCGATGCCGGATTTCGACGATCCGCGCGTGGCCCGTGCCATGGCTGAGATGGAGCGCGACATGGAACATCTGGACGAGAACAACCCGCGGCACATGGCGCACATGATGAAGAAAATGAAAGACCTCATGCCGCCCGGTTCGGTGCCCAAGGAACTGGACGTGGCGATTAAACGCCTGGAGGCCGGTGAAGACCCGGAAAAAATCGAGGCCGACATGGGCGACGTGCTCGGCGATTTCATGGGCGGCGAGGAAGGCGGCGCGGGCGGCGGGGCTTACACGCACGACAGCGGGTTGTATGACTACTAAAAGCTCCAAATTTCAAGCTCCAACATCCAGAGAAATTCCAATGATCAAAATCCAAACAATCTTGCGAAGGACGTTTTCACCATTTGAGATTGAAACTTGATGTTTCTCTGGCGCTTGGTGCTTGGAATTTGGAATTTTTCACATGGCGCATATTCACGAAAAAATTGATTTTACCGTCGCGATTTTTGTCGTTCACGACAGAAAAGTGCTGCTCATTCACCACCGCAAGCTCGACCAATGGCTGCCATTGGGCGGGCACATCGAATTGGACGAAGACCCGGAGCAGGCGGCGTTGCGCGAGGCGAAGGAAGAAAGTGGCCTCGATGTGGAATTGCTCGGCGAACGTCCACCCACCACTGGTCCCGGCACCCGCGCGCTGATTGCGCCGCGATTCCTCGACATCCACCGCATCACCGACACGCACGAACACATCGGCATGATTTACTGGGCGCGGCCCACAAATGTAGCGCGGGCGTCCCGCCCGTTCGATTCCGAGAGTCACGGGCATGATGCCCGCGCCACTCTCTGTGCCACCGAACATCACGACATTCGCTGGTGTTCCGCCGAAGAATTGGACAAACTGCAACCGCCGGTGTCCGCCGCGGTCAGATGGTATTGCCGCGCCGCCATCCGGGAGATTTCCGCCCGTCCATGACGAAACGAAAAGGGCTCCGCTTCAAAACCGTGTGTTACACCATCGAGGGAATGAATTCCTTCGGGCTCGTCGTCTATTTCACTTATCTCTACTTTTTCATGCGGGCGCAATTTGGTTTCCAGGACAAGGCCAACCTTGCTTTGGCGGCGTTGATGGGCTTCGTTTACATCTTCACGGCGTGGCAGGCCGGGCGCTTCGCGCAACGCCGCGGTTACTGCACCGCACTCAAATGGGGTTTCCTGATCATGTTCTGCTCACTCGCCATCGGCTCGCAACTCGACTCCGCGCCCGGCCAAATCCTCGCGGCGTGCGCGGTCACCATCGGCCAATGCTTCACCTGGCCGACGCTCGAAGCGCTGGTCAGCGATGGTGAACCGCCCGCCCGGCTCCCGCGCGCCGTCGGCGTTTATAACATCGTCTGGGCGACCGCGGCGGCCATGGCGTTCTTTTTGGGAGGCACGCTGATAGATACATTCGGCTTTCGAAGCATTTTTTTTCTGCCTATGGCGATTCAGCTCGCGCAATTGGCGCTGACATTTTGGCTTGAAAAGCACGCGGGCGAAGCGACCCCTGCCGCCACCCAACAGCCGCCGGGCGTGCCGCCGCCTGATCCCAATCGCCCCGCCCCGGCAAAAACGCGGGCCTTTCTGCGCATGGCCTGGCTCGCCAACCCGTTTGCCTACATCGCTATCAACACCCTTATCGCTGTTCTGCCCGGCATCGCCGCGCGGTTCCATTTGACGCCGATGTTCGCCGGATTCGCCTGTTCGCTGTGGTGTTTTGCGCGACTGGGAGCGTTTGTGCTGCTATGGCTCTGGACGGACTGGCATTACCGGTTTCGCTGGCTGCTGGGCGCATTTGTCGCGCTCATCGCCACGTTCACCCTGATTCTGACCGCACCAAATCTAGCCGTACTCATCGCCGCCCAAATTTTGTTTGGCGGCGCGATCGGACTGATTTATTACTCTTCCCTGTTTTACTCGATGGACGCAGGCGAGGCCAAAGGCGAACACGGCGGCATCCACGAGGCGGCCATCGGATGCGGCAATTGCCTCGGTCCGGCCGTCGGCGCCGCCTCGTTGCAATTCTTCCCGCAGCACACGAACAGCGGCGCCATGGCGGTGAGCGCGTTGCTGCTGTGCGGCTTCGGCACCCTGTTGGCGATTTGGAAAACCACACGGTGAGCTTTGGCCGGGGGGGGACCTGCTGCCTTCACCGTGCCCGGATGCCCTTCGCCAGACATCAGGCCAGGGGTCGATTACTTCATTCGCTGACGGACGCCGCGGAAGAGCTTTTTTTGCATAACCGGTGGCCGCCAGATCCCGTTTTGGATTTGTTCGGCGTGTTTGATCGAGCAAACAAGCGGCTCAACAACTTTTCAATTTTTAAGATCAGCTCTTGCGGGTCAAATGGTTTCAGGAGGAAATCGTCGGCCCCGGACTCAAGGCCGGCGAACCGGCCAAACTGACTGCACATGCCCGTCAACATAATAATTGGCACGGAAGCCGTGGCCGGGTCACGCCGCAAGCTTTCGCAAACGTCAAAGCCGTTTAATCCCGGTAACATCAGGTCCAGGATAACCAGGTCGGGCGATAGCGAACGGGTTTTTACCAGGGCCTCAGTGCCGTTGACCGCGGTGCCGATGGCAAAACCTGCTGTTTTCAAACTTAAACGGATCACTTCAAGCTGCGCGGGATCATCTTCCACCACCAATATTTTTCTTCGCATAAGACTTGTTACTCAACTTATGCGCCGGGAGGTAACGTTATCTTTCATGCGCATAGTCATTGCCGCATAAGCAGGAACGATGCCGATAAGTCCGGCGAAGCGGGCGAAAACCAAACGCTTTAAAAACTGTAAAATTTCGCCGCCAAATTTTGGCATGGTCATAGTTGGCGGTGTGGTTGGCGGGAAGATTGCCTTCGGCGCTGACCAGAGGCACAGCTTGCAGAGTTGAACTTGCCCGCGGCATCAGCTATTTTGTCAAACCTATGACATTGACAGAAAAATTGCTTGCGCGGGCCTCCGGCAGGAAGCGGGTGCAGGCCGGCGACAATATCTGGGTGAATGCCGACGTGCTCATGACGCACGACGTCTGTGGACCGGGTACCATTGGCGTGTTCAAACGCGAGTTTGGCAAGGACGCAAAGGTCTGGGACAAAAACAAAATTGTTATCATCCCCGACCATTACATTTTCACCGCCGACTCGCTCTCGAACCGCAACGTGGACATCCTGCGGGAGTTCGTGAAGGAGCAGGGGCTGCCCTATTTTTACGATGTGATTGACGACCCGAACGGCCACTGGCACTTCGACGCAAGCAAGGGCCATCTCAAGCGGCAATACGGTTCGCAATACGCCGGTGTCTGCCATACTGCGTTGCCGGCCAAAGGCCACACGCGCCCCGGCGAGGTATTGTTCGGCACGGACTCGCACACGTGCATGGCCGGCGCGTTCAATGAATTTGCCACCGGCATCGGCAACACGGACGCCGGCTTCGTCATGGGCACCGGCAAATTGCTCCTAAAGGTTCCCGAGACGATGCACTTCCGGCTCGAGGGAAAACTTCAGCCGTGCGTGATGGCCAAGGACATCATTTTACATTGCATCGGCGAAATCGGCTTCGACGGCGCGACCTATCGTGCGATGCAATTCGATGGATCGGGAGCGGCATCACTTTCAATTGACGACCGCATGACCATTGCGAATATGGCCATTGAAGCAGGCGGCAAGAACGGCATTTTTGAATTCGACGCGCGCACGCAGGAATACGTGGACGCGCGCGTAAAATTGAATGGCACAAAATCCGCCTACGAGCCGGTTGAACCGGACAAGAAACAGAAATTTGGTTACGAACTTGTCGTGAACCTCGATCAACTCGAACCGACCGTGGCGTGCCACCCTGATCCCGGCCAGCGCAAAAAAGCGAAGGAACTCGGCCACATCAAACTCGACCGCGCATACGTCGGCTCCTGCACCGGCGGCAAGACGAGTGATTTTGTGGAATTCGCCCGCGTGTTGCGCGGCAAGCGCGTGGCGATTGACACGTTTGGCGTGCCGGCGACGCCGGAGATCGTCCACGATTTGCAGAGCACGCGTTGGGACGGCAAGACGATTTGGGAAATTCTGGTGGAGGCCGGCGTGCAGATGACGGAGAACGCCGGTTGCGCTGCGTGCCTGGGCGGGCCGGTGGACACGTTTGGCCGCATCAACAAGGCGGGCATCAAGTGCATCAGCGCCACGAACCGGAATTTTCCCGGCCGCATGGGCAACAAGGAATCGCAGGTGTTTCTCGCGTCGCCGATGACCGTGGCCGCGAGTGCCATTGCCGGAAAGATTGTGGACCCGCGCGAGTATTTGGGGAATTAAACATTCGGCTTGCAACTCCAATTGCCCGTCGCATGATTTGATCGTGCAACGACAGTCGTTAACCATGGCGCTGTTGCTGCCGCTGCTGACGGGCGGATGCGCGACCGACGCGCTTTGGAACAGAACCGATTTGGATGCCTGGAATGAACCCGCGCAAACTACCAATGTGCGTTTGTTCGATGCCGGTCACAAAAAGGATTTTCTGGCCGTCTATGACGAATACTCGGAGCGCCATGACTCCGTCCGTACCCGCGCGTATTTTCTGAACCAGAATCAGAAACGCATTGCGCAAGGACAAAAACCTCATTTTGTCAGCACTCGTTTGTCACACAAATTGTCCCCGGTACAGATATTCCAAACCCTGCCTGAATCCGAAACGAATTTCTCGCAAACCATTTATGCCGTCATTTCGTCGAACCGGCAGTCGTTCACAATTTATTCCGGCAACGGGAAAGCCGACTACAGTCTGGCGGTGTACAATGACGGTCGAGGTCAAATATACCGGATGGCATTAACACCAGTTGCCTTGTCAACGGATCTCACCATCATCGGCGGTTATTTGGGCTGTTGCTTCATCTACGCATTGGCGGAATCGGGATATTCGGTAACGGTACGTTAAAGCAGGTTTCACCCGGCAAGCGTCGTGCCGGGCCGACAAAGCGTGAAGGTCGCGCCGTGGCCGGAAGTTGTTGACCCGTGCGAGTTTTCGGGGGAATTAATAGCGAGGTTCAGTGCGTTACCGGCTGCTGAACCTGTCCAATTCGGCGATGAAAGCGCCGGGACCACCGCCCGCATAGCCCACCTGCCGTCCCAGTTCGTTGCCCGCGTCGTTCACCAGCACAAACGTCGGGTAACCGGTGACGTGGTATTGGTTGGCGAGTGCCCGATTGGCCTGTTTGAGTGCGTCCGCCTGGGGCTTGGTGCGCGGAAAATCCACGAGCACCAATTCCAGTTTATTCTGGGCGTAGGCTGCGAATTGGTCTGTCTCCAGCGCTTCGTGATCAAACTTGATGCACCACGGACACCAGTCGGAACCGGTAAAGTGCAACAACACCAATTTGCCGTCCGCCCTTGCCTGAGTCATCGTCTGTGAGAAATCGGTACTCCAGTTCAAATCCGACGCGTGCGCGACCACGGGTGGTTGCGTCCGGCTTTCGTCGGGCGGAGGAGGCGCGGCCGGAGCATGAACAATCGCCTGTTGATATTCGACGTTGGCCCGGGCTTGCTTTTGTTCCATTTGGCCGGCAATTGCCCGATTATAATGAAAATGTTTTTGCAGACCCGGACTGAGGTTCTTCAACTTCGCGTTGGCCATGCCTTTTCCGTTGTTATAAGTGAAATATACGTCAGTGGCGGAGAAGGTGAGCACGGTGACATTGCTGTAAACATCGGTGCCCGCTTGAAGCACCGGCAGCTTCTCGTCGGCTCGGACGGACATCGCACCCAGCAAACTGAGAGTTGCAATAATTGTTAAACGCAGGTTCATTCGCGCCTTTGCAGCAACCGGCCTGCCAGATTCCGGGGGCCGGAAGCCGCCCACGGGTGGCAGAGGGTGGATCAATTGAACATCATTCCGCCTTGCCGCGGACGTCGGGGAAAGCCGGCGCAGGCTGCCCGGTCGGTTTTTCCCTGAATTCGGTCGGTCCGGGATTCGGTTGGGGTGTCGTCAATTCGGAATTCTGCTCATCCAGCGCGTGTTCGTGCTTTTGCCATTCCTCACTCACGCGGCCATTCCAACACGCTGTGTTGAGCGGATAAACGTCGGGATCAAAAATGACGTGATAGAAATGCCAGACGACAATCGCCAGACACGCCAGCACCGCCTCGTAATAATGAATCGTCAGCGCCACGTCCACGCCCCAGCGCGGCAGGAACCGGGTTACGTCCAGCTTGAACCAGATCATCAAACCGGTCACGCCCATAATGATCGTGCCCCAGACGACGGCCCAATATTCTATTTTCTCGGCGTAACCGAACCGGCCGATTTTTGGTTTTTCGTCGCTTAGGCCGGTCAGGTAACGCGCAGCAGACCGCAAATCGGCGAGGTCCTTCTGTGCAGGAAACAAATCCCGCAACAGCCGCCGGCCTTCCTTGCTCGTCAGCACATGTATCAAGTGGTAAAGCCCCGCCAGCAGCAGCACGAGGCCGGCAATCCGATGAATCCAACGGCGAACCGGCTCGCTCGATCCAAGCATTCTCGCCAGCCCCGAATCGGGAAATTTCAGGGCGAAGCCGGTCACGGCCAGTGTGATGAAACTCAGCGCCAGCACGGCGTGCTGCCAGCGTTGCGACAGGCTCATGCGCAGCACGGGCCGCCCGCTCGCGCGCAAATGCGTCGCGACTTTTTTGTGAAACAACAGCGCGTTGTGGACGAACATCGCGCCGACCACGCCGAAGATCAGCGCGAGATAAATGCGTCGCACCCAGTGGTTGATTTGCCCGCCCAGGTCGCGCCCGGTGCCGGTGACGGCAATATCCTCGTGAATTTTCCCACTCACGAACATCCGATTGGCCCCGGGATGGCATTGGCCGCAGGTGGCCACGAGATGGTTGGTGTTGATCATGGAGTCCAGGTCCGAAGACGGCAGGATTTTGTGGTAGCCGTGGCAGCTGGCGCAATTGGCGACGACGGTCGAACCGTATTGCGCCGCCAGGCCATGATAGCTTTCCAGGTAGGTTTTCACCCGGTCGGCGGGAAGGTTGTATTTGTCGTCCAAATAGACCGAGGCGTGGCAGCGGCTGCAAACTCCGGAGATTTCCAGTGCCGAGCCGTTCTTCAACGCTTCGATTTTATGTTCCGCATGGCAATCGGTGCAGGTGGGCGCATCGCGTTCGCCGGTGGCCATGGCCTTGCCGTGCACGCTGGCGGCCACGTCGCGGGCCTCCCCGGTGTGGCACCGGCCGCATGTTTGCGCCTGGCGTACAAAGTGGAGCGGAGACGACGGCGACGTCGGCGGCAAAATGTCATGCGAACCGTGGCAATCCACGCATGTGGCAGCGTTTTCGTGGCCAGCCTTGCGCGCCAGGCCGTGAACACTGGCGCCGTAGCTTTCGCCCTGCGGCTCATGACAGCGTGTGCAATCGACCGGCAGCACGGGCCGGTTGTCGTCGGGATGTGTCGCCGTAATGTCGGTGTGGCAACTGACGCAGGAATTTGTTTTGTGGACCGAGGCCGTGAGCCTGGCCTTGTCTGCGAACAGTGAAATCTCCCGGCCGGCGTCATTGGTGGCAATCAGGGCGTTATCCGCGTGGCAATCCAGGCAGTCGCTGTCTCGCATTGGCGGGGCCGCCGCGACTCCTGAAACGAGCACCAACCACAGCCCGATCAAGCCAATGTTTATCGCATGTTTGCTGCTGTCCATACTCACCAATATCAGCTGGCACGAACACAACCACTCTACGCCGCTGGGCATTTGTTTCGCCGATTTTGACGATGACAAACGCGATGTATCCGCCGCTATCAATGGGCCAGGCGCGTTGCCATGGCGTAAATGATCAGCATCAGCAGAATGATTCCCAGCCCGAAGAAAAAGTAACCAAACGAGCGCGCGATGTTCTTCCAGCGTTCCCATTCGTCCTTGACCCGATGCTCGTCCAGTTTGCCCTCCGCCACCAACCGCTCATACCAGCGCCGCCGTTCATGCAACAGCTCGGCCTTGGAGACGCGGCCGGAGAAGATAACGGTATCCATCGGAAATTTTTCAATCCGGAAGTGCGTGTTGAAAAAGTGGATCGAGAAAATGAAGCCGGCCGCCAGCAAGGCCTCGTCGGAGTGCAGAAGCAAGGCTACGTTGATGATCCAACCCGGGAGAAACCGCGTGACCAGGGTCGGGAACCACATAACCAGCCCCGATGCGCCAATGATCGCCACGCCCCAGAACACGGCAAAGTAATCGAATTTTTCCCAATATGTCCAGCGGTCGAACTGCGGCCTGGGACCTTTGCCAAAAAACCACTTGTTATGCGCTACGAAATCGCGCCAGTCCTGAAACGTGGGCACCATGGAGTCGGGGCCGAACAGCGTTTTCCAAAGTCGGTTGAACCGGAACCGGCCGCTCGCCGGGTCGCGCAAGGATTTCCGCCCCTTCCAGCCCTTGCCGATCAGCGCCGCGAGATGCAAGCCAAAGTAGAAGAAGGTGACGATGGCGCCGAGGCGATGCAACGTCCGCGCGGTTTCCGGGCCGCCGATGACGCTGAAAATCATCTTGGCCCAGCCCGTGTAGTAGAACTTGAGCGGCATGCCGGTAATCACCAGCAGGAGGAAACTCGTCACCACCAGGAAGTGCAGGAAGCGCTCAAACGGCGAGAACCGCGTGAACCATTCGCCGCCCACCTGCGTTTGAATCTTGGCTTCGCGGAATTTCTTCGAGTCGTGCAAGTAGAGATAAACCGCCCGCACCAGCCAGCCGACGGTGTGCAGGCCGAAGAACGCGAACACGCCGATGAGCAATCCGGTCATCGCCATGAATACCGCGTGAAGCAGTGGATAATTCTTCCTGTCCAACGGATTGGCGTGGGGCTTGTATTCAGTGAACCCGATATTGGCATTGGGATGACATTGCTGGCACGTGGCCAGAATGTTGGTTTTGGACAAATGCGACCGCGGGTCGGACGGCGGCAGCACGTCGTGATAGCCGTGGCAGTCGTAACAGGCCGCAACCATCGGGGCCACATTGGGCCTGCCAAGCGCCATGGCTTTGCCATGGTAGGTGTCGCGATAATGCTCCAGCCGGTCCGCATGACATTTGCCACACCGCTCGTCGCTGACGGCTTTAAAATTATTGCCTTCCGGATTCACGATTTCATGTGCGGTATGGCAATCCGTGCAGACCGGCCCGCGCGGATCCTTTTTGGCCAGCAACTGTCCGTGAACGCTTTGGTCGTAAGTCTGTTCGACCCCGAGATGACATTTGCCACAGGTTTTGGCGACGTTGGCGTGGTTGATCGGCGAATCGCGGTCCACCGCGCGCTTGATGTCATGCACGCCGTGGCAATCGTCGCATGACGGGGCCACAACCAAACCCATTTTGATTAACGCGCGGCCGTGGATGCTCTCCAGGTATTGCGCCGCTGCTTCAGGATGATTGATTTTGTATTCCTTCGTGAGTCCCGGATTGCTGTGGCACTTCGCGCAGGTGAAAGGCTGGTTCAATTTGAACACCGGGGAGGCCGGATTGGTGACCGGCAAAATGTCATGCGACCCGTGGCAGTCCCAACAATTCGCCGCGCCGGACGCGCCGAGCAAATGGCTCACGCCATGAATGCTGGTGGCGTAGTCCGTGGCCTCTTTCTCGTGACATGGTGTACAGCTCGGCGGCGGCAGCGGAGTGTCGTGGACAAGGTCCTTGATGCCGGTGTGGCAATTCACGCAGGCGAGTTTGGCGTGAACCGACTTTTGAAAGGCGTTCGTCGGAAAAATCAGCAATTCGGTTTTCCCATTGACCACGCGTTTCGTGTTGGGGTCGAGATGGCAGTCCAGACAATCCGCATTGGCAAATTTTTCCTGGGCCTTTTCCTGGGCGAACGCGGCGGACGCCGCGAACCAGAAGCAGGCCAGCAGGCAAATCCACGCCGTCGCGGGAAATCGGAGCCGGGCCGCGACCGCGCGTGGGCGGGCGACAAACGCCGGGCCATCACCGGTTGCGATCATCACAATTCTTTCATTTGTAGTCATCGGAAATTTCAGCGCCCGAGCTGATGAAACCCCGAACCTTCGCGGTTTTCATTCACGAGCCGCGCGGTGCCAACCATAATGTCCGACGGCCCTATTTCTTGAATGCCCGCAGGTAGGCCACCAGACCTTTGATGTCTTCGTCCGACAAATTATCCGCCGGCCTCATCACGGTCTTGCCGTCTTTGTCCTTGAACCCGTCCTTGATGGCTTTAAACGCGGCATCATCCGTCAAGGCGGCTTGGACGGCGGGGTCGGAATAGTCTTTGGCACCCAATCGCTTGCCCATGTTGGTCTGCCCTTTGCCGTCCGCGCCATGACATTTCGCGCACAGACTGTCCCAGTTTCCTTTGGCGTCCGAGGCTGAGGCTGTCAGTGCCGCGGTAAAACCCAGGACGGCTGCAAACATGATCACTTTTTTCATCTTTGTTACTCCGTTTCGTTGATGCGCAACTTGCGCATGTTCAGGAGATAACATCGGATAAAACGCAGGGGATCACTACCCATGTTTTGTCCAACGCATGGCATTTTTTGCGTTGAGCGGGGGATCGGCAAGGGACGTGAAGTTCGGCACCGGGGCAAACCTTCCGGTCAGCTTCTTTCAGCCGAAGAAAGCAGCTTGCAGTTTATTTCACCAGCTTTGCGCCGGGCACATAAATCGTAAACGTCGTGCCCTGGCCCACGTGCGTGTGGATGTGCAGTGCGCCGCCGCTTTCCTTGATCAGCCGCTGAACAATATTGAGGCCCAGGCCGGTTCCCTGCCGCGGGCCTTTGGTGGTGAAGTACGGCTGGAAAATTTTGGGCAGCACTTCCGGCGAAATCCCCGGGCCGTTGTCGCGCACCCAGAGTTTCACCAGCGGCGCGGCGTTGTTGAAATTTTCCACATTCAACAGCCGGTCCTGCGGGCCGTCCTTGAAGGCCTGCAAGTCCAACGGCTCGCGCAAAGCTTCGCCGCCGATGTCCACCCGGTGGCTGAACGGGGCGCATTGAAAGCCGTTGACGGCAAGATTGAGCAGAATCTGGATGAGATCGGTCCCGTTGATTTTGACGCCAATGTCTTCCGGCAGTGAATGGACGGCGAACTCGTTGTCCTGCAGGCTGGGATGAACGCGCACGAGCTGCTCCAGGTCCTTGAGCATTTGATTGACGCCCACGCGCGCCGTTTCATCCGATTGTCGGCGGAGAAAGCCGAGGTAGCGCCGCGAAATCTCTATGCAGTTGCTCGCCTGCCGTCCGATGATGGCCAGCCGTTCCCGGATGAATTCCAGGTCCGTCATTTCCAACCGCGACGCCTGGCCGAACCGCCGGTTGAGCACCTGCACGAAACCAGAAATGACGGTGAGCGGGCCGTTGATATCGTGGATGATGCTGGCGTAAATGTCGCCGCGCGTCTTGGCAATTTGCTCCTCGATGCGCTGGTTTTGCAATTCGGCGAGAAGTTGCTGGACTTTTTCCGCGCTGCTGTGAATTTCGCTTTCCAGCGTGCGCCGTTGCATCGCCTGGCTGACCGCGGCGCGAATGACGGCGATGTCAAACGGTTTGTTGATGTAGTCGCACGCGCGCAACCGCAATGCCTGACGGATCGTATCCGTGGTTTCGAACGCGGTGATCATGATTGCCTCGATGTCAGGGTCCACGTATTTGAGGCGTTCGAGCACCTCGATGCCGGACATGCCGGCCATGCGGATGTCCAATACCGCCACGTCAATCTTGTTTTGCTGCGCGAGTTCGATGGCCATCGGCCCGTCCTCGGCCATCAGCAAATCGTAATCGTCCTTGAAAATAACGCGCAACGATTGGCGCGGCCCCTCCTCATCGTCCACAATCAACACGGTGCCCTTGCGCTGTGGCGCCGCCGGTTCAACGACATCGGCAGCCGCGGGGTTCGCTTCAGCCGGTAGATCAGCAGTCAAGGCCATGTCTGAAATCAGGTTATCTATAAAAATTTTGCTCTCAAGCACAAAGCGTCAATCGCGAATCAGCCGTGCCCGCAACATTTCCAGGGCTTGTTGGGCCGTCAAATCCTTGAACTGTTCACGGCCGCCAGGATTAAATCTGCGTTCGACGACAGTCTCGGGTGCATCGGCCAGCGCGATGAATACCGTCCCAACCGGTTTGGTCTTTGTGCCGCCGGTCGGGCCGGCAATGCCTGTCACCGCTAAAGCAAAATCCGCGCCAAACCTTTTCCGGGCGCCCTCAGCCATCGCGCGCGCCACCGCTTCACTCACGGCGCCGTGGCGGGCAAGCCTTTCCGCGCGCACGCCGAGAAATTTTTGTTTGGCCGCATTGCTGTAAGCCACCATCCCGCCCAGAAAAACCGCCGATGCGCCGGGAACATTCGTGAGCCGGTGTGCGATGCCGCCGCCGGTGCACGATTCGGCCAGCGCGAGCGTCTGCTTGCGTTCGGTCAGCAAACGGACAATGACCTCTTCGATCTTTCCGCGGCCACAAGTTGGCATCGTGGATTTCGGCATGTTCCTTCCATTTTTCCGCGCGGCTCAAAAAGTCACTCGACCGTAAACTGGAAGAAGTCATGTTGGAGGACAATCGTCCAGTTCGCTGTGTCCTTCACAAAAAAAAAGACATCATACTGACCCGCGGGGAGCATGACGCCATAAATCGCGTGATCGCTGCCGGTCATGTCGGTCGTGACCGGGCTGAAATCGTAATATCTCTCCCCGTGATTGCGTGCCAACTGCTCTGGCAGATGACTGTTCCCGGCATGCCGGGGATCGCCGTTGAGCGTGAGGACGTATTTGTGATTGGGGGCAAGGCCTCGGACCGTAACGCCGATAACGAGCCCGCCCCGGAATGAGCGGTGCCATTTGATATTCCCGGCCGCGCTTTGCGCTGCGCCGTCATAACCGGGAAACATAGACAGGTCAACCGGCCCTTCAAATGCCAAAGGATGGGCGAGATCGGCTTTGAAAGCGGCGAGGAATGCAGCCTTCGCCGGGTCTTTCACTTCTGCCTCGGCGGTTCCGGATCCAAGCATGAGACTGTCGCCGTTGCTGAAAACAACAAACGCCAACTCCGGAACTGGTTTGGGCGGTGCCGGCGGCGGCGCTTGCTTTGCAGCCGGCGGAGCCAGGACCTGGTTGGTTTGCCCGCCGGTTTGATCCGCGCTGGATTTAAGGATTTTCCCCCTGAACACAAATGCCGCCGCGGTGGCGCAGAGCAACAAAATAACGGCGAACGCCGCCAACGGAAAATGGTTCTCGGGCGTGGTAGCCGGCCTCGCCCCCCCCGATGCAGTCGGAATGGGACGTTCGCCAACCTTCGTCCCGGTTATGATCAATTTCGAGCCGTCGGTCGCGGGCGCCTGGGGTACGGTGATTTTCTGAAAACATGTCGGACATTCCATCACCGTGCCCGTTTGCGATGAATCGCATTTGATGTGCTGGCCACACACCGGGCAGGCGTATTTGAACTCGCTCATGGATGTCTGATAAACATTTCATATCCTCACAGTGGCGGCAATACGCTTTTTTTATTCTAATCCTGTTCTCAAATCGTAATCGTTTGACGAAGGAAACCGGGATCGGGGTGATGATTGTGATTAAGTGCTTCCGGCTGGCTTTACGTCTTTGGGAGTGACATTCCGTTTGGCCGGAAGCACATTCGGCGCAATTAAAGTATGAAAAAGATTTCTCCAATCTCGCGCAGCGGACGGTTCGCCGGGAGCCCGGCGGCGGACGTCGCGCAATTTACCGAATCCGTCTCTTTCGACTGGCGGCTTTGGCGGCAAGACATCCAAGGTTCCATTGCCCACGCGACGATGCTCCAGAAGATCGGTGTACTGACCCAAAAAGAAATGCGCGCCATCATTCGCGGGCTGGACGCGATCAGCCGGGAGATCGCCGCCGGTAAATTCAAGTGGCGGACCGAACTCGAAGATGTCCATATGAACATCGAGGCGGAACTTACGAAACGCGTTCCCGCCGGCGCCAAATTGCACACTGCGCGCTCGCGCAACGACCAGGTCGCACTCGACCTGCGCCTCTGGTTGCGGGATGAAATTGTTACCCTGCTCGGCGAGATCGCTGATTTGCAGCGCGCGCTTGTCTCGCTCGGCGAGAAAAATGCCGACGTGCTCATTCCCGGCTACACGCATTTGCAGCGGGCGCAACCCGTCTATTTTGCACACCATCTGCTTGCGTACGTCGAGATGCTCGAGCGCGACTGCGAGCGGCTCTGGGATTGCCAGTCGCGCGTGAACGTCTGCCCGCTCGGCAGCGGCGCGATTGCAGGCAGCGCGCAGCCGCTCAAACGCGAACTCGTCGCTAAGCTACTCGGTTTCGTGGACGCCAGTGGCAAGGTCCAACTTACACAAAATTCCATGGACGCCGTGAGCGACCGGGATTTCGCCGTCGAATTCTGCGCTGCCGCTGCGCTGCTCGCCGTGCACATTTCGCGGCTCGCGGAGGATTTAATTCTCTGGGCCAGCGCGGAATTTAACTTCATCAGGATCGCCGACGCCTACACGACAGGCTCTTCGTTGATGCCGCAAAAGAAAAATCCCGACGTGGCTGAACTGGCGCGGGGCAAGACCGGCCGCGTCATCGGCAATCTCGTCGCGCTGCTCACGCTGCTGAAAGGTTTGCCGATGACTTACAACCGCGATTTGCAGGAGGACAAGGAACGGCTGTTCGACACCGCCCACACCGTGCGCGCGACCACGCGCCTCATGGCCGCGATGATGCTCAACATCAAAGTAAACCGCGCCGCGTGCGTCGCTGCGGCGAGCGACCCGGCATTGCTGGTAACCGATCTCGCGGATTATCTGGTGAAAAAAGGAATGCCGTTCCGGCGGGCGCATCACGTCGTTGGCAAGGTTGTGGCACTGGCGGAAAAATCCGGCCCGCCGAGCCGTAGCGGAGCGAAGGCTGGCAAACCGCTGAACCGGCTCACGCTTGCTGAACTGCAATCCGCGGACCCGGTGACCGGGACCAAAATCTTTGGCCGCGACGCGTTGGCCGTGTTTGATTTGAAAACCGCGATGGCAAAACGGAATTTGACTGGCGCCCCGGGAACTAAGGAAGTCGCGAGGCAACTGGCGCGGTGGCGGGAGAGGCTTTCATAGATTCCCGACACTTCGTGCCTGGTTAATAGCTGGTGTCACTTTGCGACTTTGATTTACCGATAACTGGGCCGGAAGGCGGCACGACTTTAGCTGGCGAAGGAGGCGGAAAGAATTATGCTTTGACATAAATGGCTGGTGAATTGAACAGTCTCCTTCTTGCGACGTCGCGCTCGTTCTCTCTGACGTTGCACGTGCTGCCGGGCGCAATCCGCCCGCAAATTGGGCTCGCCTACCTGCTTGCTCGTACGTCGGACACCATCGCCGATACCGAACTTGTCCCGCTGGAACAACGGCTTGCCGCGCTCCAGAAATTGCGGGAACGGATTCTCGGCCAGGGCGCCGCGCCGCTGAATTTTGGCGAGTTGGCGAAGCAGCAGGGTTCGCCGGCCGAGCAGGAGTTGCTGGAAAAAGCCGAGGACAGTCTGGCTGCGCTGCAAAAGTATCGCGCCGAAGACCAAAAACTGATTCGCGATGTCCTCGCCATCATCACCGGGGGACAGGAACTGGATTTGCGCCGGTTTGCCGGCGCATCTGCCGAAAAAATCATCGCGTTGGAAACGGCAGCGGAGCTGGATGATTACACCTATCGCGTAGCCGGCTGCGTGGGCGAGTTCTGGACGAAGATGTGCCGCGCGCACCTGTTTCCGAACACGAGGCTGGATGAAAAACAATTCATCGCCGACGGTGTCAGGTTCGGGAAAGGATTGCAACTCGTGAACATCTTACGCGACCTGCCGGCGGATTTGAAAAAGGGCCGCTGCTATC
>Ga0335081_10002518_pt1 | contig 28872 bp, 17 predicted proteins | sample Lox_Sample_35_FD_206713 | JGI IMG/M metagenome (GOLD analysis project Ga0335081, IMG submission 206713) | Soil microbial communities from Loxahatchee National Wildlife Refuge, Florida, United States - Lox_Sample_3.5 | ecosystem: Environmental > Terrestrial > Soil > Wetlands | place: USA...
TCTGGGCCCGCAGGCAGGCGCACGAGACGGCGATCCACCGGGTGGACGCCGAGCAGGCCGCCGCCGGTGACGGGGAGGCCGCCGCTGGTGCCGGGCAGGCTTGGAATGGCGAGGCGGGGGCCGGGGACGGCGCGGTGTTCGCGCCCCGGTTCGCCGCTGACGGCGTGGACGAGCTGATCATGGGCTTCCTGGGCCGGGACGCGAAACGCGGGACCTGGGACGGCCCGGCCGGCGTGCTTGGCTTGCACGCCGACGACGGGGCGGCCGGGACGGCGCACTGGCGGGTGGAAGCCCGACCCGGGCATCTCACCGTGGCGCGCGAGGCCGGCCCCGCCGACTGCGACGTGACCGGGCCCGCCGCCGGCCTGTACCTGCTGCTGTGGAACCGCCGCGGCGCGGGCAGCCTCCAGGTGCGCGGCGATCCGGCCAAGCTGGCGGGGTTCCGCGAGCACTTCCACGTGATCTGGCGGTAGCCGCGCCAGCCAGCCGGTGCCGCCCACCCGTCCGGTACCGCTGCCATTCGGTGAGGTCCTGTTTCCTGCCGTCGTGCGCGACGAGCGCGATTCCCCGCCGCGGCCGCGTCGCCATGACCTGATCGCTGATCATCTGCCCACCATGCCGGCAGATGTTGCCGGGATGGCACAGGCGTGTTATCGCGTTGTGTATAACCGTGGACGTTATGCAGGGCACGGTCATGGGCCGCCGGGCTGGCATGCGGGTTACCGGCATGCGGGCCGGTCGCGGCTTGCGCTACCCTGTGCACATGCGTTCCGCTCGGTTGCTCCTTACCTAGCCGCGCCGACTGAGTCACTCGTTGGCGCGGCTGCCCCTCGTGACCGGGGGGCTTTTCTGTTACCGGAGCAAGACCGATCACAATGGGTGAGGGAAGATCATGACAGCCGCCGACAGTGCCGAGCGGGCACAGCAGCACTACGACCCGCGCGAGGTCCAGGACAAATGGCTGGCGCGGTGGGACGGGATGGACCTGTTCCGCGCCAGCGATGACCCCGATGACGAACGGCCGCGCACCTATCTGCTGGACATGTTCCCGTACCCTTCAGGCGACCTGCACATGGGTCACGCGGAGGCGTATGCGATAGCGGACGCGATCATCCGGTATCACTTCCACCGCGGCTACAACGTGCTGCATCCGATCGGATGGGACGCCTTCGGCCTGCCCGCCGAGAATGCGGCCATCCGCAACAACACCCACCCGGCCGACTGGACCTACGCCAACATCGAGACCCAGGCGGCTTCGTTCCGCCGGTACGCGGTGTCGTTCGACTGGTCGCGGCGGCTGGCGACGTGCGACCCGGAGTATTACCGCTGGAACCAGTGGCTGTTCCTGCGCTTCTACGAGCGGGGCCTGGCCTACCGCAAGGACGGCTACGTCAACTGGTGCCCGGTTGACCAGACCGTGCTGGCCAACGAGCAGGTGATCGCCGGCAGGTGCGAGCGCTGTGGCGCTGAGGTGATCCGGCGCCTGCTGACGCAGTGGTACTTCAAGATCACCGAGTACGCCGACCGGCTGCTGTCGGACATGGTGCCGCTGGAGGGCAACTGGCCTGACCGGGTGCTACTGATGCAGCGGAACTGGATCGGCCGCTCGGAGGGGGCCGAGATCCAGTTCGCGGTCGAGGGGCGGGACGAGCCGGTGACCGTGTTCACCACCCGCGCGGACACGCTGTACGGCGCGACCTTCTTCGTTATCGCTGCCGACTCGCCGCTGGCGCAGGAGGTCTGCGCCCCGGAGCAGCGCGACGCGCTGGCCGAGTACCTGACCGAGGTGCGCAAGCTGACCGACATCGAGCGGCAGTCGGCCGACCGGCCGAAGACCGGTGTTTTCCTGGGACGTCACGCGGTCAACCCGGCCAACGGCGAGCGCATCCCGGTCTGGGCGGCCGACTACGTCCTGCCCGACTATGGGACCGGCGCGATCATGGCCGTGCCCGCCCACGACCAGCGCGACCTGGACTTTGCCCGGACGTTCGGGCTGCCCGTGCGGGTGGTGGTGGAGACCGGGGATGCTGACCCGGCGGTGAGCGGCGTCGCCACCCACGGGGACGGCACGCTGATCAACTCCGGCCCGATCGACGGCCTGGACAAGTTCGCAGCGATCGCCCGGATGACCGAGATCCTGGCCGGGGAGGGCCAGGGCCGGGCGGCGGTCAGCTACCGGCTGCGCGACTGGCTGGTCTCCCGGCAGCGGTTCTGGGGCACGCCCATCCCGATCATCTACTGCTCCTCGTGCGGCGAGGTGCCTGTGCCCGACGAGCAGCTGCCGGTGGTGCTGCCGGACCTGCGCGGGCAGGACCTGGCGCCCAAGGGCGTCTCGCCGCTGGCGGCCGCCGAGGACTGGGTCACCACCGAGTGTCCCAAGTGCGGTGGCACCGCCCGGCGCGACACCGACACGATGGACACCTTCGTCGACTCATCCTGGTACTTCCTGCGGTACTGCTCGCCCCACTACCTGTCCGGCCCGTTCAATGTCGAGGCGGTGCGGGCCTGGTCCCCGGTAGACCTGTACGTGGGCGGCGTCGAGCACGCCATCCTGCACCTGATGTACTCCCGGTTCTTCGTCAAGGTGCTGTACGACATGGGCATGGTGGACTTCACCGAGCCGTTCACGCGGCTGCTGAACCAGGGCCAGGTGATCAACCAGGGCCGGTCGATGTCGAAGTCGCTGGGCAACGGCGTCGACCTGGGAGAGCAGCTGGCGGCGCACGGGGTCGACGCCATCCGGCTGACGATGATTTTCGCCAGCCCGCCCGAGGATGACATCGACTGGGCGGACATGAACCCCGACGCTCAGGTCAAGTTCCTGGGCCGGGCCTGGCGGCTGGCCGCGGAGGCCGGTGCCGCGGATACCGGCCCAGGCGTCGGCGACAGTGAGCTGCGCAAGGTCACCCACCGCACCATCGACGAGTTCACCAGGCTGGTCGAGTCCTCGCGGCTGAACGTCGCAGTGGCGCGGCTGATGGAGCTGGCCAGCGCCGCCCGCCGGGCGATCGATTCCGGGCCCGGCGCCGCCGACCCGGCCGTGCGGGAGGCCGCGGAAACCCTGGTCATCCTGCTGTCGATCTTCGCCCCCTACACCGCGGAGGAATGCTGGGAGCTGCTGGGCCACCAGCCCTCGGTGGCGCTGGTCGCCTGGCCGTCCGCCGATCCGGCCCTGCTGGTCGAGGACCTGGTCACCTGCGTGGTCCAGGTCAACGGCAAGGTGCGCGACCGGCTGCAGGTCCCGCCCGGGATCGGCGACGACGAGCTGCGTGAGCTGGCGCTGGCCGCTCCTGGTGTGGTCCGGGCGCTGGACGGGGCCGGTATCCGCATGGTCATCGTGCGTGCGCCGCGCCTGGTCAACGTCGTCCCCGCCTGAGCCTGAGCGCGGGCTGTCCGGATCTGGGCGCGGCGCCGCCGTCCGGGCCTGAGCGCGGGCTGTCCGGATCTGGGCGCGGCGCCGCCGTCCGGGCCTGAGCGCGGCGCCGTCCGGGTCCGGGCGCGTGACCTCCCCGCGGGGGCGTCACCACTCCCGGCAAGGCGGCGTGCTCACCGCCCGCCGGGCGTGGTCATGCCTTCTCCGGGTCCCGTCACGGTCCGGCCGGGCCGTGGCCGTTACTGCGTGCGGCCGCGGTGGTGGTGACTGCGCGACCGCGCGCGGTCACACCCGGCGGAGCACGGCGACGACGCGGCCGAGGATCTTCGCATCATCGCCGGGAATCGGCTCGTAGGCCGGGTTGTGCGGCATCAGCCAGATGTGGCCGTCGGCGGCGCGCCGCAGGGTCTTGACCGTCGCCTCCGCCTTGTCTTCGACGCCTTCGACCATCGCGGCCACGATCTCGCCGTTCTCCGCGTCTTCCTGCTGCCGCACCACGACCCAGTCGCCGTCCGCGATGGCGGCGTTGATCATGGAATCACCGACCACCTTGAGCAGGAACAGCGTGCCGTCGCCAACGATCTGCTTGGGCAGCGGGAAGACGTCGTCGATAGCCTCATCGGCCAGCAGGGGCACACCTGCGGCGATGCGGCCGACCAGGGGAACGAGCGCGGCCTCCTGCGAGGGGATGTCCGCCGTGTACTCCTCAGGCGCTTCGGCGTCGGGCCGGACCGCCGGATGGCCCGGCAGCCGGACCTCCACGGTGCGGGGGCGTCCCGCGTCGCGCCGCAGGTACCCCTTGCTCTGCAGCGTGGACAGCTGGTAGGAGACGCTGGACGTGCTGGTCAGGCCGACCGCCTCACCGATCTCGCGCATGGAGGGCGGGTAGCCACGCCGCTGGACCGAGTCCCTGATCACCTGGAGGACCTTCCGCTGGCGCCAGGTGAGCACATGGTCGGGATCGGGGTGGTCAGGTATTTCGGTGACCACGGTGGGGACGCTGCCCTTGGGCTTGCGCCCAGGCCTGCCCTTTGGTCTGGTCCCCGGCACGGCGCTGGGCCCGAAGCCGGCGGAATCGTGCTGCGTCCCGCCGCCTTCCGAGCTGTGATCCATCTGCTCACCTCCGGAGCTGATCTTTGCGTTCACGGGTGACGCTAGCGCTTCCGGCACCAGACATCAAACATCTGTTCGATGTGGCGCAAAATGTCGTACCCCTGAGATAGAACAGTATCGTACGAACGTTCGATCGAACGGTTGTGCTATCGAACGAGTATACGATTGAGCTGTCTCGACGAGGGAGGCCGGTATGAGCGCGATGACCACAGGGAGGCCGGCACGGCTGACCAGGGCCGCCGCGCCTGCCCGTCGGCAGGCCGGGCCCGCTGACCGCAGCCAGGTGGGTCCCCGGCCCCGGCGAGTGCGGCGCCCTGATGGCCAGCCGGGCGCCAGTCCGGCGCGGCACCTGCATGCCGTGCCTGACGTTGCCCAGGTACCGGGCATCCAGGCAGTTCCCGCTGGCAGGGGCGGGGCCGGGGGGCGGGGGGTCCCGGCGGTACCGGGCCCGCGGCGTTCAGCGGAATCCAGCCGCCCGGGGGAGACCGGCCGGGCCGGGATGCGGCAGGCCGTCCGCGCGCGGGACACGCGGCTGGCGCCACCGCGGCCCGCGGTCCGGCTGACCCGGCGGGGCCGGATCGTGGTGACGATCCTGGTGACCGCCGCCTGCCTGCTGCTCACGGTGCTGGCGTGGATGGCCGTCGCGGCCAGGGCGCAGGCGGCCGACAGCGGCCTGCCGCCGGGCGCGGTCTACCGGAACCTGACCTCCGTGGTGGTGCGCCCGGGCCAGACCCTGTGGTCGATCGCGTCACAGGCCGAGCCCACCGCCGACCCGCGCGCCGTCGTGCAGCAGATCATCGACCTCAACGCGCTCAGCGGCACCAGCGTTGAGCCAGGTCAGCGCCTGCTGGTTCCCCGCGGCTGACGGACGACACGCCGGCCGCGGATAGGGCCTAGGGCGCGGCGACCAGGACTTTCGCCGGGCGCAGGGGCAGGCGCGCGGCGGTTTCGGCCCGTCGCTTGCGCCGGGCATGGGTTCTGAACTACGGTTAAACACAACATCTAGTAGTTACACGACTGTAGTTACTCCACAAGTTGTGTAATCGCGAACTAGCCCGTAGTGTCCGCCGCCCGGGGAGGTGATGGCGTGTTCTGCCCGTTTTGCAGGCATCCGGACAGCCGCGTCATCGACAGCCGGACCGCCGACGACGGGGCCGCGATCCGCCGCCGCCGCTCCTGCCCGGCGTGCGGCCGGAGATTCACCACCCAGGAATCCGTGATCCTGATGGTGGGCAAGCGCAGCGGTGCCACCGAGCCCTTTACCAGGGACAAGATCGTGAAAGGTGTGCGCCGCGCCTGCCAGGGCCGGCCGGTGACCGAGGATCAGCTCGCGATCCTGGCCCAGCAGGTGGAGGACGCGATACGGGCCCGGGGCTGCGCGGAGGTGCCGTCCCACGATGTAGGCATGGCGATTCTTGGCCCGCTCCGCGAGCTGGACGAGGTCGCCTACCTCAGGTTCGCCTCGGTGTACCGGGGCTTTGAGTCACTTGCCGATTTCGAGGACGAGATCGCAGCGCTGCGTTCGGCACATGAGCCGGACGGCGTACTCACGCCCTGACGCAAGGGCGGCATCACCACACTGGACGGGCCTGGACGGGCCCAGCGGGCACAGGCCCAGAAGGGGGACGGCAATGACCGAGACGTCGAGCGGATCCGCGGCGCGGGGCGGCAAGAGCACCCGCAAGGGGCTCACCATGCAGCGCATCCACACCCGGGACGGCGTCCACCCCTACGACGACGTCACCTGGGAGCGCCGCGACGTCGTCATGACCAACTGGCGGGACGGCTCGGTCAACTTCGAGCAGCGCGGTGTCGAGTTCCCCACCTCCTGGTCGGTCAACGCCGCCAACATCGTGACGACCAAGTACTTCCGCGGCGCGGTCGGCACGCCGCAGCGCGAGTGGAGCCTCAAGCAGCTCGTCGACCGGGTGGTCGGCGTGTACGTGGCCGCCGGGATCAAGCACGGCTACTTCGCCACCCCCAAGGACGCCGAGATCTTCGACCACGAGCTCAAGCACGCGCTCATCCACCAGGTCTTCAGCTTCAACTCGCCGGTCTGGTTCAACGTCGGCACGGCGTCCCCCCAGCAGGTCTCGGCCTGCCAGCCCTACGATGCGCTCGTCAGCACCCCCGCAGGGCTTGTCCCGATCGGCAAGCTCGTCGACGACAACGCGGTCGGCAGCAAGGTGTACGACGCTCACGGTGTGACGAGGGTCATCGCGACCAAGGCCAACGGTGTGAAGGATGTGCTGCGCCTGCACACCAAGGCGGGATACACGCTCGACGTAACCGCCGATCATCTCGTCTGGCGAGCGGACCATCTCGACTCTGGCGTTTTCACTCAAGCTGGCGCGCTGCGGCCGGGGAATTCACTCCTGCATGTCGAACCCGAGATGGGTGGCTCGAATCGTCGGCTGGTGGAGATTTACCGAATCGAACAGCTGGGCTCGATGGAGGTCTACGACATCCAGACTGAGAGCGGCGAGTACCTTTCCGGGAACCTCAGGGTGCACAACTGCTTCATCCTGGCCGTTGACGACACCATGGACTCGATCCTGGAGTGGTACAAGGAAGAGGGCCTGATCTTCAAGGGCGGGTCCGGCGCAGGCGTGAACCTGTCCCGCATCCGGTCCAGCAAGGAACTGCTGTCGTCGGGCGGCACCGCGAGCGGGCCGGTGTCGTTCATGCGCGGCGCCGACGCCTCCGCGGGCACGATCAAGTCGGGCGGCGCGACCCGCCGGGCCGCCAAGATGGTCGTCCTCGACGTCGACCACCCGGACGTCGAGGAGTTCATCGAGACCAAGGCGCGCGAAGAGGACAAGATCCGGGTCCTGCGCGACGGCGGGTACGACATGGACCTCGGCGGCAAGGACATCACCAGCGTCCAGTACCAGAACGCCAACAACTCGGTCCGGGTGTCGGACGAGTTCATGCGGGCCGTCGAGGCGGGCAGCAAGTTCGACCTGGCCGCCAGGCTGACCGGCGAGACGGTCGAGACCGTCGACGCCAAGGACCTGTTCCGCAAGATGGCGCAGGCCGCCTGGGAATGCGCCGACCCGGGAATTCAGTACGACGGCACCATCAACGACTGGCACACCTGCCCGGAATCGGGGCGGATCACCGCGAGCAACCCATGCTTCCCGGCCGATCAGCGGGTGCTCACCGACAGGGGCCTCGTTCCCATCGGCGACCTGGTGCGCCGTGCTGCGGACGAGCAGAGCTTCGCGGTTTACACCAACGACGTGACTGCGAAGGACGACCCGCAGGACCGTGTCATAGCGACCACGCCAACCCGGTACATGATCACCGGGCGTAACGAGATCATGGAACTGCGGTTCTCGGACGGCTCCCGGCTGCGCTGCACCCCTGGTCACCGGGTCTGGACTGCCAACCGCGGCTGGGTCCACGCGGAGGAACTGACCGAGGACGACAAAGTTGTCCGCTCGTTCCAGTACGCGCCGCGCCCGATGGCCGATCCCCACATCCCGGCCGAGGCACTGCTGGCGGCCCGGTACGAGCGCTCACGCAAGCCGCTGGACCTGCCGGTCAAGTGGGACGCCGAACTCGCTCACTACCTCGGCTGGCTGGTCGGCGACGGATGCATCGACGCACGCGATAACACTGCTGTCACCGTGTACGGCTCAGCTGAAGAGCAGGAGACTGTCCTCCCACGCCACCATGCCCTTCTCACCGGGATCACTGGTTTTACGAGCAAGCCGAGCCTGCAGGCGAACGGGACGCTGCAGCTGCGGGCCACCCGGCGCGCCTTCGGGGAGTTCCTGCGCGGGCTGGGCGTGTCCGGCGAACGGGCATCGGAGAAGTCGGTCCCGCACTCGATGTTCGAGGCACCAGAAGAGGCACTGATCGCCTTCCTGCAAGGATTGTTCGATGCGGATGGATGTGTCGTGCGTCGGACAAGCAACGAGACCAGGTATGTGGGACTGGGCAGCCGTTCCGAGGAATTGCTGATCGGGGTCCAGGAACTACTCGCCTCGCTGGGCATCGCCTCGCGCATCTACATGATCAGCCAGGGCAGGAAGGCGTCATTTCACTACACGAGGAAGGACGGCACCGAGGCCAGCTACGGTTCCGACGGCCCGTTCTACGATCTTCGCATCACCGCCGGTGCTATCACGCAGTTCCACCAGGTCATCGGCTTCAGCCTTCCTCGCAAGCAGTCGAAGCTGGTCGACATCGTCGAGCATGCGAAGTTCCGGAAGACCGACCGTAGCGTCCGCATGATCAGCCGCGAGTCGAAGGGTTTTGAGACCACCTATAACCTGACCGAGCCGCGCAACCACTCCTACATCGTGGGTGGGACCGTGGTGGCCAACTGCTCGGAGTACGTCCACCTCGACAACTCCTCGTGCAACCTGGCCAGCATCAACCTGCTCAAGTTCCTGGGCGATGACGACGAGTTCGACGTCAAGCGATTCCAGCAGATCACCGAGCTGATTATCACGGCGATGGACATCTCCATCTGCTTCGCCGACTTCCCGACCGAGAAGATAACCGCGGTCACCCGGGCCTACCGCCAGCTCGGCATCGGCTACGCCAACCTTGGCGCGCTGCTGATGGCGACCGGCCACGCCTACGACTCCGAGGGCGGGCGGGCGATCGCCGCCGCGATCACCTCGCTGATGACCGGCGTCGCTTACCGCCGGTCCGCCGAACTGGCCGCCGTGGTCGGGCCCTACGACGGTTATGAGCGCAACGCCACTGCCCACAAGCGGGTGATGCGCAAGCACGCCGACGCCTGCGGCCAGATCAAGACCCGCGGCGGCATGGACCACGACATCCACGCCGCGGCCGCCGCCGCCTGGAAGGAGTGCCTCGCCCTCGGCGAGACAAATGGGTACAGAAACGCACAAAGTAGCCTACTCGCGCCTACTGGCACCATAGGCCTCATGATGGACTGTGACACCACTGGTGTCGAGCCAGACTTGGCGCTGGTGAAGTTCAAGAAGCTCGTCGGCGGTGGGTCCATGCAGATCGTCAACCAGACGGTCCCGCGGGCGCTGAAGAGCCTGGGCTACCAGCCCGAGCAGGTGGAGGCGATCACCGAGTATATCGCCGAGCACGGCCACGTCGTGGACGCGCCCGGGCTGCGGCCCGAGCACTACGGGGTCTTCGACTGCGCGATGGGGGAGCGGGCGATCAGCCCGATGGGCCACGTGCGGATGATGGCCGCAGTTCAGCCAGCGTTGAGTGGTGCAATTAGCAAGACTGTGAACTTGCCTGAGTCGGCCACGATCGAGGACATTGAGTCGATCTACCTGGAGGGCTGGAAGCTCGGCCTGAAGGCGCTGGCGGTCTACCGCGACAACTGCAAGGTCGGGCAGCCGCTGTCGGCCGCCAAGAGGAAGCCGGAGGCGGCGGCCGCCAGCCCAGTGCATGAGGTCCGCCCGGTGCGCCGCCGCCTGCCCAAGGCGCGGCCAGCCACGGTGACTCGGTTCTCGGTGGCGGGCGCGGAGGGCTACATGACCGCCTCCAGCTACCCGGACGACGGTGTGGGCGAGGTCTTCCTCAAGCTCGGCAAGCAGGGCTCCACGCTGGCCGGCGTGATGGACGCGTTCTCGATGGCGATCTCCATCAGCCTGCAGTACGGGGTCCCGCTGGAGAAGTGGGTCGAGAAGTTCACCAACATGCGCTTCGAGCCGGCCGGGATCACCGATGACCCGGACATCCGGATCGCAAGCTCGGTGATGGACTACGTGTTCCGGCGGCTGGCGCTGGACCACCTGCCCTACGAGACCCGCGCCGAGCTGGGCATCCTGTCCGCTGCCGAGCGCACCGCCCAGCTCGCTGGCGAGGATCCGGCCGCCCTGGCCGAGGACCAGGACACCACCGAGATGGCGCAGTCAGCCCCGGTCGAGCGCCCGCAGCCTACGCGCGAAGCCGGCTCCCAGCCCGGGCAGCCGCCAGCACCGCAGGCGCCGCCGGGGCAGCCGCAGCCGCACAGTTCGATGGAGGTGCTGGAGGCGCAGCAGGGCCGGACGGCGGACGCGCCGCTGTGCCTGACCTGCGGTACGAAGATGCGCCCAGCTGGCAGCTGCTACGTCTGCGAGGGCTGCGGCGCGACCAGCGGCTGCAGCTGATCCAGCGCCGCTGAACAGAAGAGTTCCCAGCTCAGGTGGGATGTGACCGCATGGTCGCAGCCCATCTGAGCGCTAACCCGACGCCACTCGTTGCATTTGATGCAACCCATAGCCGATTTTTGGGACGGTCATTGTGCGCTGGGGCCGCCCCCGCGGGGAGACCACTCCCGTGGTACAGCGGGGCGCCGTGGCGCGAAGCAGGAACCGTCCGGGGGACTGGTTGAGATGCGGGGGTTTCATTCGTTTCTCGCGACTTCGGGTCCGGTGATGCGTGCCAGCAGCGGGAAGGTGGCCGTGATGATGCCGAGGGCCGCCAGGATCCCGGCCGCGATGAGGAGGTAGTACGCGGCACCGGGCGCCACCATCGGGTGCTGCTGCGCCTCGGAGGCGAACATCGCGGCGGCGGCGAACCCGGTGCCGATCGCGACGGCGGCGACAGAGAGCAGCGGCACGGCGCCTTCCAGCGCGGCGACACGGCGCAGCGTGGCGAGCCGGGCGCCGGTGAGCCGCAGCATGCTGAACGGCCGCTTGCGGTCGGCGAGCCCGGCCGCGATGCCCGTGGCGAGCGTGCAGCCGGCGATCAGCAGGCTGACCAGGATCACCACGTTCGCGAGTTGCTGATAGCCGCTGTCGGCGGAGTGGTCCTGCGCGATGATGTCGCCGATGGTGGACGGCGTGCTGACGCCGGGGTACGCGTGTGCGTTCTCGAGCACCGTCCTTGCCTGCTCGACCGCTGGCGTGGTGCCGTTCGTCGCCACGTTGATGGCGTCCACGCCGAAGGTGTCCAACCGCGTGGCCGGGACGTGCGCGGCCGGCCAGGTGATCGCGGTGGCGTCGAGGCCGAGCAGGGGCCCGTTGAACCCGTCTTCGGGGAACGCAGCCGCCCTCGCCCCGGCCGGGCAGCGGCCGAGGGCGGGAACGGCCGCGAGCTGCGCGCACGAGACCACGCCCGCCGGGATCGGACCGGTGATGCCCTGAACGGGGTCGAGGCTGTGAAAGGTCCCTGGGATGGTCAGCCGCGGGTCCGCCCGGACCACGAGCACCCCCTGCACGCCGGGGATCCCGCTCAGCTGTGCCGTCAGCGGCGCGGCGGGCGCGGCCGGCCCCGGGCGCGCCGTGCCCGCACTGATTCCGGGGCCGCTGTTGCCGGCCACCTGGTTCGATGCCGATACCTGGTCGGTCAGCACGTTCGCTTCTGCGGCGCTGCCCCACCGGGTGAGGTCTTTGGCGTTCTGCGTGGTGATCGCCACCATGGCGACGGTGGTGATGAGCAGGGCGAGCACAAGGCCGCTGACGGCGCGGAAGGCGGCTTTGGGGTCGTCGGTGAGGCGACGGGCGGCGATCAGCGTGCCGGGGCGGCTGGTCCACCGGGCCATGGCCCTGGCCGCGGCCATGGTGAGCCACGGGCCCGCGATGAACAGGCCGACGATGATGAGCGCGAAGCTGGACGCGAACGCCTGGACCTGCCCGGGGATGGAGGCCGGGTGGCCGTGGATGGTCCAGAAGGCGAGTTCGGCCAGGCCGGCCAGTAGCGGCACCGCCCGCCAGGCCCGTGGCGGCTTCGGCGTGGCCCGGCGGGCGACGCCGAGCGGGGAGATGTGCACCCGGCGCAGCGCCAGCCGGGCCGCCACCGCGGCGAAGACAGGCACGCCGATCGCGACCGCGAGGATGTCCGGCAGGCTGAGCGTCAGTTCGCTTGGGAAGAACGGCTGACCGATGAACGGGATGCCCGCGACCGGGATGCGCAGCAGGAAGAAGATCCCGAACCCGGCGGCCACCCCCAGGATCCCGGCCGCGGTCGATTCGGTGGCGGCGAGCAGGGAGACCTGCCTGCGGGTCGCGCCGGCCAGGCGCATCGCCGCGAACCGTTCCTCGCGGCGGGCGGCCGACAGCCGGGTCGCGGTGGCGATGAAGATCAGCACCGGGGCCAGGATGGCCAGCGCTACGACGGACAGGATGAGGTCGGTGGCGCCCGCGGGGGCGCCCCCGTCGCGCGGGGGGTAGAGCAGGCCCTGTGGGTTGGCCTTCGTCCGGGGGGCCGGCCAGCCCAGCTCCGTGGTGGAGACCGACGTCACCCGCACGCTGTTCGGGGTGTGCGCAAGCTGCTCCGGGGTGTGCCCGACGATGATGACCAGCGAGTCCGGCGACGGCAGCGCGGCATCGCCGATCACCCCGGCCAGGTGGCCGGGGTAGCGGCCGGCGAGCAGGTCCGCTGGGGTGCTGCGCAGCAGCGCCGCCAGCGCGGGCGAGGCGTAGTACTGGCCCGGTCCCGGGTCCCGGGGGATGCCCGGCGGCACCGGCGACGAGGCGCCGGTGGCGGCCACGTCGAAGCGGTTGATCTGCTGGTCGTCGAAGATGTCGCCGCCGGGGTGCCACCACAGCGGGGCGATGCCCGCCGCCGGGCCGGGGGCCACCCACGCGGTGCCGGTCCAGAACCAGGCGTGGCGGTTGTTCCAGGTGGTAACCGCGTTGGTCGCGGCCACGGCGGCCAGCAGCAAGCCGACGCCGAGGCCGACCGCGACGGCCAGGACGACCAGCCGGGTGATCGCCTCGCGGCCGCCGCTGACCGCGAGCCGCAGGCCGAGGGGGATCACGGCCGCGCGCCGGTGAGCGTGCTGACCGTGCCGTCGCGGACGATGACCTCGCGGTCGGCGTAGGCGGCGACCCGGGCGTCGTGGGTGACCAGGACGACAGTGGTGCCGTGCTCGCGGGCGGCGGCGACCAGCAGGTCCATCACCAATTCCCCGGACACCGAGTCCAGCGACCCGGTCGGCTCGTCGGCAAACAGCACCTCGGGCCCGGCGACCAGGCCGCGGGCCAGCGCAACGCGCTGTGCCTGCCCGCCGGACAGCTCCCCGGACCTGCGGTGCTCAAGCCCATCCAGGCCGAGCGTGCCGAACCAGTTCCTGGCCGCCGTCATCGCCGGGCCTCGGCGTATGCCGGACAGCAGCAAGGGCAGGGCGACGTTCTCTTCCGCGGTCAGCTCGGGAACCAGCTGACCGGACTGGAACACGAACCCGAACCGGTCCCGGCGCAGCGCGCTGCGCCGATCGTCGCTCAGGGTGTCCAGCCGCTGCCCGCCGAACCACGCCTGCCCCTGCTCGGGGACCAGGATGCCCGCCAGGCAGTGCAGCAACGTGGACTTGCCAGAGCCGCTCGGCCCCATCACCGCGACGATCTCACCCCGCTGCACCGCCAGCGAGGCGCCGCGCAGCGCCGGCGTTTCGCCGAACGACTTCACCAGGTCCCGCGCCTCGACGATGTTCCCGGCCCGGGGCTCCGCAGCGGCGGGGAGGTTCGCGGTCATCAGTGCACCGCCCGGTCGAGCAGGTCCAGCCGGGCCGCGGTGTGGTCGATCCATCGCAGGTCGGCCTCCAGCCGGTAGAGCGCGTGGTCGGCGAGCAGCACGTCAAGGGGATCCCCGCGCTGCTTCAGTTCGGTGAGCTCGCGCATCCGCTGCAGGTGCGCCGCCCGCTGGATATCCAGGTAGCCGTCGGCCGGCCGGCCGAGCATCAGGGCGAGCACTACCTTGGCGAACAGCTCGCTCTGCAGGTCCGGCTCCGGCGGGGCCGGCTCGGCCAGCCACCGCTGCACATCGGCGATGCCAGCCTCGGTGATGACGTACCGGCGCCGCTCCGGCCCGGCCCCCTGCTCGACCGGCCCGGCGACCGCCTTCCCGTCCCTGGCCAGCCGGGACAGGGTCGCGTACACCTGGCTGTAGCGCAGCGGCCTGCCCCGGCCGAAGTACGCGTCGTAGTCCCGTTTCAGGTCGTACCCGTGGCTTGGCCCCCGTTCAAGCAGGCCAAGCAGTGTCAGCGGAACGCTCATAACCGAGAGAATACCCTAAGAGTATTCTCTCAGAAAGTAGTTTCTGGACTGAGCCCCGGCAGGACAACACGGCGATGGCGTCATCAAGGCGCTGCCGCTCTGGCCACACACCGTCGCTCCAGTGCGCTGGGGCGGTTGCCCTACCGGCGGCGGAATGCGGCGTCCAGCGCCGTCGTGCCGATGTTCCACATGTTGTCGGCAACGTTGATCGTGACTGCGGGGGGAACGATCTCGTCGATGCGGTCAAGCACGCCAGCGGACAGCTCGATCCCGTCGGTGGCGAGGTAGCCGTCCAGGTGTTCCATGGTGCGCGGGCCGATGATCGCGGAGGTGACCGCGGGGTGGCGGATGACGAACGCTACCGCCATCTGGATGAGGGTGATCCCGGCCTCGTCGGCGAGCGCGCCGAGGGCATCGGCGGCGTCGAGCTTGGCGGTGTTGGCCGGGTTGGCGGCGTCATAGGCCCCGGGGAAACGGCGCTGCCGGGCAACCGAACCCGGCCCGCTGACCTGCCGGCCCTTGCGGTACTTGCCGGACAGCCAGCCTCCGGCCAGCGGGCTGTAGGCCATGACGCCCATTCCGTGGCGCAGGCAGGCCGGCAGCAGGTCGTACTCGATGGCGCGGGTCAGGATTGAGTAGGGCGGCTGCTCGGTGCGGAACCGTCCGTGGCCGCGGCGCTCAGCGGTCCACTGGGCCTCGGCGATCTGGGAGGCGGGAACCTTCGACGCGCCGAAGGAGCGGATCTTGCCGGCGCGCACGAGGTCGGACAGGGCGCCGAGGGTCTCGTCGATGTCGGTGCCTGGGTCGGGCACCCCCACCTGGTACAGGTCGATCCAGTCGGTCTGAAGCCGGCGCAGCGAGCCCTCGACCGCCTCGGTGATCCACCGCCGTGACGCTCCGCGATGGTTGGGGTCGTCGTCGCCAAAGGGAACGCCGAACTTGACGGCGAGCACCACGCTCTCGCGCCGTCCGCCGGCCAGTGCCTTGCCCAGGATCTCCTCCGACTCGCCGGCGGAGTAGCCATCGGCGGTGTCGATGAAATTGATCCCGGCGTCCAGCGCCTTATGGATGATCTTGATCGCATCGTCGTGGTCGGAGTTGCCGAACGCGCCGAACATCATCGCGCCCAGGCACATCTGGCTGACCGAGATGCCGGTGCGCCCCAGGGGCCGGTATTCCATGATGAAGCTCCTTCGGCCGCCGCGAGTGAGGTGCAGGCAGGCGGGTATGATCGGATGGCCAGCAGGCGGATAGCCTGTCCACTTCACTGTAGCGATTACCGGATAGCCTGTCCACTTGGAGTCCCGATGCCTGCGAATCAGTCTCCGGCACCCGCAAGACGAGCCGACGCCGAGCGCAACCGCGACAAGATCCTCGCGGCCGCGCGCACCGCGTTCGCCGATCCTGACGCTGAGGTGTCGATGGCCGAGATCTCGCGGCGCGCCGAAGTCGGCATGGCGACCCTCTACCGCAACTTCCCCGGGCGCCAAGAGCTCCTCGAGGCCCTGTACACCGACGAGGTCGATGCCGTCTGCAAGGCCGCCGAGACCGTCGACGGCCAGACGCCCGGAGCGGCCCTGGCGGCCTGGTTGCACCGATTCTCGGCCTTTACCACCAGCAAGCGGCAGATCGCCGCCGAACTGCTCAAGCAAACGGACCGCGGCAACCCCCTCTTCCAAAGCAACCGCACCCGGGTGATCACCGCGGGCCGGCCGCTCCTCGCCGCCGCGCAACACGCCGGCGAAGTCCGCAGCGACCTCACCCTTGAACAGATCCTCGACATGATCGTCGCCATCGCCACGATCCACGGCGACACCGGCTACACCGGACCAATCCTCCAGGCCGTACTCGACGGCCTGCGTCCTGCGGCCGATGCGAGGCCCGCGTAGGACAAGGCGGCACGCCGCGAACCCCGAATAAGTACGAACCCCGAATAAGTACTCTGCGCCAGTACTGCCGGCAAGGTGTGGCAGATGGCCGCCAATCCGGGCATCGTCCGTGGTACCGGATGCGATCCGTCTGCGTGTGAACGGAGTCCTTCATAACCGGCGCTGGAGAGATCGGCCCGGTGCACGGCCCCTGAGCCCGGTTACCGGGTGAGGACGATCCACTGGCCGCCGTCGATCAGTTCGCGGGCCGCGTCCAGGTGGCCGGCGTGCGTGGCGGTCTCGGTGATCACGTGCAGGAGGGTCCTGCGCAGCGGCCGGGGCGGGAAGTTGGTGAAGAAGTCCGGCCACCACTTCGGCATCGCGTCGATCGGCGTCGCGGCGATGATCGCGTCGGCCCTGGTTATCTCGTCCCGGTACAGATCGAGGATCGCGGCACCCGGCACATCCGCCGGAACCCGCCATGCCTCGTCCCCGGACGTGAGCGTGATCTGCTCGCCCGCGACGGCGCCGCGGAACCAGAACTGCTCGACCTCCAGGGCCAGGTGCCGCACCATGCCCAGCGGCGTCCAGCCTGACGGCAGCACTGGCTGCCGCAACTGGTCCCCGGAAAGTCCTTCCAGGGCGCCAAGCACGTGCTCGCGCTGTGTGTTCAGTGCCGCCAGAAGCGCGTCCTTCTCGTCGTTCATCACCTCAGGATGACGTACTGGCCTGCCGGAAGTAAGCGGCGGTCAGCTGTCCCTGCCCGGGGTCACGGCCGGTTCCGGGCCTCCGGCTGGCAGTGGGATCAGCGGGTCGCCCACCCGCACGGCTCCTTCCCTGACCACCTCGGCATAGACGCCGAAGTTCACCCCGCGGCCGGACTCGTTCACCTGTACCCCCCGGTAGGACCTGATCATCCGCACCGTCGGGAGGTCGCGGGCGCCGCGGTCGGGGTCGCGCGTCGTCGCGGCGCAGCGCGGCACCGGGCCGCCAACGCGGACCAGGGCCCCGCCGATCCCGATTGCCCGGCCCTGCCAGCGGTCCTCGGCGTGGGCCGGAAGGCCGGAAAAGCTGATGAGCATCCTGAACCGCCGGGCGTCGACCGGTCCAGCACCGGACTGACGGGCCAGTTCGGCGACCGACTCCTCGCCGAGCAGCGTGACCGGATACTCGTCGTGGCCCGCGCCCGGATCGCTGGCCCGCACCAGGCGCACCGGCTCGCCCGCCGCATCGCTCAGCACCGCATTCCAGGGGCCTTCCACCACCGTCCCGGCCACCTTCCGCTCGCCGTAGAAATCGGCGATCACCGCCGCCCCCGGCCGGGCGGGGCCGGCGCACACCTGTTCCCCGGCCGAGCTCAGGGTGAGCCGCCCGCTCCGCGTGTCATGCGCCGCGCGGAACCGGACAAGCCTGCCCGTCTTCCAGATCGAGATCAGCCGGTCGCTACCGTCGATCACGAAGAACTCGCGGTCTCCCGCCGCGCCCGTCCGCAGCAGCACGATCGCATCCGGGTGGTGCAGCGCCAGGCCCTTGACCGGCGTCGTGGACAGCCGGGTGACGCGGGCGCAGGCGCTCACGCATGCCCCGTCCCCCTCCCGCCGCGGCTCAGGCACGCCAGCTCAGCAGTTCACGGAAGAACCGGCGCTCGATCTGCCAGCCGCCGGGCGGGAGGCTGAAGTCCGCCTGGACCGGCCGGAACGACACCTGGTAGTCACCGATCGCGGGCCGGCCCCCGCCGTCCCAGGCCCGGTAGAGACGGTCAAGCTCACGGGCGAGCGAGGGGTCCTTCCACCACCAGATCCCGTCCGGACCCGCCACCGCCCAGCCGCCACGGCCGTCGCTGAGGCCGGGCCCCTGCGGCGCGTGGCACGCCCGGCGGTCGTGCACGGCGTTGTAACCCGTGCCAGCGCCGATCTCGAGCACCTTCATGCCGTCAGCGAGATCAAGCAGTTCCAGCCTGCCGGCGACCAGCGACGGCTGGGAGGCCGAACTCGCCGGCATCCGGTTCACTGACCGCGTCACCAGCGCCTGGTCGGAGTAGATGAGCTCAAGATGTTCGCGCAAGGGACGCCCAGGGTCATGGTGGACGGCCACGGCGTCCGGGGATCCGGCCGCGCGGTACGAGAAGGTCTCGAGCAGGCGGTGGCGCTCGACCGTGCGGAACGCGCGTTCGGTGCGCGCCGAGCGGATGGCGCCTGCCGTTGCCAGTTCCCGGACGTAACGCTCGACCAGGGACCGGATCTCGGGCTCACCCGCCGGTACCGCTGCCCGGTCCCGGCCCGCGGAGGTTGAGGCACCATCGGACATTCTCCCCACTGGCTGCCAGCGAGCTTACGGCAGGCGGCGCGTGAGGCAGCGGGGGGCGCAGCGGGGCCCAGCGCACCCGGCGCCTAACGAATCTGCCCCGCACCCGCCTGCCCGCGCCAGCCCGCTGCCGGGCCGGCCAGCGGCCAGGCGTGCCGCCTCACGCCGGTGCCGCTCCCTTGACCTGCCGCCCGGCCGTCCAGACGCCGGTCACGTGCGCGGGCTCGGCCAGCACCGAGATGTCGGCCAGCGGGTCGGCGTCCAGGGTGATCACATCCGCGTCGTAGCCCGCGGCGAGCAGGCCCGACCGTGGCGCCTGCGCGCCGAGCGTGGCCGGGCCGGTCGCGGTGGCCGCCTCGATCGCCTGCAGCGGCGTCATGCCGAGGGCGACCAGATGGACCAGCTCGCTTCCGTTATGCCCCCACGAATCGGGCATGTCCATACCGGTCAGCGCGATGTCGGTGCCCATCGCGATGGTGACGCCGCGCTCGAGTGCCCGGGCGACCGCCTCCGCGTGCACGTCCGCGACGGCCCGCAGCTTGGCCATCGCGTAATCGGGCACATCTCCGCTGCTGGCCAGCATGTCCTCGATGATCGTGCGGGTGGGGACCAGGATCGCGCCGCTCTCGGCCATGGCGTCGCAGCACTCGTCGTCGAGGTAGGTGCCGTGCTCGATGGTGAGCACCCCGGCCTCCAGCGCGGCCATGATGCCCGGCTTGCCGTGGCAGTGCGCGGCGACCGCCCGCTCCGCCAGGCCCGCGACCTCCACGATGGCGCCCAGCTCCGCGCCGGTGAACTGCTGGTGGATCGGGTCGTCCAGCTCCGACAGGACGCCGCCGGAGGCGCACACCTTGATCAGGGCGGCCCCGCGGCGGAGCTGCTCGCGCGCCGCCCGCTGGCAGGCGGCCACCCCGTCGGCCAGGCACATGGTGCCCTCAAGCCGGGCGTAGTCCTCCATCCAGGGCAGCGGGAGGGAGTGCAGGTCCCCGTGGCCGCCGGTGGTGGACAGGATCGCGCCAGCGGCGTAGATGGCCGGCCCGTCCAGCACGCCCTCGGCTACGGCGCGCGCCAGGTGCACCCCGAGGCCGCCGACCTCGCGCACGGAGGTGACCCCGGCGTCGAGCGCGTTGCGCAGATCGCGGGCGCAGCGGGCCGCCCGGAGCGCGAGCGGCTGCAGCGGCAGCCTGCCCAGGTCGAGCGTGCGGGTGCCGAGGAAATGCCCGTGGCAGTCCCACAGCCCGGGCAGCACGGCCGCGGCGCGGTGCTGGCGGGCGCCTGGCGTCTGCGGCGCGCCGGAGGCCGGCCCCGCGTAGCTGATCCTGTCGCCGTCGAGCACCACCACCCCGTCGCTGACGGGCTCACCCTGGCCCGGGATCAGCAGGCCGGCCTCGATCCTGTGCATACGTTTGTCCCCCTCGCGAGACGGCGCGGGCGGCGGTGCCTTTGACATCATGAAGCGAGCGAAGGCGGTACGTCCACGAGCATGGCAGCGCCCGGGCGAGCGGGTGGGGTGGCAATTTGTCCCAGGCCTTGCCCGTGTGTATCTGATTGTGCGTCGCCGTGAGCGAACGGTGATGCGCTATACAGGGAACAGCACGAGGGAGTTACATGCGGCCAGACGACGGGCATCTGCCGGACAGGCGAATCGCGCGGCAGCGCGTCGACCGTGTCCGTGCCGCCGTCCGTTCAGCCCCGCTGCCGGTCAAGATAGTGCTGGTGCTGGCCGTGCTGGCGGCGGCGGTTGTGGCGTCGGCCCTGCCGGCGCGCGTCGGTGATCTCGTGCTGCTGCTGGCGCTGTGCTACGGGCCGGTCGCTGTCTGGCGCAAGCAGCGCTCGGTTTTCGCCTCGCTCGGGGTCGCCGCGTGGGGGCTGGCCGCGATCTTGTTCGTGGCGGCGCTGACACCGGCACCGCCGTCCACCTACTGGCTGTTCCCGCTCGTGCTGCTGCCGTTCGCGGTGGTCGCCGCCGCCCATTCCCCGCCGCTCGCGCGCAACCTCGTGCCCTGCCGGACCGTGGCCTGGACACTGCTGTGGGCGGTGCCCGCCGCCATGCTCGCCTGGCGGTTCGCCTCCGGCCAGCCGATCCTCAGCTGGGTGATCGGGTGGCTGCTCGCCGCCGTGGTGCTGGGCTGGCGCCTCACCCGGGGCCTGCAGGAAAGCCGCGTCTACGGCAGGCAGCAGGCCAGGGGGGTGTCCGGGACAGGGCCCTACGGCGAGACGGCCGCCCGCACCACGCCGGGTGCCTCGCCCGCGGGCGCCGGCCGGGCCAGCCATCCCGCCGGTGCGGTGCGGGCAGTGCAGGACGCGGACGGCACCCGGGTGCAGCAGGTGGCCGCCGGGGTCCGGGAACGCCCCGCTCCCGACCGGGATCTGCCCACGATCACCGTGGAGCAGGCGGTGGCCGAGCTCGACGCGATGATCGGGCTGGCCGGGGTCAAGGACCAGATCCACCAGCTCACCGCGTCGGTGGAGGCCGCGCGCAGGCGCGCGCAGGCCGGCTACCAGACCGAAAAACCGATGCAGCACTTCGTGTTCCTCGGGCCGCCGGGCACGGGCAAGACCTCGGTCGCCCGGATCATCGCCAAGATCTACTACGCGTTCGGCCTGCTGGAGTCGCCGTCCGTGCTGGAGGCGCAGCGAGCCGACCTGGTCGGGGAGTTCCTCGGCGCCACCGCGATCAAGACCAACGAGCTGGTGGACGCGGCGCTGGGCGGGGTCCTGTTCATCGATGAGGCGTACAGCCTCGCCAACGACGGTGAGGGACACAGTGACCGGTTCGGCAACGAGGCGGTCCAGGCGCTGCTCAAACGGGCCGAGGACGAGCGCGACCGGCTCATCGTCATCCTGGCTGGTTATGACCGGCAGATGGAGGACTTCCTGGCCAGCAACCCCGGGCTGAACTCCAGGTTCGCGATCCGGATCAAGTTCGCCGGGTATTCCCCGGCCGAGCTGCTCGCGCTCGCCCAGGCGTCGCTGGCGCAGCGCGGGGAGTCGCTCTCGCCCGACGCCGGGCCGGCGCTGGCCCGCATGATGGAGGACATCGGCCGCCGCCGTCTCGGCGACGAGCTCGGCAACGGCCGTTTTGTCCGGAGCCTGCTGGAAAAGGCGGGTCAGGTGCGTGACGTGCGGGTGATGGCGGACGGGGCCGAGCCGGCCCCGTCCGACCTGCTGACGCTGGAAGCGGCCGACCTGCAGCGGGCGTTCGCCGAGCTCACCTCCAGGTTCCGGGGCTACGCCGAGGCGCCCACCGTGGAGAGCGCGCTGGCCGAGCTCGATGAGCTGATCGGCCTGGAGCCGGTGAAGCGGCAGGTGCATGAGATCGCCGCGCAGCTGCGGGTGGCGCGGCTGCGGGACCGGCAGGGCCTGGTCAGCCAGCCGCCCGCCCGGCATTTCGTGTTCACCGGGCCGCCGGGGACCGGGAAGACCACGGTCGCGAGGATCCTGGGCCGGATCTTCGCCGCGCTCGGGCTGCTGGTCCGGCCCGAGGTGGTCGAGGCGCACCGGGCCGATCTCGTCGGCGAGCACCTGGGCTCGACCGCGATCAAGACCGGCAAGCTGATCGACTCCGCGCTCGGTGGGGTGCTGTTCATCGACGAGGCCTACGCGCTCTACAACCCCGGCTACGCCGGGGGCGACGCGTATGGCGCCGAGGCAGTGGCAACCCTGCTCAAGCGGGCGGAGGACGACCGCGACCGGCTGGTGATCGTGCTGGCCGGCTACACCGCCGACATGGACCGCTTCCTGCGGAGCAACCCCGGGCTCTCCTCCCGGTTCAGCGTCCGGATCGGCTTCCCCAGCTACACCCCCGGCCAGCTTGCCAAGATCGCTGAAGTGATCGCGGAACAGGCGGGGGACTCGTTCGACCCGGACGCCCTGCCCGTGCTGGAGCGGATCTTTCAGCGGGCGTGCGACAGCGGGCGGATCGACGAGCTGGGCAACGGGCGGTTCGCCCGGTCCCTGTTCGAGCGTGCGTGCGCGGCCCGCGACCTGCGGGTGGCCGACCTGGGCGACCAGGCGAGCGCGGCCGACCTGACCATCGTCACCGCGGCCGACCTGACCACGGCGGTCTCCGAGCTCACCAGGGAGCCGGATCGGCCGGGGCCTCAGTAATCCCTCAGGGCAGGTTGCCGAGCTCGGCGATGAGCCTGGCGTAGTCGCCCCCGGCGTCCCTGATCAGGTACATGAGGGTGTGCTGCACCGCGTGCCGGTGCTCACCCCGGTCCAGCAGGCGCTGCGCCGCCTCCCACAGCTCGGGCGGGTCGCCGCGCCACAGCCGGTCGCTGAGGGCCAGGTGGCGGCTGATGTGCTGCTCGCTGGTGGGCCGGCCGTGCGCGTCGTCGTGGTCGGCGGCCAGCAGCGTATGCCGCGCCTGCGGCTGGGAGGGGTCCAGCGTGCTCAGGTCGACGCCGTCGTAGTGCCCCTCCAGCAGCGGGAACGCAAAGGCGCGCCGCGGCAGGGCCTCCAGGTCAGCGTCCGGCAGCAGCCTGGCCACCAGCTGGGCGTCGAGGCCGAAGCTGGCCGGGTCGTGGTAGACGCGCGCGAAGGTGGCCATCGAGTTGAACACGGCGTCGAGCGTCTGCTCGATCGCCTCGGTGGGCAGCTCCCGGCGCCGGCCGGCCCAGCGCGCCCACGCGGCGAGCACGTGCGGCATGGCGTGCTGCTCCGCTGGCAGCAGCATGATCTTGCGGGGCAGCCAGTCCAGCATGAAGGTCTCGGCCTTGGCCGGGCTCATCCGCAGCGGCCGCCCGAAGTCCTGGCTGCAGCCATAGTCGATGATGTGGTCCGCGCACCGGCTCGCCGCCTTGCGGTCGGACAGGTCTTCGGCTTCGTCGGAGGCGAGGAACTCCACCACCAGCATGGCCCGCCGGTCATCACTCCAGGCCAGTCGCCGCGCTGCCGCGCCCAGCCAGGCCGGCGCGTCGTCGTGGCTGGCCAGCGCGGCGGCCGGGCCGCCGAACGGGAGCTGGTCCGGCTCGGCCACCGGCTCGGTCGGGCACAGCGTGCGGATCCGTGCCCGGATGAAGGCGTGGTAGGCCGGGAACGACTCGCTGACCGGCGGGTCCGGCGCCTCGTCGGTGGCGGTGAGCGCGGCTTCCAGCAGCCGCCGGGCCTGCGCCGCGGTGACCGGCCGGAAGGCGCCCCGCCCGGGACGATCGGCCCTGTCATCGCCCGGGCGGCAGCGTTCCAGCAGCGTGTCCACCTTGGAGGTGACCCAGCCGTCGCGCAGCAGGCCGCCGGCGTTGTAGTCGACGACCATGACGAGGGCGTGCGGCTCGGTACCGGCGTAGCTGAACAGGCAGACCGCCTCGTCGCAGTCCCCGAAGATGTCGGAGTTCAGGTAGCACTCCGCCGCCGCCACCGCGCCGACGTGCTCCGACCAGGCGGGCCGCGCGACCCCTCGCTCGATCAGCGCCAGCCCCGCTTTTTCGGCCAGGGCCGCCTGGCGGGACGTGCCCAGGCAGGCTATGCCGGACAGCAGGGCGAGCGCTGCCGGGCTGGCGTCCTGCCCTGCGTACCCGACCAGCCCCTCGCCGATCAGTTCCTCCAGGTCGGCGTTGCGGTGCGCGGAGGCGTCCGGCGCGCGCTGGCCCCACCAGGTGCCGAGCATCTCGCTGACCATGAGCTCGGCATCCAGCGGGCTGCGCAGGGCGAGCAGTTCGCGGGCGGCGCGCAGCATCTCGGCGAACAGCGCGTTGGGCGGCGGGACCGCGGCACGCGCCGGCGCTGGCACCCGGCGGTGACCCGGACGGCCCGCATTCCCGTGTGGGTTCCTGCGACGGCCCTCCGCGCTCACAGGCACAGTTTCCCAGATCTGTACCGCAGCGCGCACGTTAGTGCGATTTCCCGGATCTGTGCCGCGAAGCGCGCATTGGGCGGTCCATGGCGGTTTGTCGCCTGGCGGCCGGGGCGCTTCCCGCGGCGGCGGCCCCGCCCCGGTGGCGGGGTTCCCGCCCGGGTCCCGGCGGCGGCCCAGCCCGGCCGCGGCAGCCCGGTCCCGGCGGCATCCGGCGCCGCCCGGTTGAGGGTTGGTGCCCGTCGTGGCAGCCCACGGGCGCGATCTGGCTTAGGATGTGGAGGGCTCACCGCACGGCCACCGTGTGATCGGGGCGGCCGGCATGTGGTACGGAGGCCGACGCGGGGCCGCACCGATGGTCCCCGCCACCGCGCTGTCGACGCTAGCCTGCTTGTGTCCGCAGTGAGCAGGAAGGAGCCTTTGGATGGCAGGCTCACTCACGGGCCGGGTGTCCGCTTCATGAGCACAGACACTTCGGTGCCACAGCCGCGAGTGTCTGGCCTGGATGTCTCCGACTCCGCGTTGCTGGCGACGCTCCTGCGGGAAGCGCCGATCGGCTTCGCCTTCTTCGGGACCGATTTGCGGTTCCGGCGCATCAACCGCAGCCTCGCCCGGCTGCACGGCCGCCAGGGGTCCGACCACCTCGGGCTGCTTCCCTCCCAGATCTGGCCTGATTCGCTGGCCTCCCGCGCCGAGGCCGCCATCCGGCATGTGCTGGCCGATGACCAGCCGCTTTTCGAGCCTGACCAGTTCATCGGCGGGCCGTCGGCCACGGCCGACCGCGCCTCCGGGCCCGCCGGCGCCGACCCGGCAGCGCCGCCGGCCGCACCGCAGGCCCGGCACTGGGCCTTCTCCTGGTTCCCTTCCCACGACCCGGAAGGGGACATCTCCGGCGTCGCCCTGATCGCCGTGGACGTCACCGAGCGCCGCAACGCCGAGGAGGCGGTCCGCCGGAGCGAGGAGCGCTACCGCTCCCTGGTGCAGGCGGGTGCGCAGGTCGTCTGGGTGACCACGCCGACCGGCCAGATCGCCGAGGACTCCCAGGAATGGCGCTGGATCACCGGCCAGACCCTGGAGGAGTACCTGGGCAGCGGCTGGCTCGACGCGGTGCACCCCGAGGACCGCGAACGGGTCGAGCGGGACTGGCACGAGTGTGTCCAGGCCGGCAAGATCTTCGACAACCGTTACCGGGTCCGCACCAAGACCGGCTCGTACCGGCACTACGACGTGCGCGCCGTCCCGATCGAGCGGGACGGGAAGATCATCGAATGGGTGGGCGCCAGCACCGATGTCACCGCCCAGCGCGAAGCCGAGGAGATGCGTGGCCGGCTGACCGAGCAGCTGTCCGCCGCGGCGCTGCGCACCGCCCGGCTCCAGCAGGCCACCTCGATGCTGGCCGAGGCGCTGACGGTGGAACAGGTGGTGGAGGTCATCACCGAGGTCGGGCGGTCGGCCATCGGCGCCGACCGGTCCGCGGTCGCGCTGCTGGACCCGGACCGGCTCCGGGTGCGCACCATCAACCCCACCGGGCTGCCTGACGGCCCGGGCGCCCCGGCCGGGGACATCCCGCTGGACGTGCCCAGCGTGATCACCATGGCCATCAACACCCGGCGCCCGCTGCTGCTGGAGAACTCCGACGGGCTGCGCCGGGTGTTCGAGGGCCTGGCGGACGTGGAGCTGTTCCTCACCCATACCGACGAGCGGGCCTGGGTCGGGATGCCGCTGCTGGCCGCCGGGGCGGCACTGGGGGCGCTGCGGTTCTCCTTCACCCGGCCGCGGAAGATCACCGACGAGGAACGGGTCTTCCTGGAGGCGCTGGCCGGCCAGTGCGCGCTGGCGGTGGAGCGCGCCTCGATGTTCGAGCGCGAGCACACCACGGCCGAGACCCTGCAGCGCAGCCTGCTGCCGGACCGGCTGCCCAGCGTGCCGGGGATCATCCTGGATGCCAGGTACCTGCCGGTCACCAGGAACATGGAGATCGGCGGGGACTGGTATGACGCCTTCCGGCTGCCGGACGGCCGCCTGGCGGTAGCGGCCGGGGACGTCATGGGCAAGGGGCTGTCCGCCGCGGCCGGGATGGGCCGGGTGCGCAACGCGCTGCGTGCCCTCGCCCTGACCGACCCGCGGCCCGCGGCCGTCCTGTCCGGCCTGGATCGCCTGTTCAACGCGACCGAGCTCGACGAGCAGGTGACCACGGTGGCCTACCTGGTGTTCGACCCGGTGTCCGGCGAGGGCCTGGCGGGTAACGCGGGTCATCCGCCGCCGCTGCTCATGTCCCGCGACGCCCCGCCCCGGCTCGATCTGGGGGAGGCCGGGACGCCACTGGGCTGGGCCAGCCCCCGCCAGCAGTATGTGTTCCGGCTGCCGCCGGGTAACACCGCCGTGCTGTATTCCGATGGACTGGTGGAGAACCGGCGCCGGGGACTGGACGCGGGGCTCGACGAACTGGTGGCCGTGGCCGCGCAGGTCTCTCCCGGTGTGGCGGAGGATCCGGCCAGGCTGCTTTCGTTCCTGGTCGACCGCATGCTCACCGGTTATGAACAGGATGACGACGTGACCGTGCTGGTGCTGCACGTGCCGAGGCGGGACGGCGGGGCACCAGCTGCCGAGGGGGGCATCGCGCACGCCGCGGGGAGATCGGGTAGGGCATGACAGGGTCAGTCTGGTTGGAGATGGGGATGACCCGGCGGGAACATCCGGGTCCGCATGCGGTTCGAGCCACCCGTCGACTCCGCCTAAGGTGGTTGACGGGAGGAAGGCCAGGCGCAGCAGCGGTGCACTGCGGCGTTAGCCGGCACTCCTGGTCGGTCCCGGCATTGGGGTGCATGCAGTAGGGTCCATTGCCCGCTCACGTATGCAGGAGAGGTGTCTGTGTCGCCTGCCAGGTCGGACAGTCAGGTATCGCTCGCAGCTTGGCGGGCCGCCGTCCAGCGAAGGAAGGGGTGACCGCGGTGGCAAGCGCTGCAGGCTCCGCAGCGCGCAGGCAGCCCAGCCAGCAGGGCCAGGGCCGCCGGGCGCCAGCTCAGCAGTCTCCCGGACGGGCCGGATCGGGCGAGGCGTCCCGGTCACGCGCCGACGCCCCGGTTGCCCTGGTGGACCCGGAACTGGCGGCCGACGCAGCCGCGGCCGGGTCCCCGGCAGCGCGCGGGAAGCGCGCGCGGTCGCGCCGCGGGTCTGACTGGGACCCGGAGACCGGATCCGGCCGTAAGGGCCGGAAGGCGGCATCCGGTGAGGCAGGCGGCGGCGAGGCCGGCGGCCAGGGCGGGGCGCGTGGCAACGGCGCCGGCCCGGCTGACCCGCCGCGGGCGCTGCGGGAAGCCCCCGATCCCGACATGGAGCCCGGCGGCCTGGCGGCCGCCAGCGGCCCGGACGGTGAGGCGGAGCTGGACCCGGACAGCCTGGACGAGGTGACGGACCTGGAGGACGTGGCCGCCCTGGCCGACGCCGACATGGCCGGCCCGGATGAAGCCGACCTGGACGTCGAGGCCGCCCTGGCCGGGGTGGATCTGGACGAGCTGGGCGAGCTCGCGGAGGTCGACGTCGACGACGTGGTGGTGGACGTCGATCTCGAGGACGAGGACGGCGCCGGTGCGGCCGCCGAGGACCTGGACGAGGCGCTGGCCGGCCCCCCGCTGGCGGAGGCGGTGCCCGCCGGCGTGAGCGGCCCGGCCGGCGAGCCCGGCCCGGCGGCCGATGGCGGCGCAGCCGCCGAGCAGGCCGGCGGCGCCCGGCCCGGCACCGCCGAGGGCGAGGACGAGACGTTCGTCTACGGCGACGACGACGATGACCTGCCCGCCGCCCAGGTCGCCTCGGCGGGGGCGACCGCCGATCCGGTCAAGGACTACCTCAAGCAGATCGGCAAGGTGCCGCTGCTCAACGCCGAGCAGGAGGTCGAGCTCGCCAAGCGCATCGAGGCCGGGCTGTTCGCCGAGGAGAAGCTGGCCGAGGCCCCCACGGGCCTGCACGGCGACCAGCGATTCGACATGGAGTGGATCGCCGAGGACGGCCGCCGGGCCAAGAACCACCTGCTGGAGGCGAACCTGCGGCTGGTGGTCTCGCTCGCCAAGCGCTACACCGGCCGGGGCATGCTGTTCCTCGACCTGATCCAGGAGGGCAACCTCGGCCTGATCCGGGCGGTGGAGAAGTTCGACTACACCAAGGGCTACAAGTTCTCCACGTACGCGACCTGGTGGATCCGGCAGGCCATCACCCGGGCGATGGCCGATCAGGCGCGGACCATCCGCATCCCGGTGCACATGGTGGAGGTCATCAACAAGCTGGCCCGTGTCCAGCGGCAGATGCTGCAGGACCTGGGCCGCGAGCCCACGCCGGAGGAACTGGCGGCCGAGCTCGACATGACCCCGGAGAAGGTCATCGAGGTGCAGAAGTACGGCCGGGAGCCGATCTCGCTGCACACCCCGCTCGGCGAGGACGGCGACAGCGAGTTCGGCGACCTGATCGAGGACTCCGAGGCGATCCAGCCGGGTGAGGCGG
>Ga0335081_10002519_pt1 | contig 28869 bp, 33 predicted proteins | sample Lox_Sample_35_FD_206713 | JGI IMG/M metagenome (GOLD analysis project Ga0335081, IMG submission 206713) | Soil microbial communities from Loxahatchee National Wildlife Refuge, Florida, United States - Lox_Sample_3.5 | ecosystem: Environmental > Terrestrial > Soil > Wetlands | place: USA...
GCGCGGCGGCTCTCGGCGCTGCGCCAGTTCTTCCGCTTCCTCGTGCTCGAAGGCGCGCGGCGCGACGATCCGACGAGCACGCTCGACGCGCCACGCCTCGGCCGGCCGCTGCCGAAGATCCTGAGCGAGAGCGAGACGACGGCGCTGCTCGACGCGGCGCGCGCGTGGGAGGGCCCCGAAGGCGTGCGCGTGCGCGCCATGGCAGAACTACTCTATGGCGCGGGCTTGCGCGTCTCGGAGCTGGTGGCGCTGCCGCTTGCCGCGGTGAAGCGGAATCCTCGCTTTCTCGTCGTGCGCGGCAAGGGCGACAAAGAGCGGCTCGTGCCGCTAGGCGGGCCGGCGCGCGCAGCGCTCACGGACTATCTCGACGCACGCGCGCATTTCCTCGCCAAGGGCGCGGCCTCGCTCTATCTCTTCCCGTCGCGCGGCAGCCATCTGACACGGCGGCGCGCTGGCCAGCTCGTGAAGGAGCTGGCGCTGCGCGCGGGGATCGATCCGGCGCGGCTGTCGCCGCACGTGCTGCGCCATGCGTTCGCGAGCCACCTGCTCGACCATGGCGCCGACCTCAGGAGCGTGCAGGCGATGCTCGGCCACGCCGACATCGCGACGACGCAGATCTATACGCACGTCGAAGGCGCGCGGCTCGAGCGGCTCGTGCGCGAGCATCATCCGCTCGCGCGCAAGAGGGAACTGCGCTGATGCGGCATTTCCTCGATTTCGAGAAACCGCTCGCCGAGCTCGAGGCGAAGATCGAGGAGCTGCGCCATCTCGGCTCGGGCAGCAGCGTCAACATCGCCGAGGAGGTCGAGAATCTCGAGGCGAAAGCCTCGCGCCTCTTGCGCCAGACCTTCGCCGAGCTGACGCCGTGGCAGAAGGTGCAGCTCGCGCGCCATCCCGACCGGCCGCACGGCGGCGCTTATCTCACGACGCTCCTCACCGAGTTCACGCCCTTGGCCGGCGACCGGCTCTTCGCCGAGGACCGCGCCATCATCGGCGGGCTCGGCCGCTTCCGCGGCCAGTCGGTCGTGGCGATCGCGCACGAAAAGGGCGGCGACACCGAGGCGCGGGTCCGGCACAATTTCGGCATGGCGCGGCCCGAGGGCTATCGCAAGGCGCAGCGCCTGATGCAATTGGCGGAGCGCTTCCGCCTGCCGGTGCTAAGCTTCGTCGACACGGCCGGGGCCTATCCCGGCATCGGCGCCGAGGAGCGCGGCCAGGCCGAAGCGATCGCCCGCACAACACAGCAGGGCCTTGCGCTCACCGTGCCGTTCATCGCCACCATCATCGGCGAGGGCGGATCGGGCGGCGCCATCGCATTGGCGGCCGCCAACACCGTGCTCATGCTCGAGAACGCAACCTACTCCGTCATCTCGCCCGAGGGCTGTGCCTCGATCCTCTGGAAGAGCGCCGAGCACGCGCCCGACGCAGCCGCGGCGCTGAAGCTCACCGCGGGCGACCTCATGCGGCTCGACGTGATCGACGAGATCGTGCCGGAGCCTTTGGGCGGCGCGCACCGCGATCCGGGGGCGGCGATCAATGCCACGGGCGAGGCGATCGCCGCGGCGCTCGCACAGCTCATGCCCGAGGACGGGCCCACGCTGCGCCGGCTGCGACGCGAGAAATTCTTGCGCATGGGAAATCGCGGCCTCTGATCCCATATCCTGCGCAGAAGCGTCGAGGAGGCAAAACATGACGCCGCAGGAACGAGACTTGATTGCCCACCTGTTCGACCGTCTGGCGCAAGCGGAGAGCCAGGCAAAGGACCGCGATGCCGAGGCCACGATCCGCGACGGCATGTCGCGCGTGCCGGACGCTCCCTATCTCCTGGTGCAGACGGTGCTGATCCAGGACATGGCGCTGGCCGAGGCGGAAAAGCACATCAAGGAGCTCGAAGCGCAGGCGAAGCCGGCCGCGCCCGAGCAGCCGACAAGCTTCCTCGCCGCCGCGCGCGGCAGCGTGCCGAGCGCGGGCCCGTGGGGCCGCGCGCCGGCGCCCCCGTCCGCGCCTGCGCCATCAGCCGGCGGCGGCTCGGTGTGGACCAATTCGGCGGCGGGTCAAGCGATGCCGGTGCAAGCAGGCGCCGCGCCCTCGCTTGCGATGCCCGGCGCAAGCTCGGGTTTCCTGCGCTCGGCCGCGACCACGGCCGCGGGGATCGCCGGCGGCGCGCTGCTCTTCAACGGCATCAGCTCGCTCTTCGGACCGCATTACGGCAATTTGTTCGGCGGCATGACGCCGCAGCCGGGCATCGGCGAGACCGTCATCAACAACTATTATGGCGATCAATCCGGCGACCCGGGCCAGCAGCAAGCGGCCGACACCGGCTATGACGACCAGGGCCTCGTCCAGGCCGACGACCAGGACCCGGGCGGACAGGATTTCTCGGACGATGGCGGCGGCAACGACGGCGGCGGCACGATCGACATCTAAGGCGAGCGCAGGCTGTAGCCGGCACCGCGCACGGTGTGGAGCAGCGGGTGCTCGAAACCCTTGTCGATCTTCTGCCTGAGCCGGCTCACATGAACGTCGATGACGTTGGTCTGCGGATCGAAGTGATGGTCCCAGACTTTCTCGAGCAGCATCGTGCGCGTGACGATGTGGCCCGCGTTCCGCATCAGATACTCGAGCAGCCGAAATTCGCGCGGCAGTAAGTCGATCGGGCGGTCGGCGCGCATCACCGTCCGCGCGATGAGATCGATCTCGAGATCGGCGACACGGAGCCGCGTCTCGGCGTTGCCGCGCCGCGTCAGCGCCTCGAGCCGCGCCAGCAATTCCGAGAAGGCAAATGGCTTTGGCAGGTAGTCGTCGCAGCCGGCGCGCAAGCCCACGACGCGGTCCTCGACATCGCCCAAGGCCGAAAGCACCAGCACCGGCGTCGCGTCGTGCGCCGCGCGCAGCGCCGCGATGATGCTGAGCCCGTCGAGCTCGGGCAGCATGCGGTCGATCACCATGGCGTCGAAGCGGTCGGCGCGCGCGGCCGCCAAGCCCTGGCGGCCGTCGCCCGCGAGATCGACACGATGGCCGCTTTCGGTCAGACCCTTGACGAGATAGGCCGCTGCCTCGCGATCATCCTCGATCACCAGGATGCGCATGGCGGCGGCCTCGTTCTCACCCGTTGCCGCCGTTGGCGAGGTTCAGCGCCACGAACTGATTGACGCCGTGGCGGTTGATGAGCAGCAGCAGGTTCTTGCCGCCGCTTTTCTTGACGGCGTCGAGCTTGGCGATGAACTCCTTGGGCATGTTCACCGGCTCCTGATTGACCGCTTGGATCACGTCGCCCGGCGCCAAGCCCAATTCCGCGAGCGGGCTCGAATCCGCGATCGAGGTCACGACCACGCCCTTGACGTTCTTCGGCACGGAAAGCTCGCGCCGCAGATCGGCGGTCAAGGGCGAGAGCTTCAGCCCCATCGTGCTCGCGGTCTGAGTGTGCTCGGGCTCCGCGCCCTTGCTGTTGTTCTCGGCCATGCGCTCGGGATGCTCGGGCATGGCGGCGATGACCGGCGACAGGGTCTGTTCCTTGCTCTCGCGCCAGATCTTGACCTTCGCCGTCTCGCCGACCGGCGTCTCGGCGACCGCGAGCGGCAGGTCGCGCAGCTTGGCGATGTCATGGCCATCGAATGCCATGATGACGTCGCCCTGCTTGATGCCGATCTTCTGCGCCGGCCCGCCGGGCGTGACGTCGGCGACGAGCGCGCCTTCCGCTTTCGGCAAGCCGAGGCTCTTCGCAAGCTCCGGCGTCACTTCCTGGATCTGCACGCCGAGCCAGCCGCGCTGGACCTTGCCGTGCTCCTTCAGCTGCTCGATGACGGGCTTCGCGAGGCTCGACGGAATGGCGAAGCCGATGCCGACCGAGCCGCCATTGGGCGAGTAGATCGCTGTGTTGATGCCGATGACCTTCCCGTCGAGGTTGAAGGTCGGGCCGCCGGAATTGCCGCGATTGATCGAGGCGTCGATCTGCAGGAAATCGTCGTAGGGACCCTCGTGGATGTCGCGGCCGCGCGCCGAGATGATGCCGGAGCTGACGGTGCCGCCGAGGCCGAACGGATTGCCGACCGCGAGCACCCAATCGCCGACCTGGACTGCGTTGCTGTCGCCCCACTCGACGTAAGGCAGCGGCTTCGGCGCGTCGATCTTGATGAGGGCGAGGTCGGTCTTGTCGTCGCGCCCGATCACCTTGGCGGTCAGCTTCGAATCGTCCTGGAAGATCACTGTCACCTTGTCGGCATTCTCGACCACGTGGTTGTTGGTGACGATGTAACCCGAGGGATCGATGATGAAGCCCGAGCCCAAAGCCAGGCGCTGGGCCCGCGGCTCCATCGGCATGCCGTTGGGCCCGTTGCGGAAGAAGCGTTTCAGGAACTGGTCGAAGGGCGATTGCGGCATCCCCTGTTGCGGCCCCGGCCCGGCCTGAGGCCCCTGGTCCTGATCCTGGTCTTGGTCCTGATCTTCGTCCTGGGTCTGGTCGCTTTCAGCCGCGCCCGCCTTCATCTGCACCGAGACGTTCACGACTGCCGGCAGCACCTTTTTCACCAGGGGCGCCAGCGTCGGCAGCTGGACGATGACAGGCGCGGCGGGCGCCGCGACCTGGGCGAGACCGGCCGGCGCCGTCGCCAGCGCAAGCGCGAGGGCGGTCGCGGCGGCAAACGCGCCGGCGCGCAGACGGGGGCGGGGGAGAGCGCGCGGGGACATGAGGGACATGGGGCGGCCTTTTCGCGAGGGGTCCGTCAAACGAATGAACGATCAGGATCCGGGTAATTGCCCGCGCACAGGATGCGGCGCGGGCAATTACGCGGGATTGTCGTGCGGATTAAATATTTGCAATGCGGGGCGCAACTCCAAGCGGCCCTCGCGATCTTTTGTGTGGGAAAGAAGGGCTAGGTGGCAAGTGGCCGGGACGCCGAAGCGGACCGGGCGGAGCCCAAACCAGGTTCAGCAAAACCTCCATAACATATTGTCTTTACGACACCTTTCTCTGCGCTTTCGCCCCCGCCTACCGGGCAGAGGGCGATGGCGCCGGCCCGGATTGGGTTCGTTCGGTAATTTCCGCCCTGCGGCCTCTGTCGGCGCCCAGCCGGGAAATTGGGTTCGTTTGGCGGAAACCCACTCTAGCGGCCGCTTCGGCGAGTTGTAATTACCCTCTCCCCACCGAGGAGAGGGCTGCACGGCGCGTGGGAGCGCCGAGCGGGTGAGGGGGCAATCGCTCAGGCGCCCGTCGCTTATCCCCCTCACCCTTCCCTCTCCCCAGAGGGGAGAGGGTTAGAGAGAGGCCGCGTTTCGGTACAGTCTGGATCAGACGTTAGCCGCGGCCGTGGCAGTGCTTGTACTTCTTGCCGGAGCCGCAGGGGCAAGGGGCGTTCCTCGGCGTGCGCGCCCAGGGCGCGGCGACTGCCGCCGCGGCAGGCGCGGTCGCCGTGGCGACGCCGCCATTGCCGTCGCCGTCCAACGGCGAGGCCGTTGCATCATGGCGCTCGACCATTTGCAGCGGCTCGCGCCGCGGCGCCAGTTCTTCCGCCCGCTCGACGCGCAGCTCGACATGGCAGAGGACGCTCGTCACCTGCTCGCGCAGGCGCACCAGCATCTCCTGGAACAGCTCGAACGCCTCGCGCTTGTACTCGTTCAAGGGATCGCGCTGCGCATAGGCGCGAAGATTGATGCCCTGGCGCAGATGGTCGAGCGAGAGGAGATGTTCTTTCCAGATCTGGTCGAGGAGCTGGAGCAGGAGCGAGCGCTCAGCAAGGCGCATGATGTCGGCGCCATAGGTCACGGCCTTCTGCGCCATCTTGGCGTCGGCCGCGGCAATGACGCGCTCGGTCACGGCCTCGTCGGTGATCCCCTCCTCCTTCGCCCAGTCGGGTACCGGCAGGTCGAGATTGAGCAGCCGCGCGAGCTCGGTCTTGAGGCCGTCGGCATTCCACTGGTCGGGCAGCGCGTTGCCCGGAATGGCGCGCTCGACCGCGCCCTCGATCACGTCATGGCGCATGTCGACGATCATCTGCGCGATGTCCTGCGTCGCCATGATCTCGCGGCGCTGCTGATAGACGACCTTGCGCTGGTCGTTCATCACGTCATCGAAGCGCAGGAGGTGCTTGCGGATCTCGTAGTTGCGCGCCTCGACCTTCTGCTGCGCCTTCTCGAGCGCCTTGTTGACCCAGGCATGGATGATGGCCTCGCCCGGCTTCAACCCGAGCTTCTGCAGCATGCCGTCCATGCGCTCGGAGCCAAAGATGCGCATCAGATCGTCTTCGAGCGAGACGAAGAATTTCGAGGCGCCCGGATCGCCCTGGCGGCCCGAGCGGCCGCGCAGCTGGTTGTCGATGCGGCGGCTCTCGTGGCGCTCGCTGCCGATGACGTAGAGCCCGCCCGCCTTCACGACCTCATCATGCGCGGCGGCGATCTCGCGGCGGATCGCATCAGCGCGCACTTCACGCGCCGCAGGATCGGCGATCTCGGCGAGCTCTTGCCTGAGCCGCATGTCGGCGTTGCCGCCCAGCTGAATGTCGGTGCCGCGGCCGGCCATGTTGGTGGCGATCGTCACGGCGCCGGGCTGGCCCGCCTGCGCGATGATGAAGGCTTCCTGTTCGTGATAGCGCGCGTTCAGCACATGGTGCGGGATCTGGCGCTTCTTGAAGATGTCCGCAAGCGTCTCCGACTTCTCGATGCTGACCGTGCCGACGAGCACCGGCTGATTGCGGCCGCGGCACTCGAGCACCTGGTTCAGGATCGCCTCGTACTTTTCCGCCGCCGAGCGATAGACCTCGTCGTCGTTGTCGGCGCGGATCATGGGCTCGTTGGTCGGCACCTCGATCACGTCGAGCTTGTAGATCTCGGAGAACTCGGTCGCTTCCGTCATCGCGGTGCCGGTCATGCCGGCTAGCTTCGGATAGAGGCGGAAATAATTCTGGAAGGTGATCGAGGCGAGCGTCTGGTTCTCGTTCTGGATGGTGACGCCTTCCTTGGCCTCGAGCGCCTGGTGGAGGCCCTCGGAATAGCGCCGGCCTTCCATCATGCGGCCGGTGAACTCGTCGATGATGACGACCTTGTCGTCACGCACGATGTAGTCGGTGTCCCGCGCGAAGAGCTTGTGCGCGCGGAGCGCCTGGTTGACATGGTGCGTCAGGTGGATGTTGTGGATGTCGTAGAGCGTGCCCTCGCTCATGAGGCGCGTCTGGCGCAAGAGCTCCTCGATGCGCTCGACGCCCGATTCCGAGAGCGTCACCGTGCGCTGCTTCTCGTCCTTCTCGAAATCCTCCGCGACGAGCTTGGGAATGAGCTTGTCGACCGAGCGGTAGAGCTCGGAGGAATCCTCGGCCGGACCCGAGATGATGAGCGGCGTGCGCGCCTCGTCGATCAGGATCGAGTCGACTTCGTCCACGATCGCGAAATTGAACGGGCGCTGCACCATCTCCTCGAGCCGGAACTTCATGTTGTCGCGGAGATAGTCGAAGCCGAACTCGTTGTTGGTGCCGTAGGTCACGTCATTGGCATAGGCGGCGCGCCGCTCGTTGTCGTCGAGCCCGTGCACGATGCAGCCGACGGTGAGCCCGAGGAAGCGGTAGATCTGCCCCATCCACTCGCTGTCGCGCTTTGCCAGATAGTCGTTGACGGTGACGACGTGGACGCCCGTGCCGGCGAGCGCGTTGAGATAGACGGGGAGCGTCGCGACAAGCGTCTTGCCCTCGCCCGTCTTCATCTCGGCGATCATGCCGCGGTGGAGCACGACGCCGCCCATCATCTGCACGTCGAAATGGCGCTGGCCGAGCGTGCGCTTGGCCGCCTCGCGCACGGTCGCGAAGGCATCCGGCAACAGGTCGTCGAGCGACTCGCCGTCGGCATGCCGTTTTTTTAACACGGCGGTGCGGGCGCGCAGGTCGTCGTCGGAAAGCGCCGCGAGCTCCGGCTCGGCCGCGGCGATCTCGTCGACAAGCGACTGAAGGCCCTTGATATAACGGTCGTTGGCGGAGCCGAAGAGCCGGCGGGCAAGGGCGCCGATCATCAATACCTCAAACGTGGAGATGGGCTGGGCCGGGGCCAAAGACAGATAGGCCCGGGTCCCGCACGTGTCAATTCGGGCGCGCTTCACGAATCGCCGTCGCCGCTTGTTCCGGGGGCGGCGATATGTTTATCTGCGCTCTCTCCGCCCCAGCCTTAGGGATGTTCCATGGCGCCTCGCGCACTCCTCGGCCTGCTTATACTTTGCCTTGCCGCGACGCCCGCCCTGGCCCAAACCGCGCCCAAAAAAGAGCCGGCAAAGAAGGAGCAGAAGGCCGCGCCCGCTGCCCCGGCCGGCGATCCGATCGTCGCCCGCGTGGACGGCACCGTCATCCACCGCTCCGACCTCGACGCTATGCGCTCCGGCCTCTCGCCGCAGGCGCAGCAGCTTCCGCCGGAGCAACTCTACCCTCGGTTGCTCGACCAGGCGATCGCGCTTGATCTCGCCGCCGCGGCCGCGCGCAAGACCAAGATCCCCGAAGATCCGCGCGTGAAGCAGGTGCTGGCGCTCAACGAGAACGAGATCCTTGCCAACGCCTATTTCGCCGACATCGCCAAGAAAGAGGTGAGCGAGGCGAAGCTCCGCGCGAAGTACGACGAATACATCAAGCAGGCGGCGCCGCACGAGGAAGTGCACGCGCGCCACATCCTCGTGCCGACCGAGGACGAGGCGAAGCAGATCATCGAGCAGCTCAAGAAGGGCGCCGACTTCGCCAAGCTTGCGAGCGAGAAGACGACCGATCCGGCCGGCAAGACGTCGGGCGGCGACCTCGGATATTTCGGCGAAAAGGACATGGTGCCGGAATTCGCCAAGGCCGCCTTCGCCTTGAAGCCCGGCGAGTTCACACAGACCCCGATCAAGACGCAGTTCGGCTGGCACGTCATCAAGGTCGAGGACCGGCGCCAGTCGAAGCCGCCGACCTACGAGGAAGTGGCACCGCAGATCGCGCGCCAGATGGCGCAGGAGATCGCCGACGCGCGCATCAAGGAACTGGCCGCGACGGCGAAGATCGAGGTCTTCAACGCCGACGGCACGCCGGCCAAGCTCGGCCCGGCGCAAACGCCGCAAGCATCCGCGGCGCCGGCCAAGGGCGCGACCCCAACCGCCACAGCGGCGCCCGCGCCGGCCGGCGACGGCGGCGGCCAGCCGGCGCTCCTGCCGCTCCAGAACGGTACCCCCGGCGCACCGCCGCCCGCATCCTCAGGCCCGCCCATGCTCGCGCCCGCGACGCAAAATCTCGGCAAGTAGCGGGATGGCCGTCTCGCCGCTCGCGCCCGAGCGGATTGCCGAGCTGCCGCCTGTCGCCGGCGTGAGGCTCGCCGCGGCGCAGTGCGGCATCCGCTATCGCGAGCGCAGCGACCTCATGGTGGCGGTGCTCGACGCGGGCACCACGATCGCCGGCGTGCTCACGCGCTCGCAGACGCCGGGGGCGCCCGTCGATTGGTGCCGCCAGTGCCTGCCGGGCGGCGCGGCGCGCGCCATCATCGCGAACGCCGGCAACGCCAACGTCTTCACCGGCCGGGCCGGACGCGCCGCGTGCGAGGCAACGGCCGCGGCCGCGGCTGCAGCGCTCGGATGCGATCCGCGCACCGTCTTCATCGCCTCGACCGGCGTCATCGGCGAGTTCCTCGACGCGCAGAAGATCGTGGCGGCCCTGCCCGGCGCGCTCGCCGCCACCGTGCCCGGCGCCTGGCGCGGCGCGGCCGAGGCGATCATGACGACCGACACGTTCCCGAAGCTCGCGACCGCGACGGCCAAGATCGGCGACGTGCCGGTGACCGTGAACGGCATCGCCAAGGGCTCGGGCATGATCGCGCCCGACATGGCGACGATGCTGGCTTTCCTCTTCACGGATGCGGCGATCCCGGCGCCGGTATTGCAGGCGCTCCTGAAGCCCGCGGTCGAGCGCTCGTTCAACTGCATCACCGTCGACGGCGACACCTCGACGAGCGACACGGCGCTCCTCGCCGCCACCGGCGCCGCGGGCAACGCGCCGCCCGCCACGGCGGGCGCGCCGGAGCTCCGCTCCTTCAAGCGTGCGCTCGAGAAGGTCGCGATCGACCTCGCGCAGCAGATCGTGAAGGACGGCGAGGGCGCGGAAAAATTTGTCACGATCGAGGTGACGGGTGCCGCGTCGGCGCGCGCGGCGCGGCGGATCGCGCTCGCCGTCGGCAACTCGCCGCTCGTCAAGACGGCGCTGGCGGCGGGCGACGCCAACTGGGGCCGCATCGTCGGCGCCGTCGGCAAGGCCGGCGAGAAGGCCGACCGCGACCGGCTCGCGATCCGCGTCGGCGGCATCATCATCGCCGCCGAGGGCGGGCCGGTGCCGGGATACGACGAGACCCCGGTCGCAAGCCACATGAAGGGCCGCGACATTTCCATCGCCATCGACCTTGGCATCGGCAAGGGCCGCGCCCGGGTCTGGACATGCGACCTCACCCACCGCTACATCGACATCAACGGCAGCTATCGCAGCTAGGGGACGGGCGATGGCGGAACTCGACGGACTTTGGACGATCGCGTTCGAGGTGGCCGGCGATTGGCGGTCGGGCGGCGTCGTGCTGTTCGAGGACGGCCGGCTCTCCGGCGGCGACAGCTTCTATTTCTATTACGGCCATTGCCGCGAGCAGCGCGGCATCCTCAAAGGCGAGGCGCGCATCATTCATCATAGCGGCCCGCTCTCCACGGGGTTCGGCGACAGCCCCGACTTCGTCGTGGTGATCGAGGCGCAGCGGCGCGGCGACATCATCAACGGCCATATCTTCAAGCCGAAGAACGAGGAGGCGCGGCTCAAGCTGCGCTGCGTCCGGCGCGTCAGGGCCGAAGACCTCAAGTGAGCGGCGCGGACCTGCCGCTTTCGGTCGTGTGCGCGGCGCTCGTGGCCCCGGGCCCGCGCGTGCTCTTGGCCGAGCGCCCGGCGGGAAAGTCGATGGCAGGACTGTGGGAGTTCCCCGGCGGCAAGATCATGCCGGGCGAAACGCCCGAAGCGGCGCTCGCGCGCGAGCTCGAGGAGGAGCTTGGGATCAGGGCGGATCCGGGCGAGCTCCACCCTCTCGCCTTCGCCTCGCATGCTTATGCGACGTTCCACGTCGTGCTGCTGCTTTATCTGTGCCGGCGCTGGGAGCGCGAGCCGCACGCGCGCGAAAGCCAACGGCTCGCCTGGGTTAGGCCGCACGAGTTCGGTTCTTACGCGATGCCGCCCGCGGACGCGCCGCTCGTCACGGCGCTCCGCGAGGCACTCGCGCAGGATTGATCAGGACGGAACGGAAAACAGGGGAACCGCCGCCCCCGACGATTGCGGGAGCGGCGACTCGGAGTGCTAGTTCGCCGCCTTCAGCGTGATGCCGGCGATGCCGCCCGCCACGTTGAGGCCGGTCTGGCCGGAGAAGCTCACCGGCTGCAGCGAGACGGAATTGCCGCCGCCGACGAGCACGTTGGCGCCGACGCCGCCGCCCACCGTCGCTTGGCCGGTCGCGCCGACATAGGTGCCGGTCAACGCCCCCTTGGCGACGTTGGCGGTCGGTGCAACCACCGCCCACACGATCACCGCCGACTGGGTATAGCCGATATCGACGCCGAACTTGGTGATCGCGCCGGTGTAATGCTCGTTGCTGCTACCGTTCGAGTACGTGCATTTCAGGTCCTTCGACGACCCGAAGATGAAGCCCCAGCCGCTCGCGACATCGCAGGTGAGGGCGCCCGCCGCCACGCCGGACTGGGCCGCGGCCGGCTGGATCGAGCCGCCGAGCCCGGCAAGGGCGAGAACCGATGCGAACGCCGTGGCAACATATTTCGTTTTCATGAAAGTCTCCTGGTTTCTGGATTGCGGAGATGTTGCCGCCGAGCCCATTAGGGCGCGCCGGATGGAGAATTTCAACGCGCTCGACCGAGCGTCACCCCGGCGCACATTGAGGAGCGGATAGTGGCCGAACCCATGATCCGGCGATTTGATGTAGCTCAAGCGAATCAGTCAAGAGCGGTCAATCATCGCGCGGCCGCAAGGGCCTCGGCAATGCGGTCGCTGAGCGCGGCCAGGTCCCGGCTCATGGCGGCGACGAGAGCGTCGGTGTCGTCGCCGGCGACGCGCTCGCGGAATTCGGCCGCATCGAGCGGGCCGTCGCCCCCCTTGCCGCGCACGGACCAGCGTGCGTCGAGCACGACCGTGCCGTCCGGATCCACGTCGAAGCGCTCGATCGAGATTGCCAGCGTGTTATCGGCCTCGCCCAGCATGCCGCTCGAGCTGAGCGCGATCTTCATGTGCGGCAGGCGCCCGGCGAGTTCGGCCAAGAGCACGCGCGGCATCATCTCGTCGAGCGGCTCGGCCCAGCGTTCCGTGTCGTCGGTCGCGAGCGCGTAGGCGTCGTGGCGGCGCACGATCTGCGGCCGGTCGAGATAATGCGCCACCTCCATGCGCGCGATCACGACGGCACCGGCGGGCGCGGGATCGGCCGTGCCGGACATCGGCACGAGCGTGTAGAGCGTCGGATCGGGCGAGTGGCAGGACGCGAGCGCGGCCGCGGCGAGCGCCGCCAGGACGAGGCGCCTCACGGCAGCTCTCCCTTGCCGCGGATGACCGATTCGGGATGCTGCTCGAGCGCGTCGGCCAACGCCTTCATCGAGCGCGCCGTGTCTTGGAGCTGGCGCAACAGATCGACGAGGCCGCGGCGCACCTCCGAGCCGTTGCCGTAGCCGGCATTGGCGGAGCTCAAAAGCGCGTCGAGCTGCGTCAGCGTCTCGCTCGCCTGAGTCAATGTCTTATCGGCGGAGGTGAGCGTCTTGTCGGCCGAGCCGAGGACGGACCTGATCTGCGGCTCCTCCGCGAGCCTCTGCATTGCCTGAAGCGTGTTGCGGGTGTCGGACATCACGCCTTCGAGCGGCATCTTGCCGACGCGATCGAGGATTCCGGACACCTGCGTGAGAACGGTGTTCGCGCTCGCCGCGATGTTCGACGTGCCGGACGGCACGGTCGGCAGCACGGGGATCTTGCCCTCGAAGCGGATTTGCGCCGGCGGCGCTTCAGGGAAAAAGTCAAAGACGACGATTTGCTGGCCCGAGATGAGGCTTGCGCTCTGGAGTTGCGCGCGCAGCCCGCGCTGCACGAATGCGTTCATCGCCCGCATCACGTTCTCGACCGACGATTCCTGCGCGACCCCGAGGCCGGTTCGCTCGACGCGCTGCGGCTCGAAGGCGAGCGTCACGGGGATGCGCACGCGGCTCTGCGAGGCGTCATACTGCAGGCGGATGTCGGTGACGTTGCCGACGCGGATGCCGCGGAACTCGACGGGCGCGCCCACTTCGAGCCCGTGCACCGAATCGTTGAACTCGACGATGAAGGGCACGCGCTGCTCATAAGTCGCCTCGAACGCAGCAGTGCGGTCGTTATAGAGCGGGAACTGCGTCTGCGCTGTCGCGACGTTGGTGGTGTCGCCGCCACCCGGCAGCGTGTCGAAGCCGACGCCGCCAGTGAGAAGCGCCTGAAGCGATTCCATCTCGACCTTCACGCCCGAGACACCGGCATTGACGGTGATGCCGGAATCGTTCCAGAAGCGCGTCGCCGGATGAACGAGCTGGTCATAAGGCTTGTTGACGAAGGCGTGGATCTTGAGCTTGCCCTGATTGTAGTCGAACTCGCTGCCGAGCACTTCGCCGACCTTGACGCCGTGGAAATAGACGGGCGAGGCCGGCCCCAGCGAGCCGAGCCGCTCGGCATTGAGGATGAACTCGGTGCCAGGCACATCGGAGCGCACGACCGGCGGGTCCTCAAGCCCGACGAAATCGCGCGCTTGCTCACCCTCGCCCGGGTCCATCTCGATATAGGCGCCCGACAGCAAGGTCTCGAGGCCCGACAAGTTGCTGAGGCTGACGCGCGGGCGCACCACCCAGAAGCGTGTTCCGGCGTTCAAGTGCGCGGCCGCCGTCTTGTTCATGCTCGCCGTAACGATGACGTGCGAGAGGTCGGGCGTGAGCTCGACCCTGTCGACGACGCCAAGCTCGACGTCGTTGTGCTTGACCCGGGTCTTGCCGGCCTCGATGCCGACGCCGGTGCGAAACGAGATCGTGATTGAGGGGCCGCGCGCGGAAATGGTCGTGTAGGCGAGCCACGCGGCGATCAGCACCGCGACGAACGGGATCGCCCAGATCGGCGAGAGACGACGGCGCAGGTGCAGCGCCGCGCGCGGCAACGTCTCGCGATCGAGCGGCCCGGGCTCGCCTTCGCTCATCGGTTGGCTCCCGCGCTGTCCCACATGAGGCGCGGGTCGAATGACATCGCTGCGAACATGGTGGTGACGACGACCGCGGCGAAGGAGATGGCGCCGACGCCGGGCGCGACCGACGCGATCGCCCCGAGCCGTACCAGCGCCACGAGGATCGAGAGCATGAAGATGTCGATCATCGACCAGCGTCCGACCGCTTCGATGATCCGGTAAAGCCGCGTGCGTTCGCGCAGATGCCACGCGGAGCGCCGCTGCGTCGTCACGAGCAGCAGCACGAGGCCGACGATCTTCAGCACCGGCACGGTGATGCTGGCGAAGAAGACGAGCAGGGCCAATGGCCACATGCCGGATTCGACGAGGTGCTTGACGCCCGAGAGGATGGTGTCGGGCGCGCCGGCGCCGAACGAGATCACCGTCAGGAACGGATAGACGTTGGCCGGGATGTAAAGGATGGCGGCGGCGATCACGAGCGCCCAGCAGCGCGCGATGCTGTCTGGCTTGCGGCGATGGAGGCGCGCGCGACAGCGCGGGCAGTGCGCGCCCGCGCCCCCATCCGCGCTGACGAGCCCGCACACCTCGCAGCGCGCGAGCGGCACGCCGTCGCGGACCGGCGGAACGTGGGCCAAGCCCTTCCGCTCGACCTCTTCCCAGAGCTCGTCGTAGTTGATGAAGTGATCAACTGCCGCCATGACGACGACGAGCGCGCCCAGCGCGTAGACGGCGATGCCGAGCGTGACGGTCGCCAGGGCCGTGAGCTTCACGTAGGCGACGAAGAGGCCCAGGAGATAGACCTCGATCATCGACCAGGGATGAAGCTCGTCCATCCAGCGCAGGAGCGTGACGAGGATGCGCGTCGGGCGCCGGCGCTTGAACGCGAGAAGGACATAGCTCGTGGCGCCGAGCTTCAGCGCCGGCGCCGCGACCGTCAGCAGCACGATGAGGACCGAGAGCGGCCACAGCCCGTCGCCGTAGAGCGCCACGGCGCCGGTGACGAGACTAGCCTGATCGACCTGGCCCTCCATGCCGAACGACAGGAACGGCATGAAATTCGCGAGCAGGATGAGGACGAGACCCGTCAGCGCGAGCGCCAGCGCCGCGTCCTGCGCGCCATTGGCGCGCAGATGCGCGGCGCAGCGCGGACAGTGCGCGACCTCCCCCGGCCCGAGCGGCGTCAGGCCAAGCCGCAAGCCGCAATCCTGGCATTCGACGAGCTGCGTGTTCACCGGCTGATGGACTTGAGGCCTGCGACGAATTCCTCGAACGTGAAGGAGCCGTGATGCTTCACGTCGATGTCCTCGAAGTGGATGGCGTCGGCGAGGTCGAGCCCGGTGAGATAGCCCTTGTGGCCTTCGTCGGCCTTCTCGAAGAAAGCGCGCGAGAGGCCGGTGTCCTCGAAGCGCAGGCGCGGATCCTGCTCGTTCTGACGGGCGCGGAAATAAAACGCGTCCATCTTGTTGGTCTCGAATTCGAGCTTCGTGACCTTGCCATCGTGATTGGTGTCGAGGATGTCGAAGATGCCCTTCGCCTCCTGGAGCGTGTAGGCGGACGCGCCGCCAGGCAGCAGGATGCTAGCGATGGCAAGCGCCGCGACAGCGCCCCCAAACGGCCGAACTCGCCGCAGCGCGCGCTTCATCGCCCCCTCCACAACATTCCAAATGCGAATCGGCGCCGTCATATCACGAATCATGCCGCGGCCACAAATACTCGGAGCCACGGGTAGTGTCTCAGTTTCCTCTGTAACAGGCTCGCGCCGCTCTTGAACGTCGGCGCGTTCGTCGCCACAGTCCCATCATGCCCAAAGGCCCCCGAGGCGAGAAGCGCCCCGCCGACGTGATCGGCGCAGCCGTGAAGGTCATGCGGATCGCGACAGGGGAGGAACAGGAAGATTTGGGGACGGCTCCAAATCGCGCGAAAGGGGGACGGAAAGGCGCGAAGGCTCGCGCTCGTAAATTGTCTCCTCAGCAGCGATCTGAGATCGCCCGCGCTGCGGCGTCAGCTAGATGGAAGAAAAGCTAAGCCTCTGCGGCCTCGTCTCCGTCCCGCTCTAAGAGTTCGGTTGCGCGTCGTTCCGCGCAGTCATCCGCAAATTCAGTAAGAAAGTTCAACTGCGGGTCCGCAGGGAACGCCTTGTTCATGTGCTCAACGTCGCATACAGCCCGATATACTTGATTGGCGATACCATCGCGGCGCTGGCGAACTGCTTTTTGCCGCAGATTTGTCGTTCCACCCCTGTCCGTATCGAACCAAAGAGGGTACTGCGCGCCATTCTCAAAGATCATGACACACTGCTTCGCGCGGTATGTGAACCCGGCATCGTCGGCTCTGACGGCTTGTCGCAAGGCTGCTGTAACCTGTTTTCGCAGAAGCTTCCGTATGTCCTGGAGATACGGAGCTAGCTTCTTGTTCTCCATCGCCCACGTGATGAAATCGTTTGGGTCGCCAGCCTCAGCCCCAGTGTGCTCTTCCCACTCGTCCCATGCGCGCAGAACCTGTTCATTGAAATCAGCCATGGCAATCTCCTAGAGCCCAGTCGGGCACTGACGGCCCCAACCATCGACGTAATGCCAGTTCATTAGGTAATCGCGTATTCCGGTCTGATATTTGCGTAGCCAATTATATTGATGTCTTGCACGCTGGATGCGGCCTACCACGATTGCGGGATGAACTTCGAGCCTTGCGGCAAAGGCGATCACATCTTGTTCAGAGACAAAGTTTCCTTTGCGCATGAGGAACGATTCAAGCTGCTGCGATGGGACGCAAAATTCTTCTGCCTGTCGGTTCGCAGCTACCTCTTCTAACGGCAGATCATCGGAAAACAGATCGCCCTCGATTTCGTCTACTGGCGCGAACGATTCATCGCGCCCATGCTCGCACAGAACGTGCTCAATCTCGTGCCGCAAGACGAATGCGAAATTGTCGAGCCGATCCAAGCGGGTCGTCATGCCAATTGCGGGCTGGTCCCCCAACCACACGCACACCCCGTCAATTTTCGAACTCGGCAGCGCCTCCACTATTGCGAAGCGAACCCCGCAGTCCCGAAGAATTTCGGGGATGCGGATTAGATCGTCTTTGTCGAGCAAATGAGCGCGAATGTTCGGCAATGCCGCTCGTAACGCAGTCTGAGAATAAGGCCGCGTCTGGATCGTCTCCGAGATTTTCATAACGCGATGCAGCCACACATATTGGATTGGCGTAGTGCTTTCGTACCCGCTGCTTTTTTTGGCGGCGTGCGAGACGATTCCGCCGCCTCCGATGAATGGAATATCTTCGATACGGTTCTTCCCGAAGAACCGTAGCATTTGCAAATGGAGCAGTCCTGGCTCCGTGTCTTCGATCCAGCCGCGCTTGATCATGTCGCGAACAGGGAAATAGGAAACCCATGACGCTCGCGCGCGCACGCCTGGATCGACGGGCTTCGCCTTGTGCAAATCGTAGAGCTTCTGGAGGTTGGCAAAGAACTCGGCTGGCATATCGAACGCGTCGCCGAGTGCTGCGGCCAGATCGGGCGTAATACTGGCCTTCCCCTTGAGAAGCGGATTCAACTGCGAAGGCTGAACGCCCAAGATGTAGGCAAGATCAACCTGCTGCCAGTTCCTCGCCTCCAGTTCCTCCTGAATGAAGGTCCCTGGGTGCTCAACCGGGAGGACGATCTTTTTGCGGCTCATTAGTGGTAATCCTCAATGGCGATGATCGTCGCAGTCTGCGGATTCGTGTTTTCGTTTAGCGTGAAGACCATTCGGTATTGATCGTTAAGCCTCACAGACCTAAGCCCTTCCCGATCACCTTTGAGTTTTTCGTAATGCAGGCTTTTCCAGTTCCGTAGCGAGCGGTCGTCTATCGCAGCACGCAGGACCGTAAGTTTTCTGCGCGCCGACTTGATGACTGGAACCGGCAACTGCGTTTGGCCCGCTTCCTCCGTCTCAATCAGTTCCAGGGCGGCGTCTGCGAACACCACGTCCATTCGAGGAGGATATACCATTGATTCCACGGCGTTTCAATGGCAATTAAGCCTATGGCTTAATATGAAAAGAATGCTTGACAAAGCCAAAACGGATAGTAGTATTTGGGGCATGAACCGGCTGCCCCGCGACAAGCGCATTCAGATCGTCTCGATGCTCTGCGAGGGATCGTCCATGCGGTCCATCGCCCGCGTGACGGACGTGAGCATCAACACGGTCGATAAGCTGTTGCAGGATGCCGGGATCGCGTGCGCGGCCTTCCACGATATGACCGTGCGGAACGTGAAAGCACGGCGGGTCCAGTGCGACGAAATCTGGTCCTTTGTCTATGCCAAGGCGAAGAACGTCGCGACCGCCAAGGCCGCACCGGAGCGCGCGGGCGACGTTTGGACGTGGACGGCGCTCGATGCGGACTCGAAGCTGATTGTCTCTTGGCTCGTGGGCGGACGCGATAGCTCCTATGCAATCGCGCTCATGGACGATCTGCGGGACCGGCTTGCGAACCGCGTCCAGCTAACGACCGATGGACACGCGGCCTATCTGGAAGCGGTCGAGGGCGCGTTCGGCGGCGACGTGGACTATGCGATGCTGGTGAAACTCTACGGCGAGCCGGTCGAGCAAGAGAAGCGCTACAGCCCCGCTAAGTGCATTGGCGCGCGGCGCACGGCAATCGAGGGCGCGCCCGATCCCGACCATATCAGCACGTCCTACGTAGAGCGGTCGAACCTATCCATGCGGACGTTTATGCGGCGCTTCACTCGCTTGGCGCTAGGCTTCTCCAAGAAATTCGAAAACCATTGCCACATGGTCGCGCTCTACACGGTCTGGTACAACTTCGTGAAGATGCACAAGACGCTTAAGATGACCCCAGCTATGGCCGCTGGCGTTGCCGACAGGCTCTGGTCCGTAGGCGATATCGTGGACTTGATCGAAGCGGCGGAAGCGTTGGAAGATGGCTCCCTGTTAGTGGGCTAGCGGTGGCGCGATGCCTCAGACGGTGCGACGCGGGACATGGCTTTACGGTGGCACACTTCCCGCCGAAGTCAGGATCGTCAAATCTGTTGATTGGAGCACTGACGGAATCGTCGTGGAAGACGATCTCGCGGACCCTTCTTACCCTCCGCGCGATCCCGATGGCTTCTCGTACGGCGTCGAATATTATCTTCGCGGCGTTGAGGGACGCACTAGCAAAGGCGTCAGCGCAGAACTCTTTGCCTCCCTTGAAGACGCCGTTCGACATGCCGAGACAACCCTACGGGAACCGATTAAATGGGATTGAGCGGCTGTTACACTTCAAACTGAGACACTACCGAGCCACGGGGAAAGTCGCGCCGAAGATGGGGAGCGCTAGCGCAGTGTCCCGCGGGCCAGCGTCAGGCGCTGCGACAGGCGAAGGCTCTTTGCGACGGCCCACTCGCTCCGCCGCAGGACTTCTGCGCACTGAGCGGCCGACCTCTCGTGCTTCTCGACGAGACTGCCGAGGCTGATCCTCGGCCGCGAGGATGGGGCGATACCATCGACACGGCGTGTTCCGTGCCAAAGCTCATAGTCAGTGCTCAAATCCGAGCACGCGTCGAACAGGATGGCGGCCACTTTGAGCCCTTCGTCATCGTCATCGGCGGCGAAATCATGTCGCCCGATGATGACGCCGTCGGCTTGCCTCAGATAGACGCGGTACACCTGCGTCCTCGCAAATGGTTTGTGCTGCTCCGCCGCCGGCGCGCCGATCGCGTCGGATTGGCCAACGTCCGCTCGTTCAACCGCTGTTTTCAACCGCCGTGCTTTCGCGATGGACGAGGCGCGTGCGCTCCCACAGCTCGTAGCCGCTGGCATAAGCATTTGCCCGCGCCAATTCCTGGGCCTGGGCGATCGCCGCCACATCGGTCGCGGCTTCAAACTCCTCGCGCGAAAGGATGCCCGAAGGCAATTTCAGGAAGAAGATGCGGTATCCAGCCAAGCGTGCCTCGCTCCGCCTTAATTAACGTTCGTTGTTGGCAAAAGTTAACTAGCTATCTCAGTCGCCGTCAAGTCACGACTGGTGCCACACAATAATAATGCATCCAAATAGCGCGCTTTATTGCAAATGACTTGCTTTGTCATTAGGACCTATCGACGCCTTTACTGCGCAGGGCCCCTAGGGCGGTAATCAGGGTATAACCGCATTGATCAAACAAAACCCTATTGACAGGCTAGCCGAAAAATGAGTAAGTGAGGGTATTGCCGGTGCGAAAGGAGGCGCACATGCCGAGCGATCTCAGCCGCGAGGAACGTCTGCAAATCATGCTGTCGCCGGATGAGCTTGCGGCGATCGACGATTGGCGCTTCGCGCAGCGCATGCCGAGCCGGGCCGCGGCCATTCGCGAGCTGATCCGGCTTGGTATCGACGCGGTCGCCCAGAAGCCGTCGACGCAAGGGCAGAAGTCGAGCAACTACGGCGTGCTGCGCACCGATGCGAAGTCGGAGCGTCGGCGCCGGGTCTGATCGACCGGACGTCTGGGCGCGGGCAAAGCTCAGCCGGCGGGCGGGCGGAACTGCTTCGCCAAGGCCAACCCCTGATTGAGGTAGGTCGAGCCGATCGCCGCGCCGTAGAGCCGGTCGGGCCGCGCCATCATGCGCTCATAGCGGAGCCATCCCACCGTCTGGCCGTGCTCGAGCATGAACGGCACCTCGTGCGAGCGCACCTCGAGCACCGCCTTGCACACGCCCCCCGTCGTGTCCCAGCCGAAACCAGGATCGAAGAAGCCCGCATAGTGCACGCGGAACTCGCCCACCGCCGTGTCGTAGGCGACCATCTCGGCGGCGAAATCGGGCGGCACGCGCACCGCCTCGCGCGTCATCAGGATGTAGAACTCGTTCGGATCGAGCACGATCGAGCGGTGGCGGCGGAAATGGATCGGCTCCCAGAAATCGAGCGGGTCGTAAGCCGCGATCTTGTCGATATCGATGCGGTCGGTGTGCTTCTTGGCACGATAGCCGATCAAGGCGCCTGGCCCCTCGCCTTCGAGATCGATCGTCACGCCGACGAGCTTCTCGCGGATGTTGGGCTCGGCGTCGCCGAGCACGAGCTGACCCTGCTCGTGCATGCGCTGGATCTCGGTGACGGCGATCTGCGGCGAACCGCGGCGGAAGCGAAGCTGATTCAAGCGCGTGCCCGCGCGCACCACGATCGAGAAGGTGCGCGGCGCGATCTCGACATAGAGCGGACCTTGATAGCCGCGCTCAACCTGGTCGAAAGAGTCCGAGCGGTCGGCGATGAGCCGCGTCAGCACGTCGAGCCGGCCGGTCGAGCTCTTGGGATTGGCAAAGCCGGTGACGCCCGAGGAGGGCGATAGCGCCAACTGCTCCATAAGCGGTACGACATAGACGCAGCCTTTTTCGAGCACCGCGCCGTTCGAGAGGTCGATGGCATAAGCATCGAGCTGCTCGATGCGGTCGCGCACGCTGGTGGCGCGCCCGGGGAGAAAGCTCGCGCGCACGCGATAGGCGGTGGCGCCCAAGCGCAGATCGACGCTCGCCGGCTGGATCTGATCCGGCACGAGGTCGGGGATCGCCACGATCTCGTGCTCGCGCAGCATCGCGCGAAGCTGCTGATACGGCAGGATGCCGGTGCGCGGCGCGCCCATGGGCGCACCCTCCGCGGCGCCTTGGGTGGCGGGAAACAAGGTCTTGGCCTCGGCCATCGCGGGCCTCCTTCAGGCACCTTTGTGGCCGCGCGGGCCACGGCAAATCAAGCAGATAGGGTTCACTTTCATGCCTCGGCCGCGCGCCCTCTTATCCAAAGAGGAGGTAGCGGCCAAATCCATGGGAGCAAAGGACGATCGGGCTTGCCAACGCAACTCACAGGGACGGGAAAAGAATTGCCCAGAGGCACGCCATCACGGTGCGGCCTTGTCGCCGGCCGGTCGCTCGTCGGTATCGAGCGCCGCGGCAAGGCGATGGGCGGCGCTGCCCGGGCGCAACGGGCGCGGCTGGCTCTCGTGCGGCGCCCACGCGGTCAAGGTCACGAGCTCGAACGTCGCCGTAATGCGGCCGCCCGCGCCACCGAGCGCGGCATAGCGCGCGGCCGCCGCCGCAAGGGTGGCGCGGCGCGAAAAACCCTTGCGCCGCTCGATGACGGCGTTGGCCTCGCCCATGGCGCGAAGGTCGCGCATCAATGCGAGCGCGTCGGCATAGGTGACGGTCATGCGGTCGCTATCGACGACGGGAAGCGCAAAGCCCGCGCGCTGCAAGAGCGCGCCCAGGTCGCGCCCGTCGGCGAAGGGAGAGACGCGCGGGCCTGCGCCTCCCACGGTTTCCGCCTCGGCCTCGAGGAGCGCCTGGCGCAGCTCGCTCAGCGTTTCGCCGCCCCACAAATTCGCAAGCAGAAGCCCGTCGGGCTTCAGCGCGTGGCGCAACTGCAAAAGCGCGCCCGGCAGGTCGTTGACCCAGTGCAACGCAAGGCTGCTCGCCACGAGATCGAAGGAGCCGGCCGCGAAGGGCAGCGCCTCGGCCTCGGCGGCCAGCGCCGGCGATGGCGCCGCGGCGGCGCACGCAGGCGCGGAATCGGCCGAGACGAGCCGCTCGATCCCGCCTTTGCCGGCAAGCGCCGCGCGCAGCGCGCCGCCGCCGCAGCCCAAATCGAGCGCCACAGGAAAGCGCCGCCGCACCTCGTCGAGCCGCTCGGCCAGGCGCTGCGCCGCTTCCGCCGCGAGCGCGTGCGGCTCGGGCCCGAGCGCGCGGGCGCGATGGCGCCGCACGGCGCGCGGGTCGAACACCTGGATCGGCGAGGACGCCATCGCCGCTATATGGCATGGGGTTGCGGAAACAGCGAGTTGCAACATAGTCGAATAATACGTATATTTCGACTATGAAGGAATTTTCCACCGTCGATCTTCTGCGCGACCTCAAAACCGTGACGCACGCCGCGACGCGCGCGCCGGTGACGATCACGCAGCATCGCAAGCCGCGCTTCGTGCTCATGGCGGTCGAGGATTTCGACCGGCTCCGCACGGCGCTCCGCGATCCGCGCAAATCCTATCGCGTGGCGGACACGCCGCCGGAGCTGGCTCGGCTCCTCGTCGATGGGCTCGACGCGATCCTCGCAGGCCAGGATGAGGACGATGGCGAATGAGCCGCCGCCGAAATAGTCTGCTCAAATGACGCAGGAAGCGATCGCGATTATAAGCGGCCTCGTCAGCGGCGGCATTGTCGGAGGCCTAATCGGCACTTCAACGGAAATGAAACGTCGCGCGCTTGATGTGACAACCAGCCCAATGACAAGAATTCCCTTCGGTATGGCGATCAGCCTTATCATGCGCTCATCGATATCGATCATCTTTCTCGGCGCAACGATCTTGCTTGCAGTTGCCGTTATTTTTTACCTGAGCGGCATAGATCATTTGAATGCGGAGCAGCTCAAATTCTTTGCCATCGCATTCCTCGTCGGCGCGATCACAGCAAAATATCTGCGGTATCTGTATTGGAAGCGTGGGTGACACTCCCGCTTCATACCGATCGACTCAGGCAGCGAGACGTGCCGGCTCGGCCCGCGCGATTGGATCGGACGCGTTGACAAACGGCCCCCGCCCGCGTCCCATCGCGCCATGCTGACGCTCGCGCCAGCCCCTGCGCTGCGCCGTGCCGCAGGCGCGGTGCTCGACCTGCTGCTGCCGCCGCGGTGCCTCAAGTGCGGCGAGGTGGTGACGGCCGCGGGCGCGCTCTGCGCTTCGTGCTGGCGCGCCCTCACCTTCCTCGGCTCCCCCTGCTGCGCCTGCTGTGGCCTGCCGTTCGCCTACGACCTCGGCCCCGGCACGCTCTGCGGCGCCTGTGCCGGCGCGCCACCGGCTTATGCGCGCGCCCGTGCGGCGCTGCGCTACGACGACGAGAGCCGCCGCCTGGTCCTCGCGTTGAAGCACGGCGACCGGCTCAACCTCGCGCCGGCCTTGGGCCAATGGATGCGGCGCGCGGGCGCCGAACTCATCGCCGAAGCCGACGTGATCGTGCCGGTGCCGCTCCATTGGACGCGGCTTTTCGCGCGCCGCTACAACCAGGCGGCCGTCCTCGCCCATGCCTTGGCGGAGGACGGCGAGCCATTGGTCGGCGCCGATTTCCTGGTGCGCCGGCGCCGCACGCCCTCGCAGGGGCGCAAGAGCGCCTCCGCGCGGCGCCGCAACGTCGCGGGCGCCTTCGCCATAGGCCGCAAGGCCGACGTCAAAGGCCGGCGCGTGCTGCTCGTCGACGACGTCCTCACCACCGGCGCCACGATCGAGGAATGCGCCCGCGTGCTCCTGCGCGCCGGCGCGCGCCGGGTCGACGCGCTGACGCTGGCGCGCACGGGGCGGGACGCTTGATGCGAGGCGCGGGAAGCCCCAGATTCATGCGTTAAAGGCGGGTACGATCATGGCTCGGGTCGAGATCTATTCTTCGATGTTCTGCGGCTACTGCGCGCGGGCGAAGGCGCTGCTCGAGAAGAAGGGCGTCGCTTATGAGGAGACCGACATCCTCGAGCAACCTGACAAGCGCGACGAGATGGTGGACCGCGCCGGCGGGCGCACGACCGTGCCGCAGATCTTCATCGACGGGAAACATGTCGGCGGCTCGGACGAATTGGCCGCGCTCGAGCGCAAGGGCCAGCTCGACAAGCTCCTCGGTCTCGCGTGAGCTTCCGCGCGGCCTGCATCCAGCTCTCCTCCGGGCGCGAGATCGCGCCCAACATCGAGGCTGCTTCGACGCTCGTGCGGCGCGCGCGCGACGCGGGCGCCGACCTCATCATGACGCCCGAGGTGAGCGACATGATCGAGCCGCGCCGGGGCTTGCGCGTCGAGAAGGCGAAGCCCGAAAGCGAGCACGCGATGCTTGCGACGTTCCGCGCGCTCGCACGCGAGACCGGCGCGTGGCTGCTGCTAGGCTCGATCGTCGTGCAGGAAGCGGGTGACGAGCGGCTCAGGAACCGCTCCTTCCTCATCGCGCCCGATGGCGCGATCCTCCAGCGCTACGACAAGATCCATATGTTCGACGTGACGCTCGAAGGCGGCGAAAGCTATCGCGAGTCGGCCGCGTTCCGGCCCGGCGAGCGCGCCGCGCTCGCGAGCCTGCCGTGGGGCGTGCTCGGCATGACCGTGTGCTACGATTTGCGCTTCCCGCAGCTTTACCGCGCGCTGGCGCACGGGGGCGCGCAGTTTCTGTCCATTCCTTCGGCCTTCACGGTGCCGACGGGCCGCGCCCATTGGCATGTGCTCTTGCGTGCGCGGGCGATCGAGAATTTCTGCTTCGTCTTCGCCCCGGCGCAATGCGGCGAGCATGCCGAGGGCCGGCGTACCTATGGCCATTCGCTGATCGTGGCGCCGTGGGGCGAGATCCTGGCCGAGGGCGGCGACGAGCCGGGCGTGATCCTGGCCGAGATCGACCCGGCGAAGGCCGACGACGCGCGCAAGTCCGTCCCCTCGCTCAGCCACGACCGGCCGTTCGCTTCGCCGGCGGCCCGTTAACGCCCCGACAACCATGGCGCGGGCGGTGGTGTTGGCACTTGACGGGCACGACTGCTAACCTTATGTGAAATCTATGATCCTGTTCCGGCTCAAGTGCTCGAAAGAGCATGAATTCGAAGGCTGGTTCCGCGACAACGCCGCCTACGACCGGCAGCACGCGAAGGGCGTCATCGAATGCCCGGCGTGCGGCGACACCGCAGTCGAGAAGGCGCCGATGGCGCCGCGCCTCGGGCGTTCGCGCGGCAGCCAGGCCGAGCGGATCGAGCGCGCCGAGCAAGCCAAGGCCGAGGCGGCACCCGCCGACACGCCGCCCGCGCCGCAGCAGCAGTCCGACCGTCCGCCCACGCCGGCCGAGATGCGCGTGATGCTGCGCGAGATGAGGAAGCAGGTCGAATCGAACTGCGACTATGTCGGCCCGAAATTTGCGGAAGAGGCGCGCCGCATCCATCGCGGCGAGGGCCGCGCGCGCGGCATCTATGGCGAGGCGACGCCTGCGGAGTCAAAGAAACTCGCCGACGAGGGGATCGAGATCGCCTCCATCCCCTGGGTTCCGCTCAGCGACGCGTGACCGGCGGTTGCCGGCTCCCTTGGTGATGCCCGGTCTTTGCCGGGCATCGACGTGTTTGAGGATGCTTGTTCAACTCGTGGATGGCCGGGACGCGCCCGGCCCTGACACGCAAGCAACCGGACAGTTGCCGGACTGTTCACTCAGACGTGCAAAGGACCATTGAGTCGACAATGCCGCGCTATCTGACGCTTGACGACATCGATCCCGACAGCAAGACGGTGCTGCTCCGCGCCGACCTCAACGTGCCGGTGAAGAACGGCAAGGTCAGCGATGCAACCCGGATCGAGCGGCTCGCGCCCACCATCCTCGAGCTCTTGGAGAAAGGCGCGCGCGTCGTCGTCATGTCGCATTTCGGCCGGCCCGAAGGGCGCGATCCCGCGCTGTCGCTGGCACAGATCGTGCCGGCGCTGGCGGAGGCCCTGAGCGGCCGCAAGATCGCGTTCGCAGCCGACTGCATTGGACCGGCGGCGCAGGACATGATGAAGGGGTTGAAGCGCGGCGACGTGGGCCTGCTCGAGAATGTGCGCTTCCATCCCGAGGAAGAGAAGAACGACGTCGATTTCGCGCGCAAGCTCGCGGCCCTAGGCGACATCTATGTCAACGACGCGTTCTCGGCCTCGCACCGCGCGCACGCCTCGATCGAGGCGATCGCGCATCTGCTGCCGGCCGCGGCGGGACGCCTGATGCAGGCCGAGCTCGAAGCGCTCGCCGCCGCGCTCGAGACGCCCGAGCATCCGGTGATGGCGATCGCCGCGGGCGCCAAGGTCTCGACCAAGCTCGACCTCCTCAACAATCTCATGGCGAAGGTCGATGTGCTGGCGATCGGCGGCGCCATGGCGAACACGCTGCTCTATGCGAAGGGCATCGAGGTGGGCGCCTCTCTCGTCGAGCGCGACATGAAGGAAGCGGCACGGAAAATCCTCGCCAACGCCGCGGTGCGCAAAGTCGAATTGCTGCTGCCAGTCGATGCGGTGGTGGCCCAGAAACTCGCGGCCGGCGCGGCGACGGAGACGGTTGCGATCGAACGCGTGCCGAAGGACCACATGATCCTCGATCTCGGGCCGAAGAGCGTGGCGCTCATCGGCGCGGCCTTGAAGCGCAGCCGCACGCTGTTGTGGAACGGGCCCGTCGGCGCCTTCGAGACGAAACCGTTCGACGCCGCGACCGTGGCCATCGCCAAGGAAGCCGTGGCGCTGACGCACGCGGGAAAACTCAAGAGCATCGCCGGCGGCGGCGACACGGTCGCGGCGCTGGCGCAAGCGGGTGCGATCGACGAGCTGTCCTATGTCTCGACCGCCGGCGGCGCGTTCCTCGAATTCATCGAAGGGCGCGAGCTGCCGGGTGTGGCGGCATTAACCAAACGATAACCTAGATTGCCGCTCAGCCCCGCGCGGTGATACCATTCGACCGTGCGCATCGACAGCGGCAGAGAGATCATCATTCCGCCCGGCTTCGCCGAGCGCCCCGGCGTGCCGCAAACGTGGCGCATCGCGGCGGTGGAAAAGCGCGACGCGCGCCGGCCCCTGCCGCGCGAGCTAGCGCCTGTCCCGCCGCGGCGCCTGCGCGGGCGCCTCGTCGATATCGTGGTGTGAGATGGCCGAGCCGCCGGGCGCGCGCGGTCCGAGCGTTCTCACCATCCCCGACGGCGACACGCGCGAGCGCAAGGTCTGTCCCGATTGCGGCTTCATCGCCTACGAGAACCCGAAGATCGTGGTCGGATCGGTCGCGCGCTGGGGCGAGCGCATTCTGCTCTGCCGCCGCGCCATCGATCCGCGCGCGGGATACTGGACGCTGCCCGCGGGATATCTCGAGCTGAACGAAGGGACCGCGCACGGCGCCGTGCGCGAGGCGTGGGAAGAAGCGCGCGCCGACATTGCGATCGAGGGGCTGCTCGCGGTCTACGACATCCCGCGCATCAGCCAAGTGCAGCTGATCTATCGCGCGCAGCTCGTCTCGCCGGCGATCGAAGCCGGACCCGAGAGCCTCGAGGTGCGCCTCTTCGAATGGCAGGAGATCCCGTGGAGCGACCTCGCCTTCCCCTCGGTCGCGTGGGCGCTCAACCATTATCACGAGAGCCTCGTGAGCGGCGACCTGACGACGCGGCACAATCCGCTGTGAGTCTGCCCTTTTATTGCCTCACCGCGGCGCGCCCCTTATAGTCGGCGCGGCCCGCGCAGGATCAACCGACGGGTGGCAAGGGAGGCGGAAGAATGGACAAGATCAAGCTCTTCGTGCCGGCGGCGGCGCTGGCCCTGCTCGCGAGCGCGGCCTCGGCGCAGACCGTGAAGGTCGGCGTCATCAACACCTTTTCGGGCCCGGATTCGCAGCAGGGCGACATGCTCGAGCGCGGCCTGCAGCTCTACTACAAGCTGCATCAGAAGGACCTGCCCGCGGGCGTGAAAATCCAGCTCGTCGAGCGCGACGACACCGGCCTCAATCCCGAAACGGCGAAGCGCCTGGCGCAAGAGCTCGTGACGCGCGACCACGTCAACATCCTCACCGGCTTCGTGTGGTCGCCCAATTTCATGTCGGTGGCGCCGGTCGCCACCGAAGCCAAGGTGCCGACGATCAGCATGAATGCCGCGGCGTTGCCCGCAGTCGGTATGTCGCCCTTCATGGTGCGCACGTCCTTCACGCTGACGCAGCAGGCCTTTCCGCTCGGCACCTGGGCCGC
>Ga0335081_10002520_pt1 | contig 28861 bp, 26 predicted proteins | sample Lox_Sample_35_FD_206713 | JGI IMG/M metagenome (GOLD analysis project Ga0335081, IMG submission 206713) | Soil microbial communities from Loxahatchee National Wildlife Refuge, Florida, United States - Lox_Sample_3.5 | ecosystem: Environmental > Terrestrial > Soil > Wetlands | place: USA...
CGGAAAGATCACTTTCTCAGACGGTCGCCCATTAGCTGTGAAATCGACGCCGCCAGCCGACCGCTAACTCTGACGTCCACGCCTGCACAATAATTCTAGCCGGAGGCCCTGGTTCTCTGCGGCCTAGCTCGCCGGATTGATTAAGGCTGGCTTCTGGTTTGGGCGAACATGCATGCTCGCCCAAATCCGGAAATCGTTGAGCCGGGCAAGGGCGCGTTCACCCCGGCCCGCCGATTCACTTCTTCGCAGGCGCTGTGCTCGGCACAGCCGGCTTGGCAAACTGTGCCGCGTCAATCGCCGCATTCGGCTGTAAGTCGCTCAGTGTTGTGGTCGATCGCCCGTCCACCCAGGTCACCGTCCATTTGAACGGCACCTTGACGCCGCCTGCGGCGCGATAGTCGCCATAATCTACTTGGGTCGTAACCAAACCAACGGCCGTATTGGCATAGCGCACCAATCTCACCAACAGCCCGGAGTCCTTATCGAAATACAGCTTCACGGGAGTTTGCCCGCTCCCGAACCCCTCCGCCACCCGGACCTCGCGGTCGTCGATCGCACTCGTGCCCGTTCTCCATTGGCTGCGGCTTTCTTTCACCCGTGCCATGAACGGCAGCATGGCGTCGATCTTGGCCCCGTCGAGATCCCCTCCGCTCAATTGCGTCAAGGGCAGGGGCGTATCCGGCTCGGCGACCCAGGCGTCCCGTCCGTCGTACGTCATGATCTTGTTTCCGTCCGGCAGATGCACGATCGTGGCGCGCTCGTCCGGGAGTTTTGCAAACACCTCCACCGGCACCGGCTCCCGGTCTGTGTCGTAACCCTCGTAGGTGCCCCGGGCGACAAAGCTCGTCAGCTTGGCTAGCTGCGGCGCTCCCCCGAGCGCTTGCGTGTACTTGTCGAAGAGTTCGTCGGCGGAAAATCGCTGGGGACCCTGCACGTCGGCTTCAAATTGATTCGGATCGTCCGGCAGCGGAGTGCTGTATTGCTCCGCCAGGCTCGGCGTCACTTCGGGCTTTTCCCCACCGCGATGACACGTATAACAAGTCACCTTGCGCATTCCCGCAAAATTGGCCTGATTGATCGCTCTTACGATCAGGATCATCTTGCGCGCCGTCTGCTTCAGAGGAGGATCGTCCGCGAATCTCGCCACATCCCCCGCGCTCTCCAACCCATGGCAGCTCGTACAATTGAAACTCAGCGAAGCGGCGAAGAAGCCCATGGTGTTCATGAATTCATCCGCCGGAATTCCCTTGAGCACCTGAACGTTTTTGAACACTTCTTCGGCCATCGGGGGCTTCGTCTGTGCGCCTGTCGGCACAATTGCCGCCGCGCAGATGAATCCCAGCAGTGTGCTAAGAACGATCCGTTTTCTCATCGCGCTCCGTGTATGCACTGTCAGAAATATGGATGGTAACTGTAGTTTCGAACGGCAGAGAACAACATCCCAGTCAAATTTCAAAGCTTGGCAAGAAAGACCAAAGGTCGTTTGCGCCGTCTACTTCCCGGGAGCCGTCGCCGCAGGCACCCTCATCTCCTCTTTGTACTTCTCTTCGTCGGAAGGCACGCAAACGTCTTCTCGGAGTTCCAGCTTCGGGTCCAGCGTCCAGGTTTTCGTCTCGCCCACCCAGGGTTGGGTATACGACTTTGGGTCTATGATCGTCATGTTGAGTTCTATGGTGTCGTGATTCACGCGCCGATAGCGCTCTTCCACGCGCATATCCTCGGTATGCGGGTGCCCATCGTCATCGAGCCAGGTCCGATCGTTGAATCCGACCGTCTCCACGACTAACGTGTCGCCCTCCCAATGGCCCACCGAAACTCCATACCACGTCGGGTCCGGATCCTTGGGAAGCTGCCGTCCATCCATCCAGATCGTCCGGTGGACGTAAAAATAGTCGAAGAATTCCAGGATTCGGCCGGGAATCTGAACGATCTCGGTTGGATAGGCATCGTAAAACATGACTCGCGGGAATCCGATAGGATCGCAGGCCATCGCCGGGTCGTTTCCGAGGGGCACGATTCTTTCGGGACGTCCGATCCCGGGCTTGTTCGCCGCGTACCTTGCCTGCGCCGACGGCGTCATCGGAGGAACATTATTTCGACTGAGCGTTGAACCGGACTTGCCGTGGCGCCACCAGGCGCCGGAGAGATCGTGGGCGTCAAAGGGCAAATCCTTTGTCGCTGACGGGGCCGCTCCACGCGAGCCTTGGCCTCGCGCCGCCGGCGCGAAGACCACAGCCATAAGCACCACAATCCCCACACCTAAGGCACGGCGCATCCGAAGCCCCTTTCGAATAACCGCTTCTCGTGAATCTCTTAGGTTCTACTGCTCCGGCGCGCTGAGGTTGGTCACTTTGCCGTCCGGCGTCACCAGTTTCGATAGATAGCCGCGGGTCGACCCCACTTTGGACGGGTACACCGTAATGGTAATCTCATCCCCGGGCTTCAGCGTGTGCTTGTCCCAGCCCCAGCGTGCCTGAACGATAGGCGAATTCGTTTCCGCACCCCAGTGCGCCACGTTCCCGCTCTCGTCCTTCACGTCGTACATGATGTAGATATGGGGATTCTGATACTGATACTCGGTCACCACGCCCTTCATGGTGATCTGCTTCGTCAGGTCGTAGGAAACTCGCGACCCGTGATGCGCGAACACCGAGACGCTAAGCGCCAGAAGGCCGGCAAGCGCAGTTAGAGACCTTATAAGAGTGCTTTTCATTTTCCCTCCAGGATTTGCCGTTTTACGCGGTGAAACTGCTCGCTGCGCTCGCAACGATTAATTCACGCGATCCCACACCATGCTGGGACCGGGGTTCGGGTTCGGCGGCGCCTTAGGATTCGGATTCGCGTTCCACACGTACCACATCAGGGTCTTTCCGTCGTCGGAAACGATATACAGCACGCGCTCGTCATCCATTCCCTTGGTTTGCCTTTGCCTGTAGATCATGTTTTTCGTCACTAGCCAGGTGGAGATCGTCTGCTCCTCGCCATTGGGGCCCTCAGGATCCTTGTACTCCTGCTTGCCGTCCAGCTTGTAGAAGAAGGTGTGATCCTTCGGAGCCACTCCGGTCAGCGGCAGCCCCTGATAGGGCGCGGGATAAACGTCATACATCGTCTGCCGAATTCCGCCATTCTCGATCGAATAAACCGCTGTCCAGGTATCGGCGCGGTTACGAACTCCGGGGCCCGACTTCGCCTTGTTGATTTTCCAGGTCCCGATGATCGGGAGCCCTGTGGGGTCTACTTGGGCCGAAACAGACGTGCAGCAAAGCAAAACCAACGTTGCTACCGCCAGGACAAACGCGCTTCGCTGTAAACTCACCGACATTCGCTCCTCCATTCCTAACGAATCTAACAAATCATTCCTCTGCGTCAGCAAGGATCGCCATGATACTGGCCCTAAACGCCAAGCCGCCGATCTAAAAATCAGTTCGTTGGTTTATCCGGCAGTCCTGCGGGGTGTTCGATCACGGCATCGTAAGCTCGCGCCGTATCGCACACGTTCTCCTGAAGAGAATCGCTCTTCGAGTCGAGCTTGAACGACTTCTTCCATCCCGTCCACGGCTTGTCGCCCCACGCCTTCTGGTCGTAATACGTCATCTCCAGTTCCAAGTGCGTAGCATCGGTGAGAGTGTACCGCTCCACCAGGTGAAACGCGTCGCTCGAATAGTGCCCCACGTTCTCGCTGATCCACCGTTTGCCCTGTTCTCCGTTATAGCCGATCGTGTCCACCACCAAGGTATTCCCATCCCATTTGCCGGTGGAATCCCCATAGTAGCTGGGCAGAAGATCCTTGGGATGGTCGCGGTTGAGCCAGATCGTTCGCCATTCGCGATGGTACTCGAACATCTGATAGATCCGGTCCGGCAGCATGATGAACAGCACGGGATATTCGTTTATATAATTGAACGCTACCGGCGTACCCTGCAACTGGCAGTATTCACCCGGATAGTGTCCCTCGGGAACGTTCGCCGGGACGCCGTTCGCGTCGACCGACTTGGCTCCGGCAGGCAGCGAGCCAGCCGACGATGCGCCCTTGATCACCGCATTCAATCCGGCATGTGAAATGTTGGGCAACATCAAGTGCTGCTTGGCCCAGTCCGTTAAGGGCGGTTCGGGCGTGGTGTTATTATCCCCATAGATCCGGCCGGTGCCAATCCACGATCCGTTCAGATCGTGAGGATCAAAATTGCCGGCCTTTGCCGTTGTTTGTCCGAATAACGCAGGTGAAAACGCCAGAAGCGCAACCAAAACGCCCGCTTTGCCCCAGTTTCTCATTCCGCTCCTTTGTGGCACTGCCGTAAGAGTTGCAAAGGCCTAACTGCCTTGCCTGGTGAATACTTACTTACTGCCTTACTTCTTGCCCGTGATTGGATTCAGGATGACGTTATCGTAATCCTGCCAATGCGCGGGATCGCAAATATTTTCTTCGAGGGAGTCGCCTTTCGAATCCAGCTTGAACGATTTCTTCCATCCCGTCCAAGCCTTCTCGCCCCACGCTTTCGGATCGTAGTAGGTCATCTCCAACTCGATGTGCGTGGCGTCGGCCAGGCGGTATCGCTCCACGAGGTGAAATGCGTCGCTCATGTAGTGCCCGACGTTCTCGCTGATCCACAACCGGCCGTTAAAATCGACCGTATCGACCACCAGCGTGTCTCCCTCCCACTTGCCGATGGAATCTCCGAAATAGCTGGGAAACGCGCCCTTATCATGGTCCCGATTGAGCCAGATTACCCTGCGCTCCATCTGCTTCTCAAACAACTGGTAGATACGATCGGGCAAAACGATAAATTCAAATGGATAATAGTGCGTGCCGTTAAACTGCACCGGCACGCCCAGCGGTTCGCAGTGTTCCCCTGGATAATGGCCCTCCGGGAGGTTCGCCGGCACCCCATTTGCGTCGGTGATCCCGCTCTTACTTGAAGTGGTCGAGGATTCGCCCTTCGCCGTCAAATTCAACCCCGTATGCGAAATGCTCTCCATCAGCAGATGCTCTCTTGCCCATGGTGTTAAGGGCGGTTCCGGCACCGGATTGTCGTCTCCAAAAAACTTCTGGGTGCCCAGCCATGATCCATTCAGATCACCCACTTTAAACTTGGCGTTCCCGCCCGCCGCCTTCGCCGTACCGGAAACGCTCTTGCTTTGTTGCGCAAGCACTGCTGTCGCAAATCCCAAAAGCGCAATCGCAACACCGGCCAGAATCCGATTTTTTGTTACCATCCTCTCACCTCCGGACGGCTTGGCCCCTTTAACCGTGCTTATTCCCCTTGCGGCTCTTTCCCCTATTTTCCGCAACCCCTCGATCTCACGATTTTGGGGCGCCGCGAAAATCTGCCCGGGCGAATACAGGAATCTCCCGGGAGCAGCGCCAAGCCTGCTCACCACGCTTGGACTGCGGCACATCGATTGCTCTTCGGATAGTCCTTTAATCGATCGGCAGACTCGTCTCGACCCGACCCGCGGTTTACTAGCCTGCTGTAATACGATAGCCCTTATATTTCTGTCAAGCTCAACGTCCCTGCGCGCTGTTGTCATCGCGAGGCCGCTTTTTGGCCGAGGGATCTGCGTTTCGCTGCCGTTCGAACCCCGGCCCTTCTAGCTCAGGTCGCCCGACGTTGTGTGTCCGGAGACCTGAGGCCTTTTCCGCGCATTTTGAGCCTCTGAGGTTAGGCTCGAAGCGGGTCTTAACTCCGTCTCTTGACCACGCTTCTCCTCCTTGATAGATTCGTTCGCTTTCGGCTTCACACGCCAGTAGATCCAAAGCAGGCAACTTCAGCGTGAGAAGCGCGCTGGACAACGCCAGGCGCGCTCGAGGGCTAAATGAACCCAGGGTCGAGACGAATGCTGCTCGGTGCAGCCGGCGCAATCTGTTTCTGCATGCTGTGCGCCGTACTCGCGAAAGGCCGTACGCCGGCCCAAACGGCGGCGCAAGACAAGCCCATTCTGGCCGAGCAGGCTTTCAAGAATGTCCAGCTCCTCAAGGGAATTCCTGTCGATAATTTCATGCAAACCATGGGATTCTTCGCCGCTGCCACCAGCTTCAATTGCACCGACTGCCACACCGAGGAGAGCGGCGGCGATTGGGCAAAATTTGCGGACGACACTCCTCTCAAGCAGAAAGCCCGCATGATGATGGTCATGGTAACCGCCCTCAACAAGAATTATTTTGGCGGCCAGCGCATGGTCACGTGCTGGACTTGCCATCAGGGTGCCCCGAAACCCCGCACCATTCCGCTTTTCTCGGTCCAGTACAGCGAGAATTGGGACGCGGAGCCGGATGAGGTTGTCGAAACCTCCGGACCGGCTGCGGTCGATCAAATTCTGGCCAAGTATATGCAAGCCTTGGGCGGGACCCAAAACGTCTCGAAGCTGACGAGTTTTACCGGCAAGGGTACTTACGACGGCTTCGACACGGGTTATGAGAAAGTTCCCGTGGACATTTTCGCCAAAGCGCCTGACCAGCGTGCCACGGTTGTGCACATGCGCGACGGGGACGGTATAACCACGTTCGACGGCCGCTCCGCCTGGCTCTCCGCCCCGGAGAGGCCCTTGCCCCTGATCGAGATCACGGGAGGCAGCTTGGATGGAGCTAAAATAGAAGCCGAACTCTCCTTCCCTGCCCGAACCAAGCAAGTGCTCACTGACTGGCGCGTCGGTTCGGCCATGGTCGACGATAAGCAGGCGCCCGTTCTACAGGGCAGGCTTAGGGATAAGGGGCTTCCCGTGAAATTGTATTTCGATCCTGATACAGGTCTGCTGCTGCGGTTGGTCTACTACTCCGATACGCCGGTCGGCGTCGTTCCCACCCAAATCGATTATTCCAACTATCGCGACGTCTCCGGCGTGAAGATGGCCTTTCACTGGATCGTTACCTGGACCGATGGCCGTTCCACCATTGACTTGAGCGAGCTGCGCGCGAACGTACCGATTGATGCAGCCAAGTTCGCCAAGCCCGCGCCCGCAAAGACCGCGAGCAAGTAAGTCGCATGCAGGCAGCCGAGATCGAACCGTGCCAGCCTACAGAAGACGAGTGTTTGTCACGTCAGTGGGTGTTGTGTTCTTGGCGCTGTCGTTTTTATGGAAGGTCGCTCAACCTGGATTCGGTCGGGACATTACGTTCGACTGGTCAGAAAAAACGGGTTTCAAGAATGCATCGGTTAGACGTCCACCTTTACCGTTTTATATGAAGGTAGCAGTTACTCCGGTGGATGAGCTCGTCCTAGCACAAGCCAAACTGCACATCGTCAGGAAAATGCACCAATGGAACATAACGGATGCTCGCGGAGAACTTCCGATAGCAACTTTTGGCCCGCTCCCCATCGTATTGGGTGTTGCTGCTTTCGGAGATTTCAGTAATCTCGACCATTCATTGGGCGTCCCGAAGTGAGAGATTACGGACCTGAACGGCGCCGCGCGCTAGGGTTTCGGCGCGCCCGTCGCTGTTGGTTTGGCGAACTTGGCCGCATCAACTGCCACGTTCGCCTGAATGGATGTCAGTTCCGTGGTTGACCGCCCGTCCGTCCACGTCGACACCAAATGGAACGGCATTTTGACCCCCGAGACGTCGCGATAATCCGAGTAATCAATTTGCGTGGGGATCAAACCCAGCACCGTATCCGTATACCGAACCTGCCGAATCAATAAGCCCGACTTCTTGTCGAAGTAAAACTTCACCGGCGTATTGTTAACGCCGGTTCCCTGGACGATGTCCACCTCATTGTCCTCGACCCGCGATGGCGGAAAACCGATTTGCCAGTTCTTCAGCAGTTGTTTGATCTGCCTGGGAAAACCGAGCGCCGCATCCAACTCGGCGCCCTCCCGCTCGCCATTGGTCAACTCCAGCACCGGTATCGGCAAGAATGTGCCCGCCGAGGTGTTCCAGGCATTCCGCCCATCGAAGGTCCTGACGTTGTCCCCCGAATCCAGATGCACGACCATGCTGCGCTGATTGGGGGCCTTCCCATAGATATCCACCGGTACTTTGTCGTCGGACGTATCGAAGCCTTCGTATGTCCCGTGAGCCACAAAACTGTTGATCGTTGCCAGTTTCTGCGCCCCGCCGAGCGCCTGGATATATTTGTCGAAAATCTGATCGGCCGTAAGCGCATTGGGAATGGGCGGTTGAGGAATTTCCACTTCGTTGGGATCGTCGGGAAGAGGAGTGCTGTACTGGTCGGCTAGGCTCGGTGTCACTTTTGGACGGGTGTCGCCGCGGTGGCACGAATAGCACGTCACCTCGCGCTTTCCCCCAAAATTAGCCTTGTTGAAGGCGTCCACCATCACGATCATTCGCCGCGCCATCTGCTTCCTGGGATTGTCCTTCGCGAAAGCTTCTGAACTGCTCGTGTCGTGGCATTCCGAGCAATTCAGGCTCAAAGCTGCGGCAATGAACCCCATCGTCCCCATGAACTGGTCGACCGTAAGGCCATGAAGAACCTGAATATTCTTGAATACGTCGTCCGCCATCGGCGGCTTTTCCGAAGGCGCCGCCTGCGCCCTTGCGGACGCAACTGCCAAAATAGAAATCAATACCATCTGCGTGGCGGCAATAATTTTCCGCCTTGATGCGCTTCTCATGGCCTCTCCCGTCGATTTGCCCACTGCCTTGTCGGTTGGTTCGCTCCCTCAAGCTGAATATGCCGTCCCGCCGGGCTGCGTATCCTACCATGGAACCAACGCGCGGCTGCCATTCAGCTGCCAGACCACTGAATACTTGACTTCTTCTCTGTTCAGTCACGGACGTTACGGACGTTACGGACGTTACGGAAGCCTCTGAAGCCCTCGTCAATTCCCATTTCGGCTTGACATTAAGGTGGCCTTAGCGTATCAATTCGTATCTAGCAAGCTCAGGCCAAATTCTCCACACCCAAGAGGAGTATCTTTGATGCGACATAGGCTCGGCGGTGCTGTGATGGTTGTAGCTCTGTTCTTCGCAGGCGCTCCCGCGTTCGCCCATCACGGCTACGCTACGGAGTTTGATACAACGAAATGCACGAATCTAAAGGGTACTCTTTCGGGCGTTGAGTGGGAAAACCCGCACGCATTTTTTCATATCGACGTGAAGGATACCGACGGCAAGGTAAACACCTGGCGGCTGGAAACGATCTCCCCGAATAGCCTGAAGAGGTCTGGTACTACTAGAGAAGATGTCCTGAGCAACGTCGGCAAACCCGCCATCGCCAGAATCTGTCCCACCAAGGCCGGCGGCACCCCATACAAAGGCACTGCGGAATACTTCAAACTCGGGGATGGCCTCCTGCGCGTCGTCGGTCAGAACATCGAAAATCTGACTCCCGAAGAACTGCACTTCGATAACTAAGGAATTGGGCGCCTTGACCATCACAGCCTATGTCGGAGTGTGGGCGCGCGCCTCACAAAGGAGAATCGGGAAATGATCGCAACAGAGATGGAGAGGCGATTCGGACGTGGCGTAATGATTGCCGGAACGGTTCTGGCGGCTTCATGGTTCTTCATCGTTCCGGCTTTTGCTCAGGCGCCTCCCCCGGGATCGGTAGGGAAAGTGACGGAACATACCGCAGCCGGCTCCGAGAACTGGCATAGACTGCCGCCGGGCGGACCTGCTCCCAAGACCAAGGACGGCCACCCGGACCTGTCTGGCGTCTTTTTCCCAAACGCCGCGGGAAGACAGGTCCAGAGAGCTTACCCGATCGATCCGGATGCGCGCCGGCAATATGACCCCGCAAAGACGCCGGAGGGGAAGCCGGCCCTTAAGCCCGGTTCACAGGAAAAGTATAAGCAACCTCGCACCTACGGTGAGTGCACCCTTCCGAACACTCCGGGCACGTTGTTGCAGGAAAATAGCCTGACCTGGCCCATCCAGTTCGTGCAGACCCCCGACCGCATCGTGATGATGATCGAATATCCCATGGACTTTCGCATCATTCACACCGACGGGCGCCCCCATCCCAAGGATCCCGATCCCACATTCAACGGCAACTCCGTGGCTCACTGGGACAAGGATACCCTGGTCATCGATACCATCGCCCTCGACACTCGCGTCCCGAATTTCGGCGGCTGGTTTCATAGCGACAACGAACACGTAGTCGAGCGCATCACCCGCCCCTCGAAGAACTACATCGTCTACCAAACCACCATCGATGATCCCATGGTCCTCGAGAAGCCTTGGACCTCCGCGCCTCGCGAATGGTCCCTCTCGGTGGTTGCTGATGACGATCTGGACGAATTCTTCTGCACCACCAACGAAGAACCTCAGGAATGGCAAAAAGAGGGCAAACCGCAAAACAACTTTTAGCCCTCGCTCGTAATACATTGAGCGCAAGGCGCAAACCCCATCCGCGCGGCTTCGCCTCCTGAAGGCGAAGCCGCGCGTACTAATTTCGGTGGCTTCACCGCGGGTAACTCCTGCTTCTGTCCCCTTCCGGCCTTTCCTCCACGAAAAACGGTAGCTTTACCGGCCTTCCCGTGCGCATGGATTCGTGCGCGGCTTCAATGACGCGCACATCGGCCAGCCCTCCCGCAAACACGATTGCACCCAAGGAATGGTAGCGAGGGCCTGCGAACGCCATGATACCGATGATTGTGTAGACGGTGACCGGATGTCACCGATACGAGGAGTTACGGCGGGGATACGGGGAACTACTTGGCAGTTCCCGAAGGCGTTGCTTCGCTCACTTCTTTCATCGACGGCAATTGCGCAGCATCCCATCCTCCGCCCAGCGCTTCGATCAATTGCACGCTGGCGGTCACCTGGTCTCTTCGCAAATTCACCGCCGCTTGCTGATTGATGAGCAACGTCGTCTGCGCCGTGATCACGTTGAGATAGGGGTCGATCCCAGCCTGATAGCGCTGCATGGCCAGTTGCAGATTTCGCTGCGCCGAAGTCACCGCCGTATCCTGCTGGCGGATCTCCGTCGAGAGTATCCGCAAAGCCGCCAAATTGTCTTCCACCTGCTGAAACGCCGTGAGCACCGTCTCCCGGTAATTCGCCACGCTGCGGTCGTACGCCGCTCGAAATTGCTGCACGGTCGCGCGCCGCAATCCGGCATCGAAGAGCGTTTCCGCCAACGCTGGCCCGGCCGACCAGAACCGGCTGGGCCAGGTGAACCACGCTGCCGGCGACACGTTCGAGAAACCGCCCGACGCGCTCAGCGTCACCGTGGGATAGTACGCTACCGTCGCTAGGCCGATCTGCGCGTTCCCCTGCGCCACCACCCGCTCCGCCGCCGCCACGTCGGGCCGCCGCTCCAGCACTTGGGAAGGCACCCCGAAAGGAACCGCCGGCGGATTCGCCCGCAGTGGCGCCTCCGGCAACGAAAATGTCGATGCGGGCTGTCCTACCAGCAGCGCCACGGCATGCTCGAACTGCGCCCGCGCAATGCCCAGGTTGGTGTCTTGCGCTTGGGTGGACTCGAGCTGCGTCTCCGCTTGCGCCACCGCCTCGTCCGAAGCGATCCCGGCAGTGAATTGGATCCGAGTCAACTCCAGCGAATCCTGATACGCCGCGACCGTTTGGTCGAATAACTCCTTCAGCGCGTCCTGCGCGCGTATTTCAAAATAGTTCACCGCCACTTCCGCCTGCGCGGTGAGGCGGATATTTTCCAGGTCCGCCGCGCTTGCCTGGGCCGCCGCAGCATTCTCCAGATAGGTGTTGCGGACGCGTCCCCAGAAATCCGGCACCCAGGAAGCATCGAAGGGAAGCGAGTAATCGGTGAACGACCTCAGCGTGAATCCCGACGTGGATGCTGATGACGACCCGCTTGAAACTCCCCCAAACAGCCCCAGCGACGGCCGCGAATTCGTGATCGCCGGATTCGCCGTGATCGTCGGATAGTATTGCGCGCGCGTTTGCCGTACCAGCGCTCGCGCCTCCAGATAGCTCGCCGCCGCCGCCGCGATATTCTGGTTGGAGACGCTCACCTGCTCTTCCAGGCTGTTCAGTTCGGTATCGCTGAAAATCTCCCACCACTTGCCGCGCAGCGTCTCGTCGCTCGGTTGCGCCTGCTTCCAGCCGTCGGTGTCCTTGAAGTTTTCCGGCGTCAGCTCCTTGTAAGCGGAAGGCGACGTCACTTGCGGCTTTACGTACTTCGGCCCCACCGTGCAGCCGGCGAGAAACATTGAGCAGACGCCTAGGATGCCGATCCCCAAACGCACCACAGCCATCGCTCCCTTCTCGGTTTTAGGATTCCGGCGTGCTGTTCCGCTGGCGCCAGATTTCCAGCCGCAGCCGTGCTCAGTCATGCGAAGCGAGGCTTTCCATGGCATGCGCCGTCTGTGGCGCACGCCCTCGGCTGGACCGGAAGAAGCTCGTGCGATCCAGCACCTTCTCCTGGAACTCTTCGAGATAGAGGTAAATGGCCGGCGTGATGAATAGCGTGATGAATTGCGAGACGATCAATCCGCCTACAACCACCAATCCCAAAGGTCGCCGTGACGCCCCGTCCGCCCCTACTCCCAGCGCGATAGGCAACGCTCCCATCAACGCGGCCAGCGTCGTCATCATGATCGGCCGGAATCGCTCCATGCTGGCATCGTGGATCGCCTGCGTGTCCTCGATTCCCTGCTCCACCCGTTGCTGCGCGAAATCGACGATCATAATTCCGTTCTTCTTCACGATACCCATCAGCATGAACATGCCGATGAACGCGTAGAGCGAAGCCTCCGCGTTGAAAAGCCACAGCGTCAATAAGCCTCCCACCAGCGCCACCGGCAGCGACGAGAGCACGGTGATCGGGTGCAGATAGTTTTCGTAGAGGATCGCCAGAATCACGTACATGACGAAAACCGCCAGCGCCATGAGTATCGTCAGGCTCGTGACCGTGTCCCGGAACGTCAGCGCCTGCCCTTGCAAACTCCCGCGCACGTCGATCGGCAGGATCTGCTTCGCCTCGCTTTCCAGAAACTGCGTGGCTTGCCCGATGGCGTACCCGGGCTTGAGGTTGAAAAATATGGTGACGCTGGTGAACTGGTTGATGTGGTTCACGGCTTGCGGCCCCAACTGCGACGTCCACTGCGTCACGGCCCGCAGCGGCACCATGCGCTGCCCGTCGTCGCTCTTGATGTACAGCAGATTCAAATCCTGCGGATCGGCGCGGTCGATGTCCGCCACTTCCAGGATCACCTGGTACTGATCGTTGGGCCGCTTGATCAAATAGGTGTAGTTCTGCGAATACGCGTTATGTAGCAGCGTGAGGATCCGTGCTTCAGACACCCCGTACACTTTGGCTTGATCCCGCAGGATATTCACCTGCAGATTGGGCGTGTGATTGAAGAGATCGGAGTTCACAAACAAAAATCCCGGATACCCTCGCATCTTGCCCATCAATTGTTCGGCCGATGAGTACACCTCCGCCGGATTGATGCCGGAGAGTGAATAGGCAAACTGCCCCTGCAGGTCCGCCGTCGCCCCCGTGCTGATCTCCAGCACCGGATTTGGCTGCAAGAACGTCAGCAGTCCCGGCACCCTCGAATTGATCGCCCCCATCAGTTGGGCGGAAACCGTCAGAATCGGCGGCCGCTTGTCGGGATCCTTCAGAATCGCTAGCAGCAGGCCCTGGTTCGAGGGAAAGAAAGCGCTGTTTGCGGACATCGTGAACGTCATATCCACGGCCTCATTGGCGTGCAGCGCGTCTTCCGCTTGCAGTTGATACTGCCGCATCTGCTCCGGCGACGAGCCCTCTTGCGCCACGAACACCCCGCGCACAAACGAACTGTCGCCAATCGGCAAGAACGCCTTGGGTACAACGTAAAAAAGATATCCCGTCCCGGCCAGGCAAATCAGCCAGATCAACGCCGACACCCAGCGCTGCCTGAGGAAAAACCACAGCGTCTCCCCGTACACCTTAAGAACGCGCCGCTCGATGCCTCCGATCACGCGCTCCATCCACGTCTTCTTCGTGCCTTCGCCCCGCCGGCTCAGCAATCTCGAGCACATCAGCGGCGTAAGCGTCAGCGACACGATTCCACTGGCGAAAATCGCCACGATGATCGTAACCGCGAATTCGCGGAAGATCCGTCCCACCAGTCCCGGCATGAACACTAGCGGAAGAAATACCGCGGCCAGGGAGATGGTCATGGCTAGGATCGTAAAGCTGATCTCCTTGGCCGAATTCAGCGTTGCGCTCAGCGCCCCCTCCCCCTCCTCCATGAGCCGCACAGTATTTTCGAGAAATACGATGGCGTCATCGACCAGGAACCCGATCGCCAGCGTCAAGGCCATCAGCGAAAGGTTATCCAGGCTGTACCCCAGAATGTTCATGACCAGGAAGGTCAGGAGCAGCGATAGCGGCAGCGCCACTGCCGGAATCAGCGTATCCGTGGCGCGCCCCAGGAACAGGAAAATGACCAGCACTACCAGCACGAATGCGATCCCCAGCGTCTCCTTCACGTCCTGCACGCTGTTCACGATCGTTTGCGAACGGTCGTAAATCGGCACCAACGCCACCGAACTCGGCAACGTCGCCCGGATGCTCGGCACCGCATTCTTTACTTCCTTCGCCACCTCCACGGCATTGGAACCGGCTCGGCGGAAAACCGACACGACCACTGTCGCCGACGGCACCCGCTGCCCGCGCAGCCAGAACCGCGTGTTGACCCGCTCGTCCTGCACGCTGTCGCTCGCCTTGGCGATGTCCTTCAGGTAGACCGGTGCTCCCTTGTTCTGGCTGACGATCAGGTTGTCGTAATCCTCGGCCTTGCTCAACTGCCCTTGCGGTTGCACCAGGAACGTCCGGTGCTCGCCGTCGAACTGCCCCGCGCCCGTATAGGACGTGCCGTTCCGGATGGCGCTGTTCAGATCGTCGATGGTGATATCGCGGCTGGCCATCGCCGACGGGTCCGCCTTGATGCGCACGGCCGATTGCGTCCCGAAAACAGACACCTGGCTCACGCCCGGCAAAATGCTGAGGCGCTCGCCCACCTGCGTATTGGCGTAGTCGTAGAGCTGCCCCTCCGTCACCGTGTCGCTGGTGAGGCCGACGTAAATAATCGGCTGATCGTTGGGATTGGTTTTCGTGAACGTCGGCGGAGCCGGCAAATCCACCGGCAATTTCGCTGTGGCCTGGCTGATCGCCGCCTGCACGTCCGTCGCGGCGGCGTCGACGCTCTTGGAAAGATTGAACTGCAGCACAAAACTGGTGTGCCCCTGGCCGCTGTTCGAGGTTACCTCGTCCAGGCCCGGAATCTGCATGAACTGCCGTTCCAGCGGCGTAGCCACATTGTTGGCCATCGTCTCCGGCGTGGCTCCGGGGTAGCCCACGGAAACTTGAATGACCGGATAATCCACCGCCGGCAAATCGTTCACCGGCAGGTTCAGGTAAGCCAGTACGCCGAAGAGGATCGCCGACGCCGTCAGCACCACCGTCATCACCGGGCGGCGTATAAATAATTCGGAAAAGTTCACGCTACCGTCCTCTCAGTTCTTGCCTTTGACGGAATCCCCGGAATTGCCCGAATCGGAAGATTTGGCCGGAGCGGGATCGGAGGCTTTCGCCGCCGGATCGGAAGCTTTGCTCTGATCGGAAGAAGTTGTGCCCGGTGCCGCTGCGCCTAGCGGCGCGCCGGCTTCTTGCACGTGCACCTTGGCTCCCGGCATGAGCGTCAGCTGGCCCGTCACCACCACGCGCTCGCCGTCCGCCACGCCCTTCGTGACCACCACTTCGTCTCCTTGCCGCTGCCCCAGCGCGATCATGCGCAGTTCCGCAGTGTCGTCCTGCTTCACGACGTAGACATAGGGTCCCTGCTGGCTGATCTGCGTCGCCTGATTCGGAACCAGCACCGCACCCTTGCTCGTCGCCAGCACCAAAGTCACATTCACGAACTGTCCCGGCCAAAAATGGTGATCGCCGTTGGGAATGGTGGCCCGCAAATTCACGGTACCGGTCGCGTTCTGCACGGCATTATCAAGGAAGGTTAGTTTTCCCTCGCGCGCACGCTTCGGATCGTCGGAAGGAATGCGCACCATGGTCTTCAGCGATCCCCTGGCAAGCTCCCGCTGCACTTGGGGGAGATCCGCCTCCGTCACGGTGAAGTCCGCATAGATCGGGTCCATACGCTGAATCAAAAGTAGCGAAGAGCTGTTCGTCTGCACCACGTTGCCGACGTCCACCAGGCGTGCACCCGCGCGCCCGTCGATCGGCGATCGAATGTAGCAATACTCCAAATTCAGCTTGGCGTTTTCCACGGCGGCTTCTGCGGCCTGCACCTGCGCCTGATCCACCGCCACCGTGTTCTTTTTTGTCTCCAGATCGATCTGCGTCACCGCGCGCGTATTCGCGATGCTCGAGTACATCTTCAGCTGCGTGTTCGCCAGGTCCAGCGCCGCCTTGCTTTCCGCCAGTTGCGCCTGGGCCGCATCGAGCTGCGCCTGATAGGGCCGCGGATCGATCGTGAAGAGCAGTTGGTCCTTCTTGAGTTCGGCGCCGTCCTCAAAATCCCGTTGGATAATGCGCCCCGATATCTGCGGCGTCACCGTTACCGACTCGAAAGCCCCGCTCCGCCCGATCTCCTCCAGATACACCGGCACGTCGTGTGCCGTGGCCCGCGCCACCGTCACCAGCGCCGCAAATTGCGGCGCCGGGCCCGCCGCCTGCGTGCTCTTCTTTGAGCATCCCGATAGCGCCAACAACACCGCCAATATCGCGCTCGTCCCGATTACGTTGGTCCTTTTCATCAGAGGCTTTGCTCCCAGCAGGAATCCGGCATAGCCCTTCCCAGCCAATCGACTGCAACGTTATTTTTGCGTTATTCCACGCGGAAAAACGCTTCTAGGAGATCGCTCGCCCGATGCAGTTCGACCGTTTATTGTACAGCGGATGTAGCCCTCTGTCGCTTTCCGTGCTGTTAACTCACCACCAACGGGCTTAAGCCCCGCCTGACCAGCCGAATCCCGCTGCTATTGTTTTGGCCGCTCAGTCTCCCCATTGGGCTGGCTCTTAAGCCGCACCGAAGCAGCCCTTTAGGCAAAACGATTGGATGACCGCCCCTCGCCGATTGGCACACGCCTGCACCAAGGCAACGTCGTCATCACGAGGCCGCTTTTCGGCCGAGGGATCTGCAGTTGCCTTTGTAGGTTCCGACGACCCTTGCCCTTCCTCTGGCACATGGCTACGCTTTGTTGTCATTCTCCGATGGCGTCAAAACCCACGAAGGTCGGCCGCCCGTCCGTGAAAGTAAACTCTGCCAAACCACCCTCGAAGAAATCGCCAAAGCCCGCCCGGCGAGCTTTACGAGTCGCCATCTCTGAGCCTTCCCGCGCTCCCACCAGCGCTCCCACTTCGCCCGACGCGCAGCCAAGATCCATCCACCGCATCTTCCTTCTCTCGCCCGCCAACGCAGCCGGCGTCCGCGCACGGTTGATTCTTAACGAGAACGCGAACTTCCCTCTCGCCCTTCGTCTCCGTGACGGCGGCTTGTCGCTGGGAGAGAGTTTCTCTTTTATCAGCGGCCTTTATTTCCGCGGCAAGCTGGCCTATGCGCGCGCCTTCGCCCAGCCTCCGTCCCATGCGCCCGGCGCCCTCGTGATCACCGCCTGCGGCGGCTTGCTTCCCGCGGAAACGCTGGTTACCAGAGAAGACCTGCGCAGGATCTCTTCGGCTTCGGTCTCTCTGTCCGACGCCCGCTACCGTATTCCTCTCGAGCGCGACGCCCGCTTGCTCGCGGATGAGATCGGCGCGGCCTGCGAGGTCATCCTGCTGGGCAGCGTCGCCACGCCCAAATATGTCGATCCTTTGCTGAAGATTTTCGGAGAGCGGCTGCTCTTCCCTGCCGAATTTGCCGGCCGCGGCGATATGAGCCGCGGAGGCCTGATGCTTCGTTGCGTTCACAGCGGCGTGCAACTCGATTACGTTCCCGTCGCCACAGCCGATCGCCATGGCGCCCGTCCCCCTAAGCTCGCGCCGCTACACAAAGTTTCTCTCCGCTAGAGTTGCACTGGTTTTGAGGAAAAATGGATCAACAACCGGCGGGCCGCGACTGTTTCTTGAAATGCCTAATTCACTCCATTTCGCAACTGCGCCAGCCAATTCTCCAGAATCTGCTGATGCGCCGGCTCCATGGAAGCGAACCGGACTCCCATCCCCGTCGTTCGCGAATCCGCCACCTGCCCCACCGCCACGAACGTGGTCCCGCGGTGAATGATTCTCATCCGGATTCGCGTTCCCCGGGGAAAAGGAACACTCGTTTCGATGAAGCAGCCAAACGTGCTCAAGTTCCCCGTGCGCGCAATGAGCTGCCTCTCCGAGTCGAGATCCACTACCTCGACCCGCGCGACAAAAGCATGACGCACGGCGCGATGTTGTTCGGCCTTCATGGGTGTCCTTGACACTAAATTATGAACCGCTCTCTCCATCCATTGGGCCCGCTTGGAAGGAATGTGTCTTTTCTTTACATGGCCATTACAAGGCCTGCTTGCCAATCCTCGCCCGTTGGCTCCGTGCCTACAGCAATCCTTTATCTGCCGTAAAGCAGTGGGCTGATTGGTGCCGCCCTCGGCCAACCCTATTCTCGCTTTTGTGAAGTACCGGAAGACCAGATAGAGAAAGGAAGCTCCATGCAGGAAAGCTCGCTGAAGGAACTTTATCTCAAGAATTGCGCCATATTTACGACGCGGAAAAGCAGATCACCAAAGCCCTGCCCAAGATGACCAAGGCCGCTTCTTCCAGCCAGTTACGCCAGGGTTTTGAAATGCACCTCGACCAAACCAAGAATCACATCGGCCGTCTCGAGAAGATCTTTGAGGCCCTCGACGAAAGCCCCAAGGGCGAAAGTTGCGATGGAATGGAAGGCCTTCTGGACGAAGGCAGCCAGGTCATGGAAGAGGACATCGAGCCCGACACCATCGACGCCGGTCTCATCTCCGCGGCGCAGCGCGTCGAGCACTACGAAATAGCCGCTTACGGCTCACTGCGCACCTGGGCCAACATTCTGGGCGACAAGCAAGCCGTCTCCCTGCTGCAAGAGACTTTGGACGAGGAAAAGGAGACCGATCAGAAGCTCACGCAGATGGCGGAAAAGGTCAACCTCAAGGCCGCTGCCGCTGGTAGTCGCTAGTTGCCAGTTTCCGAGGCTTAGCTTTCGCGGGATTCCGTTCGTCCGCGCCGTCCCACCGGAGAAGGCTCGGACGAGCGAATCTCCGCGTTCCGTGCCACCCGCCTTCCCAGGTCGGGTGCGAAGAGCTCGTGCAGGCGCTGTACGAGCGGCTCGAGGGTCTCTCGCAGCTCGCTCACGCCTTTCGTCTCCTCTTTGATCCGGCCGGCATCGAAATCCGAGGTCACTTCGAGGCAAATGTTGATCGCGCGGCGGACGCGTTCGCCAACCAGCCAGCCCTCGGCACTTTCCTCGTCTCCCTGCATCTGCCTTTCGCGCGCCTGCTGCACCGATCCGGCAATCGCCTGCATATATTCGACCGTGTCCCGAAACTCCTTCAGCAGCCGCGGCTCGATTCCCTGCGAACGCAGGTTCTTTTCTAGCTTCTGCAGTTCCACGCCCGCCTTTTTCACTTGCAGGCTGACGCCCCAGAAGCTTTCGTTGGGCGTCGTCAGTTCGACCACAATTCCGTGCGCCACGCCTTCCCGCGAATTCGGCGTTGCCAGAACACGCGCTTCCATCGTCTCCGCCGACAAAAAATTTGTCAGCGTCACTCGCGTGCCAATCTCCGGATAATTCCCCAGCTCCAGCAGGCCGCCATGCGCGTTCACCTGCCTCGCCACCGCTTCTTCCTTCACCAAGGCGCCGTCCGGTCCTTTCCAGCTCGCTTCCAATGGCACACTTACCGGAAAACGCGTCTCTTTTCTGCGCTCTAGTTTGCTTCCATCTGCCGCGGTTGGACGTCTTGGCATTCGAGGGGCCCTCTTTCCACGCTGTTTCTGGCACACCTGTCGGCCCGCTTTGGTAAGGGGCCGCCGGTACACCTGCAGGAACAGCTTAGGGAACCAAGGCCGATCAATACTACTGTCCTAAAGGACAGTAGGCGGTAAACCAACACGCTCGAGCCTCCGCTCTCGAAGGTTGGCTTTTCCTCTCTCCGTTTGCTCTTGAGGTATTAGAAAGCGATCACGCGCTGGGTGCGCGCACAGCAGCCTGGAGCCGTTGCGCGGGATAGGCGTTCACACCGGGTCCCGGGCGCGTGCCGTCTTTGCGCGGGATGGGGTGGTCACACTGTCTTCGTCAGCCCGCCATCCAAATCGATCAGCGCGCCGTGCAGCAGCCGGTTCTCAGGTGAAAGGATGAACGCCGCTAAACTAGCGATCTCCTCCGGCTCGCCAATCTTCACGATATTCGCGCGCCGCACCATCTCCCTCTGTGCCGCCTGCATGTCTCCTCCCGTCTCCGCCGCCACCGACTTGATCCAGCCTTGCAGCCGGTCGGTGCGGATGTAACCGGGATTGATCGCGTTCACCTGCACACCGTCGCGAACCCCAACGTCCGCCAGCGCCTTGGTGAACGAAAGGAACGCGCCGTTCACCGCGCCGCCCAGGGTGAACTCCGGGCCGGGCGTCCGGCCGCCCGTGCCGATAATGTTCAGCACCGCCCCGCGGCGCTCCTTCAGATACGGCCAGGCCGCGCGCAGAAGCCGCACGGCGCAAAAGAGCTTCAGCGCGAAGCCATCCATCCAGTCCGTATCCGCAAGCTCCACGAATTCGCCGCGCCGCGTCGCGCCGGCGTTGTTCACCACGATGTCGATCCCGCCATGCGACTCCACGGCCAGCCGCCACAGCGCGTCCACCTTCTCCGGATCGCGCAGGTCGCCCGCGAATGTGGTCACTTCGCCACCGGCTTTGCTGATCTCACCGGCCGTGGCCGCCAGAGTCTTCGCGTCACGCGCCGCGATCACGACGTGTGCTCCTTCGTGCGCCAATCGCATCGCGATGGCCCGCCCGATTCCCCGGCTGCCGCCGGTCACAATTGCGCACTTCCCCGTCAACTTACCGTCTCCCATCTCCATTTTTCCCTTGCTGACTCGCGCTGTCGCCTGGCTGAAGCGCTCGCCACTGTCATTCTGAGCGGAGTGGCCGCGCTCTTCCTCGGACCGTTTTGGCGTCCGCGCGGCCACGGAGTCGAAGAATCTCTCCTCTTCCTGCCTGACAAAATCCTTACGAGAGGCGTTGTTGGCTGTCCGCGCTATCCCCACACTCTCCGCGCCGTCTCCACCACCAGCCCCAACTTCGCCCACTGATCCTCTTCTGTCAGCAAATTCCCTTCCATCGTAGAAGCGAACCCGCACTGCGGACTGATCGCCAGATTCTCCAGCGGCACGAATCGAGCGGCCTCCTCGATCCGCTTGGCCAGCGCGTCCGCCTTTTCCAGTTGCGGATGCTTCGTGCTGATCAGTCCCAGCACCACGATCTTTCCCTTGGGCACGAACCGCAGCGGCTCGAATGTTCCGGAGCGCGCGTCGTCATACTCCAAAAGGAAGCGGTCCACGTTCATCGTCCCGAAAAGCTTTTCCGCGATCGCGTCGTAGCCGCCTTCGGCATACCAATGGCTGCGGTTATTTCCCCGGCAGAGATGAATCGCCAGCGTCACGCCCCCATGCCTTGCGGCATGGAAGCAGGCGTTGTCCGCGCGGATCGATTCCTCCAGCAAATCATCCGGCTCAACTTTCATCTCCTTGCGAATCCATTCCCGCCATTTTTCGTCCATGAAGTAGCTGTAGCGCGGCGCATCGATCTGGATGTATTTCACCCCTTCGCCCGCCAGCTTGGCCACATCCGACTTCATGATCGCCACGATATCCCACAGCAGTTCCCAGGGCGTGTGATAGACCTTGTCCGTTACCCCGCGCTTATACGATATAGCCGGAAATTGCGTCGCGCTCGGCAGCGTCATTTTGATCGCGCCGGGGCTGTGCGCCTTTAAGTAAGGAAGCTCGTGTCCCGTCAGCGGCCGCGTCTGCCGCAGCTTTTTTGTCACCACGCCAGCGACCCGGCTCACCGCAGCGTCCTTGGCTTCGGACGCCTCCCACGTGCGCGTCACGGCATCGCTCAGATCGAATCCCTCTACAGCGTCGGTGAAGTCGCTCATGAAATTGCGCCGCCGCAACTCGCCGTCGGTGAAAATCTCGAAGCCCAGCTCTTTTTGCTTCGCCAAAACGCGCGAGATGTGGCGGTCTTCGAGTTCTCGAAGCCTCTGCGGATCTTTTCCATCGCGCCGGGCTTCCAGCAGTTCCGCCGGCCTCAAGAAGCTCCCCACGTGATCCGCTCGATATTGCCCCGCCATTCCTCCTCCAATTGTGCCCCGTCAGCTAACGCCGCGTCATTTCGTTTTCGCTGTCATCCCGAACCCAGCCGCGCCTTTTGCGCGTTGGGGTGAGGGATCTGCTTTCTTACCGTCGCCGCTTTTCCTCCAGCAATCCCCGCGCCTTCTGTGCTGCCGCCGTAACCAGAAAACCCATCTTCGGGTGCTCCGGCTCGAAATCCACCGGCAACCCATTCTGCCGCAAGGCCTCCGAAGTCATCGGCCCGATCGATCCAACCACGATCTGCCCGAACGCGCTCCGCAGGGTCTTCTCCACTCCTTCCTGCGCCGCGATGCGCAAGAGATGCTGCACCTGCACCGACGTCGTGAAGAACGCCACGTCGATTCGTCCGTTCACGATGGCCTGCACGCTATCCCGCAGCGGACCCGTGTCCGCCGGCAACGCCCATTCATAGACCGGCACGCGAGTCACGTTCGCCCCGCGCTCCCTCAATCCCGCCAGTAGATCCGGATTCGCCGCGCCATACTCCTGAACCGCCACGCGCTTTCCCTTCAGCGGAAACGAATCCGCGCGCTCGTCTAATACAGCCAGCAACTCCCGCCAAGTATTGGGCTCCGGCACGGCGATGGATACCGGAATTCCCATCTCCGCAAGCGCCGCCGCAGGCTTTGGTCCTCGCGCCACGGTCACCAAGCGCCGCAGCGCGTCCACAAATTGCTGCCGCCCACCCGGAAGAGCCTCTCCATGCGCCTCCACCAGCCGAAGCAGAGCACGCGTTCCCACTCCCGTGAGAAAGACGACCATATCGAACCCTCCCTCACTCAATCGGCGAGCGAATGCCAGCGCCTCGGGATTGTCTTTCAGCGTCACCTCTTGCATGGACGGCGCCACGATCGGCTCGCCGCCGTAATTGGCGATCAGCTTGGCCATCTCCTGCGCGCGCCGGCTCTCCAGGCACAAAACGCGCAGCCCCGCCAGTCCGTTTCTCGCTTCATCCGCCATTGTTGTTCGCTGTCATCCCGAACCCAGCCGCGCCCTTGCGGATGGGGGTGAGGGATCTGCTTTTTGCTTTTCTTACCCTCGTCGACGTTTTCCGACTCTTTCCTTGTCCCCGCGTCTTGCCGCAGCTCTACTTCGCGGTGGCCGCAGGCTCGCCCGGACCCGAATAGCGCAAAATGAAAAGCCCCCATTGCTTGTCAGTGACGTAGATGTTTCCTCGCGTATCCACGAGAACGTCTTCAGTCTGATTCACGAGTTTCGCCGGTAACGGCCCGATTCGCTTCGTCGGCGTCGGCGGGATGAACCATCCCACCTCTTTCGGCAGCCTTGGTTCCTGGATATTGAAGATTCGCAACCCCGCGTTGAAATACGTCAGGTAGATCAGGTCTGCCTGCTTTTCCACGTCGGGCAGGTGGTATTCGAGGTTCGTATTATGGGGTCCGAAACGTCCGCCCTTGTCGCAGAAGCTCGTGAAGGCCGCTCCGGGTGGTGGCGCCGGTGTCGGAAAAATTGAGATCAGGCGCGGCTTCACCAGGTCATTGCCTTTTATGCTGACCATCGCCACCAGATCGATTGGTCCCGAGCAGGTCGGCGGCTGCTCCGGCGTGTCGCCTCCGCTTCCCTCCGAATGAGCAAACAGCAAGTCCTTGCCGGGAATCAAGGACACGTCGTGAAGCGTGATGCCGCCCTTGAATGGCGGCACAAAATCCAGCCTCCCCAGCATCTTCGGATGCGCGATGTCGCTGATGTCGAGGGTGACCACAGAAGGCCCATAGCCGAGATAGGCTTTGTCTCCATCAATAATTGCCGGACCGTGAAATCCGCCCACCGGTCCCGCCGGCGCCTCGCCGTCCTTCTGTCCCGGAAGCCACCAGCGCCCCGCCTCCTTCGGATTTTTCGGATCGCTCACGTCCAGGAAGAGCAAGATCTGTCCCCGATATCCGGGCATGTTCGCGGCGAGATTAGCGTACTTTCCGCCCGGATAACCCAGCCGATGCACGCCCGTGCTGCCCGTCTTCCAGCGCGAAAGCTGCTTCGGATTCACCGGATCGCTGATGTCCCAGATGATCACGCCTTCGTCATTCGGCTTGGTCGGGTCGTTTCCCCATGTCTCCGAAGACTTCTGCAGCGCCGTCAGCATCAGGTTATCGTGCAATTCCATCTGAATCGTCCACGTGTTGTCGGGACCAGGAACAAATTTCGCCACTCTTGGATTCGTGGGATCGGTCACATCCACGATGCTCCAGCCATGATTCCACAAGTGTCCCAAATACAAGTACCACCGGCCGTTCACGTGCCGGATCGCCATCTTGAACGCGCCGCCCCGTCCGTCCAGATCGCTGTAACCGACGGGTTTCATATTGCTGGCTTGCCAGCCGGAAGGAATCTTGTCCGCGTGCGCGCTCGGTGTTCCGGCGAAAGCGACGATCAGCATCAAAGCCATAGGAGCCAACCCCGAAAACGTTTTCGACTTGGCGGATTTCACGGGCATCCTCCTCTCCAGGCACAGAGATTAGCATTTCTTATCATCGAACCCCGCTGAGCCGCAAAGATGAAGATGCTACGCCGTTTGCCTTGATCCCCAAAGCGTTGTATCTAACTTGTGCCGCTGGTTCTTGGGATTCAGGGCGGCCAATTTCAGGAGACTCTAAATGCGATGGGGGCCGCTGGTGGCCTGGGGTGCGGTGGCGTTCGCGATCGCAGGAATATTCATGCTGCTTTCACGCGTCGACTTGAATGCGGTTCGCCCTCCCGGACACACGGAAGAATATCTTCGTTCCAAGTTCACGCGCGTGATCATCCGAAGGCGATCCGCCCGTGAAAATATTCCTTCCCCGCCACCCGATTACCACACCAATATGAGCATCGGCGCAGGAAAAGACTTGTACGCAGGCGAATGTGTGAGTTGCCACGCATCCAGCGGTACCGAAGCTTCGGCAGTGGGTCGCGGGATGTCCCCTCGCGCTGTGGCGCTCAACTCTGGCAGTGTTCAGACGTACTCCGATCGCGAACTCTTTTCGCTCATCGAAGAAGGCGTCCGTTTCACGGGAATGCCCGGCTTCGCCGGGACCGAAGCGAGCGACCAGATTTGGAGCATCGTAGACTTTCTACGCTCGCTCCCCTGAAACTCGAAACTCTGGTAGCTCACTGGCTGGGCTCTGGTTAAAAATCCGTCAACGGCCAGCCCTCTGAAGTTGCGAGAGAGGTTCAAGAAAGATTGCAGCGGAGTTGAGGTATTTAGCTCGGGGCAGCGGGTAGCGGCCCCGGGCAAATGCGGATTAGACCACGTTTAGTTCCACCAAAAACCCGGAGGGGCTTCAAAGATCCGCCGGAAGGTAACGCGGTAGACACGCCCGTCGACGCGGTACTCGAAAACGATATCGTGAGAATTGACGAAGTGGCCGAGGCCGCGGCGCTTGGAATGGGAGAGAACCAGCCAGTTGCCCTGCACGACCGAGTAGGTGCCGCGCTCGCCCCAGATCTCGTAGCTGCCGTCGCGGTTGAGAACGAGCGGAGGACTTTGGCAAGGAGCGGCTTGGCCCTGGAATTCGAGGCGAACGCACTGATAGTTGCCGTCGAGAGGCTGCGCTTTTACGGGGCTCGCCAAGGCAAAAACAGCAATCAGAAGAGACGCGATCGGCAGAGCCGGGTGGAGCCGAACGAATCGCATAGGCCTTCCATCAGCCTGGCGGATAAGTGTTTGCGGCGCCAGGCCAAATGAAAGAGAGCAACCTGCATTCCATGTTCTATGAGCTTTGGTTTGAAGGAAAACGAGAGCGATAGTACTGGTACATGATTATTCAAACCTCATAGAATCAGAGGATTAGCTACCGGTCTACGGATGAAGAAAAAATCAGGATTCACGAGTGGTGCAGAGGTTTTCCGTAGGAGTGTATTTCGTTTCCCTTGAGATGCTTCAGGAGCCGGGCGACGGAGCCGGCAATTCAGGAACCGCGGCACCGTCTTTGCGGGGATCGGACGCGCCGTAATTGACGCCGGTGCCGAAGTCGCGCATAACCGCCTGCCCCCCGCCGAAGAAGTTGGAAAAGCCATTGTGCATCTGGAGGAGATGGCCCTTGGCTTTCAATTCGGCGACGGTGTTGCCCGGAAAGCGGTTTTCCAACGCGACGTCGCAACCCTCAAATGAGATCTTGGTAAAACGAGGAGCTTCCATAGCGGCCTGGATATTCTGGTTAAAGTCGACGATATGCGAGACGTACTGGGCGTGGGCCTGAGACTGGTTCCATCCGCCCATGATGCCAAAGGCGATGCGGACGTTATCCTTTTCCATGAACGCCGGAATGATGGTGTGCAGGGGCCGCTTATGCGGGGCGAGGGCATTGGGCGAATTGCGGTCGAGGGTGAAGAGCGCGCCGCGATCATGCAGGACAAACCCAGTACCTTCAGGGACGATGCCCGAGCCGAAATCCTCAAAGTTGCTTTGGATCAAGGAGACCATGTTGCCGTCGCGATCGACGACGCTGAGGTAGATGGTCTCGCTACCGGGGGATAACGAGCCCGGGCCAACATTGCAATTGGCTTTGTTGGGGTCGATTTGTTTGGCGCGCTGAGCCGCGAAATCCTTGGAGAGCAGCTGTTCGACGGGCAACTTGGAAAATTTCGGGTCACCGATGTTGCGGACGAGATCGGCATAGGCGAGCTTTTTCGCTTCGATCATGGCGTGCAGCGTGGCGGAGGAGTTGAAGCCGTACTTGGGAAGCGGAAAAGTCTCCATGATGTTGAGCATTTCGAGTGCGGCGAGGCCCTGCCCGTTTGGCGGCAATTCGTAAACTTTCCAGCCGCGGTAGGTGGTAGAGATGGGATCGACCCATTCGGCGGAATAGTCGGCAAAATCTTTTTCCGTGAACGTTCCGCCGTGACGCTTGGAGGTCTCCACGATAGCCTTAGCCAACTCGCCCTTGTAATAGGCGTCGCGGCCGCCGCGGGCGATCAGTTGGAGCGAGCGCGCGAGATCGGGATTGTGGAAGAGCTGTCCCACGGCAGGAGGACGGTTATCGGGAAGATAGGTCTGGGTTGCGGCCTGGTTTTGGCGAAGGAAATCGGCGTCGGCGCGCCAAAGTTCGGCGATCCATTCGGTGACGGGAAAGCCGTCTTGGGCGGCCTTGATGGCAGGGGCAAGCACCTCCGGCATCTTCTTTTTGCCAAAGCGATCGAGAAGCTTCTGCCAGCCGTCGACAGCGCCGGGAACCGTGGCGCTATAGATGCCGCTTATGGGCACCTCCCGGAAGCCCTTGTCGTTCAGAAAATCGATGGTCAGACCGGAGGGCGCCCAACCGCTGGCGTTCAAGCCGTAGAGCTTCCCGCTCTTGGCGTCGTAGACGATGGCGAAGAGATCGCCACCGATGCCGTTGGACATGGGCGCGACGAGGCCCATCATGGCGTTGGCAGCGATGGCAGCATCCACGGCCTTGCCGCCACGCTCAAGCATTTGCACGCCGGCCTGAGAGGCGAGAGGCGATTCCGCAGCGACAATGCCGTAGCGGGAGATCACCATGGAGCGTCCCTGGTTGCGGTCCTGCGTAAACATGCGGTCCGGCGCGGCCAGCATACAGGCGGTCACCAGAGCCGCCGTCCAAAGCGCGGCGAAAGGCATTCCCCCAAACCGCTGGTTAGTTCTGCGCATGGCAGTGTTGGGCACACGGGCTCCGGAAGAAGCATAGGTGGCCCACCCCCTGTTTTATTTATGTAAGTGCGTATTCTAAACGACTTTAAGTCCTTATATTTTGTAAGTGCGCATTCTATACGTCAACGAAAATCGTAGATTCAGGAACTTACAGAAAACACGCTAGGTTACGAACCGAAAGATGCCTTAACAAACGAAAGATACCGAAATTTCTATTACAAAAATATGCCAATTTCTAATGATTGAAACTTACTCCCGATGGCTCACGGCGCTCCCTGAATCTGTTCAAACATCTCTTGCCGGCCCACGTGTTTGGCTGTAATCGGGATTGATCACCTTGAACCGGCTATTGGGCACGGCTGAGTAGGATGCATTCCGATGTTTAGCAACGATGCCTTCGCAATCGTTTTTACACACGGCTTTGAACAAGCCCGGTACCGATCCTCGTCGAAGTAAAATGTGGATGCTGGCGTCGACCACCAATTTGGAATAGGAGATCACTTCGAAATAAGCGTTGAAAGCACGCTTGTATCCGAAAAAGCCCAAACTATCGGGAGTATCCTGTAATTCGAAGAGACGCGCCCACTCTCGAAGTGTCGGAGTGATGTCGCAAATAACGTAGCAGTAAAACGGAAGATTCTGAGGAATTGGCATCGGCCGTCCAGATGCTGTGGTCGTGCAGCCCGCTCGAATTTCATTTATGTATTTCGCAATCTGTGTAAGCGGGTTTTCTTTTTCTGAGTAATCGTCGCGTTGTGGCTTCTTAAATTCGATGATGGTGATCGATGAAAAAGGAACGTCGGGAGTTTCTGAGAACGCGACTGCTTTGTCGAAGACGATGATATCAGGCTCTTTCTTACTCGCACTATCCAGGACTTGAAGCCGCTTGAGCGGTTTATCTGAGCTAAGAAAAATGTGGAATGCCAATCTTTCATCGACTAGCCATAGGTTGTGATCCTCGAAGAGCACCTCGTCCGAAGTCCTGCCTCGCGGGAAGATGATGCTGTGAATTCTCTCCTCCCGACGATATTTCCCACCATTTGCGAGAG
>Ga0335081_10002521_pt1 | contig 28841 bp, 25 predicted proteins | sample Lox_Sample_35_FD_206713 | JGI IMG/M metagenome (GOLD analysis project Ga0335081, IMG submission 206713) | Soil microbial communities from Loxahatchee National Wildlife Refuge, Florida, United States - Lox_Sample_3.5 | ecosystem: Environmental > Terrestrial > Soil > Wetlands | place: USA...
TGCCTGGCTGAGCCGTGTGACGTCTGCCGCCTGCATTGGAAGCCTCGCCGATGCGTGCGTCGATCTGGTCAAGCTCGCGACGCAGTGTCGCGATGTCCGACTGGATGACCTTCACTTTGGGATCGGTGGGACCGGAGTCATCGAGAACTTGCGCGAGCTGGAAGCGCCGGGCGGCAAGTTCGGTACCGACGGTACGACGGCGTGCCACGACAGTCGGGGGAAGACCTTCCGCATCGATGTCGAGAGCCTGGAAGTCCTTGAGGGCGCGCGCGCGCGACTCCTCGGCAGTAACGAGCGCCCTCAGCGCGATGCCCTGCCGATCATTTCGGGCGGTGGGCATGGCGAGGTAGCGATCCGCCAGCATTGCGATCGTCATGTCGAACGCCGGCCGCAGCGGCTGCAGGAGAGTTGCCCTCATCTGCGGATTAGCGCTCTGCGTACGCACCTGCTCGGCGAGCGCACGGCCTCGGTCCAATGCAGCGAAGGCCTCCTTTGCATCGCCGTGGTCCCGTGCCAGCTGCGCGATGCCAATCCACGCATCAAATTCGTCCTGTGACGAGTCGAAGGCACGGAAGGTACGTGCTGCCTCGCGTAGATCGCTCCGCGCCAGTGCATACTGAGCGCGGCGTGGTGGGAGTGTCGCCCTGACAGTGAGGGCACGTGCTCGAATGAGCTGATTACCGGCGCTGTCGCCGATCACCTGATTGAGGTCATGCGCAGCCTCGGCCGTGCGTCCGAGTGCGGCGAGGTCCGACGCGACGCGCAGGAGCGTGCGTGTCCGGCTGATCGGCGAAGCGACCAGGGACAATACCTCCTGATCGATGACCAAGGCTTCCGCGGCTCTGCCCTGCCGGCGCAGAAGGTCGGAGATGGCGCGCAGTGAAGTCGTGCGCCCCATGACGTCGGCTCGCGCGCTACTCAGGTCGACCGCCTGGCGGTAGAACTGCAGCGCCAGACCTTGATCACCCACTGCGTCATAGACGGTCCCGGCGCCCCAGTTCGCGAGTGCCTCGCGCCTTTGGTCCTGGTTCTGTCGCGCGAGGGAGATGCCCTCGTCGAACTCGTGAAGCGCTGCGTCGTACTCACCGGTCCCCCAGTGTGCGAGCGCCAGGTTGTTGAGCACGACGAGATAGAGGCGGGGGTCATCCTGGAACGACACCAGCTTCAGGACACGTCCGTAAATCGCGAGGGCCTGCGTGAGGCGCCCCAGCTCGTCGTTGACGAGCGCGATGTTCTGCAGGACCTGCGCCTGGCGGATGCGCTCGTTCAGGCGCTCGTACAGCGGCAGAGCCTGGTCGTAGGCGCGGATGGCATCGTCGTACGAGCCATCGTAGTAATGTGCCAGGCCGATGTTGTTCAGAGCGAGTGCCTGATCGTACAGCTCGCCGCGGCCGGCGTGAAACGCCGCGAGCTGTCGCAACTGCCGGCGTGCACGCTCGGTCGAATCGTCGGTGCGCGCGGTGTTGGCGGTTTCGGCACGTCGCGACAGGCCGATTTCCATCAGCGCAGCCGCCTGTATCGCCTCCGCTCGAGCCTGGCCGTACGCGTCGCTCTCGTGTGCGTAGCTCTGCGCAGACTTCTCCGCCCAGGAGTAGGACGAGTCCCATTCCTGTAAGTCCTGGTAGAGCACCGACGCCGTCGCGAGCTGCACGGTGGCGAGCAGGCTCGAGGGTTGGCCGCGCTGCAGACGAGCGGCCGCAGTGGCATACGCGTTCGCCGCAGAGCGATACCAGGTGGCAGCATCGGTCCGCGTCTCGTTGCGTCCGGATCGCGTGATTGACTGGCCGGAGGCATACGCGCTGTCCGCTGACGCGAGCTCGCGCTGTACGTCCCTGCAGACATCCCCGCTCGGAGCCTTGCTCGACAGAAAGGCGCGCAGCTCGACATGCCCACTCAGCTGATCCTTGCCGGTAACGGCGGCCACGTAGACAGCGGCTCCCGGTACTGTCATGAGGAGTACGCGCTGGATCCCCGTACGTCGGATGGGATTGTCGGACTTTGCGATCACACGACCGCCGCCGTCGGCAACCTCCAGCGTCACGTCGATTCCGAATTCGCGAGCGAGAATCAATACCTCGGCGGCGGGTGGCAGTCGCAGCTCTTGCTGCACTCGCTCACGGCCGTGGACAGCGAGCGACGCCGTAGCGACCGCGGGCTGGTCGGCCAACATGGGATCGCACCCCGCGGCCGCCGCACGCAATGAGAAGAGACCCAGCGCTACCGCGCTGAGAGCTCCGCTACACTGCAGTGGGCGTCCGATGAGCACACGTTCTCCGCGGAATCCGCGAGGCTAGCCGGACCCCTTCACGACCTTGATCGAGAACGACTCCGCGGCCGGCATACGAATATCGACCCGACGGAGATCGAGGCGGTACTTGCCGGGGCTCAGCTTGGATGAGTCGGCATAGACGCTCACGAAGCCGTCGCTCGCGGGCGCCAGACCATCGATCATATCCAGCTGCTCCTCGGATCCGTCGGTGCGCACTCGCGTGAGAGCAACGCCGTATCTCGCTGTGGGCAACGGCGCTTCGGGAAGCACTCGGAGCTCGGTGACCGCCTGGCCTGGAGGCACCTCGATGACGGCGTCGTACGCCTCGGCCCGCTTGCGAAACATCACCTGCGTGCCGCCGAGCGGCAGCGTATGCCCGTCCCGGTCGTGCAGCACGCCAAGCGTGGCCGCGAGCAACGGCGTTCGCGCAGACTCGAAGCCGAAGCGCCACACGCCGAGGCCGATCACGATCGCGGCCACCGCGGCTGCCATCGCCAGCACTGCCGGCGATCGCAGTACGCGCGACCCGCGCATCAGCCCCTCGAGCTCGCCGCCCTCGCGCAGGCGGTGCAGGCCGACCTTGAGCCGTGCCGTCGCCTCCAGCTCCTTCAGGACCTCCGGATCCTGCTCGAGCGCCGCCTCGTAGGCACTGCGCTCGGACTCGGTCAACTGGTCCGCAAGGTAGCGGCTGGCGATCATCGGGTCGTCCCTGAATGTTGAGGTAGCCATTACAGCCTCCACGCCGCGACCATCGCGACCGCGATCAGGACCGAGACCAGATCCGAGCCAGAGAAGCCGCGTGACTCCATGAGCTCGCGCAGCCGACGGCGGGCCCGATGCAGCACCTTATCGAACTGCAACGAGCTCAGGCTCAGAGCCCGGCAGATCACCTCTTTCTCCTCCTCGTCGAGATAGAAGCGCACGAGGACCGTGCGGTCGCGCTCGGAGTCCAGCTCCTGGATCAGTTTTCTCACCCGCGTGGCGAGCTGCGCCTCAATGACCTCATCGCGCGGCTCGCTGGAGGCCGGAAGCGCATCGAGCTCGCTCGCGCTGGCGCGCTTGCTCGGGCGCACGCCCATCGCACGGCGATGGTTGCGCAGCAGATTCATGGCCACCGCAAATACATAGCCCGCGACCTGCTGCGGCCGCTCGAGCTTGCCGTCCTGCCATTTCTGCCAGGTCGTGTAGATGGCCTCGTTGAGCAGGTCGGCCGCGAGCTCGGGGTCCTGGGTCTTGCGTGTGATGGTGAGGCGCAGCCCGACGTACTCCCGCTCGATGAGCGCGGTGAGCTCTTCGCGTTCGGTGCGCGCGACATCACCGCGCGCCGATGGTACGCGTGAGCCGACCTGCAAGTCGGCGGGGGGAATCCGTGCGGTAACGACGCGCTCCTCAGGCATACGGCGCCAAGCGTCCCGTCTGTATTTGAGTGAGTTTTGCACGTGCATTGAATGCGCTCACCAGCTGAATTGCAACGTTTCCCGGCAGTGCGCCGGATTGAGCCCCCGAGCGGGTCTCGCACCAGCGCAGTGCACCATCGCCCCATACCTCCCAATCTGTAACAAGCTGTTCATAGATCGCAGGCCGGGCTTGCCGAGTAATCAAAAAAAAACGGCCGGGCTACCTCTTCAGTACCCGGCCGCCGTACGCCCAACGGCTCGAGGGGGTGCTCAGCCGAAGCCGCGTCCGTTGTGTGCGTGCAGGACCGCCAGCTTGGAGTTGTTCACCTTGCCGACGGCATCCGTCACGGCATTCTGATAGCACTGCTGCCACTCGCGGTGGATGCCCGGGCCGATGGCCGTGCCCGCGGCCTGATCGCACACATCGCGCGCCGCATTCCGGATGCGCCGGTAGAGGGCCTCGACGCCTGCATTGTTGGCGAGGTTCAAGTCGTCGTAGCGCACCGTGATGCTCGGCGGATCACCGAGGGAGGCAGCCAGGCTCGCAGGCGCGAAAGACACGCCGGTGAGCGCGGCGAATCCGAGTGCCGCTGAGAGTCGAATCAGCTTGGTCGAGAAAGTCATACGTCGCTCCTTGATTCGGTTGCACCGAAGGTTTGTTTGAAAAGAATCACGACTTGAATCTGTGCTCAGGTCGCGATTCATTCCTCAGGAGCGACGTTTGATTCCTCGTGAAGCGAAAATGGCCCCGGAGCTGAGCTCGCGCAAGAACGCGTACACCGGCAGTACGCTCACCGGTCCATCCTGCAGCCGGGTCTCGCCCAGATAGACCCCATAGCAGGCCGTCAGTGTTGCCGAGCTCTTCAGCTCCGCGAGCGCACGGCCGTACTCAGGCCGCCACCGCACGCTCGCCTTGACCTCGATGCCTACGGCAAGCTTGCCGCGCCGCCATATGAAATCGACCTCAGTTCCCGAGGGGGTACGGTAGTAGCAGAGCTCCCCGCCAGAGCCGCTGTAGGCGACATGGGCCCGCAACTCATTGAAGATCAGCGTCTCGAGCAGCAAGCCGCGCTCGGCGCTCTCAAGCGGCTCGCGCAAGCGGCGCGACAGGGCGCGGACTACGCCGCAGTCGAAGAGATAGAACTTCGGGTGCGCGACTTCCTTCACCTTCGCGCGTGGTCGCCAGGCCGGCAGCCATGCGCCGATCAGCGTATCGACCAGTACATCGAAATAGCCCTGCACGGTGGGTCGGGAGACCGCAGCATCGCGCGCAAGCCCCGCTACGTTGGTCGACTGCGCATTGGCGAGCGCGGCCACCTCCAGAAAGCGCGTGAACGCCTCGAGGCTGCGCACCAGAGCCTCGGCGCGAATCTCCTGCGCGAGGTACGTCTCCACATAGGCCTCGAGCAGCTCGATCCGCGCCGCCGTAGCGCGTTCGCTGCGAATGAGCGGCAGGCCTCCGAAGCGCAGCAGATCGTCGATCGTCGGCTTGAAGCCGAGCTCAGCGGCCGTCAGCGCAAACATGCTGCGGCTCACGACGCGCCCCGCCAGCAGATTCACATCGCCACGGCGCAGGCGTCGCGCCGAGGAGCCGGTGAGCGCGAACCGCAGGCGCCGCGGGGCCCTCGCGAGGGCATCGTGCACCTCGTTCAGGATCGCTGGCAGCTTCTGCACCTCATCGACCACGACCCAGGATCCCGGGGGCAGGGCCGCGGTCTCGCGACCGAACAACCCCGGCTCGCGCATCAGCCGCAGCAGCTCACGGTCGAGCAGCAGGTTGTACCACTGTGCGCGCGGCAGGGCCTGGCGCAACCAGGTGGTCTTGCCGGTCCCACGTGGGCCGAGCAGCAGGAAAGAGCGCGACGGGAGTGTGAGGAGGCGTGTAAACATTGCCAGCATTATGACGGTAAAAATGCTGGCATGGTATACAAAAAAGCTAGTGGACTGCGACCTCCTCCTCGCGGCGGATCATCTCGCCCGCGAGCGCGAGATAGGCGAGCGCGCCGCGCGATTCCTTGTCGTGAAACAGCACCGGCTTGCCGAAGGAGGGCGCCTCGGCGAGGCGGATGTTGCGCGGGATGATGGTGCGGAAGACCTTCTCGGGAAAATGCATGAGCAGCTGCGCGCTCACCTCGTTCGCGAGGTTATTGCGCGGGTCGAACATGGTGCGCAGCATGCCCTCGATCTGCAGGTCCGGATTGACGGCGGCCTTGATCTGCTCGACCGTCGAGAGCAGCGCGGACAGGCCCTCGAGCGCGTAGTACTCGCACTGCAGGGGGATGAGAACGCTGTCGGCGGCGACGAGCGCGTTCACCGTGAGCATGTTGAGCGCCGGCGGACAGTCGATCAGGATCACATCGTAGGAATCGCGCACGGGCTTGAGCGCCTGGCGCAGCTTCAACTCGCGCCCGGTCATCATCGTGAGCAGACGCACCTCGGCGGCGGTCAGATCCTGGTTGGCCGGCAGCAGCTGAAAGCCGGCCGCCTCGATCGTGAGCAGCGCGCTCTCGATCGGCGCCTCCCCGAGCAGCACCTCGCAGCTGCCGTGGGCAAGCTGCGACTTGTCGATGCCGCAGCCCATGGTCGCGTTGCCCTGCGGGTCGAGATCGATGAGCAGCACGCGCCGCTTGGTGGCCGCGAGCGAGGCGGCGAGATTGACGGCGGTGGTGGTCTTGCCCACGCCGCCCTTCTGATTCGCGATGGCGATGACCCGCTTCATGATGCTCATCTTGAGGGACCGCCCGATCTTACCGCCTAAGGGCGCGCCAGCACGACCAGATGACGCTCGGCGTCGAGTCCGGGGATCCGCAGCGCTCGGATCTCCTGCACCTTCCAGGCGGCGTCGAGCTCGGCGAGCTCCTCGGTCGGATGCTTCCCCTTGAGGGCCAGCACGCGCGTGTGCGTGCCGACGAGCCCCGCCACGGCATCCGTGAGCCGCCGCAGCGATGCGAAGGCGCGAGCCACGATGGTGTCGAAGGGCAGCGCAGGCCTCAAGTCCTCCACCCGCGCCTGCACGGCGGTGACGTTTCTCAGGCCGAGCGCGCGCAGGGCGTGATTCACGAAGCGGATCTTCTTGCCGCCGGAGTCGATGAGCGTGAACTGCCGCTCGGGACTCGTGAGGGCGAGCGGCAGCCCCGGAAAGCCCGCGCCCGTGCCAACGTCGGCAACCGTCTGGCCGGCGAGGTCGGCGTGGATCGCGAGACTGTCGAGCAGGTGATGTGTGAGCCAGGCCGGGCGCCCCTCGATCGCGGTCAGATTGTAGGCGGCATTCCAGCGCTCGAGCTCATCGAGGAGCTTGAGCAGCGCGGCGGCGCGCTCGCCGCTGAGCTCGAGGCCCAGTGCGCGCGCGCCCTCGATCAGCTGGGTGGCCTCAGACACGTCCGTTCGTGACCATCGCGGCCACGAACTCGTTGACCGGCATGGCATCGAGGCGGGCCCGATCCTCGAACAGTCCCTGCACGAGCGGTGATTGTTTCGCCGGAAAGTGCGCGGCGACCGCCGCCTTGAATTTCTCGACGAGCAGCGGCATGCCCTCCACGCGGCGCTTGCGATGGCCGATCGGAAAGTCCACCTGCACGCGCTCGCTCGAGCTGCCGTCGCGGAAGAACACCTGCAGCGCGTTGCCGATGTAGCGCTTCTCCGGCGCGTAGTATTCCTCGGTGAAGCGCGGGTTCTCCTGCACCTGCATGCGCGCGCGCAGCTGATCGATGCGCGGGTCGCGCGCGATCTCATCCTCGTAGTCGGAGGCCCTGAGGCGCCCGAAGATGAGCGGCACCGCGACCATGTACTGGATGCAGTGATCGCGATCGGCGGGGTTCGCGAGCGGCCCGGTCTTGTCGATGATGCGCACGCCGGGCTCCTGCGTCTCGATGACGATGCGCTCGATCTCGGCGAGGCGTGTCCGCACGGCGGGGTGCAGCGCCATGGCGCACTCGACCGCCGTCTGCGCATGAAACTCCGCCGGGTAGGAGATCTTGAACAGCACATTCTCCATCACGTACGAGCCGAAGGGCTGGGGCAGCGCGAACGGCTTGCCCTTGAAGAGCACATCGTAGAAGCCCCACTTGGGGGCGCTGAGCGCGGAGGGGTAGCCCATCTCCCCGGTCAGGGCGATGAGCGCATGGCGCACCGCGCGGCTCGTCGCATCGCCCGCGGCCCAGCTCTTGCGCGAGCCGGTGTTCGGTGCGTGGCGGTAGGTGCGCAGCGCCCCGCCGTCGAGCCAGGCGTTGGACACCGCATTCACGATCTGCTCGCGCGTGCCGCCGAGCATGGCGGTCGCCACGGCCGTCGAGGCGACGCGCACCAGAATCACGTGATCGAGCCCGACGCGGTTGAAGCTGTTCTCGAGCGCGAGCACCCCCTGGATCTCGTGCGCCTTGATCATCCCCGTGAGCAGCTCGCGCACCGTGAGCGGCCGGATGCCCTCCATCATGGCCTTGCGCGAGAGATAGTCGGCGACGGCGAGCAGGGCGCCGAGGTTGTCGGAGGGGTGGCCCCACTCGGCCGCGAGCCAGGTGTCGTTGAAGTCGAGCCAGCGGATCATCGCGCCGATCGAGAACGCGGCCTGCACCGGGTCGAGCTCGAAGGAGGTCCCGGGAACGCGTGCCCCGCCGGGCATCGAGGCGCCCGGGACCACGGGGCCCAGGAGCTTGGTGCACGCCGGATATCGCAACGCCTGGAAGCCGCAGGCGAGCGTATCCATGAGGCAGTAGCGCGCCGTCTCGTAGGCCTGCTCGCTCGCGACCTTGAAGCTCTTCGCGTAGTCGGCGATGTCGGTGAGCACCCGATCCGGCGCGGGGCGCTCCGCCGAGCGGTAGTCGTGCGTCGCCATTCTAGCGGCGCGCGAGCGGCACGAACTTGCGCGGCTCGGGGCCGGTGTAATTCGCCGCCGGACGGATGATCTTGCCGTCGGCGCGCTGCTCGAGCACGTGCGCCGCCCACCCGGTGGTGCGCGCGACCACGAACAGCGGCGTGAACATGGCGGTCGGCACGCCCATCAGGTGATACGACACGGCGGAGAACCAGTCGAGGTTGGGGAACATCTTCTTCGCATCCGCCATCGTCGACTCGATGGCTTCCGCGATCGTGAAGCCCTGCATGTCGCCGGCCTCGTTGGCCAGGCGCCGCGCCACGCCCTTGATCACCTGGTTGCGCGGGTCGGAGACCGTGTAGACAGGGTGACCGAAGCCGATGATCACTTCCTTCATCGCCACCCGCGCACGGATGTCGGCCTGCGCCTGCTCGGGGGTTGCGTAGCGGCTCTGGATCTCGAGCGCGACCTCGTTGGCGCCGCCGTGCTTGGGTCCGCGCAGCGCGCCGATCGCCCCGACGATGCAGGAGTACATGTCGGCGCCCGTGCCGGCGATCACGCGGGCGGCGAAGGTCGAGGCGTTGAACTCGTGCTCGGCGTACAGGATCAGCGAGGTGTGCATCGCCCGCACCCAGGACGGGGAGGGCTGCCGGCGGTGCAGCAGATGCAGGAAGTGTCCGCCGATCGAGTCATCCTCGGTCTCGACGAAGATCCGCTGGCCGGCGTGGCTGTAGTGGTACCAGTAGGTGAGCATCGGACCCAGGCTTGCGATCAGCCGATCCGCGATCTCGCGCGCGCCGGGTGCGTTGTGATCGTCGCGCTCGGGCAATGCGCACCCCAAGGCCGAGACTCCGGTGCGTAGCACATCCATCGGATGGGTCGCCGGCGGCAGCGCCTCGAGCGCGGTGCGCACGATGGCCGGCAGGCCGCGCAGGGATTTGAGCTTGGCCTTGTAGTTGTTGAGCTCGGATGCCGTGGGCAAGGTGCCATGGATCAACAGGTACGCGATCTCCTCGAACTCCGCCGCCTCGGCCACCTCCAGAATGTCGTAGCCGCGATAGTGCAGGTCGTTGCCGGTGCGCCCGACGGTGCACAGCTCGGTGTTGCCCGCCGTGACGCCCGACAGGGCGACGGATTTCTTGGGCTTGAAGGCGCCAGGTGCGGTTTCCATGCGGTTACCCCTTGTCGGCGTCGCGACCGAACAGCCGGTCGAGGCGCTCCTCGTACTCGTGATAGCCGAGCACGGCATAAAGCTGCTCGCGCGTCTGCATCCGATCGACGACGGCGCGCTGAGTTCCGTCGCGGCGGATGGTCCGGTAGACAGCGAGCGCCGCCTGACTCATGGCGCGAAACGCCGACAGCGGATACAGCACCAGGCGCACGCCGACCTGGGCGAGCTCCTGGGTCGTGAAGAACGGCGTCTTGCCGAACTCGGTGAGATTGGCGAGCACGGGAACCGGTACGCGGGTGGTGAACTCGCGGTATTCCTCGAGGCTGGTGAGCGCCTCGGCGAAGATCATGTCCGCCCCGGCCCGGACATAGGCGAGCGCGCGCTCGACCGCGGCCTTCTGGCCCTCGACGGCGTGCGCATCGGTGCGCGCCATGATGACGAAGCTCGCATCCTCGCGGGCATCGACGGCCGCCTTGATGCGGTCGGCCATCTCCTCGCTCGGGACGAGCGCCTTACCGGGCCGGTGGCCGCAGCGCTTGGCCTGCACCTGATCCTCGAGGTGCAACCCGGCGGCGCCGGCCTTCACGAGCTCCCGGCAGGTGCGGGCGATGTTGAAGGCGCCGCCGAAGCCCGTGTCCGCATCGACGAGCAGCGGCAGGTCGGTCGCGCCGGTGATGCGGCGCACGTCCTCGCAGACATCGTTCAGGGAGGTGATCCCAAGGTCCGGCAGGCCGAACGAGGCATTCGCGACCCCGGCTCCCGAGACGTAGATCGCGCGGAATCCCGCCTCGCGCGCGAGCAGCGCCGCATAGGCATTGACCGTGCCGACGATTTGCAGGGGGCGCTCGGACTCGAGCGCCGCACGCAGGCGGCTCCCCGCCGTCGATCCTGACATGACGCATCCGCCAAAATTTGGGGGCGCATTATAAAGTCTTCCGCGCTCGCGCGGGCGAACGCTAGCGACGGGCCGCGCCCTCGCGCGCCAGCCACGCGACGAGCCCCTGCGTGTTGAGCTCGACATCCTTGCCGAGGAGCGCATCGATCTGTGCATCCGTGAGGGTGACCCCGTGTGCGCGCGCGAGCCTGAGCCACAGAGCGCGCATCTCCGCACCGATGGCCCGCGCGGCATCGGGCTCGCCGGCATGGCGGCGGGCGATGGCGGCGAGCTCGCGGATCTGCGCCTGCAGGGACTCGGCGGCCCGCGCAAGTCCCGTGATGCGGCTGTAATGCATGAGATAAGCCGCCTGCGGCGCATAGCCCATCAGGCGGTCGATCGAGGCGATGAGCTGCTCGGGGTCGAACTGCGTCGGGGTGGTCGTCGGTGTCACGAAGGCGCCGGCGGCGGTGTCGAGCTCCCGATACGACAGTCCGAAGGTGTCGCCGGTGAAGATGTTCGCGTGCTCGAGATCCACGATGCAGTAATGGTGCAGGGCATGCCCCGGGGTGTGAATCAGCTCGAGGGCGCGGCCGGCGAGACTCATCCGGGTGCCATCCTCGACCGTGACGATGCGCTCGGCCGGAATCGGGACGAGATCCCCGTACAGCCGACGGTAGGTGTCCGCGCCGTAGACCGCGATGGATGCGGCGATGAGCTTCGTGGGGTCGATCATGTGGGGCGCGCCGCGTGGGTGCAGCACGGCGCGGGCGGCCGGCAGGAAGCGCAGCAGCTCCCCCGCGCCGCCCGCGTGGTCGAGGTGGACGTGCGTGAGGAAGACGAGCTCGACCGCGCTGCGCGCGATCCCGAGCTCATCGAGTGCGGCGAGCAGGTGCGGCGCCGAGTAGTTCGTGCCCACATCGACGAATGCGGCGCGGCCGCCATGCTCGATGAGGTGCGCCGCCGCCATGCCGGTGCGCACGTACTGCGTGTCGACCGCGGTGATGCCATCGGGGTAGCGGGTCAACACCGGCTTCACTGCATCGCTGGCCACACACTCCCCTTGCCGTCACGAGCGGATCGGATACGCTCCGGTATCGCATCGTAGCGAACTGTCCCACTTCATGAAGCATGCAGCGCTCCTGCGGCCGCTGGCCGCCATCCTGTTCGTGCTCGGCATCCCCGGGAGCCCGGCCCACGCGCAGTCCGGCCGCATCGAGCGCGGCAATCTCATCATCGATGGTGTCCCGGGGCTCGATGGTGCGCTCGCGGAGCGGCTCGCACGCTACAGCGCGACGCGCGATGCGGTGTTCCTCGACTGGCTGCCCGATGGCGGCATGCTCATCAGCACCCGCTTCGGCAATGCCCGCCAGATCCACCGCGTGGCGGCCCCGCTCGGCATGCGCGAGCAGCTGACTTTCTACCCAGACCCCGTCACCCAGGCGGCGGTGCCACCGGTCGCCGGCGCGGGCGGCTTCGCGTTCCTCAAGGATCAGGGGGGCGATGAGAACGATCAGATCTACTATTACCGCTTCCAGGACAAGAGCGTGAAGCTCCTGAGCGACGGCAAGTCGCTGCACGGGGGCTTGGTGTGGTCGCGTGATGGCCGGCGGCTCGCCTTCAACGGCAACGAGCGCGACCCGGCGAGCTACGACGTGTACGTGACGGATGTCGAGGCCGGCACCCCGCAGCGCCTGATCGTGGGCGGGCACCCGGGCGAGGGCTCCTGGACACCGCTCGACTGGTCCCTCGATGGCAGCAAGCTGCTGCTGCTGCGCTCCGTCTCGATCAACGAAAGCTACCTCTACATCGCCGACATCGCCGCCTTCACGGTCACGCCGCTCGATCCGGCCGAGCGCAAGATCGGCATCCGCACCGCGCGCTTCGCCCCGGACGGCCGCGGCGTGTATCTGGTATCGGATGAGAGCGGGGAGTTCGCCGGGCTGCGCTACCTCGATCTCGTGACCCACCAGAGCCGCGAGCTCACCCCGGGGGCCAACTGGGATATCGAGGCGTTCGATGTCAGTGCCGACGGGCGCTACCTCGCGTACGTATCCAACGAGGACGGGCGCAGTCATCTCACCCTCCTCGACAACGTGCGCAAGCTCGACCTGTCGCCCCCGGCGCTGCCCGAGGGCATCGTGAGCGGGCTCAAGTTCGATACCGCCGGACGGCGGCTCGCCTTCAACCTCGAGAGTGCCCAGTCACCCTCGGACGTGTACGTCTACGATCTCGAGCACAACGCCGCCGTGCGCTGGACCAAGAGCGAGTTGGGTCCGCTCGATGAGCGCACGCTCGTGGCCGCGCAGCCGGTGAAGTATCCGACCTGGGATCGCGCGGGCGGCGGCCTGCGCACGATCTCGGCGTTCCTGTACACGCCGCGGACCGCGGGCACGCATCCGGTGCTGGTTCTCATTCACGGCGGCCCGGAGTCGCAGTTCCGGCCGGAGTTCAGTCCCTTCATCCAGTTCGTCGTCAACGAGCTCGGCTACGCGGTCATCGCGCCGAACGTGCGCGGCTCCTCAGGCTACGGCAAGAGCTTCCTCAAGCTCGACAACGGCGCGCTGCGCGAGGATGCCGTGAAGGACATCGGCTCGCTCCTGGTGTGGATCGGCCTGCAGCCGGGGCTCGATCGGGAGCACGTCGTGGCGATGGGCAATTCCTACGGCGGCTACATGACGCTCGCCTCGCTCGCCGCCTACAACGACCGCCTGCGCGGGGGCATCGAGGGCTTCGGCATCAGCAACTTCGTGACCTTCCTCGAGCACACCTCGGCCTATCGCCGTGACCTGCGGCGCGCCGAGTACGGCGATGAGCGCGATCCGAAGATGCGGGCGTATCTCAATCGCATCTCCCCGCTCACCAACGCCGGCTCGATCCGCCGGCCGCTCCTCATCGTCGCGGGCGTGAACGACCCGCGCGTCCCGCTCTCGGAATCGGAGCAGATGGCGGCGCGCATCCGCAACGGCGGCGGCGAGGTGTGGTTTCTCGCGGCGAAGGACGAGGGCCACGGGTTCAGGAAGCAGGCGAACCGGGACGCCTACAACGCCGCCGCGGCGGCGTTCCTGCAGAAGATCGGGCACTGAGCGCGCTCAACGGGTGGCAAAAAGGCCTCCCTCGAGGAGCTGCTGAGGCGGGCTAGCGGGCGCTGGAGACCGACAGCCTCGTCAACGGCCGCTCGAGCGTCGCGAGCGAGGGCTTGAGGGAGCTGTAGTAGGCGGCAATGGTCTCGACATCGGCGTCCTTGATCTGGTTCGCCATGCCCGCCATGACCGCATTGCGGCGCCCGCCGTCCTTGTACTCCGCGATCTCACGCACGAGGTAGTCCTCGTGCTGTCCGGCGAGCGTCGGATAGGTCGCCACGACGCCGACGCCGTCCGCACCGTGGCAGGCGACGCACAAGGCGGCCGCCGGCGGGGGCTTGTTGGCGGCGGCCGCGGCCGGTGAGGCCTGCAGTGGCTTGCCGGCGAAGTACACCGCGATGTCGGCCATGTCCTGATCGGAGAGCGAGGAGGCCTGCGAGTGCATCGTCATGTGCGAGCGCTCGCCACTCTTGTACGCTTGCAGCGCCGCGACGATGTACTCCGGGTGCTGCCCCTCGAGCTTCGGGACACTGTAGTTCGGAAAGGCGTTGCGGTAGCCGGGAATTCCGTGGCAGCCGAGGCAGGTATAGGAGATCGCCTTGCCGTGGGCGGGATCGCCCTTCAAGGCCTCCTGCGCCGCAGCCGGTGCAGCCTGGAATGCGCCGCAGGCGAGCGCGGCGGAAAGTACACCAGTGCGGACCCAAGACCCCATATCTGTCCTCGACATGCGCAAAAACGGCCCCGAATCTTAAGGATTCGCCTCTGCAAATGCCACCGATGCCACCGAGCCGCCCATGATCGCTCTCATCCAGCGCGTCACCCACGCGCACGTCGACGTTGCCGGCCGGACGATCGCCTCCATCGATCGCGGCATTCTCGCGCTGATCGGGGTGCAGCGCGGCGATGACAGCCACGCCGCCGATCGCCTGCTCGAGCGCGTCCTCGGCTACCGCATCTTCCCCGATGCGGAGGGGCGCATGAACTTGAACCTCAAGGACATCCACGGCGGATTGCTGCTGGTGTCGCAGTTCACCCTCGCCGCCGACACCCGCAACGGCACGCGACCGGGGTTCACCACCGCGGCGGCGCCGGAGGAGGCGCGCGAGCGGTTTGACTATCTGCTCGCGCGGGCACGCGCGGTGCACAGCCCCGTCGGGGTCGGGGAGTTCGGTGCGGACATGCAGGTGTCGCTCGTCAACGATGGCCCCGTGACGTTCTGGCTCCAGACGGGAAATTCGCGCGCAACCCCATGATGGGGCTTCACAGAACTTTCCTCGGTCCGGCAGCACCTTTTGGCCTATGATCGCCCCGCATGCGCGACCTGCTGGTAATTCTCGTGGTGGTTCTGCTGGTGTTCGGCACCAAGAAGCTGCGCTCGCTCGGCTCGGATCTGGGCTCGGCGGTCAAAGGCTTCAAGAAAGCCGTGGCGGACCCTGCGCCGCCGCCGCCTCAAGCTCAGGTCGATGCCGAGTTTCCTGAAGTCATCGAGTCTCGATCACGCGAGCGCGAGGCTCAGGATCGCCCCTAGCGAGCACGCAGCTCCCCCTCAAGACCATGTTCAGCTTCGGGGAAATCGTCATTTTCTTCGCGCTTGCGCTGGTCGTGCTCGGCCCGAAGAAGCTGCCGCGAGTTGCCCAGCAGGTGGGACGCTGGCTCGGTCGGGCCCGGGCGATGGCACGCCAGTTCCGCGAGCAGCTCGAGCAGGAAGTGAACGCCGCCACCGATTTCGAATCGCGCGGACCGCGGCGCGATCCGGGCACGCGCGCGGCGCCGCAGTACGAGCCACCGCCGCCACCGCCGCCCCCACCCGTGGCCGAGCCCGCCCCGACGCCGCAGATGCAGCAGGCCGCCTCCGATCACCGCGACCTGGGCGCCCCGCAGCCCGCGCCCGAGCACATCCCCTTCCCTGGGCCCGGACCGTACGAGCCGGAGCCCGAGGCGGCGCCCGCCGCGACGCCCGCGGTGCCTGCCGCGAGCGAGTCGCTGCCGGCGGGCGCTCCCGAGCGCGAGCCCCATGACCACACCGCGCATCCGGAGCTCGAGGTGTACGCCCCGACGGCGCCCTCGGGCCGGGCACCCGGCGCCTCCTAGCCCCTCATGAGCGATGCGCCGCAAAAGCCGGACGACCCGAAGTCCGACGACGACAGCGAGAAGCTCGCCGAAGGCACCCTGATCTCGCACCTGCTCGAGCTGCGCGACCGGCTGATCCGCGCGATGGTCGCGGTGCTCATCGCCGCGGTGCCGTGCACCTACTACCAGAACCAGCTGTTCCACTTCGTCTCCCAGCCGCTCATCGAGAAGCTGCCGAAAGGCTGGACGCTGATCGCGACCAGCGTGATGTCGCCGTTCCTCGCGCCCTTCAAGCTCGCGATGTTCGTCGCGCTCTTCCTCGCGATGCCCTACGTGCTCTATCAGATCTGGGCGTTCGTCGCCCCCGGGCTGTATCGCCACGAGAAGAAGTTCGCGATTCCGCTGCTGGTCACCTCGATCGTGCTCTTCTATACCGGCATCGCCTTCGCCTATCACTTCGTCTTCCCGGTGATGTTCAAGTTCTTCGTCAGCACCGCGCCGCAGGGCGTCACGGTGTCGCCCGACATCAACGAGTACCTGAACTTCGTGCTGAAGATGTTCTTCGGCTTCGGCGCCGCATTCGAGGTGCCGATCGCCGTGGTGCTGCTCGTGATCACCGGCCTCGTGCCGCTCGAGAAGCTCACGGCCAACCGCGGCTACGTGCTGATCGGCATCTTCATCATCGCCGCCTGCCTCACGCCCCCCGATGCCATCTCCATGTGCATCATGGCGATCCCCATGTACGCACTGTACGAGGGAGGCCTCATCATGGCGCGCATCCTTCTCAAGATGCGTCGCGACCAGGCCGAGCGCGAGGCCGAAGCCCGCTGACATGAGCGACTCGACCGTCACCACCATCGTCGCCTCGGAAAACCTGCCCTACCGATTCTTCGGCCACCCCCTCGGACTCGCCACGCTCTTCTTCACGGAGATGTTCGAGCGCTTCTCCTACTACGGGATGCGCGCGCTGCTCGTCGTGTTCCTCAGCGCCGCGGCGGTGAAGGGCGGGCTGGGCCTGAGCGATCAGCAGGCAGGGGCCATCTACGGCCTGTACACCGCGGGCGCCTATCTGCTGTGCCTGCCGGGGGGCTGGATCGCCGATCGCCTCATCGGCCAGCGCAAGTCAGTGGTGTGGGGCGGCGTGTTGATCGCGGCGGGCAATCTGCTGCTCAGCGTGCCGGGCGGCCTCGGACTCGTGTACTGCTCGCTGCTGCTGATCGCGATCGGCACGGGGTTCCTGAAGACGAACGCGAGCTGCATCGTCGGTGAGCTCTACAAGGACGACAGCGGCTCGCGTCGCGATGCGGCCTTCTCCATCTACTACTTCGGCATCAACATCGGCGGGACCTTCGGGCCGCTCGTCGCGGGCACGCTCGGCGAGGTGTACGGATTTCGCTGGTGTTTCTTCGCCTCGGGCATCGCGATGCTGCTCGGGGTCGTGCAATACCGGGTCACGGCCCGCTGGCTCGGCGATGCCGGTCTGGCCCCGGCGCCGTCGAGCGCCGCGCAGCGCCTGCACAGCAAGCGGCTGCTCCTCGCCGGGCTCGTCATCACAGGCGTAGTGGTCGGCGCCGCCGCGCTCGGAGCGTTCCCGCTCAACGTGGTGCAGGTGGCGCAGCTTGCGGGCTGGCTGATGGTCGTGCTCGCGGTCGTGTTCTTCGGCGCCGTGCTCGTGTTCGGCGGACTCACCAGCCTCGAGCGCAAGCGCACCGCCGTCATCGCACTGTTCCTGGTCGCGGCGGCGGTGTTCTGGGCCGGCTACGAGCAGGCCGGCTCGACGCTCACGCTGTTTGCCCAGGATGAGACCGACCGCTCCTTCCTCGGCAGCTGGTTTCCGAGCGGCCAGCACCCGGTCAGCGCCTATCAGATCTTCCAATCCGTGTTCGTACTGATGTTCGCACCGGTGTTCGCGTGGCTGTGGCTCGCCCTCGGCAAGCGCAACCGCGACCCGTCCGCATCCGCAAAGCTCGGCTATGGCTTCCTGCAGCTCGGCGCCTCCTTCGCGGTGATGATGATCGCCTCGAAGCTCGTGCTCGCAACGGGCCACAAAGTCCTCCCTGGCTGGCTCATCGTGACCTACCTGCTGCAAACGACGGGCGAGCTGTGCCTGAGTCCGATCGGACTGTCGAACGTGACCAAGCTCGCCCCTCCCCGGTACGTGTCGCAGATGATGGGCACGTGGTTCCTCGGGGCTGCGATCGGCAATCTCGCCGCGGGCCTCATCGGCGGAGAGATCGGCAGCAACGTCGCGGTGATGCCCGCGCAGTTCCTCGTCATGGCGCTCGTCGGTGGCGCGGCCGGCGTGCTGCTGATGCTGCTCGCAAAGCCCGTGCAAGCCTGGATGGGCGGCGTCAGATAAGTTCGAAGTTGGCGCATCGCGCGCGAGCTTGCTCTGCACTGGTGCGCACGCGCGCGGCGCGCATCCACGTGGCGGTCCCGCCACAGCTCTAAAGCCCTATCTTTCCAGCAAAAAAGCCGCTGCTACCGCTTCGCGCGGGTCCCGGCATGCCGTTTGCAACTTCGCACGCACAATGTGCGTCTAGGGTTCCGGTCGGCGCTTGAAGAGCGCAGGCGGCAGGTCCGAGAGAGGCAGTCCACGCGCGATCAGCGCTCGCGCTTGGATACACGGCGGGACAAAAGCCCGGGAGGTTGGGTTGCGGGGTGGCGAGTGTGCCCCGGGGCGATCTTCTTGGGTGAAGGAGCTGTTACGCCGTGAGTCCTGCAAAGAAATCCGATTCAGCAACCACCGTCGCCGCGGCTGTGCTCGCGGTTCTCTACGGCGCTCCCTCGATGGGCGCCGAGGCCGAGACGGCCGCGAACGATCAGCAGGCGCAGGCGCCGGCGGAGACCGGCGGGGGTATACAGCAGGTCGTCGTCACGGCCACTCGGCGCGAGGTGTCCGCGCAGGATCTGCCGATCAGCATCACGCCGGTCACCGGCTCGCAGCTCGAGCAGGCCGGCATCGCCGACATCGCCGATCTCGCGCGCACGCTCTCCGGTGTCAGCTACACGGACAAAGGGCCCTTCAGCAGCGTCAACGGCGCGAACCTCATCATCCGCGGCCTAAACAGCGAGACCACCTCCGGTTTGCCGGCGGCTGCCTCGCCCGTGGTGCCGCCGGTCTCGACCTACGTCGACGACACGCCGCTCTTCGTCAGCCTGCGCTTCCAGGATCTCGACCGCGTCGAGGTGCTGCGGGGCCCGCAGGGCACGCTCTACGGCTCGGGCTCCCTGGGAGGCACGATCAAGTTCGTGCAGCACCGCCCGGATCCGACCGGGTTCGATGCGAAGTTCGAGGGAACCGTCAGCGACACCAAGCACACCGGCGAGGCCAACGAGGATGTGAATGGGATGGTCAACATCCCGATCGGCGATACCTTCGCGGTGCGGGCGAACGCGAGCTTCACCCACGATGCAGGGTTCATCAATCAGCCGAAGCTTTTTTTGCTCGATACGAGAGGCACGCCGGTCTCGGCCGATCCCACCAATCTCTTCAGCAACCCGGTGTTCATGCGGCGCGATCACACCAACGACTACAACTACAGCACCGCGCGCATCTCGGCGCAGTGGAAGCCCAACGACGCCTTCCGCGCGCAGCTCTCGTTCTACTACCAGCTGTCGAACGCCGACGGCTTTCCCTACGCGGCGACGAGCACCGACGCCTTCAACATGCCCATCAGGGCGGCCGGTCAGCCTGCGCCGATCTACACGAACCCGGCGCTCGTGCCGCAGCTCTACAACGTCCCCGTGCCGGCGGGCATCGATCGGCTGTCCTCCGCGGAGAACAGCACGACGACCACCACCGACAAGGTGAACATGGTGGCACTCACGCTCGAGTACGACCTCGGGTTCGCGACGCTCACCTCGGCGACCTCGTGGGCCGAGCACGAGAATCACACGCGCGCCGATGAGACCGGGCAGTACAGCAACTTCTTCTTCTACCAGAGCCTCTACGGCCAGGATCCACGCACCTTCATCCAGGGCTACGAGGGACTCGAGGACAAGCCGATCACGCAGGAGCTGCGCCTCGTCTCCAAGAGCGGCGGCCCGATCGACTGGGTGGGCGGCTTGTTCTACAACCACCAGCAGACGGACATCCAGGAGCACGATTTCTTCCCCGGCTACAACGATTTCTACAACCAGTGCCAGGCGATCTACGGCCAGAGCGCAGGCGATGGCACCACGCCCTCGTACTGCGGCGTCGGCGAGACCGGCTACGGGATCGTGAGCTCCTATGCGGGCATCCCGATCGTCAAGGACCAGGCGTACATCGGCGACTTCGAGACGACCTTCAAGGACCTCGCGCTGTTCGGCGATGTGACCTGGCACATCACGCCCGACTGGAGCGTGACGGGCGGCGGACGCGTGTTCAAGCAGACGATCACCGCCTCGCAGCAGACCGGCCTGCTATTTGATTCCGGTCCGTTCTTCACCGGGAGCGGGACGCCTCCGCCGATCGCCAACATCACGCTCGGCAACTCCTGGCGCCGGGCGACGTGGAAGGTCAACACCTCCTATCAGCTCGACAAGACCAACCTCGTGTATGCGACGTTCTCGCAAGGGTTCCGGCGCGGCAGCGTCAACGCGCTGCCCTCGGTCGAGCTCGGCGGCCTCTACACCCTGCCGCCCCAGCTGCTGCAGCTCGCCCCGGATACGGCCAACAACTACGAGCTCGGCATGAAGGGCACGGTTGCGAACCGCTTCAAATACTCCGCCGCCGCGTTCTACATCCAGTGGCACAACGTGCAGGAAGGGCTGCAGCTCACCCCGCTCGTGCTGCCGGCGTCCATGAACATCGGCGAGGCCTACAGCAAGGGCATCGAATCCGAATTCGACGCCCTCATCACCTCGCACCTCGAGGCGCAGCTCGACTACACGTACGATCAGACCAAGCTCACGGCCGTAAATCCCCTGTTCGTGCAGCCGAACACCTCGGCGCCGCCCCCGGGAATCGGCAGCGCGCTGCCCGGTACGCCGCGCAACAGCGTGGCATTGACGCTCAACTACGGGCACATCGCCCTCGCCGGCGGCGAGCTGTACTTCGCGGCGAGCGGCCGCTACCAAAGTCGCGTCCTGTCGGCACTCTCGGCCAGCGTGCCGACGGTGGGCGGCTACCTGATGGCGGATGCGCGCGTGGGCTTCCAGGCCCCGCACTGGAGCGCGGCGCTGTTCGTGACCAACCTGACCGACAACCTCGGGATCACCTCCTACCAGGACCCGGCGATCTTCGGCAACCGGGCGCAGGCCATCGTCTCCCAGCCGCGCACGGTGGGGGTCACGTTCGGCTACTCCTTCAAGGAGCAGTAGGGATTCGAATAGACCCCCCGGACGGGGCGCCTTGCGCGGCCCGTGTCAGTTGCCTCAAACCACTCCCCGGCGGCGGCCGTATCCAAGCATCAGCACCCCGAAACCCATACCCAGGAGCAGCAGTGGATTGGGCAAGGGCACAGCGGCGGGCAGGTTGGAGCTGAGGTTGATCTGCCAGTAGTCGCTGAGCTTGTAGGTGCTGGGCCCCATCGCCGCATCGAATGCGGCCTGGTCAAAGCCGACCACAGGGTCGGCGGTGGCCGTGCAGGTTCCGCTCGCGTTGCCGACCGCATCCGCACTCAGCTGGCATTCTGTGGACAGGTCGATTTCAACAACGGGTGGCTGCAGGTCGTTGAACCCGAGGAGCACGGTATGGGTGTTGAAATAGGAGTCCTGGAACGTGCCTCCGCTCGGCGCAGAGTTCACGACAACCAGGTCGGTTCCGCCTCCCGTGATCTCGCCCGAATACTTCCCTATCGTGGTGTTCGCATAACCGTAGCCGCTCCAGATGCTCGGGGCAGCGCCGGTCACCGACCCCAAGCTGGTTACGTCGACCGGGACCGCTGTCGTGAGCGACGGCGGAGTGCCGATCGACGTGAGACCGAAGTAGTACGTCAAGGTCGTGGCGACCGTGGCGCTGCCGCCGCCGCTCGTTGCGTCACCGCCGCTCAGGTCCAAGGTGGTCTTGGCAGTCGGGGCGCCATCGGTCGCGGGGTCCGCAAACGCGACACCGATGCCGAGGGACGATCCTGTGACATGAAAGCCCGGCCCCGCGTTGCCACCCGCGTAGAACACCTGGCCGTTGCAGGTAGCGCTTCCGTACGGGCTGAAAGTCGCCGCGCAGCTTGCATCCAAGCGGCCAGTGGTAGTGTCCCGGAATCCGGTGAACGTCGCGCCGCCAACTGCCGACGGCAGGCCGCTTTGTGCGATGGCGGGCTCCCGAACCTGCGCGAACATCGAAACCAGCAGTGCCGCACTCACCCATGGTTGCAGGGATCGCATGGTCCCTCCGATGGAGTCCCTTAGGGGACGTGTTATTGTTTTGTACCGCTTTATAACAAATTAGAGGGTGAGCTCGCCACCAAGTGGCGAGCTCGTCACCAACCTCACCGACAACCGTGCGGCGATTGCCGTGCTCGCGGCGGTGTGGCTCGTGCAGCGCGCGCTGCTGAGCGCGTGAGCGGCAGTCCCCGAGGTGCACGAATCGCGTGCAGCAGGCCTCGCGCGCGCCCTTCAATGCATCAGCGGCCGGCGTGCTTGGTAATTCACCGTGAGCCTGCAATCGCGTAAGTGTCTGGCGAATATGAAGACACGTTTGAGTGGCACATGCGTTGCAGTGCTATCGCTCGCGTAGGTGGACCGTGACCCCCTACGCGGGGCAGATCTAATGGCGGATCTGCGAGGGCACGCCGCCGAGCTCGCGCTGCGAGACCCGCAGTACGGACTCGGCGGCGTTTTGATTTGCCCGCGGCGGACTTAAGCTTGCCCCGTGAGCGCAACGCCCTTGAGCCGCCGAACGATCGCCGTCCCGGAGACGCGCGAGCTCGATGTGTTCGCCGGCCTGCTCGAGCGCCGCGGCGCGAGCGTGCTGCGCTGTCCGCTCATTGCGATCAAGGATGCCCCGCAGCCGCAGGTGGTGCTCGCCTGGGTGCGCCGTTTCGTGGCTGGCGAGTGCGACGATCTGGTGCTGCTCACCGGGGAGGGCCTGCGCCGCCTCATCGCCTGCATCGTGCGCAATGAGGGGGAGCTGAAGGAGGGATTCCTTGCCCAGCTCGCGCGCGTGCGCAAAATCACCCGCGGCCCAAAGCCCGCGCGCGCCCTGCGCGAGCTCGGCCTGAAGCCCGACCTCGCCGCCGCGGTGCCCACTACCGAAGGGGTCATTGCAGCCCTAGCCGCCGCAGGCCGCCTCGAAGGCCGTCGCGTCGGTGTGCAGCTCTACGGCACGGAGCCCAATCTGCCGCTGGTCCGCTTCCTCGAAAGCGCGGGCGCGACGGTGCTGAGTGTCGCGCCCTACATCTACGCGGATGCGGCCGATGATGCGGCGGTCCGCGACCTCATCAAGCAGATGGCGGGCGGCGGGATCGATGCCATTGCGTTCACGAGCACCCCGCAGGTGGAGCGGCTGTTCAGCGTCGGGGAGCCGAGTGAAGTGCAGGCCGCTCTGTCACGCACGCTGGTGGCGGCCGTCGGCCCGGTCGTTGCCGCGACGCTGAAAGCCCGTGGCGTCGCGGTGGCGCTGATGCCCGAGGATGCGTTCTTCCTGAAGCCGCTGACGAGCGCGCTCGAGGCAGCGCTCGCGCCGCGCTAGGCGTTGCTGCGCCGGCGACGGGCGACGCCCACGAGCCCGAGCACGCCCGAGCCGAGGAGCCAGGCAGCGGCCGGCAGCGGCACCGGCGTCTGGCTCACGAAGCCCGAGATTCCGACACTGGAGTTCGGGCTGAGCGCGAAGCCGACCGTGACATTCATGATGTCGTACTGCAGGCTGCCCGTGATCATGCTGCTCGCCTGGTAGACCGGTGAGTTCTGCGTGTCGGGGCCCGTCAGATAAAAGAACGTGTCGCCCACGTCGACGCCCTTGTTGAGGGGGTTCAGACCGCCGGGCGTGGTGTCCACGTCCTGCGCGACCACGACGTGTCCGTTCAGAGGCTGGATCTGCGCACCCGCCGACGAGCCGGCGGTCAGCGAATAGGACACCTTGGAGGCGGCATTGATCTGCCCGGCGACCGCGATGGGCATATGGAAATCGAAGCTGAACGTATCGCCGCTGCTGCCGCTCGTCGCGCCGAGCCCGAAGGTGAGAACCGGATCGGTATTCCCGGTCAGGGTGTTCACGGACATCGTGGCGCCGTCCGTGAGCGTCGCCGTCATCGGCGCACCGAGTATCACGTTGCCCGAGGAATCCACGGCAAAGCTTCCGCCGAGCACGTACTGTCCATCGCCGTACATCGCCCAGGTGCAAAGGCCGGGGCTGCAGCCTGGAACGGTGTCCGCGAAGGCAGACCCGCAGAGGAGCATCCCTGCGCCGATTGCGAGAACTATCAGTGGCTTGGTTGTCGTCACGGTGACCCGCCGCATATCGAGACCTCCCTGGCAGCGGGTAGAGTTTCGGCGCGCGGTGTATCAGTTTTGTGTCGGATCCATGAATCACTCAGGCGCGCGTGGCCGCTCCCGGCTCCCCGCGCAGCCGACCTACCCAGCGGTACATGAGGAGCGTGCCCACGGCGAATACCGCCGTTCCGAGCACCACGGCGCCGTTCTCGGCAAAGCTGTCGGGCACGAGCGAGAGCGGGAAGTCCTTGCCGGAGAAGGCGACCAGGGCCGCGATCAGCACGCCGATGAGGCCCTCGCCCACGATCAGGCCTGAGGCGAAGAGCACGCCGAGCTGCTTGACGCTGGCGGCATCCGTGCGTCGTTCCGCCCGCCGGTCGAAGTACCACCCCGCCACCGCGCCGACGACGACCATCAGGGTGCTCTGGGTCGGCAGGTAGATGCCCAGCCCCACCGCCAGGGGCGCACAGTGCGCATGCGCCGTTCTACGCCGCAGCAGCTCGTCGATGATGATCATGACGGCGCCAATGCCGACGCCGGTCAAGATCAGCGGCCCGTGCGTGTCGTTCTGCAGCACCCCCTGCGCGAGCGCCGAGATGAGCCCCGCCTGCGGCGCGGGCAGCGGGTGCTCGTGCCCGCCGCCCGGGGCCCCGGCGAAGCCATAGGCGTGGTTCAGCAGATCCATGATCGGGGGAATGATCGCGGCGCCCGCGATGACGCCGACGACGAGCGCGACCTGCTGCTTCCACGGGGTGGCATTCACCAGCTGGCCGGTCTTCAGATCCTGCAGATTGTTGTTGGCGATGGTTGCGACCGCGAAGATGACCGCGGTCACGAAGAGGGCATAGGCGACGAGCGCCGGCTGGGCGCTCACCGGCAGGCTCGAGCGCACGGCAAACACGAGCAGCAGCGAGGCCCCGAGCACCGCGAGTATGCCGATGCCGGAGAGTGGACTGTTCGAGGCGCCGATGAGACCGGCCATGTAGCCGCACACGGCCGAGACAAAGAAGCTCATCAGCACCACATAGATCACCCCGCCGATCGCGAGCAGCGCCATGTGTCCGGCGAGGGCGCCATGGGAATCGAAGCTCGCGAGCAGCACCGCGATCGGCACCATGCACGCGAGAATGACGAGGCCGACGAGGCCGATCGGCACGTCCTGCTCGGTCCTCGGCATGGCGGCCGCAGCGCCGGAACGCCGTGCCCGCGAGGCGGCCATCGCCGAGCGCAATCCGCCGTAGACAGGCTTCACCAGCTTGACGAGCGTCCAGAGCGCGGCGATGAGGATCGTGCCCGCGCCGACGAAGCGGATCTGGTGGCTCCAGGTGTCGTGCGCGAGCGCGGCGACGGCGGCGTGACTGCCGCTCAAGGCGGTGGCGCTCAAGGCGGAATAGTGCGGCACGCCCCAGCCCCAGGCGATGAGCGCCCCGACGCCCATCGCAACCCCGACCCACAGGCCGACCAGATGCCCGACGCCGAACAGCGCGAACGAGAACAGGAAGTCGAACCCGCTCACCGCCCCGCTCGCGCCCACGCGGAACGTACGGGCGAGGTCGCTCGCGAGGATCCGGGTGGCGACCACGAGCGCGAAGGCCGCCGAGACGATCGAGCCCCACACGACCGCCTTCAGTCCGGCGCGCGCCTCCTCCACCGCTTCCGCCTTGGCCTCGGCGCCGCCGCCGACCTTCAGAACCTCGGCACAGGCGACGCCCTCGGGATAAGGCAGATCCGACTGCGTGACGAGCGCCCGCCGCAGCGGAATCGAGTACATGACGCCGAGCGTTCCGCCGAGCGCGCAGATCAGGCAGGAGATCCAGTAGGGGAAGCCGCTCCACCAGCCGATGATGACGAGGCCAGGGAGCACGAAGATGATCGCCGAGAGGGTTCCGGCCGCCGAGGCGACCGTCTGGACGATGTTGTTCTCCTGGATCGTCACCCCCTTGAAGCCCCGCAGTACGGCCATGGAGATGACCGCGGCGGGGATGGAGGTTGCGAAGGTGAGGCCCGCCTTGAGCCCGAAGAACACGTTCGCGGCGGTGAACACCACCGTGATCAGCACCCCGAGGATGAGCCCGCGGACGGTGAGTTCTTTTTCTTGTGCTGCTAGCGCCATCGGACCGAGCTCCGCCCCAATTCGGCACAGAATACTGCAAACCCGCGCCTGCATTACCATTTAGCCCTTGTCGCCACTGAAGACGCTCAAGCTGACGGGACACGCCGGCACGGCCGTGCTCGCGCTCGCGACCGTCTATCTCGTGTGGGGCTCGAGCTTTCTCGTCACCAGCATCGGCGTGCACCAGCTGCCGCCGCGCCTCTTCAGCGGCATCCGCTTCACGCTGAGCGGGCTGCTGCTGCTGACGGTGGCCCGTCTCACCGGGCGGCGCATGCAGCTCGGTGCCCGAGAGCTGCGCCATGTGCTCGTCATGAGCTTCTGCAGCATCTTCGTCTCGAACGGCCTCAACAACTGGGCCATGCAGTGGGTCCCCTCGAACCAGACCGCGCTGCTCAATGCCTCCACCTCGCTGTGGACCGCCGGCCTCGGCACCATCGGCCCGAGAGCCCATCCGCTCTCGGTGAGAGTCCTCGCGGGGCTTGCGCTCGGCCTCGCCGGCGTCGCCCTCATCCTCCTTCCGGGCGGCTCGCTGCCCGCGGCGCGCTTGTGGTGGCCGGAGCTGGGGATCCTCCTCGGTTGTCTGAGCTGGTCCACGGGCACGATCTACTTCAGGAGCGTCGGCACCGAGCTCGACATCCTGAGCTTCATCGGCACCCAGATGCTGCTCGGCGGGTTGATGCTCGTGGCCTTGGGTGTCGGCTGCGGCGATCTCGCCCGCTGGACGTGGTCCGTGCGCGGGCTTGCCGCGATGGCCTATCTCACGCTCTTCAGCTCCTGCATCGCCTATGTCGCCTATGCCTGGCTCGCGCGCCACGTGCCGCCCGCGCAGGCCGGCAGTCACGGCTACGTCAATCCCGCAGTCGCCGCGCTCCTTGGCTGGCTGGTGCTGAACGAGACCCTGAGCCGCTCCCAGGTGATCGGCATGGTGGTGATTCTCGGCGGCATCGTGCTCGTCAGCTGGCCGACCCGGCTCGCGGGCCTGCGGCCGAAGGGGTGAGGCACGAGCAACTACGGAGCGGCGCAAATCAACTGACGCTCACTCCGGCGGCCGCGGCCGGCGCCGCACGTAGACCTCGACGGTGCCGCGCGGGCCGATCAGCCAGGAGCCGATCCAGCCCGTCACGCTCACGATCAGCGCGGCGAGAAAGGCGGCGCGAAAGCCGCTCAGCCTGAATCCCGGCAGGAGCAGGGCGGTGAGGGCGAGCATCGCGGCGTTGATCACCAGCACGAACAGTCCGAGCGTCAGCACCGTGAACGGCAGCGTGAGGATGAGCGCGATCGGCCGCACCACGGCGTTGATGATGCCGAGCAGCAGCCCCGCGAGCACGAGCGTCAGGGCGCTGTCGATGCTCACGCCGCTCACGCAGTACGTGGCGAGCCACAGTCCGAGCGCGGCGAGCACCGCCCGCAACACGAAGCCCTGCATCAGGAGGCGCTCACGTCTTTCTCTACCAGCACCTTGAGGCGGGCCATCGCGCGCTCCCAGCCGATCCGCAGGCGCATGTAGATCGCGTCCCACTCCTCCCCGGCCGGCACGCCGGAGCCGAGCAGCCGCAGGATCGTCTCGCTGCCGTCCGCATCGAGGATGAAGTCATCCACCATGGCGCTGTCGCTGTGCGGCAGCCCATCGCTCGGGAGGTAGATGAGCCGCAGCCGCCGGCCCGGCTCGAACACATCGATGTGCGCCTCGAATTCCGTGACGCGGTCGACGCGGGCACGGAACGAGCCGCCGGGCCGCGCCGTGATCTGGGCATCCGGCGAGCACCAGCGGGCGAGGGCCTCCGAGCTGGTCAATGCGCGCCACACGCGCTGCGGCTCGGCCGCGATGTCGATGCGGTGCGCGTAACCCCGGGTTCGGTCGGCCATGGCGCGATTGTGCCACTGTCCCCGGGTCGGGCACCCGCGCGCCCGCAATCCCGCGGCGCACCCAGTGTGACGCGGCGCTCGGATGGGGGGGCCGGATTTCCGCATTATGCAAACTCATCCGGTAAGGGTCTCCGGCGGCTGGCCGATATAGACGGGATCGTTGGAGCAGACGGCTCAAGAGCGCGCAAGCGCGCGGATAACGAAGTGAAAGTCACACCCGACCGCCCCCGGAAACGGGGCATGCTGGCACGAGTCGCCCGCCGTCTCGGCGTGCACGCGCGCGCCGCGCTCGGGATCCCGCCAGCCCCCGCCCTCGGTACGCCGGGCCGCCTGCCACCGAGTTTCGGGCTGCTGGGACTGCTGCTGGCCGCAGGGGCGCTTGCGACCTTCGCCATCGATGTGGCGCTGCCCTTCGGATCCGGAATCGCTGCCGCCTACATCCTCCTCGTGCTGCTCAGCTTGCGCTCCGCGCAAGCCCGCGACACCTGGATCCTCGCCCTGGTGTGCACGGCCCTGATGCTGGGACGGTTCGCCTTCCCCCACCCCGGTACGCCGTTAGCCATCTACGTGGCACGCGGCGTGGGCCTGTTCGTAATCTGGACCCTCGCGGTCCTGGGACACCGCCAGCGCTACGTGACCTACGCCCAGGGGGTCGCCGAGGCGGAGGCGCAGCAGGCGCTGAAGAGCAACACGGCACTGCGGGCCGCGCTCGTGCGCACCGAGGCCGCCGAGGCCCAGCTGCGCCGCGGCCAGCGCCTGCTCGATACCGTGGCGACCATGGCGCGCATCGGCGGCTGGGAGATCGATCTTGCGACCATGACGCCCATCTGGTC